>Ga0075163_10004846_pt1 | contig 18020 bp, 12 predicted proteins | sample JI1023141ADNA_FD_71478 | JGI IMG/M metagenome (GOLD analysis project Ga0075163, IMG submission 71478) | Wastewater effluent complex algal communities from Wisconsin, to seasonally profile nutrient transformation and Carbon sequestration -... | ecosystem: Engineered > WWTP > Effluent > Algae...
CGGTCGGCGGGATGTCACCCTGCTCGTTCTGACGGAAGTTATTGAGCGCGGGGCTCAGGAAGTTCTGGTTCCACTTCGCTGTCTGCGGGACGCTGCCGTCGTCGTTGACGTTCGTGATGTGGTGTACGCGGGGTGCTGGATGGGTGTAGCTCCCCGAATTCGACGGGTTGTCTCGGATCCCGCCAGAATCGCGACAAAATCCAGCCAAATTCGGCTGCCCGGAGGTAGATCGCACGGTCGCGCATCTGATGCCTTGAGCCACTCAGCGCCTGCCTCAGCCGGCGGCCATGAGGCCGCCTGCCCGGCGTCCGCCTGTCCACTGCTCGGCGAGTTCGAACTCCGCCGGCAGCGGCGCGACGTCGAGTCGCGGGCGATCACCGAGCGGCTGCGGCGCTGCTGGTCCCGACGTCACGCACACGATCCAACAGAGCGGGCTGACGCGCGGCGGCCCGCGCGAGCGGCGAGTCGACAGCGAGTCAGAGGACCCGCGTCGCCGACCAACAGCTCTGCGCGCCGACCAACGCCCAGCACCTCGGCGCCGTCGCGCCGCGCCAGCCAACGACCCATGTCGTCGACCAACCGCGCCTTGGCGGTCGCGCGCGGCGTGCTGAAGGACCACGGCGACCACTGGATGCCGCCGCGACCTCACGAAAGCGCGGCCCCGGGGCGTCGTGAGTGCGGACGGCGGTTGAGCTTGAGGTCGAGCGGATCGAGTGGGACGTCGAACTGGCGCTGGCGATCGCCGGTGCGGGCCAAGACGGCCCGTGGATCGGCGCCCGGCGAGCGCCTGGGGGACCGAGATCTCGCGGACGAGCGACAGCTCGGCGGGGTAGAGCTTGACCGCGACGTGGCGATCGAGTCGGAGCAGCAGTCCAGTGCGCTGGTCCAAATCGATGCGCCATGTCGCGGGGTCGCGCCGCTGTTCGGGCCGAGCTCCGCCGGCCTGGTCGTGCACGGCCGGTTCTGAGGGCGCAACACGGGCCACGGTCCGCGATATCGTCGGACGCGCATCGCCCCGGTATGCCGCGCGCCCCGGCGCATCGGTGGTATTTGCAATGCGGTGCACGCGTCGCCGCTTGCGCGGCCTCGGGTTCGGGGACATAGGTGTCGGCGGAGACACGAACACATGCAGCGACTGAGCGGAGGATGTCTGTGCGGGGCGGTGCGCATCGAGCTGACCGGCGCGCCGTATCGGGTGGGGGTTTGCCACTGTCTGGACTGTCGCAAGGCCCACGGCGCGATCTTCCGGACCTTCGCGATCTACCCGGCCGACGCGGTGCGGCGCACCGGCGAGACCGCCACCTACGCCCACGGGGGCACGGACCGGCGCCACTTCTGCCCGCGCTGCGGCGGCCCGGTCCTGGCCGAGGACGGCGGCGACGAGGTCGAGGTCTTCGTGGGCGCGCTCGACGAGCCCGACCGACTGCGACCGACCTACGAGCTGTGGCTGGGTCGCCGCGAGTCGTGGCTCCCGGAGCTGCCCGTGGCGCGCCGCTACGCCCACGACCGCCAGGGCGAGGGCCGCGGCGAGCCGGCCTGATATCCGTCCGACGTGCCGCGCCTCGAGGCCTGGACACACGGGGCGAACAAGGCGACACTCGCCCCGTGCTCTGGACTTTGGCCGGGATGGTGCAGCTCGCGATGGTCGCAGATCTCGCGGGCAACGCTCCCGAGATCGTTGTCGTGCCCGACGTGCAAGATGTGATCACGGTTCCCCAATGGAGCCGTATCTCGAACCCTCCGATTCGAGACCTCGCAGTGCTGGCGGATGGCACCGGCTGGGCGGTCGGTGACAGCGGGTTCATCGTCCGTATCTCCGGTGAACAGTGGACGGTGGACGCCGCGGCGAGCGCGCTCGTCAGGCACGACCTGTTGTCGATCGCCCTCGACGACCGCGGCGACGGCTGGGCGGTCGGGAAGGCGGGGACCTTGCTACGCCTCCAAGGCGGCGAGTGGAGCCTCGATCGCAAGCATGGTCAGCTCATTGCGCCCGATAAAGCCCTGAGGCACGTTCTTGTCACCTCTGACGGTTCTATCGCGTGGCTGGTCAGCTCGGCTGATGACGTCTGGTCTCGGCGTGGCGATACGCAGTGGCGGCGACAATCATCGAGCCAAGAGTTCTCTGCAGGTCGTGAAGTCATTCTCTTGGGGGATGGGCGGCTGTGGTCGGCCGTCAACAGCCGGTGGGGCTGGCTATGCGCCGCAGACGAAAAGTGTAAAGCGGTCGAGGATCGCGAGCATCGGGTCCGTGTGGACGGCGCTCAGAAGTGGTTCCTCGATTACGAGGTCATGCGGACCCTCGATTATAAGATGAAATTCAGCCCGCCGCGGGGTGGCACGATTCATCAGATTCTTGCCGACCCGTCATCCTCGGGCGCCGGCCCGTCCGCTTGGGCGATCGCAGACTACGGGCAGATCCTGACGCTCGACGGCGTCGACTGGCACGAGCACCCCGATTCTCGACGGGTGACGGACGAGCCGATCATCAAGCTCGACGTGACTCCGCTCCGCGGAGGTTGGGCGATTACGAAGTCCGGGAAGATCCTCAGGATTGCGCCAGAGACCGGCGCCTGGGCCGTTGTGCGACCGTTGAAGGGCACTTCCATCGACGGCTCGGTCGAAGATATCCACGTCGATAGCGAGGGGCACCCGTGGATCTTATATCACCGCGGGCTGGAGACGCTGCGAGGCGATCGATGGCAGCTTGACGAAGCTCTCGGCGAAATGCAGGCAAATTCTGGCCTGTCCGCTCTCGCGGTGTCCGCGGACGGATCCCACGGATGGGCCGCCGGGACGGTGATGATGGAGATGAATTCAGAGGGCCAGTGGGGCCGTCACCAGCAAGGGACCGAGCTCTTGCGCGGCGATCAAGTCGAATTCTTGTGGGAGAGCCCCGACGGCGCGAGCGCCTTCGCCGTGACGGGCAGGTCAGTCCTGATCTTTGAGCCCTCGCAGTGGCGAGAGCTGAGAGCGCGGGCTTCGAACGAGCGAGGGCGCATCATTGGCTATGACGCGGAGAGACGGGCGCTAAAATATCTCGAGGTCGGGGACAAAGAGGCGAAGTGCTCCTACTCTCGAGTATCAGATGGGACCGTCGTCCTGGCCTTTGCGGTCGCTCATGATCGTGATGTAGGATTTAATGATTTTACGACAGTCGGCCGGAGGATGTACGTGGCGACCTCAAAGGGGTTGCTCCACGGGCGTCCGGGAAGTTGGTCGAGGTATGGGTCAAGCCATATCAGGCTCGGACAAAGGACGAAGTCTGCGGTCATGTTCAGCACCAGCGTCCGTGAGAACCGCATATCGACGCTACGCCTCGCCGAGACCGGCCCGATCTTGGTGCACGAGATCGAGTGTGATCTCGTCGGGTTATTCGGTGGCAATGTTCAACTGCTCTCGGAGCACGAGGGCTACGCCCTCGATAATGGTAAGTATTTTGACGCCAGCGGGTGTCGCAGTGTGACTGATAGCCAGTTTATCGATTACAACAATGTCTTGGCGACCCCCGACGCCTCGCGCAATGGATGGGTCGTCGACTCCGAGCTATTCGCACTGAACGACGATCAGATCCGCCGGATCAGACCAGCGATCATCCCGACAGCGGTGGTCACGGGGGATGATTCAGTCTGGATCGCCGGAATGTCCGACACCATGCTCACAAGGGCCGGCGGGGAGTGGACGTCCAGCGCGCTGATGGCCGGGAGGCTCGGCAGCTCGGCCGACACCACGATCTCATTTCACGACGTCGCGCACTCCAGAGGGACCCGCTGGCTCGTCGGCGAGGAGGGGGCCGTGCTGCGGATGACGGGCGATCGCTGGAAGAGGATATCACCTCAGCTGGAGGCTGATCTTCGTTCGGTCGCGGTCGGGGCCGGTGGCAATGGTTGGGCGGTCGGCGAGCAGGCGCTGGTGTTGAAGATCGAGGACACCTCGACCTCGGTGGTGGAGGTGCCGGGCCCCTTACACGACCTGCATGGTGTCGCCATGGACGCGACGGGGAACAGCTGGGCCGTCGGCGAGGAGGGGACAATTTTACGCCATCACGAGGGGGTCTGGAAGCTGCTCCCAGCCGTGAATGAGGACCTCCTCTCGGTCGCGCTCGACGCTGGAGGCGACGGGTGGATCGTGGGGAAGGCCGGGCTCATCCTGCGGATCCTGGGCGGGCGCGTCTTCAGGGACAATCGCGCGAGCAAGCTTGCGACGAGTCTGGGAGACATCGGCGTCACGGCCGATGGGAAGCGCGGCTGGGCCGGGGGTGGGGAGGATGTGCTGCAGGTCGACGAGCTCGCGCAGGTCGTACGGCTCAAGAATATCTCATTGACGGTCACGGACGGCGCGGAGCAACCCGACGGCGTGCTGTCGCTGGTGCTGGAGTGTCCTCCGCACTTCGAGGGTGACCGGCTCGACCTGCTGAGCCGCGCGGGTTCTCGGCGGGTGATGAGTCCGCCGAAATGCGGCGAATTGTACGAGCAGCCCGTCGAGGACCTGGAGCGCGGCAGTGAATTTACGATTGAAGTCGGGATATCCGACCCTGAACGCGAATACCTGACATTCACCCTACGAAGCCCGTCGATCGATCTCCCTGTCCGGCCGGCCGAGCGGCAGTGGCTCTGGCTGCTCGCTCCGGCGCTGCTCCTGATGTAGGTCTTCGTGGCGTTCGCGGCCATCCGCTGGTATTGGGCCCGGGCTGCGATCACGGATCCCGTCTGGTCGCACGTCGTCGGGCTCGTCCTCGGTCGCTATTTGATCTTTCGGACGGTGCTGATCACGCTCAAGCGCGTCCGCCTCGGGATCTTCAACGACTACCGGCTCAAGATCTCGGCCGCGACATGGTTGAGCAAATGGGAGAAGGAACAGTCCTATACGCCGATGAACCTGCATGCGCCCGGCAACAAGGAGCTCGTATCTCACACGGGGTTCATGCAAAGGGTGAGCCCCGGGCGGGTGTATTTCGTCGTCGGGCGGTCCGGGGCGGGGAAGTCGGCGCTCCTCGAGCAGTGGATGACCATCGCGCTGCGCGCCGGTCGCGTGGCCTTTCTCGCCCAGCTGGGGACGCCGGGCCCCGCGCTCGAGGAGGTCGCCGCGCTCTCGCGCCGCTATGGTCGACTCCGCTTCGACGACGCGATGTTGAACGATCTGCTGCGGCGTGGCGGATTTGTCGTGTTCCTCGACGCGTACAACGAGGACGACGATCCTGTCGGCACGCTCAAGCTGATCCGGGAGACCTTCGAGACGAACGTCGTGATCGTGACGTCGCAATTCGTGCCGACCGGCTGGCCGAGGGACATGGTGATCGAGCGATATGACCTCGCGGAGCTCTCGGACGCCGCGCTCGAGTCGATGCTGTCGGACACGGCGGTGCAGGAGCTCCGGGCACGCGCGGATCTCGAGGTGTTGCTTCAGGACGTGCGGTTGCCGAGCCACGCGAGGTTGCTCGCCGATTATTACGCGAAGAACGGCCGGTTGCCGAGTTATCGCATCGAGCTATATGAGGATCTGCGGGACAGGCTGATGGCCGCGGCCGCGCCGGGCGGCTTCGCCGCTCAGGTGGAGCATATCTCCGGCTACGCCTGGACGGTGTTCTCGGGCGGGAATCGCCGCGACTTCAAGATCGATCCGGAGAAGGTCTCGGTCGAACTGTGCGCCTACGCTGTCGAGGTCGGGATCTGGACCATCGCGGGCGTCGGAGGGACGAGGTACCGCTTCCGCCATGAGACGATCCAGATGTTCTTCGTGATGCAACATCTGCGCGCGGACGGGATCGCGTGGGGGGCGATGGACAGGGTGTGGTTCGCGGCCCGCCACGCCGAGCTCGGCCCGAAGCGCAGCAACAAGGAGTGGCGGGACATCTTCGAGTTCTACATCGAATGGTGCGCCCGGGACGCGCCGGAGGCCGTGCCGCGCCTGATCGAGGAGATGCACGGTTTCTCGCCGGAGCTGTTCAATGGTCCCCTCGTCGACAAGATCGTGCGCTTCGAGGAGCTCAACCCGCGGATCACTCTGGATCGGGATGTCTGGAGGCGAATCGTGATCGAGACATCTCGACAGCGGAGTTGATCGCAGACGGCACGGAGTCGCGGGCGAGAGATGGTCAGCGGTATAACCCCGCGGCGAACGCGCTGATCTGCCCATCCGGTGAGGTCGAGCGCCGCTTCACGCCGAGCCCGATTGTCCCCCTGATGATCGCGGCGGCGATGATACGCTCGCGGCCCCCCATGAAGCTGCTCAGTTCGCCCCTCTCTCCGTTCGCCGCGCGCGTGCGGCTCGCCATTTACGCCGGTTCACTGCCCGTCGAGCTCGCGCCCGCCAACTTGTGGCTGCCGACCGGCCAGAGACTTCGGCGACGTGGGTAAGCTCTACGACCCACCGGTCGGGGTGCTGCGACGGGCTCGGCTACTCGCGGCACCTGTTCGCGCGGATCGTGTTCGACCAGAGCGCCGAGACATGGGTCCGCCTGCACGTCTAGGGGGGCGTCGCGCCTGGACGATGCCCCCGACGGCGCATGAACACAAGTGCCCCTTGTCGTCTCGTCGGCGGTTCCCCTACACTCCGCGAGTGCCGCAGTTCACGACCGCGCATGAGGCGCATTCGGTTGCTACGTGGGCGACCGACCTCGCGGCGCGGTCCATCCGGCCGCCGCTCACGCAGCTGCCCGCGATCCGGCGCTCCCACGGCGGCGTGTGGCCCGCGACGTCATGATCGCCCGACCCATACCCACATCTCGTGAGGCGACAGCGCGAGCTGCTGCTTGTGCTCCATCTGAACCGGATCGACCAGGATCGCGGCGAGCCGCGGCGTCGTCTCGACGTCCGCGATCCGCACGATGATGTAGGCTCGATCGCTCGCACGGTGACAGTCCTGCGCGACGTTCCATTGATTGATCGAGAGGTGGAACGGGCCGTTAGCGTCGCCGGCGGAGGACTTCACCTCGATCATACAGCGCACTCCCGGGCCCTTCCCGGCGAACCCTCCCGTCTGATCGATGTATTCGAAGTCTGCCCCGCGGTCGTCGTGCCCGGGGACGATCAGCCCGTATTCACTGCGGTTCTCGGAGCACCAGTCCGCCTGGGAGAAGCCCGGCAGCAGGGTCTGGAATAGTTCAAAGGCGTAGATCTCGCCGATCAGCCCGACCCTATCCCGCACCATGCGGGCCCCGGCATGGCTCCCGCGGGTCGTCTGCGGCGGATGCGGAGCCCGGACCGGCACGCGAGCCGTGGGCGGCGGGGGCACGCGGAGCGCCGCGAGGTCGATCCCGCCGCGCTCTCGCCGCGCCACGTCGATCAGACGGCGCCCGACCTGACCATCCGCGCCGCGGCTCAGGTCCTCGTTGAGCGCCTCGACCGGCAGCGTCATCCCGAGCACGACCACGGACGGCACTGGCCTTCGCGTCGGCGGTGCGTCGGCGGACGAGAGCCCGAGGTTTCGTGCCACTTCCTGATCCGGGACCGACGCGTCGAACCCCCGGGCATCGCGCAGCTTCCCAGCCAGCGCAGGATCCACGCGTTCGATCGCCGTGGCGAGGGCCGCGAGGAGCCCGTGACGATTGGCCAGATATCCCTCGGCCGTCATCTTCACCCGTGGATCAGTCCGGAACCGCGATGCATCCCAGGACGCCCCGGATTGTTCGACCACGAGTGCAGCTACCCGCAGCCGACCCTCGAGCAGTTCGCGGGCCGCCATCGTCCGGACCACTTCGTCACGGGTCGCGTACTCCTCGATCTCCTCCTCGCTGACGCCCGACGGCGGGCGCCCCTGCAGAGCCGCGGCGAACGTCCCCCTCGCATCGGCCGTCACCCAGCTCCCCGCCAGCTCGAGCGCACGGTCGACGAGCGAGGCCGTGATCTGCGCGTGCACGTTCGGTTGCGCCGCGAGCTCCGGCCGGATCTTTTCGGCGCCCAGCGCCTCGATGACGCGACGAGCAACGGCGACGTCCGGGGGCCCCGACCAGCTAGCGAACGCCTTGCAGCGCGCCGTCAGCTGCCGCTGCTGCTGCTCCCACGCGGTCACGGATGCCCTGAATACGAAGTCCGAGCCGAGATCGGCGATCGCCGAGGCGATCGCCGGGCCCTCGACAGCGAAGCTGGCCATCCCCTCCGTCACGATGCGCTCGGTCGCCAGCGCGCGCCGCTGGTAAAGCCAGTCACGCACGTCGGCCCGTCCCAGCGCCGCGTCCAGGCTCATCCGCCCCGCGCTCAGCGCCGCGTACGCGTCCGCGAACTCCGTCATCGTCCCTCCAGGGTGCTGTGCCCGCCAAATGGCCAGCAGGAGCGGCTTTATCGCCGCGAGCAGGTTCGCCTGGAAGGTCCCGAGCGACTCCTCGATCTCTCGTCGTTCCGCGGACCCGACGTGGCGCTCGTCGAAGAACCGATCGACCCGATCGTGTTCGAGCGCCCGCGCGTATAACGCCATCAAGTCGCGATATATCAGCCCGACGCACGGCCACACCGCCTCCACCAGCTGTGCCGCCGCCAGGTCCGACTGCACCTGCAGGGTCGGCGGATTATCCTCGACCAACAGACTGGCGTGGGGAAACGCCGCGGCGAACCTCCCCGGCACGACCCGTATCGTGCACATGCGCTGCCAGAGCTTGTGGAATTGCTGACTCTCGGGCCGCAGCGGCGTCCGGCCGAGGTACGCCAGGATACACGCCAGATCGATCTCGAGGTCTTGCCGCGGGAAGCGCCGACGAATCGCCGCGAATACGCCCTCGGGCTCGGCGTCCGCGCGCGCATGAAAGCCGCTGTCGATGGGCACCTCGCTGGTGAACAACACGCGCAGCTCCGGCAACGCGGACCGAAGCCGGTCCGCGAGCGCATCACGGGGCGCCTGCCCCGGCAGCGGTACGACGAGCAGATCCGGCGGGAGCAGCTGCTGGCGGACCACGTCGTCGACGATATGGATCGGCATATTTCGTAGCAAAACCACCGAAACGAGCGCCTTGCCACGCAGCAGCGGGATGGGCCGCTTCTCGAGCCGGGTCAGGTCGCCCGGACGGTCGGTCTCGCATCGCTTGGCCAAGCGATCGTAGAGATCCTCGGCGAGCATGCGCGCCGCGCTCTCCTGATCGGGCCCGACCGGCAACGCCGCGGCAAGTTCGTGGAGGGCGCCGATCAGCCGCCCGCCATCGGCATCGGACAGCGGCACCACCCCGATGGCCGTCAGCAGCCGGTCCGCCCGTGCGTCCCCGTGCCGCGAGTGGCGCAGCAGTGCATAGCGTGGGCGCAATCGTTGATCCGCGGTCAATTGAAACGCTTGCGCCGCCTCGACCCGCTCGTGATGCTCCGTCGGGATGACCGGCCACGGCTGCGTGGCCAGCATCGCCGACCAGAACGCCGGCTGCGGCCCCGCGTCCTTCCCGTCCTTGCGCTGCAGCGTCGACTGTAGGAACTTGTCGTACGCGGCGGGCCGGAGCAGCATCGATTCGACGACCGCCGAACGGCGGCCCGGGTCTTCCAGGTGTTCGATCCAGTGGACCCGATCGAACGTGTACTCCTGGCTCCTGCGATATTCCACCTTCATTCCCTGGAACGAACCGATCCATCGCCGCCATAGATCGTCACACCCGGGGAACGGACAAGGCGTCTCGACCACCCGCAAGGTGGCGTCGCTGGCCGCGCGAAACGGCGAGTCCGCGAGCGTCCTTGTCAACACCCGCGGCGAGGACCACACGCCGAGACCCGCGAGCCGAGCCCGCCAAACCGCGACATCCGGCTCCTCGTCGCTGCCGGTGAGCCGCGGGGCCAGCTCGGACCATGGCACGAGCCGACGCGCTTCGTCGGACGGATAAAGACGGAGGAGCAACTCCTCGCTCGGTCCGTCCAACCAGCCGCTGCCGAACACCGCCTCCCCCGGGGAGACCCACCGCCAGGCGCCGTGGGAGCTGACGACTGGCACCCGCAGACCGTCGACGCGTTCGATGTTGTTGCGCTGCATCCACCGGAGGGCCGCGTCGAGCAAGCGGGCCGCGAGTGTGTGGTCATCCCGGTCCGAGATCTCCTCCAACTTCGGCACTACGGCGTCGCCGAGGATCTCGAGGATGCGAGGGCGCCGGACCAGCCCATCCCCATGATCCCGGGCCAGCCGCTGCGCCAGCGGCGTCAGGTGGTCGCGCTCTCCGGTGCGGACCTTGACCACGCTCTCGTCGATGAACGGGAGGATCGCCAGCACATCGGCGGGCAAGTCAGTCGGCTCGAGATCCTCGGACTCCCCGGCCGTCGGGCCAGCCTTCGACCGCGGGACCGGGCGGAAGAACACGCGATCGTACCCTGCCGCGAGCCCGGCCTCGCCGATCGGCAGGATCTTCTGATCGATCAATTGATCGACGTGGAACGCGTCGAGGACGTGCGCGAGAAACTCCTCGAACCTCGACACGCCGGAGGTCACCCGCAGCGCCCGCGCCGCCTCCTCGAGCAAGGAACCGCCGGCGCGGCTCCGTTCGAGGTAGATCCGGCTCTCGGCCCCGTCCGCAGTGCTGCTGCCGGGGAGCGCGTCGAGCACTTCGCGCGCCCCGGCGAGCAGCTTCGCGTCCGGCAGCTCGAAGCCGAAGCGCTCCGCGGATCCCACGGCCTCGCCCAGCAGCGCGAACAGCTCAAGGGCGTCGGGCGCCGGCACCACCAGGTCCGTCGCGCGGAGGAACCTGCGGCCGTCCGCCGCCAGGACCACCTCGCCGCAGGCCAGGCCGTCGGGCGACCGCTTCAGCGCGGCGTAAAACTCCTCGTCTCCGTCCCCGTGTACGACCAGCGCCGTCAGCCGCCTCCGCTCGATCCGCGGGTCCTCACGCAGCGCGTCGAGGAAATCGGCGAGCAGCGCCCACGCCTCGGTCAACAACAGCCGGTTGTACTCGTTCCCGAAGTCGATGTTGCTGCGAGATATGTTGCCGTAGAACGGCGCATCGACGTCGATCGGGGTGCGCGTCCGATATTGGGTCGGCAGCCCGATGAAGAAGCCGCCGTCCCTGTCCAGCGGGGCGCAGCCTGCCGCGTCGGGCGGCAGCCGGACGGCGATCGATACACGCGCCCGGTCGACCTCCTCCCAGTTCTGCTCCTCGAGCTTTCGCACCTCCGCCTGGATCTCCAGGCGCTCCTGCGCCGCGGCCTGTTCCGGCTCGCGCGTGCCGACGCCGCCGATCGTCCGTTCAGCGAAGACCCACCGCTGCTCCGCGACCGGCTGTCCGGGAGCTTCGATGAGGATCGACCGATCCCCGACCTCGATGACCCGACCGCGGCGACGAACGGTTCGAAGATTCTCCTCCACCCGCACCAGCTTGATCGCGCGCCTGCACGTCCGATCCTCGACCACGATCTGCTCCACCGCCGGCAGGAACAGCAGCCGTCGGGCCCCGTCGGTGAACATCGCGTCGAGACCCTTGGTGACCACCCGCTGGACCTTCGGCGCATCGCTCAGGGGCAACATCACGATCGTCTGGGCTTGCAGGGCGCGCTCGGGCAGGTGCAGCCGCGCCAGGCGATCCTCGAGCGTGTCCGCGTCGAGCGCCAGCGGGAAGCGGAAGGGCGCCGCCCGCCGGGCCTCCTCGATCAAGTACGCCGCCGGATCCGTGACCTTGTTCGCGCTCCTGATGCGCTCCACGAGGTCCGCGCGCAGCGACAGCAGCTCCGCGGAGAAGCGCTCCAGCCGCGCCGCGTCCCTCGGATCTCCGAACGGATCCAGGGAGAGGCGGAATCGACGGCCCCCGGAGCGGAACGACCCCGCCTCCGCGGCGCTACAGATCTCCGGCGACGCGCACACCTCGAACACCGACTTAAACCCCAGCCCCTTGTTCCCGATCGCCGATGAGGCCTTCTTGGTGCTGAGCCCCAGCTCGGTGACCGACCGCACCCCTCTTTCGTCGAACGGCGCACCCTCGTTGGTGACCGCCAACAGGTCGTCGAGGCGCACGATATGGATCGACGACCCCTTGACCGCGCCGCGCCGCGCCTGGTCGCTGCAATTCTGCAAGAGCTCGAGGAGGAACCGTCCGTGGTAATCTCGCTGGATCTGTCGCGCCAGACTGGCGATCTCCCGGTGTTCACGGCCGTCGGTCGCCAGATTCGTCGCTATCTGCTCGAGCCGTTTCCGCCACTCGTCTTCGAGCCAGTCCCCACCATCCCGCATCTCATCAGGATATAACAGCTGGCGCCTAAATGGGCCCGCACTGACGACGCACAGCTCGTCGCTCGCTAGCGCCCGATCCGCGGGTCATTCTCGACACTGCATCGGGCGCGACGGCACACCCTTTCGCTTCCGCGCACCGCGACGCGTCAGCCCCCGAGGCAAATGGCGAGTAATCTGGATCGATACGACCCGGTCTGGGCACTAGGGCAGACCATTTCGCCCGGCGCGAACCGCCGCGGCGCGTGGCCGCTCAGGAGAATCGAGTTGACAAAGACAGGATGAGCGAAGTAGCGTCTAATATCTGTACATGGTCTCGGCCATGCCCTGAACATCAGGGAGGCCGGGCCGATCGTGATGCCATGATGATAGTCTCGATCTCGACGCTCGCCGTCGCTGCGATGCTTGGGCAGGCGCCGGCGTCGACGGCGTCGGACCCGGACGAGGCGGCTTCTCGGCCATTTTGCCCCGAACGGACCGCCTGGGACGGGCAGGTGTGCGCGGGCCCGATACCCTGCGCCTATGGCACGGTCTGGGACGGCGCGGTCGGGTGCGCTGCGCTGCCCCCCGCCGTCGATGCGGAACCCCCCGGCGCTCGCTGCCTCGACGCGCCCGCGCGTTGTAGGCGAGACTGTGACGGCGGCGACGGGGCGGCGTGTGGTGCCCTCGGCCTCGGGCACGACGATCCGGACCAGCGCGCGCAGTTGCTCGGGCTGGCGTGCACGCTTGGCCTGCCGGGCGCCTGCGAATGCGCGCGCGGCGATGAGACCTCCTGCTCGTCCCTGGCCGGGCGCTTCGCGGCGGCGGGCCGGACGGCGGAGCCGGGCGAGGCCTCGCGGAGGTCGGACGAGGGGCGCGGCATTCGGGCCTTCGTGGTCCTTCGCATCGGCCTCGGGGGCACCGCATTTCCCGTCGTGGGAGACAGGCGTGACGACCCCGAGGGGCCGGTCGTGGGCAGTCGAGTGCGTCACACCGGCGGCTTCGGCGTGGCGCTCGACGCCGATCTCAATTTCGTCGAGACGCGGTTCTTCGGCCTCCATCTACGCGGCGGCGGGAACGTCAGCGGCTACACCGGCTACGCGACCGCGGGGCACGTGGGTGGCCTCGTCTGGGCCGGGTGGCATCGCATCGCCCCGTTCCTCGCCTATCGCTCCGAGTGGCGGCGCGGGAAGCTCGACGAGTACATCGATCAGGGGCACGTGACCGGCGTCGCTCGCTATCGCGTCGATGTCCTCGACTTCGGCGCGCGGAGCTGCTGGGGGAAGGCCAGGAACTACACGCGCGGCGGGTGTGTACTGCTGGGACCGACGTGGCATCGTCCGGACTTCATCGACGGTCTGGGCGGCCCGGGCGCTCCGCGCGGCCACGCCTGGGGCGCGATGTTCGACCTGTGGGCGTCGCTCGGGGGCGCGATGGGGTTCGGCGGACACGTGGAGGTCGCCGGGCGCTACCCGATCGCATCGGAGCCGCAGGGCAAGATCGCCAATATCGATACTGTGAAGCTGGTCTCGGTGACGGCGTTCATCCAGGCCGTGTTTGCTTTCTCCTTGACCGGAAAGTGACCGATGAGAGCCGCCGCATCCCTGTCGCTGATCCTGCTCGTCGGCATCGCCATGGCGCTGGCGCCGCGGGGCGTCCGCGCCTGCCGTGACAGTCACACCGAGGAACTGTTCCGCTCCGTGGCCAGCATGGCCGGGAAGATCCAAAGGCTGGAGCGCGAGATGGTGTTCGACGAGAAGCTCGTCAGCAAGCTCCGGAGCGCGCTCTTGAAGCTCTACTCGCAGCTCGATCTGGCGCTCGCGGAGCTGTACGCGGGGAAGTATTGCAGCGTGTGTGGTCATACGCGCTCCGAGATCGAGGCCGACGGCCGGGAGTCCTTCGCAGATCACCTCGAAAACGTGGGTGGCACGGAGGAGAGGGCCCCGCAATCGCTGATCGACGAGACCCGGGCGCGGTACGCCGTGATGATCGAGGACGCGCGGGACGATCTGCGGGAGGCGGAGCGCGAGGGCGAGCGGCGGCGCGCCGAGTACTGGTCGGCACGCCGCGCCGCCGTGACGGCGATCTCCGACGTCCGCAAGTCGGCCACCGTCTGGGCCGATGCGATCCGGAGCAACTACTGGTCCAAGGTGGACGCGCTGCGCGAGCGGCTCGCGGACAGCAAGAAGGGCGGCGTGACGGCTGAGTCCATCGCCGAGCAAGCGAGAATCGTGGCCAAGTTGGCCGACGAACGATTCATGCTCGGCCGGGAGCTGCACGACCACGAGGTCTGCAAGACGGAGCTCCGACGGGACCTCCACGAGGTGCTGGCCGGCAGCGGCCTGGAGCACCTGGTCCCATATTACGGCGGTTATGATGCCATCCCCGCGGCCCTGCATATGCTGCAGGGGGCCGTCAATTTGTTCTCGCCCCTCACCGGCGTCGAGGTCGAGTCCGGGGACGGTCACCTCCAAGTGAAGGCGGAGCTCCCGCTGAAGAAGCTGGTGAAGTGGGGGACGAAGAAGCCCGGGATCTCGCCCCCGGAGGCCCCGCCGACGCTCAACGAGCGGGGCATGGACAAGATGGTCGAGGCCCTCACGAACATCACGGTGACGGCGCGGGTCGGCAGCGACTGGTACAAGGATAAAGATATGACCCGCCTCATCGTGAGGGCGCTGGGGAAGGACTTCAAGTCGCCGACCCCGGATTTGCGAGAAGCCATCGCGCCCGAAAGCGAGGAGGTCCCATGACCTTCGTGCGCCGCGTGACCCGCAGGATGCGAAGGGCCGCCTGCCGGGCGGCGCTCGCCGGCGCCGCGGCCTGCGTGGCGGTGAGCGGGGCTGCGCGGGCGGGCTTCGAGCCGTCGCCGTCGGAGGTGGTCCGGGCGAGCCTGTTGTCGGGCGACTTCACGGAGGCGCTCGATCGGGCCCAGGACTTGGTCGTCCGGTCGCCGGCGTCCGCGGAGGGATATATCCTGGCCGGACTGGCCTGTTTCAAGCTGCGCAGGTGGGACGAGGCGAAGCAATGGTTCACCGCGGCGCGCACCCGCGCCAGCGCGGCGCAGGCGGACTATCTTCGCACGCTGCTCGAGCTGACGACCGACGAGTTGAAGAAGCAAGCCGCGCTCGCTAAGATCGAGGCCGGGGTGCGGACACGTCGTATCACGCTGCACGACGCGGCTCGCAGGATGGTGCCGATCCTCGCCTCGGACCCCGGGGACGGGCTCCTCGCGGCCAGGGTGGCCCGACAGTTCGTCGCCGCGGGCGATCCGCTCGGCGCTATGGAGCTGCTGGGCGCAACCCGGGCCGGGGTCACACAGGGGCAGGATGCGGTGCTCGCCGCCCGCGGCGAGGCCGAGCGGGCCCTCGAGAAGATCTTCGCCGATTCGCAGGAGGGCGTCATCGGCAGCGGGATCCCACCGAGTCTGATCACGGGGATCAAAGAGCTCCGCGCGAAGGGGAGTTATATCGACGAGGTCGCGCTTGGCGTCGGTGGATGTTGGGTCATTGTCGCGGGCATCGAGGTGGTCTGGTCCAGGGCGTGCCCTCAAGGGCTGAGGGACGTGCTCGCCGGCGAAAAGAGCTTGTTTTGTCGGTCGATCGCACTGGGCGCCGATGGGCAGTGGTTCGTCGTGCTGCGCGACGGCAATCGCGTTGGTGTGGCCCCTCCCGGCCTGGGGGAGAGCATCAAGGCCGCGGAGTCCCGGGGCGAGACGCTGTCGGAGGTCGCGCTCGGGCCCGCGGGCAGCTTCTATTACGTCACCGAAGTCGGGCAGAAGGCTCACTCGCTTGCCGACCGCGACTTTCCGCAATCGCAAAATCTTAGAAAAGGACAGTAAGAGCGTCGCTATAAGCCAGATCGAGGTCACCGTAGCCCAAGTTGGGGACGAATTTTTCTCCAGTTCGCCCAATGCTAGCCATCCGCAGGCAGCGAGCCCTCCTAGGAGAGCCCATATCGTCCAGCCCGGTCTTAAGCTTTGCGCCTTGAGGCTCTCTATTTCTGAATTAATGAAACCAAGTAAGGCATCTCGTTCCTGCAGTGACGCGTTGCGATCTTGCGATTCGATCTGTGTCATGGGGCTATTTTCCTCGGTGCTTGAGCCTATGAGCGATCATACCCCATACTCATACAGACATGTCGTGATAAATATCACATAGATCCTGTCCTTGACTCTCGTAACTACTTGGGTGTGACCGTGGTCAGGCATATCCGAACGTCTGGCTGCACACACCTATCCTCGTCCTGCCTCAGTCGTTGAGAATGCTGCGGGGAGCGTGACGTCATCGGCGCGGCAACTCACCGGGTCCGCCGAGATCTCGCCGATCCACTGCACGCCGTCGCGGGTGGTCGTATAGAATGGGATGAAGGTCCACGGTTCGTGCAGGTCGGCGAGCAGCAAAGCGTGCGGCTGACAGTTCTCGCCGACGACTAGCGCCGGCCGGAGGGAGGTCTGGCGGGTAGGATCCCGCAGGTCGACCTGCGAGCGCAAGACGCAGGGCGCCGGACCACAACTCGGCGCGACCGCGCCGCACATGTTCACCGGCGGCGCGTCCGGGACGTCGCCGGTGGGAAGGAGGGCCCGAAGGTCGCATCGGCGGTCGCATCGGACGTGTCGACGGCGGTCGCGTCCCCGGGTTCCGGGGCACAGGCGGCCAGGAGCAGGAGCATTGTTGGGAGGTCGCGCGCGGTCTGGGAGAGCACGGTGCAGGTCCCGCAGGTGGCGCTGGGGACGGTGGCGCAGGCGTCGGAGACCTCGGGGGCCACAGTCATCTACGGTGACGAATGGGTCATAGACTTCGCCGGGGCAGGCTGGGATGAGGAGGGCGAAGGCGAAGATCACTCTTGCACCATGGGATGGTCAGAGTGGCGGGCCGCCGGCCCGCCACTCTGGTGACCCAGACATTTATGGATCCAGGCTTCTTTGCTTAAATTGCGGTTCGGTTTCTCCGCGGTGATCCGTTCCAGGGAAATTTTCACTAATAGGTAGAGGAGCTAATCTCCAAGGAGATCACGGGCAAATTATCGCTGGCTATATTGCACGGGCCGCCCCGATAGATGGGCAGCCGTGCCCCCCTATCGGGGCGGCTCGTGCCCAAAGATGCCAGACAAACTCCTCGCCCTTCACAACCTCCTTCTTCAACTCTTTCAACCCGATGAACTACGGATGTTCCTCCATCTTCGGATGGGTAAAGCTGGGGATACGCTCGTCAGAAGCCTGCCTGGCAAGGACGCTTCTGCCGATGTCATCGCCTACTACGCAGTAGTGGCGCTCGATCAACAGGGACTCATCAACCATAGTCTCTTCAAACGCTTGGCCCAACACCGGCCCGGGCGAGCCGCGCAAATCGGACAAGCCTACTCTCAGATCTTCCTGGAAGAGGGACCAAGACCACGTTCAAGGAACCTTTGCCTCAAGTGCCGGTGGGGAGCACGCCATCGCCTGGGACCTTGAACTGCCGCCGCTCCAGGCTCACCTGGGCGGTTTTTTTTGTTTCAGGCTGGCTCGGGGTTCGGGCCTGGGCGGGGCTTCTTCGGCGAGCCCTTCTTCGGGGCCGGGGAGTAGGTGGTCGCCCTTTCCCTGTGCCCGTTTCGTGAGCAGGCCCTCCTTGACCATCCGCGCCCTCGCTCCACTACGGCGCAGTAACCGGCCCCCGCCGTCGTCGAGGGGTCATGCAGTCAGCCGCCGATACAGCTCGGACGTCGACTCATGCATGTCACCGAACGCAAAGCACCAGCGGCGGTAATGAAGCCGACGGACGAGCGGCGTACGGTCGGCGAGCAGCTTGAGGGCGGCGCGCCCCGCTTGGTCGGCTGGAATGGATTTCAGAAAGCCCTTCTTGTGCAGGCGCGAGAACAGCTCGATCGTCTTGCCGGTCAAGGTTGGCTGGTCGCTGAGGGCGGCGGCCTCGAGTGCGCGCAACAACTCGACCGCG
>Ga0075163_10004847_pt1 | contig 18020 bp, 11 predicted proteins | sample JI1023141ADNA_FD_71478 | JGI IMG/M metagenome (GOLD analysis project Ga0075163, IMG submission 71478) | Wastewater effluent complex algal communities from Wisconsin, to seasonally profile nutrient transformation and Carbon sequestration -... | ecosystem: Engineered > WWTP > Effluent > Algae...
TGCGATGAACAATGGCCATATTGATTTAATACTTTTCATATTTTGACAAAAAGTTGATGTTTTTCACCGTGCTCCGTTATCACCTTTACCTGATAAATTCCTGGATTCATTGCAGACATTTCAACCAATTCACTCACGTTCAAAGGAGCATCAGAAATAATTCGATCAAGCATGGTAACACCATAAGCATTATAAACTAAATAGTGAATGTCACCAGGTTGCCCTTGAATAACTTGAAGAGTAATATTGGCTGAGGTTGGGTTTGGGTAAATATTCATGTCGAAGGTTGACCCCATCAATTGGGGGCAAACTTCCTCAATGTTTCTATTGTTGCACCATCCAGGGTAACAACACAAAAAAGGAACATTAAAATTCACAGAAGGATCATAGTTGCAGGCCAATGTATCTGTGCAGCCAATAACAACAAGATTAATGCAAGAACCTTCTTCTAAACAGATAAATGACGGATCGTATTCTAAATAATCCGGGTTGTTGCATCCACATTCATACGGATAACTCAGATAAGGATTAAAAACCTCATCAGGTTGTGTAATATTATTTGTTCCTACGTATTTGGTTGCAACAGTGTCTCCATCCACAGCATATTCAATTTCAAGGTTCAAAGTGAAATTGAGACTTCCTGTGGTGGTCAATTGAGCCACAAGTACTTGATTACTGTCTGCAACAACACCATAAACACCGCTACTACTCAAAGACATATTTTCACTATAATATTCATTGGAAGAAATGATTGATCCAAAAATGGTACTGTCATTACCTGTAACAAAATCAAGAATCCCATTCGAGAACCAAGAAGATGGTGTGTAATTCAAAGTGTCCATTCCATCAGCAGTCGTAAGTGGTAATCCACATGAAACATCATCATTTGTCAACAGACCGGTTTCGATGAGATCACTTCCACCATCATTGTTCACACCACCAATAAAAGAACCGTCATCATCTTGATCTTTCATCACACCATAATAAGTATTGTTACCTTGTTTTTTGGCAGTCTGACCAAGTGTGAGCCAAGTATCCAATGCAACAACATTTTCGGAGTATCGATTTCGGATAAACTCCTTTGCGAATGACTGACCATCTGTTTCATGATTAAAAAAATTCGCATCACTTTGAAATAATATAGGATGATCAGCATCACCGTAAATTGATTTCAATATTGAACCTGGCATCATATCAACATAAATTCGGTATGTAACTGATCCGGCAGGAACAATACCACCAGTAGTATCCGTTTCATCAATCTCATCGCTCACATAATATAGCTCTATAATAACTTTTTCCAACTGAGCAAAAGCGCAATTTTGCGAGCACAATAAAAAAGCGATAGTATAAACCCAATAAGATTTGAAAATAGTGCTTTTCATATTAATACTTATATGCAATACCCAGAATAAAATTTGTACCGTATTTGAAATTGTCATAATCCACCCACCCTTCCGGCACCTTATGAGATCTTCTAACTGGTGCGTTTAATAAATCACGAATTGTAAGATTCACAGTAAAATGTTCACCCAAAGATTTACCGACTTTAATATCTATAGTATTTCTTGGCAATTCATAAACATCTGCTCTTCCTTTTACGCTTCCTGCGATAACAAGACGTGGACCTTGAACATTATAACTTACAGTGGCTACCAATCCAAGCGTATCACTCTTGTAACTGAAAATTGCATTCACCAAATAAGGTGCTTGCCCGAACATGGGCCTCGAGAGTGTATCAATCACAGTAAACACTTTAAGTCCTTCGATCACTTGAAAATCTCTTCTTACAAACTGTGCTTGAGATTTGACGAGAGTCAGATTAGCTCTAAAATCAAAAGCTTTACCCAGCTTTTTTCGTCCTTCAAATTCAATACCCTTAACGTTAGAATTTTCAATATTTTCCCAAGTGATACCTGAGCTACCAAAACCCATTTCAATATGATTCTTAAAATCCTTATAGAAGAAACCTAATGAAACATTATCACCATTTAGAAAATAAGTCTCTGCGCGAAAATCATAGTTTGAAATTTCTACCAGTTTCAGATCAGAATTTCCATATATCAACGTCCTGAATTCGTTATCATATAGAGCCGCATCACTTAATTCTCTGATACTTGGTCTTGCTATCGAACGACTATAATTCAGCCTCAAATTTGTTCTACCTAACTTTTCATTCTCAATTTTATAGATTAAGCTTGCGCATGGCAGAAGATTCCATTTGTCAATACTTGCTGCATTAACGTATGGAAATCCGCCCACATTTTCGCGACGAGGATCATTTCTTTGATAATCCAATCTATAATAATCATCAACGTCAGAAAATATATAGGTATGCTCAGCTCGCACACCGCCTTGCAAACGGATATGCTGATCGAATTCAAAATCCGTTAACGCATACAATGCTTCAACATTACTATGACCAAAAGTGTGATTTCTTTCCGTATCAAAATCAGAATAAGTAAAATCAATAACACCATTATCAATTACGAACCTATCCATTGCCATATACGCATCGATATCATCATTAAGCAATGGATCAAGAAATGGATTATTGCCAAGCATTACACGATATTCATCATTATCTGCCTTGCGGAAATTTCTTTGTGTTGCTGCACCAAACTTCAATTTCCTAATATCTTTTTTCTCTTCAGAATTAATAGGTATTTCAAATCCCAATCTAGCATCAAATAAATTTTCAGTTAGATATCTGTAATAACGTCTAATGCCATCTCCAGCAGCCGGAGAAAACTGATACGATAGAATTGTATCATCTCTCATAACATACATGTATTGTGTGGCCTTAAAATCCGGAGCAACACTCGAACCTGCTGTATATGAAGCATTGAAATCAATCTTAAGTCTTGATCCAGGCAAATAGTGTTGAGAAGAAGCTTGATAAATCATTTGCTTCCGTTGCTCATAAAAAATATTCTTCGCCACATCTAACTCCTGATATTCCTCAGGCAATCTGAATGAAACATAACTTGCAACGTCATTTGTTCCAATAAAATTAGGCATGAACAAAAAAGACACTTTATGATTGTCATTCAATTTATAAGCTAAATTTACTAGAGCACTCCATGAATTCGTTTCACGGCTGATCTGTGCATGATCTTGCCTTTCAAAAGGATATCCCAACGACTCATCGCCTATTCGCTGTGAGATGCCATTAGGATCATAACGATATGAAGTACCATATCGAAATCCAATGAAATAGCCAAACTGTTTCCCAAAAAGTGTTTTCTGATCACCGATCCCAAAACTTTGAGAAAAATTAATGGGCGCTTTTATAAATCGAGTATTCCAATTATTGGCAAAACCATTACCATAATCGGTACCTTGAGGATTAATTGTATTGTATGCCTTTGGCTTGTACTGAGCATTATATGCACTACGCGCATTTTGATAAGCCGTAGGATCATTCATTAAACTGGCTGGAAGTAGACCTAACTCCACCAATCCAAGTCTAAAATACATGTCGGACTGGCTGGAACCATCGGTCCAACCTTGAACGCCAATTTGATTGAAATAATTTTCAAGCCCTAAAGCAACAAACTCTCTATAAGTACCTGGTGACAATTCTGGAGCTACAATTTTTGAAGTTGGTAGTGACCTCAAACCTCCATCATAGCCCAGCCAATCTCTGTCGCTTCTTTCTGAAGTAATAAAATCTTTACCCGTACTTTGCGCATTGTATCCAAACTGAGTTTCAATATTGAGCGTGAACTTGTCAGGAAAATCCTTCGTTTCAACTGAAATATAAGCTCCAGACCAATCACCCGCAAGTTCAGAGCTTGCGGTTTTCGTAATCACAATATTGTCCACCAAACTAGCGGGAAAAATATCTAGCTTTATATTATTTGTAAGTGGGTCCAAAGTTGGAATCCTTGAACCATTCAAAGTTGTTCTTACATACCTGTCGCCAATTCCGCGAACAGTGATCATACCGCCGCTCGTAGAAACTCCTGAAACACGGGCAATAGCGTTTACCACATTGGCATCGCCTGTTTTCTTAATGGTTTCAGAAGAAATATAGTCCAATGTAACCGCGGAATTGGACTTAATCCTTTCCATGTAGTTATCATTCGATCGAGTCGCTTTGGATGTAATAGTCACTTCCTTTCCAATAAGCGATCGCTCATATAAAATAAATTCTTTGCTAATGACCTCTCCCTTTTTAAGAGAAACTACTTCAATTAACTCTTCAAAACCGACAAGCAAAAACTTCAGCGTATATGCTTTCTCATCAGGTAAATTCAAGGTGAACAATCCATCAAAGTCTGATTGAGCACCAATGTTGGTGTTCTCCTCTAACCTCACTATGACACCAAACAATGGCTCACCGGAAGCATCCGTTATATGTCCACTAATTCTTCCTTGCGCATAAAAATTTACTGCGCAACAAAAAAATATTCCTAGCCAAAAGAATTTTTTCATATCAGGAGAGCTACTCTATCCGATTATCTTTTGATGAATTTCAGATACTCCATTGAAGAGTTATTCTGAATAGCAATCGTGTATATACCTGAAGGAAACACCTCAGTATTCAATACATGATTTTGAGATGCGAACGATCCCGTTACTATTACTTTACCAGAAACATCCATCAATTGATATGAACTCATTCCGATAAGGTCGTTCTTGGTTCCGATAATTAATACATCTGTGCACGGATTTGGATAAGCAAAATATGATTGCTGATTTTCGCGATTCATTTCTCTTACATAATCAATGATCGGTTCTTCCGAAACGAAGATGAGCGTAGAATCCTGAAACTCACCATCAGCAGCATTCTCCGCGACAAAAATCTGGCTTTCACCCTGAACTGGAGTTGCAATCTGAATGTTCAATTTAAAACTCAAAATTCCATCTGTTGTAAACTGACCGATAAGCACTTTGTTCGATGCCGTAGCACCTTCCATTCCGCCAAGCGCCGCCACAGTGCCACCTGATGTTGCGAATGAACTACCCGCAGTTTGATCGAAAACATCAAGTTCTGTTGTAAGTCCAAGAATATTCGGAAGTATAGGAGTACCAGGCATCAAACCATCAACACCTGAAGCACCTGTAATGGGTAACCCCGCAGATGGATCATCATTGGCCAATACACCTTGAAGATTTCCAATGTTACCATCACTATCCTCGTCTTTAGGTACCCCAACCAGACCAGCAGCAACGCCACCAATAGTCAAATAAGAATCGATAAGAGTGGTATTCTTTTTTGTGTTAACTACACTAGTTCCTTGATATGTGCTGAAACCATAATTAGGGTCATTGAAAAAAGAAGTAGTCGTCTCAATATTTAGAGGATGTGTTTCACTTCCGAAAATCTGAATTACTTTATAGCCTGGAAGAAGGTCGGCATATACTCTGTATGTTGTTGAACCTACATGAAGTGGATATGTTGCAAAATTTTCATCTGCATTGATAGAGTCAGCTTCGTCAGAAACGTAAAACTTCTCGACCATAATTCCTTCCAATCCAACTTGTGCGTTTGAAAATAATGCAGCAAATACAATAGATACAGATAGTAATATTTTTTTCATTTTTTCGGGGTGTTTTTATTTATTCTTTTTCCTGGATTTTTTATTTCTTTTTACCGGCTTAGTACTTGATCCGCTATATTTCAAATCCTTATGAACCCATTCGTCATACGCCGGATTTGAATAGACATATTTCTGTGAGGTACCATTTGGCGCGCCAATCAAGAGATTCAAGTCGAAAGACAAATCACCTGCGGTAGTAAGTTGTGCGATCAATACCGTGTTTGTTGTCAATGAATCAGCTCCAACTGCACCTTTACCCATACATGCCCAAGCGCCATTGTCAATATAAATTCCATTGCCATTGGTAGAGCTTCCCAAAAATTTCAGACAACTATCCATTTGGTAAAATGTTGGAAATGGAAGTTCAGTGCTTCGCTCCAATCCATCATCAATACCAACCGCGATGCCCTTCACCTTTTTATTACCTTTAAAGTAACCCTCCTCGAATTTGAGATATTCATCAGGTTTACCATTATCAAATGCACGCGGAACGCCATAATGGTTCTCACCTGCAGCACCCACCGAAAGCCACGAGTCCAATAATGCTAAATCCTTTCGCAGAGCTCTTTCAGGTAAAATATTAGGATGCGTTCTGCCGGCTTCAATATGATTGTAAAAGTTGGCAGTGCTTTCTATTCTAAGAGGATGCTCAGGAGAACCAAAAGCAGCTTGGAAACGAAAACCGGGCTTCAAATCAACAAAAATTCTGTAGGTTACAGAACCTTCAGGAAGTTCGCCACTAAACAGTTCCCCCTTTTTGTCCTGACTATTCGACACGTAATACTTCTCTACGATGATGCCCTCTAGACCATCCTGAGCTAGCAGAAAGCTGGGCAGAAAAAGTAATATTAAGAGGTAATTCAGGCGCATATCCGGCGGCAAACCTAGTTGCTTGAATCACCACCGTTCGTTATTCACACATTATGTTACAAGGAATTTAAACCGAGAAATAGGCTCTTGGTATTAGCTAATTGTTACGAAGCCTGTAAGGCAAAATAAAATGAAAGCCATTATGAGTAAAACAAAGGAAGTTTTCAATTTACATTATGGAAACATCTAAAAGGATCATAAAAGCGCAGTTCGAACTCCAATATTCAAAAAACATCTCAGCAAAGGCGTAATCTAAAAATTAAGGCCTTAGTTAGGTTAATCAATAAATAAACTTCAAAGGAACAAATTCAGGAAGAACCCCTGACACCCTCAGATGGATGATATTGCCATCCAACAACAACACCCATCTTGAGAGATCAGAGTTTAACGCGAAGATTTTGTTTTTCAGTGTAAAGGAAAATTCTATAGTGACAACGAGTTCTCTTGCGTTAGTACGACTAGCTCATTTTCATGGTTTTGCTGTCTAATGAAATGAGCATTCATCAACAATGCGAAAGTATTCCCAGCATATTTAATGGCCTCGCCGCTAACTCATAATTTAATCCATTTTGCAAAACAACCTTCATCGCCAATATCTTTGAACGGATGCGCGCGTTTAGTATACTCATATGTGTAACCATGATCGTGGTTTCCGAAATGGAAGCGCAAACCCTTTCTTCCGAATCATTTACCACAGAAAACGGACTACCTGGCAATGATGTTTATGACCTACTCCTCGACCGTGAAGGTTTTGTGTGGGGTGGCACCGATGGAGGAATATTTCGTTTTGATGGAGAAACATTCGAGACTTTTAGTATCAATGACGGACTCTGCGACAACACCATCCTCAAGATTTATCAAGACAGATTTGACCGCGTATGGATGGCTGGTTTTAATGGTAGCGTTTGTTATTACGATCATGGAAAAATAAGTTCGATTGCTGCTAATGACGAATTACAGCGAAACATCAAAGGGCAGTTTGTAACCTCGATGGGTATTGATGACAATGGCACCCTCATTCTTGGCACACCACAAAATAGGTATGAGATTTCACCTGCCGAAAATTTTAAGCATGTTAAAACACTTGGCGAATCCTTAGAACACCTGCCGGAGCACCATTCGCTATTTATCTTACAAAAACTATCAGATGGCAAAATAGTCTGTTCCCATCAGTCCAATTCCCTTAGCGCAAAAATCGGAACATCATCATTCGAATTTGTGTTCAACGAATTCAAATTCGAGTGGCAATACCCGAAGAACGATCCGTTCAATGGCATGCTCAAGTCCATCATTCAAGACTGTTTGATCACGCCGCAAGGTCACTATCTACTTGCCATGGGCAATATGATATTCGAATTTGATAAAAACGGGATCCTATATCAACATGCCTTTGAGAAACTAGTAACATCATTGCACATCGTTGGCGACAAAATCTGGGTTGGCGTCTTCGATGCTGGAATATTTATTTATGATCCTGTTGATCAAAAAACAACAGACTCACCTATCTATTCTGAAAAAGGAATAACAAGTCTTACAGAAGACTCAGAACACGGAATTTGGGTGGGAACAACAGGTATGGGTTTGAAACATTTGCCTAATAAATCAATACTATATTTCAATAACGAACTTTCGGAATCTAAAGTTGTTGCGATGATACGCGATGGCAACGATCTAATGCTTCTCAACTCCACAAGCGATGTAATCAGTCTGAATGACAATTTTGAATCGAATATTGTTTTGGCTTCCCCAATCAAAGCATCAATAGAAATAGGCGAAATAATCAAGGCGGATAATAAACTATTGATAGCCTCTCACAATACACAATCACTAAACCGAAAAACCGGTGAGTCCAAACAAATAACACATACTGGTTTTGGAATTTCAACAACCGACATTACTGTATATGACAATTCTTACATATGTCTTGCATATAATAAACTTATCAAAGTAAATGATCAATCCAGTGCAGAATATGCATTACCATATAGAGGACGTTCCACGATTAAACTCAACGACAATCGCTTCCTTGTAGGCACTTTAAACGGCTTATTTGAGCTCCAAGACAAGTCATTTGTGGAAATCGCTCCTAACCTATTTTCCGGACAAAGAATTAATTTTCTTATTCAGCAGGATTCGATACTTATTGCAGCCACAGCAGGAAAAGGAGTTATTTGGTATAATCTCAAGCACGGTACTGGAGGAAAAATATCGGAAGAAGATGGGCTCATTAGTAATATTTGCCAGCATCTTGTAATGCACGATGGTGAACTTTGGATCTCTTCAAAAAAAGGACTCACATTAATTTCATTCAAAACATTCCCCTCCGAAATAGATAAGATCATCAATTTCGATGCATCAGATGGCCTTCCAGGCAATGAAGTGCATTCGATTTATTTCGACAAAAAGGGTTTGTGGGTTTCGGCGCGTAATGGCTTGACTTTGGTGACAGATGTAAAGTCATTAATCAATAACAAACGACCTGATATTTATCTCAGAGAGATTTATGTGAATAACAAAATCACTCATATAGCCGGAGAAATCTGCCTCAACTATAAAGAGAACAACATAGAGTTTCACTTCAACAACAACGCCTATCGAAACGATAATGGTCCAAGATTCATCTACCAATTAAAAGGGTATAACGATGAATATCTTTATTCTAAATCAGGACATATAAATTTTGAAAATTTGCCTTCAGGACAATATGAATTGGAAGTCTTTGCTATCAATAATCAGAACTTAAGAAGTACTAAACCAATTACGATTGCGTTCGAAATTCAGCCACCACTTTGGGCAACATGGTGGTTCTATTCATTGTTAATTCTTTCGATAATCGCAGCTGTTATTCTCATCATCAGATGGCGTTCAAGAAGAATACGCGCAATTGAAAAACAGAAATCTGAAATTCAACGCTTGCTGTCTGACTCAAGACTTCAGGCTGTGCGTGCCCAGATGAATCCACACTTCTTATTCAACGCCATCAACAGCATTCAAAAATTTATCCTCGAAAACAATTCTGAGGAAGCCTATCACTATTTGACAAGATTCAGCAGATTTATCAGGATGATTCTTGAATACTCTAAAGAAAATTTTATCACACTTGAGCATGAACTTGAAATACTCAAATTGTATTTAGAACTTGAACAATTAAGGTTTGAGAACAAATTCGAATATACTATTCAAATAGATCCTAAGCTAGACAAGACCCAATATCAGCTGCCCACTATGTTGCTTCAACCTATACTCGAAAACGCAATTTGGCATGGCATTATGCCACTCAAAGGCAAGCGAAATGGAATCATCAGCATAGAGTTCTCCAAAACGCAGGAAGGATCTGAAATTATCATACGCGACAATGGTGTAGGCAGAGATTATCACGTAGAAAAAACAGCAGTAGCTGGTAAAAAATCATTGGGACTAAAACTGATACAAGAACGACTATTGCTAGTTTACCCAGAAGCGCAGATAAGCATGCATGATGAGCATGTCAAGTTTGAATCAGGCACGCGTGTCAACATAGTGATCAATAAAAATAATCAAACACCAGATGAATGAAATAAAAGCCATCATCATTGACGACGAATCGAACTCGCGTGCAGTGCTCAACACACTGTTGCAAAAAAAATGTGAAGGCATAAATGTCATCGCCACTGCATCAGGTGCAGAAGAAGGCATCGAATTGCTGCAACACACAACACCTGATGTGCTATTTCTTGACATACAGATGCCCGATGGATCAGGCTTTGATCTATTACGAAAATTGAAATCAGTGGACTTTGAAGTCATTTTCGTAACCAGTTATCATGAATATGCTATTAACGCGATTAAGTTCAATGCACTTGATTATTTGCTCAAACCTGTTGACATCGAAGAACTGCGTGAGACCATTGCCAGGCTGCGTGATAGACTTGAGAAAAAAACTCAATCAAACGAAAACCTCAATAGCTTTCTTGATCACATAGACCCATCAGCCCGAGAGAAAAAAATACCCGTTCATCATAACAACCACGTGGCGCTTATCCCCGCTTCCAAAATTGTGTATATATCAGGTGAAGGAAACTATTCGAAAATCATAACATCAGATCAATCAGAATATATCGTTGGGAAAACACTGAAGGAAATTGAACTATATTTTGCACAATCAGACAATCTAATTAGAGCAAGAAAAGAAATCATCATCAATGTTGAATACCTTGTAAGCTATACGAAAACAGAACCATGTATATTAGAAATGCCGGGTAAAACACTTGTTGAGGTATCCAGAAGAAAACGACAGGAAGTATTGGATTTTCTAAGATCTTTGAATAAATAAACGCGAACAATTAAATGCCAAAAAGCATATAAAATGAGAAAATGCCTTCTTTTCATTTTTCTATTATCAATAGCTTTTTCGGCATTATCTCAGGTTTACAAAACTCCAAGATTACAAGGCGGCATTCACTATCAAAATGCACTTTGTTTTGACAAACCTAAAAATCTCTTCAAAAAGGGGCAAAGGAAAAATGGCACTATCATAACTTCATACAACAGCTTTGGACCAGCCGTTATTCTTGGCAACCCAAACAATAACAACCTTGTAATCGCAGGATTCTGCGATTTTGCAATTATCAATATCAATGGAAATAAGAAAAATTCAAAAGCGCTAAATATTGGTAGTGCTTTAACCTATAGGGTCTCTAAAAATTGGATTATAGGTGCAAACCTTTCTCATTTTACTCCCGACAATTTTGGCAAACAATCGATTGACCCAAATAACATCTTTGAATATTCCGGCACCATTTCTTTTAGGCCGCAGCGTCTCGACGCAAATCATCAAATTGAAAGTAATACAAGTGGTGGTTTTAGAGTTGGAAAAATTGGTCAAGAGTTCTTCATTGGATTAAACTACAGTGCATCAATATTTTCCTTCTAGCCGCAAAAGGTTCTAAACCCAACAAAAGTCTATCATTCATCTATTCTAATAGAATCAATCTAATATTAATCATCCAAAATTATTAGATCCAAAATCTAAAACGACCGCATTATCAAAAGAAACCGCAACCTTTAAAATCCATAACCGTAGAAACGGCGTTGCGTATTCGCAACACATATGACACTAAATGCTAATCACCCAATAACTGAAGTCAACTCATTGCTTGACCAAGCCTACAAAAGTCGCGTTCAAGACTTGCGGCTTAGCCTGGTATTGGGTCAGAAGGCATTAAGCCTAAGTCGAGTATGTGATGATCATTCTTTAATAGCCAAGAGCCTAACACATTTGGCGTTGTTTTATATGATTATTGGCGAGTATGATCGTTCCACCAAGTGTTCGGAAGAAGCGATCGTTTACTATAAGGCACTTGACGACGAAAAAGGCTTAGCTGATGCCCGATACAATCTAGCTGGCATTTACTATAAAACAGACAACTACCATCTTGGAATGATGGTTCTGCTTGACTGCCATCAAACCTATCAGAAATTTCAAGATTATAGTAGTTGTTCCAAAGTAGAAAAATCTTTAGGAACCATTTACGAATATTTCGGTGACGTCACCAACGCCATTCGATCTTATGAAATGGGTATAGAGTCAGCGCAGAAGGCCAATGACTTAAATCTAGAATCCAATTGCTACAATCCGCTCTCGGGTATGTTGCTTAAACAAGGGAGGAGTAACGAGGCGATGGTTTTGATTCAGCGAGCTATTGCACTCAAAGAAAAAACCGGTGATGAAAGAGGCCTTGCGTTTTCAATTTACGGACGAGGAAAAGTACATGCTGCACTAGGACAATTTCAGGATGCAGAAGCCGACTATCTCAAAGCTTTGTCCATTCACCTTTCCAAACATGAAAAACTTGGAACCGGGATGACTTACAATAAGCTAGGTGCGCTGTATAAAGCCCTAGGAGAACACGAAAAAGCTAAAGAAACCCTAATCACGGGAATGACATTTTGTGAGCAATATAACATTCATCTTTTCCAATCGAAATGTTGCAAACAATTGGCCAATATCTATCAAGAGGAAGGCAACTTTGAAAAGTCATATCTCTTCTTAAGCAAATATCAGCAAGAAAGGGAAGCGATGCTCAATGCTCAGACAGAGCGAGTGATAGACAACTATCAGGCAATAACAAAAATGAAAACTTTGGAGTTGGAAGCCAAAGCTCAAAAAGAAAAAGCGGAGATTATAGAGAAAAAAAATCGCGCAGAAGAAGCTGCCAGAATAAAACAGGAATTTCTTTCAACGATGAGTCATGAAATTCGCACTCCGTTGAATGGCGTCATCACCATTGCGAATATGCTCAGTTCACGCGCCGACAAGGAAGAACAAAAACTATTGGAATCACTACGATTCTCCGGTAATAACCTTATGCGCATTGTCAACGACATACTGGACTTTACGAAACTGGACTCAGGCAAGATGAAGCTTGAGAGTCATCCAGTAGATCTAATATCCTTTCTGGAAAACACCGCGGGTAGTTATTCCGCCATGGCATCTGAAAAAGGCCTTGATCTCAATGTTTTTGTCGATGAAAAAATTCATCACTCCTATTTGACCGATGACACAAGGCTTAATCAGGTATTGGGCAATCTTCTTCACAACGCTATAAAATTCACCGAACGCGGTGAAGTTGAATTGAGTGTGAAGATCACAAACAGCAGTGAAGAAACCGACACCCTACAATTCGCCGTTAAAGACAGCGGAATAGGCATCGCTGCGCATCATCTCGAAGAAGTATTTGAATCCTTTGCGCAGCCACGTTCGGTAACAACAAGAAAACACGGGGGCACAGGATTAGGACTGGCAATCGTAAGAAGAATCATTAGTCTGTTCGAAAGTGACATCAAAGTGAAGAGTATCGAAGGACTAGGAACAACCTTCGAGTTTAGCATTTCACTTAGAAAAGCAATCGACGACAATATCCCAGAAAAAAAGGACTTGTCAGCATTGGAGGGTAAATCAGTTCTGCTTGCAGAGGACAATCCGATCAATGCTATTGTAGCGAACAAACTTTTGACAGATTGGAAACTTCTTGTAACCCATGTCGACAACGGTCAACGGGCGGTAGAGGCATGCATGAAAACAAAATTCGATTTTATACTTATGGACATTCATATGCCCGAAATGAACGGATATCAAGCTGCTGAAGAAATACACGAAAACAAAGGCCCGAACTGCGACACTGTCATATTTGCCCTTACGGCAGACATTTCCGCTGATCAGCATGAAACATCGCAACACTACTTCAAGAGTTTTCTCAACAAACCAATTGAAATTGAAAAACTACAAACCGCTCTTTTAGATGAAGTAAACAACACAAAAAAGACCATTTAGTATTTCGACTCATTATTTGCTGGGCTTCTGCTCAATTATAGCAACACTCCTCATCCAAGAACAATTGATAATCCTCTACATTCATGGTGTATTGTCTGTTCCAAATTGAATATTCAAAATCTCCGGTAAATCCAAATTCATAACATATCACACAAGATGATATCTCATTTTCGAATTGCGCTTCTATGCTCTCATCCTTGAATTCAAGTAAAATATCAGCATTAATAAGTTCCTTTGAGTCATCAGTTTCTGTGGAAACTATTTTATACTGAGGATAACAATCACCGCATGCATACATCATGTTTCGACAAGTAATTCTTTGGTCGATGATGGACATGTTTTTATCATAGACAAGCACTGCAATTGCTATCACAACTACAATCGCAATCGACATATTAAATTTCCGTTTCATCAATGGAGCATGAATATTTTATGTCAAAGCTAGTATAATATAGCCAGATCTTTTCTCCTTGACAGATGATATATGTAAAAATTTCAGCAAGTAAAACTATCATCAGATGTAATTTAATCTTATCATTGTCTCAACCTTGAAATCATGACTTATGCATAAACTATTTACAACACTCTTTACATTGCTTGCTGCCGCGTCGACAATTGCACAGGTTTCCCCGCCATTCTTTTCAGAAAATTTTAGCAATGGCTTTGGAGGAAACAACGGAATTGGTCCAATCACTTATGCAGACAACGGCAACAATACCATTTGGATGATGGCGACAGCGAATAGTCCTGCTGGAGATTTTTCGAATATGATGGATGGCATGAACTCAACAACTGCCGCTAATGGTTGGGTAATTTTCGATGCCGACTTATATAACTCACCCTTCAGTGCTGGTATAAGTCCTGTGAATGGTTGGCTTGAACTTCCTGAAATTGACTGCAGCGATAAAAACTCAGTGTTGTTGGAGTTTCAGCAATACTTCAGATTATGCTGTGACCCAGTATCGCCGCTCACCATCGATGTGTCAAATGATGACGGCAACAGCTGGACTTCTTTCCCTGCACATCCGAATTTAAATCTACCGGTAAATGACGTCTCACCAAACCCAGTAAGCGAGATCATCGACATTTCATGTGTCGCTGCAAATTCATCGTCAGTGCAAATCAGGTTTTCATTTAATGTGGAAAACAGCCCTAACTATACACACTACTTTTGGGGTATCGACGACATCTCTCTCTATTCCAATCTTGCCGAAACATCCCTATCAATAGTCGATATGTATGTAGGTGACATATTGAACAACTTTACCTACGACATAATTCCATTCGAGCAACGCACATTCGGAATTGACGGAGGCTTGTTTTTGCCTGTCATCCTTCAGAACAATGGCATCAATAATTTGATCAACACTACATTAAACGTACAGGTGATCAATGAACTTGATATCGTCATTCACGATTCTAATCACATCGTAAATGTCTTTGCACCGGAGAATAATCCCGATTGTCCTTCACAACAAAACACGTTCTACGTACCAACCGGCTGGGAACCGCAAGACACAGGAAACTATACCATCAGGCTCACAGCCGAAACGCTACAACCTGAAAATGACCTATCCGACAATGTCATCGAGAAGCCAATCAGGATCACTCTATTGGAACACGGCCATGAATATTCCGAAAATTTCGATATGGAAATTTTTCCGCCGACCAATGGTTTTATCGCGGATTACGACATCGGTGGATATGGTTCGTATTTCAAAATGCGAAATCAAGGTTCACAGATGAGCGGTGTAAGACTTCTCTTCGGAGAATCAACAGTTGAAGATTCACCATTTTATCTGAATATATATACCAACAATCCAAACACTGGTGCCTTGGTATATGAAAACCTTCTCACTGTTCAACCTGAATGGCTTGATGGTGAATATCACTTCATTCAGCTCGAAGGCGGCCCAATTGATCTCTTGCAAGGTATTCGCTACTTCATAGGCATTGTCAATCCTGATTTTACAAACACGCCGGTTACTCTGGCAGCAATAAATGAAATAGATCATGATCACTCAACAGGTTATTATCGGACTGACAACACAGGGCAATATCTATGGATCTTTGATCAAAATTTCACTCCTGCACTTCGTCTCGTACTTGCGGATATCAATGTTGAGGGATGTGCAACCGAAGGAGCTTGCAATTATAGTCCACTTGCGATATTCGGAAATGGAACCTGCTATTATCCTGGAGATAGTTGCGACGACTCAAATATTTTTACTATCAATGATCAAGTCAATGAAGAATGCGCTTGCGTCGGTGTTACGGAAAGTCTTGAATGTCCAGACTTCAACATTTCACTAATCGCCCAAGCACAAACTTGTCCGGAAATTATCAATGGCAGTGTCTCCGCCATAGTTGAAGGCAACTCCGGGCCATTCACTTATGTGTGGAATGTAGCTGAAGTCAATGACTCCATGCTAACGAATATTCCGGCCGGTCAATATTTTGTGATGGTGACCGACAGCAATCAATGCACTGAATTCTTATCAACATTTGTAGCGCAAATACCTGATATGATTGCTAGTGGCGGATTTTCCCCACTAAGTTGTCAGGGATCTATCGACGCATCAGCATTCGTTGAAATTTCCGGAGGAACACCACCTTACAGTTTTGTCTGGAATACATCACCTGAAGTCTCAGATTCATTGCTCACAGGAATTGGAGCTGGCACATACGTATGTAACTTTTACGATGAAAATGAATGTCAGGGCATGGTTGAAATCACTATCCTAGATGAAGCTAATTTTAATCCATTCATCAGTGGACCAACAAATCCAAGCTTTTTGAACACAACTTACTATACCGTGAATGACCCTGGAGTTGAATCAATCACGTGGACCATTCAAGGTGGTGAAATACTCACAGGACAAGGTACAGGCGCCATTGCTGTTGAATGGGAAAATATCGAGGAAGGTTGGATATACATGAATGCAGTGAACGATTCAGACTGCGCAGTGAGCGATACTCTATATATAGATATCATTTCGCATATCAGCGAAAGACATATCAATTCGATACACATATATCCAAATCCAGCAACAGATCGTTTGATGATCAGCAGCAATAGGCAAGAGAATATTTCGGTATACTCCTCGTCCGGCGCTTTGGTCGCTAAGCTTCAGCTGAGATCAGGTGTAAATACGATAAACCTTGAGAAATTTTCTCCGGGCCTATATACAATTCAACAAGAAACAGATTTAAAGGTAAGCCGCTTCATGAAATTTGAATAACTTCACAGCCACAAAATCAAGTTATTTATGAATAAACTTTTACTACTTCTTTTTCCAATTGCGCAAATAGCAATAGCACAACCAACATTAAACAGCGGAAATTCCAGTCCTCTGATCGGTGCGACAATACCAACAGTTTCTGGTTCCTATTCGGACTCCGGACAATTAGATATTACGGGCGCCAGCGTTGAGTGGGATTATTCATACTTAGTTGGAGGCAGCATGAACCTAAACATAGTCAATCCAAGCAGCACTTCATACGGGGCTTCTGTTCCTTCCGCAACACATGCAATAAGTTATGGCGGTACCACTTACGATTACTATAAGGTTACATCAACAGTGTTCGAACGCGTGGCTAGTTATGTTAACTCTAACTATCATTTCGACTTTAGCAATGGACAAAGCACTCTCGAATTTCCTTTCACCTATCAATCAGCTTTTGACGACACATATGCATGCACCGCTGTAGTGACACCGGATAATCTTGTGCGCAATGGCACCATAGATGCCCTTGGCGACGGTTACGGAACCTTGATTCTTCCTTGGGGAACTATTGAGGACGTGTTGCGCGTAAAAATAGAGGAGACATACAACGATGTATGGAATGGCAATGACCAAAGCTCTGGCAGCCAAACAACATATCTTTTCTTCCATCCAGGCTCAAGCTATATGTTGTTCAGCATTAATATTGGTGAATTCACAGCGCCAACATATACATTCATGGGCGAAGAGGTAGTTGGCGTCTTGAATGGCGTAGCAGAAGATACGCAGTTACACTCCTACCCTAATCCAGCAAACAATCAACTCAACATACCAGTGACCAACTCAGAAAAAGACGGCGTCATACAAATTCACAACAGCAAAGGTCAATTAGTTGATATGATCGAACTGAACAACATAACAGCTCAGAAATACGTTTACGACCTAGCGCGTCTTAGCAGTGATATCTATTCAGTGACCATCCATACCGACAACACTTCACGCACCGAACGTATTGTGGTGACAAAATAATCCTAGCCCAAGTTTGGCAAATCAAGAATAAAAAAA
>Ga0075163_10004848_pt1 | contig 18019 bp, 20 predicted proteins | sample JI1023141ADNA_FD_71478 | JGI IMG/M metagenome (GOLD analysis project Ga0075163, IMG submission 71478) | Wastewater effluent complex algal communities from Wisconsin, to seasonally profile nutrient transformation and Carbon sequestration -... | ecosystem: Engineered > WWTP > Effluent > Algae...
GGCTTGATCTCGAGTTTGCCGACATTGCCGATGAGTTCGAATGATGCGCGATCCATGATGCTCTTCCTTGTGATCCCGCGGGATCAGCCCCGCCGGGGTCGCGTTTGCGACGCCCCAGGCAAGCGGCCGGAAAGCAAGCGCAGCGGTGACCGCGCAAGGGGTTGGTGCGGCCTGCAGCGCGTAGCGCGAAGCCTCGGCCCCTTGAGCGGGCATGCGCCGGACGCGTGATGGGCGTGACAAGCAAACGTGATCGCAGCGGTCGACTGACGGCATCGCAAGCGTAGGTCAGCTGGATCCCGGGCATCAGGGACTGCGATCTGCGCAGCATCGCGACAGGATCGTGGGACGGTCGCGCGACGCGGCCACCGCGCAATGCAGCGACTGTGCTCTGGAAGAGTCCAGTTGTCTCTGGCGATGCCATCAGGCTGTTGACCGACCTGCCCCCAGCCGACTCGTCGACCATCGCCACATCTCACGAGTCGCTACGAACGCCGCAATGCTGCGCTTCACCCACCTATGGCCGGACCAATCGATACCCCACGCCCCGGTTCGGTCAGCACTCGCTTCCGCTGGTCCGCCGTCGTCTCAATCGCTCGACGCAGCTGACAGAGATCTGGATTCAGATGCTGCTCTTAAGCATCCATGCCGCCTTGCGATGCACCGTGAGGCGTTCAATCATGAAGCCCGCCACCACCTCGTCGCTTTCCGTCTGCGCCGCCTCTAGCGCAGCCTGCAGCGTTTTCTGGATCAGCGCCTGGTCTTCGCGGGGTTCGGCGACCATTTGTTCGGCGGAATCGTTTTCGTTACCCGGCTTGATAGATGTTGTGCGCATACGGATGATGCCCGCCGCAGACATTAAGTCACAATCTCTGTAACCCCGAGCTCACGGAACCGGCTGTCGATGCAGCGCCTCAACCGGCGCCACGCCCGGGCTGCGGCCGACGCATGATGTTATCCCGGGCGCTCCTAGAGGTGCTGGGTGCTGGCCCCTGGTCAACTGCCGATTCAGCTGGCCGACCAACAACGAAAAGTAGGTCTTGAGACCTTCTTTGCGCGGACGGTCGTGCTTGGCGCTGCAACAGGGCGGCCCGTCCGGCCAGACGCGCTGACTTCTTGTTAATCTCATTATTGTAAGGTAGCTTAGTACTTGTAGGGGGGGCCTATCGGGGCTGACCGCGACACTGCGCACTGGATTTTGGATATCGTGTTGAAGGAATCCCCGATCGTCACGGACACCGGCTTTCTGCTCGCCGAGGTGACGCGGCAGCTCCGCTCAATCTTCGAGGTCGAGATGAGCGGCCGGGGACTGACCGAGGCGTCCTGGCGAGCGCTTGCATACCTCGCTCGGGAGGACGGACAAACGCAGGCGCAGCTGGCCCGGACGGTGGAGATAAGCCGCGTCGCAATGGGAGAGATGATCGATCGCCTGGAGCGGGATGGTTGGGTCGAGCGTCGCAAAGACTCAAATGACCGGCGAGCCTGGCGCATTCACCTGAGCGTGGAATGCCGCAAGAATCTGCCCGCGTTTCGTGCGGCCGCAACGGAAATTCAGAGCCGGTGCTTCGCCGGGCTCTCGGAAGTCCAGATCGCGAAACTGCAAGAGATTCTGCTGCAACTTCGGCAGCATCTGCAACAGGTGCGTACCGACAAAGCTCCACAAGAGGAAGACGTGTGATGGACGGGTCGTCAGAGGCTGTGAGCCAGACAGGGGTGGCGGCCATTCCGCTCCGCAAGTCGCGGCGGAAGCTCGTCCGCAACATCCTGATGCTGGGCGTCCCACTTGCAGCCCTGGGCTGGTTCGGGTGGTCGGCAGTGACGGGCGGGCGTTATCAGGAAACCGACAATGCCTATGTCCAGGCCGCCCGGGTTGCCATCAGCACCAGCGTAACAGGGCGTATCGTCAAGATTCATGTCGGCGAGAACCAGAGGGTCAAAGCTGGAGACGTGTTGTTCACGCTCGACAAGGCTAACCCGCAGGCCGACCTCGCACAGAATGAAGCGGCGCTAGCATCGGCCAAAGCCCGGGTCAGCGGGCTGCAGGCAGAATATCGCGGGAAACTCCTCGGGGTATCGGCGGCACAGGAACGACTGCAGTACGCCCAGAGCGAACTTACACGGACCAGGGAACTGGGCGCTGAAGGCATCGCATCGAAGCAACAGGTGGAGTCCGCTGAGCATGCCGTGCAACAGGCGCACGCCGACCTTTCGGCCGCCCGGCAGGCCGCTTCGGCGGCGCTCGCCAGTCTCGGTGGCGATCCGTCGGTATCGGTCGATGATCACCCGGCCGTGACAGAGGCTGCGGCGCGCCTTGAGCGCGCAAGGCTGGCGTTGTCCTACACCGAGGTCATCGCGCCTGAGTCAGGCACAGTGACTAAAGTCGAACAGGTGCAGGTGGGGACGTTCGTCAACGCCGGCCAAACCCTGTTCTGGCTGGTGTCGGGTTCCCCTTGGATCGAAGCGAACTTCAAGGAAAGCCAGATCGCGCACATGAGAGAAGGCCAGACCGCCACGGTGAAGATCGATGCTCTCGGCGACATGGAGCTTCATGCGCGCGTGAAGAGTTTCAGCCCTGGAACCGGCGCGGTTTTTGCCACACTGCCTGCACAGAACGCGACGGGCAACTGGGTCAAGGTCGTCCAGCGTGTTCCCGTGAGGTTCGAACTCGTCGATCCGCCGGAAAGCGTGCGGCTCACCGCTGGGCTTAGCGCTCACGTCCAGGTCGACACGCAATCATCCGACGCTTCGGGTCGCTGAGGGATGGCGACCGCCGTCCGGTCTGGTGGCATTGCGCGCGGGCCGATCACCGTCTCGATCATGCTCGCAACCACCATGTACGCGATCGACGGGACGATTGCGAACGTTGCCTTGCCACACATGCAGGGCGGACTGTCGGCCGGCAGCGACCAGATCACCTGGGTGCTGACCTCGTTCATCGTGGCGCAGGCGCTCGCAACTCCTCTTGTCGGATGGGTCGCGGACAGGATCGGCCGCAAGCGTCTGCTGCTCATCTCGATCGCCAGTTTCACAACCGCATCGGCAGCATGTGGCCTCGCTCTCAATCTCGAGCAGATGATCCTATTTCGCGTGATACAGGGACTGGCCGGGGCGGCGTTCGTCCCGCTGTCTCAGACGATCCTGTTCGACATCAATCCACCCGAAAAACACGCCCAGGCAATGTCCATCTTCGGGGCCGGAGTCGTGCTCGGTCCGATTCTCGGTCCCTTCCTCGGAGGCTGGCTGACCGAAACGCTGAACTGGCGGTGGGTCTTCCTGGTAAACCTACCGGTCGGTGTGCTCGCATTCCTGGGCGTGATGACATTTCTTCCCGAACAGCGGCCAACCGATCAGCGCGCATTTGATTTCATGGGATTCGGATCGCTCGCCGTCTTCATCGTTACGCTTCAGCTCATGTTCGATCGGGGGCCCGGCGAAGATTGGTTCCAGTCACTGGAGATCCAGCTCTATGCCATCCTTGCAGCCAGTGGCCTCTACATGTTCATCTTCCACACACTGACAGCGCCGAAGCCCTTCTTCGACCGAACACTTCTGGGCAACAGGAACTTCCTGACCGGCTGTCTCGTTGGGTTCCTCACCGGCGTTCTGATGTTTGCAACATTGGCCCTGTTGCCCCCCCTTATGCAGAACCTGCTTGGTTATCCCGTGATCACAGCGGGGGTTGTCACCATGCCGCGTGGTATCGGCATGTTCATCAGCATGATCGTCGTCGGCCGCGCGATGAGCCGTTTTGATCCCCGCGCGCTTCTAGCGTTTGGCTTCATCGTAAACGCCGTCGCGCTCTGGCAGATGACGCTTTTCAATCTCGAGATGGATTCGACGCTGGTGATCGTTTCGGGCGTAATCCAGGGCTTCGGACTTGGCTTCATCTTCGTGCCGTCCAACACGCTGGCGTTCGCAACCCTTCCGGCATCCATGCGGACTGACGGTTCGGCGATCTTCACACTGGTGAGAAGCAACGGGTCCGCGGTCGGCATCTCCGTGATGCAGGCGCTGTTCGTAAACAATATGCAGACGTCATATTCCGACCTGATCCAGAACATTCGACCCGACAACCCGAATCTCCCGCTCGCAACCCAGGGGATGGAGGCGCTCAGCGCATGGGCTCCAGAAGTCGCGCGCCAGGCAGCGATGGTCTCCTATGTCAGCGATTTCTACCTCGCCATGCTGCTGACGCTGGCGGCGCTTCCCCTCGTTCTGCTGATGAAGCGTCCGAAGAATGCTCCGGCCGCCAAGGAAACCACGCATGTCATGGACTAGACTCCCCCGCGTCTCTGTAGTTGCGCTGGCGTTCGCGCCCCTGGGGGCTTGCGCGGTCGTCGGGCCCGATTTCGTGCGCCCGCAGATAACTGCCCCTGCGGGGTATCTGCTTGCAGGCGAAAAGCAGAGTTCGGATGGCGTTGCTCTTGGCCACGCCTTGCCAGGCGATTGGTGGTCCAGGCTGGGCGTTCCCGGCCTCGATGCGATCGTGATCGAAGCTCTTTTGAAAAGCCCAACTCTAGCGGAGGCCGATGCAGCACTGGATGCTGCTCTTGCGACTCGGGACATGGTCTATGGCGGGTCGGGCGTCTCGGTTGATGGACAGGCCGGATTCGAGCGCGGACGCATCAACGCTACATCCTTTGGCTTCAGCGGATTCCCGAGCAGGACGTTGTCGCGTTACACCACAGGTGTCGGGGTCAGTTATGATCTCGACCTCTTTGGTGGCGCCGCTCGCGAGCAGGAGGCGGTCAATGCTCGCGTTGAGGCCGAAGCTTTCCGGCGAGAGGCCGCGCGCCTGACCCTGGCCTCCGAGGTCGCCAGCAAAGCCATTGAGATCGCAGCTGCGAGTGCGGAGGTCGCCGCAGCCGAACTGATTGTCGCTGATGGCCAGGCGACATTGCGTCTTGTCGAGCGATCCATTGCGGCAGGCGCAGGCGGCGAGATCGATCGCATTCGTGCACAAGCGCAGCTCGCCCAAGACGAGGCTATTCTGCCTGCCCTACGCGAACGCCTTACACTTGCCCAGCACGCGCTGGCGATTCTAGCGGGTAAGGCGCCCGGTGAATCCGCATGGGCCACCTTCAACCTCGGCAGCATGTCACCGCCTGCGCAGATCCCTGTCGCGATTCCGTCCGAATTGATTCACGGGCGTCCGGATATCCTTGCAGCCGAGGCAGTACTTCATGCGGCGACCGCAGAGATCGGGGTTCGCACGGCCAATCTCTACCCGCAGATACGCCTGTCCGCCCGTCTGACCCAAACGACCCTCCAGCCAGAGGACCTCTTTTCCTATTCATCGTCCGGTTGGAGTTTTGGTCCGCAGCTCAGCCTGCCGCTGTTTCGCAATGGCGCCCTTAAGGCCGATGTCCAGCGCGCCGAAGCCGAGGCGCGCCGCGCCGACGCGCGCTACCGTGCGACGGTTCTCCGGGCTTTTGGAGAGGTTGCCGACGCCATGGCGTCTCTGGAATCGGCCGAGACTGAACTGGCGCTGCAACAGAACGCTCGCGACCTTGCGGAAGAGGCGCTGCGCCTTGAACGACGCAACTACGAATTGGGCGGTGGCCGTCTTCTTGATGTGCTCACCGCGCAGCGGCAGGCCAGCCTTGCGCGCCTCAGCTTTGTGCGCGCAACGGCGCGCCGCCTGCGCGCAATTGTCAGACTTTCCAGCGCGACTGCGTTTTCGCCGGATGCGCTGAGGCCCGTACATGTTGATGTAGCTGCAGGAACACCAGGCGCGGCCAAACCGTAGGTGCCCGCACAATCCGAGCGCTTCTGGCGCTCACTAGAGGCAAGAACACCGAGGAGTGGTTACAGTGCTGCGACGAACTTGCCAGGCAAGGCCCCAGCTGACAGCGCGGATCACGGCCCGCATCGGTGACGTACGTACCGGGCTGGCGGAGACGCGTCCTCCAATCGTTGATCGTCTCGTGGAAGCTAGCGACATCTCTCCGATCAGCGCGTTGCTCTCAAGGATGATCGACGATTGCGATGACCTCGTCGCTATGTCCGCCCGGCTTGGGGCCTGCGATTTTCGTGCGGCGAACGTCACGCCGTGGACCCCCTTTATCGCCGATCGAAACCGCAAGCCTCGCCGCTGCCGAAAGACCTCTAAAGGAGGTCCAGGGCCTACTCAGATAAACGGCGCCTCGTGCGTGATCGCAGAATGTTCCGGCTTGCCGCACACTGACTGAAGCCCTCTAGCACCACGCTGCGCGGGCGCTCAAGCCGAAGGACTGAAGAGTTTGATGCATGGCTGATCTCGAATTGAGAACTTTCCTCGGCGACGAGGGTGTCGCGCTTGTCGCTGACTGTTATGGCGCATCTGACCGTGGGACGGTCCTGCTGGCTCATGGCGGCGGGCAGACGCGTCATGCCTGGGCCAAGACGGGCACAAGCCTCGCAGCAGCAGGCTGGCGCGCCGTCGCGCTCGATCTCCGCGGGCATGGCGACAGCGCGAGATCGCCGACTGGTGACTATCGCATGGAGCGGTTTGCGGCCGATCTCGTTGCGGTTGCAGCGCAGCTTGGCGACAAACCAGCCGTTGTCGGCGCTTCGCTCGGCGGGATCGCGGGTATGGTGGTCGAGACGCTAGTCGCGCCCGAAACTTTCTCCTCGCTGACGCTAGTCGATATCACGCCGCGCATGAATCCCGCTGGCGTGGCCAAGATCATGGGGTTCATGTCCGAGCATGTCGAAAGCGGCTTTGCCAGCCTGGAAGAAGCTGCCGATGTGATAGCCCGCTACCTGCCCAACCGCGCACGCTCCAAAGACCTAACCGGTCTCAGCAAGAACCTGCGCCAGGATGCAGATGGACGATACCGATGGCGCTGGGATCCGCTCTTCGTAACCAGCGTCATGCACGGTCGCGACGGACGTTCGATGGATAGTTTTGCGGCAAGCGTAAGCTCTCTCCGCATTCCCGTGCACTTGATACGTGGGCGCATGAGCGAACTTGTCTCGCAGGACGATGTCCAAGAGTTCCTGACTCTGGTTCCACACGCAAAGTTCACGGACGTGGAGAACGCCGGACACATGGTAGCGGGCGACAAGAACGATGTGTTCGTGGAGGCAGTGTTGGCGTTCCTCGATCGCCCAGGCCCGGAGCTTCCCGTTGGAGGGCGACGGGTGGCGGTATGATTCGATTGTGCTTGGCCTCGGGGACGGAATGGGTCTTAGCTGTTGGCGAAATGCCGACTACGCGCCGCGAGGAGCGCACCGAACTCTTGGCGCGTGCTGACCGATCCACCGAGCATTCGCCCGAATCCGGCGTGGCGACGGCATGAAGAACGACCGCGGCTCAGGCTCATTTTCCGGCTGGATCGGCCTTGGCATTGTGCTTTTCATTTTCGTAATGGGGCTCATCGTCACGCTAACAGGACGATCCGGGCTCTTCGCGCCGTGACGGGGACGCCTAGTTAGCAAATGGAATCGTAAATCCCGGGAACCCCAAGGGCACCATCCACTCACCCAGAGGTCGAATCAACCTGGATAAACGAGCCCAAAGCGCGCCTGAGCATGAAATGCGGTGGCGGCTTGAGCAAGGCCCTAAGGAGAAAGTGGCGATGTCTAAATCGGCTGCGTTCAATACGCTCTGACGGCGCCGACAGATGTAGACGCCAAGTTGGTCGGTTTTTCGTCCCTTGGACGCGAGGCATCGTGCCATGCCCTCGGGCGTTGGCCTAAGGCGAACGACGTAGCGTGCGCAACGACAGAAACAGGCCGAGGCTGTGTAAAAACGCCGTGACGCTCAAGCGTCGGGTTGGCGCGTCGGCCATGCCGGGCCGATCAGGCGGCCATGGCCCGGATCAGTGGGCGGATGCCGAAGAGGGCCATCATTCGCTTCAGGTTGTAGGCCAGCACCTGCAGGCTCATCTCGGTTTTCACCTTCGGAAGCGTCCTGGTCAGGAAGTGGGTTGCGCCCATCGAGGCCTTGATGGTCCCGAAGGGATGCTCGACCGTCCGCCGGCGGACGGTCATGGCCTTCGGCATATGGTCAAGCCGCCGTTGCGTCGCGTCGAGGACGTCTTCGTGCTTCCATCGTCTGAGCTGCTGGAAGCGCTCCTGCGTGCATCGGGATTTGAGAGCGCAGCCTCCGCAGGCATCGAGGTTGCGGTAGCGTACGTAGTCAGGATCGGGTCCGCGTGTTGAGCGCTTCTTCGGCTGCGTCAGCAGCTCGCCAGCGGGGCACGTGTAACGATCATTGTCGCGGTCATAGTAGAAGTCCTGGATCATGATGCGTCCGCGTAGCGCGCCACCCGAGGTCTCGGTCTTCGGTATGATAGGATCTACGCCATTACCCTCGCACGCGACGATCTGGTCGCCGCTGTAATAGCCCCGATCCGCCAGCACTGTTATCGCGGCTTGTCCGCTCGCTTCGAGAGCCTTTTCTCCCATAGGCACGAGCTGCGCGCGATCGCTCCCGATATTGTTGACGTCGTGCGCAACGATGAGGTGATGCTCGGCATCGACGGCGATCTGAACATTGTAGCCAACGACATCGGTCCCCTTGCCGTGACTCGACATGGCGCGCGCATCGGGATCAGCAAGCGAGACCTGAGCGCCGGGGCTAGCCTCCAGCCTGGCGCCCATCGCCTTCAGGTCTTCGATCCGCTGGCGCAGGCGCTCGATCTTGTCCTTCAGCCGTGGCGTTTTTTCTTCTGCGATCTCGCCGCCCTGGCGGTCGGCACGCTCCAGAGCCGTCAGGTAGCGCGCAATGTTGATCTCCGCCTGCTCGATACGCTTGGCCACCTTGTTGATGGTGAAGTTGTTGTCGCGGCTGTTGACCGCTTTGAACTTGCTGCCGTCGAGAGCGACGATCGCTTTGGAGAACAGACCCAGCTCCCGGCACAGGCCGACGAATTGCGCGCACGTTTTCTGAATGGCGAGTCCATGGTCCTTGCGGAAGTCGGCAATGGTCTTGTGATCGGGCGCCAGGCGCCCCGTGAGCCACATCAGCTCGACATTGCGTCCCGCCCCTCGCGCTCGAGCCGGCGGCTAGACGGGATCGCGTTGAGATAGCCGTAGACATAAAGCTTCAGGAGGATCGCCGGGTGATAGCTCGGGCGACCGGTGGCCTTGGGATCGACGCTGGAAAATCCCAGACCGCGCAACCCCAGCATCTCGACGAAGGCGTCGACCGCACGGACCGGATTGTCTTCACCAATGAAATCATCGAGATGCGCTGGAAACAAACCACCCTGATCGCGAGCTTCACCCTCGACGAACCGCTTCATTGAAAGCCTCCCGCGCCAACACGGGAAAGCATGAACTGCTTCGGCGTTTTCACACAGCCTCGGCCAATCACTGCCCTTGCCTCACTCGCAACCTATGACTGCCCATAGGCGCTAAGCGATCCCCGATCTGAGAGAAGGATCACATCGGCGGCAGACCAATCCCAATTCCGCGCTCCAGTTTCCATGACAATGTTTGCCGGCGCAGAGCCCCTTTGAGGCCCTTCCCCGCGAAGTGCTCCAACGCCGGCCGCCACGGCACGAGCAACTTGTGGCGATCGGCGATGATCAGCGCCATTCGACCTTGGGCCAAATCAATCCGCCGCGCGTAAACCCCCGCCACCCGATTGGGGACATGCGTGAGCACATGCAGCCCAAGCTCGCCGGACAGCTCCTTCGCCTTGGCGGATAGCTCCAATGCCGCCATGCGCTCAAGCGCCTTGCGTGGTGGACAGGGCTCCTGGTCCGCCACCCCCCGTGGTCGGTTAGCTTGCTCGCAATTCATGGCACCCTAACTTCCATTACTTTAGGGGCTTAGAGGGTCGTGTCCTAATGCGCGAAAGCGATTCAAGTTTTCTGTCGGGAGGCGGAAATCTTGGCCAGTTGATGCGAGAGTTTGACTGGACGCAGTCAACGCTCGGCTTGCCCGCCGTCTGGCCGCAGAGTCTTCGCTCCGCAATCTCCATCTGTTTAGGCACGACGTTCCCTATAGCCATCTACTGGGGCCCCGATCTGTCCTTAATCTACAATGACGCTTGGGCTCCCATTCCGGGAACGAAGCACCCCTGGGCGCTTGGCCGACCAGGTCGCGATGTCTGGCCTGAAATATGGTCTGACATCGGACCGCTTTTCGAGAAGGTCCAGCAGTCGGGCGAAGGTGTGTGGCAACAGGACCAGCTGCTGCCCATGAACCGACATGGCCATATCGAGGAGTGCTACTTCAACTTTACCTTTAGCCCCATCCGGGGCGAGGGGGGGCAGTTGAGGGCATCTTCAACGCGGTCATCGAAACCACGGCGCAAGTCGTAGGAGAGCGGCGAGAACGCGCGCTGCGCCATATTGCGGAACGTCTCAATGGGGCCAGCTCTGGAGATGTCGTGCTAGAGGCAGTTGCAGCACTATCTTCGAAGCACGGCGAAGACTTGCCGTTCATCTTGTTTTATGTCGCCAAAAACGACGAAACCGTAGCGACGGCTGGAAGGTCGGCGCTAGGCGCCACATCAAGCGGCACGTCCAACAATCCGCATGAATACGTCGACCGACGCTCGTCGAATCTATATTGCGCGCCCGGGCTACAGGGCACCCTCAAGAGCTTGCTAGGCTTCCCGTAAGTCTCCACCCCCTGGCGGCATCCTCCCCGTGGCCAGAGCCAGTCAGGTCGGCGGTCATCCTCCCCCTGCACTCTCAAAGTGGAGCAGCCATCCCCCTCGTAATGGTGGTTGGCCTGAGCCCAAGACGCGCCTTCGACGCCGACTATCAGGCCTTTGTCATACGCGCTGCGGAACATGTCTCAAAGGGCATAGCGAGCGCCCGAGCTTATGAGAGCGAGCGCCAACGTGCAGCCGCGCTAGAGGAGATCGATCTCGAAAAAACGTTGTTCTTCTCCAATGTGAGTCATGAATTTCGCACGCCTCTCACGTTGATGATGGGTCCAATACCCGCGGTGCGCGCTATCATCCCCAGACCCAGGGCAAGATCGAACGCTGGCATCAAACGCTCAAGAACCGCATCCTGCTCGAAAACTACTTCCTGCCCGGCGACCTCGAAGCCCAAATCGCCGCATTCGTCGGCCACTACAATCATCAGCGCTACCACGAGGGCCTGAACAACCTGACGCCCGCCGACGTTTACACCGGGCGCGGCCACACCATCCTGCTTGAGCGTGAGAAGACGAAAAGGAAGACAATGAAGCTACGGCGCTTGCACCACGCCAGAGCCGCCGCTTAACTCAAACCAGATGAGCCGAACCTCCTGAACATCAGGCAGCCACAGGTCTCAAATTATCTGACGACGGACAAGCGACTGGTTGATGCGCTGCCGACGGTGCGGGCGAAAGCTGATGGTTCGCTACACCGGCGTCAACCACGACATTCCCCGCTACTCCCATATCCGGGGATGGCTGGAACGTGGAGAGCCGCGCTGCATCGCCTTCGGCGGATTGAGGATCGACGATGCAATCGAGTTCGCGCTCCTGCGCGTCCGTGAACTTCGACGCCTTCATCCCCTCGCTCCTCCCAGCCAGGAAAAATAGGGTAAAAATCCTAGCCCAAAACGGTTCAGTTTTTCGGGTCAAGACCATCGGTTTTCAGCAGAAAATCACTTAGCCTGTCGGCGCTCGCTCAAGCTTCCCCTACGACACTGTTGACGCAGCGTGGAATTGATGTTGTGCATGACCCACGCGTCATCCATTTATGTTGGCGGCGCGCGGGCGTTACACACAGAGACTGGACGCCTCGGGAGGATCGTCGATAGGGAGGACGCGTCGAATGGCGCAGCTAAATCGTTTTTCAATCGTGAGTCTGCTTGCGCTGGGACTGGCTATGCCAGCAATGGCGCAGGGCGCAGAAACTGGACCGCAACCGCCAACGGACGAAGACGACCAGGGCCGCGATGTCGTCGTCATCACCGCCAACAAGCGTGAAGAGACCGTCCAGGACGTCGCCGTGGCTGTTACGGCCATCACGTCCGAGAGCAAGCAGGAACTTGGTATTATCACCATGACCGACCTGACCAACGTCACGCCGGGCCTGTCTTACACTCCCGGCAACGAGCGCGTCACACTGCGCGGCGTCGGCCGCCTGACGAACTCCTTCGGCGCCGATCCGGGCGTGGCCAACTACAATGATGGCCTCTACACGGCGTTCGCGATCTTTGCGGGCAAGGACGCTGGTTTGATCGACCGCGTCGAAGTCCTGCGCGGACCGCAGGGCACGCTGTACGGCCGTAACGCCATCGGCGGCGCGATCAACACGATCTCGAAGCGTCCGACCGACGACTTCTCGGTCGACTTAAAACTCGGTGCCGGCAACTTCGACTACACCAACGTGGTCGCAGCCGTTTCCGGTCCGGTCAACGACTGGCTCCGCTATCGTGTCGCTGGCCAGCGCGAGCAGCGTGACGGCGTAAACTACAACTACGGAACGGGTGAAAGTGAAGGCTGGGCACTCAACGACTACTACTACGAACTCCAACTGGAAGGCGACATCGGCGACCGCTTCACGTGGTGGTTTAAGACTAGCGACCTCGGCTGGGAAAAAGCCGGTCCTCCGGGCGGCGGAACGTCGTTCTTCACTGACGCACCGAACCTGCCGCTCTTCAACCTCAATGGCGCCACCAGCGTGAACCCGGCGTTTGCTTACAGCAATCCGTCAGTCATTTCGTATACGCAGGGTGGCACGCGCCAAGGTAACCCGTTCGCGACCAATGGGGAGCAGGCCTACAATTCAAACCGAGCGCAAACGAGTAAGATTGACCGGGCGGACGAATACATTCTGGAAGCCGTCTACTCGACCGATTGGTTCGATATAAAATATGTAGGCGGATACGAATACTACAACTACAGCCGGAGCCTGGACGCCGACGGCACGCCGATCAAGTCGGTGACTTACAATGCGATCACATCTCAGATTACGGCTGGCCCCTGTGCTGCTTTCGGCCCCAACCAGCTGCGTGGCTTCCCGACCTCGACGCTGACATCAGTCGGCGGCGGCGGCTGCATCACGGGGTCCGCTCCGCAAACGATCTTCCCTAACGCTACCGACACCTATGGGGAAAGTCGCGCTTTCTTCTCGAACGAGATCAACCTTATTTCGACCACCGAAGGTCCGCTGCAGTGGATTGCGGGCGTCTATCAATACCAGGAAAACAACGACCAGCCCGGTGCGGTAGTCACACTCGACGACGAGCCGCTAGCCGCGAGCTACCTCAACCCAACAACAGCAAGCGTCATCGCAAATCCAAACCGGTATCTGCTTCGCTTTACCAACACCGGCTTGTACAATGCCTACGGTCTGTACGGCCAGATGGACTACACGCTAAACGACCAGCTGAAGTTCACGGCAGGCCTGCGCTATTCCAAGGACATCAAGGAGTCTAAGGAGGAAGGTTTCGTCGCCTGCTACATACTCTGCTCCGGGCTGGGTCTGCCTGCGGCATACGGCAACATCACCGCTATTGCGTTCGCGAACAGGCTGACGGCGACTGAAGCTGCCAACGGCTACACCGCCAGTCTCGACAGCAACGGCTTCGCCGTTCGCCGCCTGAACGGATCGTGGGACGCTGTCACGGGCACTGTAGGCGTCGAATATCGTCCTTGGGACGACACTCTGACCTTCGCGAAGTACTCTCGCGGTTACAAGGCGGGCGGTTTCAACAATCTTGGCTTCGTCCTCAATCCCTATACCGACCCGGAGTCCGTCGACTCCTATGAGGCGGGCTGGAAGCAGACTTGGGCCGACTTAGGCCTCACGACCAACGCTGCGGTGTTCCTGTATAAGTACAACGATTCTCAAGCCCCACTGACGGTTGTCAACGAAGTGGCCGGCATCCGCACCTCGTCGACGGCGTTCGTCAATCTCCCGGAAGTTGAAACTACGGGCTTCGAACTCGAAGGCAACTGGAACCCGATCGATCCGCTGAACATCGGTTTCACCTATGCCTACCTGAACGCCGAGATTACCCAGTCAGGCGTCTACAGCGACCCGACGCGTGATGATCGTTGCGTAGGCGCGACCCCGACCGCGCGCGTCACCTGCAACGCGACGTTCACGACGCTGATAGATCCTGCGTCTATCCGTTCGGTTGAAGGCAATCTCCTGGCCCAGACGCCGAAGAACAAGATCGCCTTGAACGCCTCGTATCGGTTCGAGATGGAAGACGGTTCCTACTTTCTGCCGACAGTCAGCTATTCTTGGCGCGACGAGTTCTTTGGCTCGTTCTTCAACAACGCGAACGAGGTTTCGCCCGCCTACGAGAACATCGACGCGCGTCTCAACTGGAAATCGGCTGACGATCTGCTGGGCCTGACCTTTTGGGTCCGCAACCTGACGGACGAAGACCAGACTGCAGGCGTCGGCGGCAATTCATTCCGCAAGGACGACAATGCCCGCTACCAGAACTTCGAATTCACGCCGCCGCGCACGTACGGCGTGGATCTGCTGATCCACTACTAGTTGAGCTTCTTTGTCTTCCCAAGGCGGTGCTCCCGCAATTGGCACTGCGCCGACCCTCTCCCCAGGGTCGGCGCTTCTTTTTTGGTGGTGCTGTTCTCATAGGTCTAACGGTCGTGTCCCGATGATTGGCGTACGAGCGGTGCTGTTATCAGTGGACAGTCTCGCCAGCGCGCGCCGCAGCGAAGCACATGGACAACACCCGAGATGATCCGACGATCATCTACCCGGTGCGCCCCCCGTCGGCCCCTCGGCAGCAACGGTTCGCTCTTCGTCCACTCAGCATCACTGAGCCAGTAACGACGCTTCTTCATGACCAAGGCTCCTTCCTGGAGCCTTGAATCACTCAGCCAACAATCACGCGAGACCTAATTGAGTACGGACCCTAGAGTCGGATCGTCTGAGGCGGAATCGCCACAGCGTTCCGCCGAAGGCGTGAATCCGACTCTAAAACAGGGAATCTAGAGCGCGTGCAGAACGTGTCGTTTCCGCCAGGATCGATTGCGCCCTAGCGGCTTAGCCTACCGCGGGAGCGGTTTAGTACATTCGCCGATCTCCGACATTGGTAATCTTTCGTCGTTGGCGCACCCTGGCTGACCGCGCCACCCGTGGCATGTCCGGCTTCGCCAGATTTTGGCGCGACACGGCCATACTCGCCTGCGTCATCAAGCGCGCCAACGACGAGAAGGCGGCACAGGAGGTGGCGGTCAAACCGAAGTAAGCGGCTGCCGGTCGCGGCTTGAAACTTCGCATGTTTGAGCGCTTGATGACGGTCGCGATGAGGGGGGCTGGCATGGCGTGGGGAAGGATACTCGCACTTGGAATAGCGCTGGCGGCTTCACCCGCCCTGGCGCAAGGAGCCGGTCTGGCGGTAGGGCCCGACGCCGGCGGGTATCTCTGCCCCGACGGTCGCCAAGTCTACGTGAAGAGTTGCTACGACAACAGCCCGGGCTCGACCTGCGGCGTCATCTACCTGAACCAGCGCACAGGCGGGGCGTTGAACTTCCAGGTCGATACCGTGAGGACCCGGCCTGAGCTGCTGAAGGAAACGGCCGGCTGCGCGCTCTACCCAGTTGCCTTTGTCCAGTACGACGTGAAGCTGGTGCTGACCGCCAAGCCCATCGTGCAGCCCACCGCCCCGTCGGCAACCGCCCAGAACAATGCTGCTCAGGCCGTCGCCGCGTTCTCCGAAGGCCAGCGTCTGAAGAAAGCATACGATGAAAAGGGCGCGATCGCGTCCCTGAACCGCGCGATCCAACTCGACCCAACCTACGTGCCGGCGTGGATACTTCTCGGCGAAATCAAGGGACGGGGCTACGGGCACGAGGACAGCCTTCCCTATTACCAGAAGGCCCTCGCGCTGCAGCCGCAGAACCCGGAAGCGGCGGACAAGCTCTGCTTCGCCTCGCAGCTCGCGAAGCGCCCCGATCTGGGCCTCCCAGCCTGTTCGACCCTCCTGGGGATGAGGATCGCGGTCGAAGTGCAGGTCAACACCTATTCCTCTCTTGGCGCTCTCTACGCGATCAAGGGCGATCACACAAAATCACTGGAGGCCTACCTCCAGGCGCTGAAGCTCGATCCCAACGAGGCCACACGCTGGGTGAATGCCGCTGCATCCTACACGGCGCTGAACCGCAACCAGGACGCACTCACGTCATTGGACAACGCGCTGATGCTGAGACCGGGCGACAAGAACACCCTCGCAGTGAGGGGCGACGCGCTGCGCCGCGCCAAGCGCTACGACGACGCAATCCGTTCCTACAACGAGGCGCTGAGCGTATCCGGGAACGATCCGGAATACCGCGCCGGCATCGCCCTCGTGCTGAAGGACGCCGGCCGCAAGGCGGAATCCGACGCCGCCTACAAGGCCGCGACCGACGAAGCGCTGAAGCGGGGGCGGACGGCGCTGGCCGCCTACAAGGCTGGTGGGCTCGGCTATCAAGCAAACCTGATGTCGGCCACCGGCTACCAGACGTCGCTGGAACGCTGGGACAAGGCCGCCGCCGCCAAGCTCGACGCCGAGATCAAGGCGGCGCGATAGCTTGACTATTTCGGCTCGCCGACCATCACGAGGTGAAGTTTTCGGGCTTCGTTTACGCTGCGGCGACGCGCTTCAGGTCGGGAGCGTCACGGCTTCTATGTATTCGTCGCGGTACTCGACATAGTCGGCGCCAAGATCGTCCTGCCGGAAGCCATCAAGTTTTTTGGCTACCTTCACGTTCGATTCGATCTGGTTTCCCCCATCGGGTGGCGAAAAAGACAGCGTCGCAGTGATTTTGCTTTCAATCATATTCGCGTCGATATTATGCAGCGGAGGCCCCGGCGATCGGCCGGGACCTTGTTGGTGGCCCTGCATGCGCTGATGAAGATTTAGGAGCGGCCGCATATGACGACAAAGGGACCTCTCCAGCGGACTCCGCCAGGACGAGTGGCATGTCACGCGCCGCGCCAACAGGGCGGACAGATGGCCCTGCCGACAAATCTTCCGCTCGTGTCAATGTTCGCCTTATGGCTCAGTGACTGTCTACAGGCGACAACGTCTCGACCGCTTCCAAGAGCAACGACAGGAACCAACTGAACCCCGGCTCGCCTTCGCGACTGGGGTCGAAGATCGCACCGAGTTCAACGGGGGGAGTTGGGTGGGGTGGAGCCAACGTCTGAATCTGATTGACAGGGAAGAGATCGGCGAACCCCTTCAGCGTCAGCGTGACATGGTCGGATTGAGAGGCAATCACTATGGCGTGCATTGGGTCCGTGACGACCATGCTTGTGCCGAATTCCCGCCTGCGCCCCCGCCCCACAACAGCGCGCGTTGCGTGGCCCAATTCGCGGCTTTCGTCAAAGAAACGCCGCAAATCGGGATAACCGGGGCTGATCACGCGATTGAGCTTCTCAATGACGACGTGGCGCAAGTCCGCCAGCATTTCCATCGTCAATGGATCACGCACAACAGGATGATCCTTGCGTGCGATCCAGACCATGCGTTCGGTTCTGAGCCGGCGCCATGCGAGGCGGCCTGCAACATTGCTTGAAATCCCGAGCAGCAGGTCGATGCGTCCGTGTTCTACGTCCTCGGGCGACTGCTCCTCCAGTCGATGCAGGCGCAGTCGAATGCCTGGAGCGGTCCTCGCAAGGCGTTTGACAATTGGCGGCAGCAGGACGAGGGCAGCGTAAGAGCCACTGCCGATCACGAATTCGCGTTCCGCAGTAGCAGGATCGAACTCTTCGCGGTTCAGCGCATGTCTGAGCTGGTCCATCGATGGGCTGATGCGGCGACCGATCTCAATCGCATAGGCAGTCGGCGCGAGGGCTCCACCTCTGCGTTCGAAAAGAGGATCATTTAGAGCCGTCCTCAGCCTGCCAAGCGCATGACTTATGGCGGACGGCGTCAAGCCCATGTTTTCGGCCGCACGAGAAACGCTACGATGCTCCAAAAGCGCCTGAAGCACTTTGAACAAGTTAAGATCAAGATTTCTGAACTGAACAATATTCATGTTTGGATTGCACAATCCTCACTTGGTTCAAAGTATATGTCAACATATCTGGTTGCATAACCAAAAAAAGCGGCAGTAGCCGGCAAACGTATTTCACAACGGGGCGTGGTAATGGACGGCTCATTCGAGC
>Ga0075163_10004849_pt1 | contig 18018 bp, 10 predicted proteins | sample JI1023141ADNA_FD_71478 | JGI IMG/M metagenome (GOLD analysis project Ga0075163, IMG submission 71478) | Wastewater effluent complex algal communities from Wisconsin, to seasonally profile nutrient transformation and Carbon sequestration -... | ecosystem: Engineered > WWTP > Effluent > Algae...
GCGCTCTTGGTGGTGACCGCGACCTTCACGGCCTTGCCCTCCGCCATCGGCAGCTTGCGCGCTTGCTTGTCCAGCCTCGCGATTCCCTTGTCGGCCACGGGCGGCGACAGGGCGGCGAGCGCGACCTTCGTCTTGTCGAGCGCTGCGTAGAACTTGTCCCAGAACTGCGACGGCTTCGGGTTCTTGTCACCCGCCCACTTCTTGGTCTTGGGCTGCGCCATCTTCCGTCGCTTGGTGATCGCGGCGATCACGCGGGTATCGCCGATCCGTTCGAGCAGCTTGTACAGCCCGTTCCAGAACGGATAGGTCGAGGTCGACACCGTCGGTGGCTCGAGGATCCAGCCGGCCGCGGCGGTGCCGAGCCGCGGATCGTCGGGGAACGCGGCGAGCTTGCCGATGGCGGTCGGCAGGAACGACGCGGGGAGCTCCCCGATCATGGAGAGCAACCGGCCGAGCGCGAGCGGGTTCTTGGAGAACGCGACCTCGGTCCATGCGAGGTCATCGGCGATGGGGGGGAATCCGATCCGGGTGTCCAGGACATCGATCAGGTCCGCGAGCTCGGGAGATCGCGCGGCGCGCCAGGCGTCGAGCGCGGCGAGCAGGGCGGCGGCGGCGTCTCCCTTGGAGATCGCCTCCGCGATGCCATCGAGGTCCGGCTTTGCCTTCGCGGCCGGCTGGTTGGCAGCTGTCTTGTTGGCAGTCTTGCTACGCGCCACGGCCGGCAGCGTACGATGGATTCATGGCGACGGATGACGAGTCCGACACTCAGGTGCGAGCGCCCATCGAAGAGCGCGCGGACACCAACGTGTCCTCGGTCTACTCCATGGGCGAGGTGATCGGGAGAGGTGGGATGGGCGAGGTGTCGCTCGCGCTCGACCGCAAGATCGGACGCGACGTCGCGATCAAGCGACTGCGGGTCGATGCACCGACCGAGCTCGACATCGCGCGGTTCATGCGCGAGGCGCGGATCCAGGCGCGCCTCGATCATCCGTCGATCGTGCCGGTGTACGAGCTCGGCAAGGATCAAGCGGGCAAGCCGTACTTCACGATGAAGCGTGTCGCGGGCACCACGCTGACCGATCTGCTGACCAACCCGACGACGACACGACAGCGGCTGCTGCGCGCGTTCGCCGATGTCTGCCGCGCGATCGACTTCGCGCACACCCGCGGCGTGGTCCACCGCGATCTCAAGCCCGGCAACATCGTGCTCGGCGAGTTCGGCGACGTCTACGTGCTCGACTGGGGCGTCGCGCGCGTGCTCGAGGATGCGGTGATCGCCGCCGACATCGAGGTGCTCGAGGGCGCCAGCGACGAGCAGATCCGCGGCACCGTCGGCTACCTCGCGCCCGAGGCGCTGCGCACGCCCGAGGTGGAGCGAGCCGCCGATATCTACGCCCTCGGGGCGATCCTGTTCGAGCTGCTCGCCAGCGAGCCGCTGCATCCGCGCGGCGACAAGGGCATCGAGAGCACGCTGTCGGGAGTCACCGTGCTGTCGCCGTCCAAGCGGCGCGCAGATCGTCCCCGCGACAGCGGCCCGCGCGTGAGCGCCGATCTCGCGATCCCACCCGAGCTCGACACGCTGTGCGTCAGCATGCTCGCGACCGAGCCGACGCTGCGGCCCACGGCGCGCCGGGTCGCCGACCAGATCGAGAGCTTCCTCGACGGCGATCGCGATGTCGCGCGCCGCGCCACGATGGCGAAGGATCTGGTGTTCGTCGCGCGCGCCGCGCTCGTCGAGGGGCGCCGCGGAGATGCGATGCGTGCCGCGGGCCGCGCCCTGGCGCTCGATCCCGAGGCGGAGGATGCCGCGCAGCTGATCACCTCGCTGATGCTCGAGCCGCCCACGCTGACGCCACCCGAGCTCGATGCCGCGCTGCGGGACGCCGATGCGAAGCACATCCGCCGTCGCGCGCGCACCGCGACGCTCGCGTACATCGCGCTCGCCGCGTTCCTCCCGGTCGCTGCATGGAACGGGATCCGGCGCTGGGACGTGGTGCTCGGCGTGTTCGGGTTCGCCGTCGCGATGGCGCTCGCCACCGTCGAGCTGCGCCGCAAGCCGAACCGGTCGTTCGTCGAGATGCTGATCTACGCGAGCGTCAACGCGGCGCTGCTCGTCATGCTGACGCGGCTCGCCGGGCCGTTCACGTTCGTCCCGGCGCTCGCCTGCTTCATGGTGATGTCGATGATGTCGTACCCGGCCTTCGTGTCGCGGTCGTGGACGCCGTGGGTGCTGATCGGGACGATCGTCGCCGGCTTCGTCGGGCCGATCGTGCTCGAGCAGGTCGGGCTGCTCAACCAGACCTGGGAGCTTCGCAACGGCGAGCTGGTCAGCCACGCCGGTGCGCTCGAGCTTCACGGCACCTCGTCGATCACGATGATCATCGTGGCGTCGCTGGTGACCATCGTCGTCGCCGGCGTCCACGGTGCCGCGATCGCGCGCGCGAGCCGGCAGCAGCAGCACCAGCTCGTCACCCAGGCCTGGCAGCTCGGTCAGCTGCTGCCGAACAGCCGGCGTTAGACGCCGAGCGTCTTCGAGGCGCGGGCCGTGCCGGCGACGCGCGCGGCGATCTTCGCGAACGCGGTGTCTCGCGAGGTCGAGGTGTCGTCGCCGAATGGCGAGAACCCGCAGTCGTCGGTGGTGCCCAGGTATTCGGGCCTGATGTACTTCGCGGCCTCGAGGACGCGCTGCTCGACCTCCTGTTCGGTCTCGACCTTGGAGGTGCATGGATCGGTGACCCCGACGAAGATCCGGCGCTCGGGACTCGCGAGCTCGCCGAGCATCTTCAGGACGCTGGGACGGTCCTGCTCGCTCGCGAGCTGGACGTAGAAGTTGCCGACGCGCAGCTTGAACAGTGTCGGCAACAGCTGCGCGTACGGGATATCGGCGCTGTGCGTCGAGTCGTGATCGCCGCCCGGGCAGGTGTGGACGCCGAGCTTGGTGCGCTCCGCGGCCGTGAAGTGCTCGAGGACCTGGTTGTTGAGATCGACGAACTGCTGGAGCAGGCCGCCGCTCGGGTCGAGCTTGAGCGACAGGCGCGCCTCGGTGAAGTCGATCTGGACGACCTGTGCGCCGGCGTCGAGGGCGAGGCGCAGATCCTTGACCGCCTCGGCGATCAGATCCTTGATGAACGCGGCCTGCTCGTAGCCGGCGATGCCGCCCTGCGGATAGAGCAGGCTGAGCGCGGAGGCCGAGATCACGGCCTGCTTGAGCGGGTGCGTGGTGAACGGCTTCGCGGCGGTCAGGTACGACGCCGCATACGCGCCGTACCTGAACGGCCCGCCGGTGATCACCGGTAGCTGGCGCGTGTGACCGTCGACGAACGGGATCGTGACGCCGCCGCCTGCGAGGTTGGTGAGCCCGGTGAGCGGGTACGTCGCGAAGCTCGACTTGCGCTGTTCACCGTCGGTGACGACCGTCTCGCCGGCCTCCTCGAACCGCCGTAGCGTGTCCTTGACGGCCGCGTCGAACTGCGCGTTCATCGCGGCATCGGTCAGGGTGCCCTGCGCGTGAGACTGCATCGCAGCCTGGAGCTCGGGCGAGCGAGGAACACTTCCGATCGGTTCGGTGGGGAGCATCCGGCGAATCTACCCCGCCCGCGAGTCGGGCTACGCGCGTGGGGTGTCACTCACGCGGAGCTTGCCCGAGACCCCGTCGTCGTACGGCTTGCCGAGTACCGCGCCGACCGCGATCTTCGCGAGCTGCACGATCTTCCCGTGCTTCGACTCCCAGTAGTAGCCGTCGGTCGGCTGGATCGAGATCAGCGTGAGGTCGGGGTCCTGCTTGCCGTCGCTGAACCACGCCTTGGCCATCCGCGACCACAGCTCGTCGATCTTCTGCTGATCGCGCGTGACCGTGGCGAGGCCGTTGACCGTCAGGTACTCGGACGTGCCGCCGAGCGAGTACATCAGGTGGACCTGCGCGTCGTTCTGGATCTCGAAGTTCTTCAGCGAGTCGCGGTCGCTGAAGAACCAGATCGTGCCGGTGTCGTCGACCGCCTGCGTGTGCATCGGTCGCGAGTGCAGCTCGCCGGTCGTCGCCTGCGTGCACAGCATGCAGGTCTCGCCCTTCGCGAGCTCCTGGATCTTCTTGATCGCGTCCTGGTCCGAGAGGTTCTTGTGTTCGCCCATGATCCGAGGAGCTGCAAACCCCGGGCGCACGCCTCTGCAGGAACCTCGCAGCCCCGGCGACTACTTCACGCCGAGGCCGAGCTTGATGCGCAGCGGCAGCCAGCCCGGCTGGGCGATCGCCGAGATCAAGTGCGTGGGCGATTCACCGCGCGCGACGATCTGGCGGACGATCGTGGCGGGGTCGCCATCGAGCAACAGTGCGGCGCGATCCGCCGTGCGGTTGGAGGCGCCGAGGTAACGCTCGATCCCGAGCGCGGACTGCGAGACCTGCGCGAGCACCTGCTCGAGGCGCGTGCGGATCTTGACCGACAGCGCGCCCTTGACCAGCTCGTCGTGCGCGCGCTGCGTGTCCTCGTCCTCGACCAGGGCGTCGGCGACGTTGCGCAGCGACGCGGGGCCGAACAGCCGCGCGACCGACGCGATCAGCTGGTTGGCGTTGTCCTCGGGGAGCCCGGAGAACGCGATGTGCTCGGGGCGCGTCAGCTCGACGGCGCGCGCGAGCAGCGCACGTGCCTCGCTCGGTGCCGCGCCACCGCCCGCCAGCTCGACGGCGAGTCGCGGCCCGAGCACGACGACCGGGGTGGCCGCCGCGACCACGACGACGTCTCGCTCGATCGGCCGATCGAGCTGGTAGAGCTGGATCGCGCCGGTGCCGAGCGCCGTGGTCAGGCGCGGGAACATCGCGGACGCGGCGACGTGGAGCGTGGCGGGGACGCGCTTCGCGCCGGCGACGCCGTTGCGCGCGAGGCACTGCTCGAGATCGGGCCACAACAGCGCCGAGGCCTCGGCGAGCGCGGTGACGACCGGGAAGAGCTCGGACTGATCGGGGTCGACGAGGAGGGCGCGATCGGTCGCGTCGAGCGCGGCCTTGTACGACTCGTCGTCGCGCAGCACGTACGGCTTGTGCGTGGTGAGGAACGCCGTCTGGTGCACGTCGGCGGGGTGGCCGCACGCGATCGCGAGCTGCAGCACCGTGTGCGCCTCGGGGCGATCGAGCCGGCGAAGCTCGTCGGCCCACAGCACCAGATCGGGCAGCGCACCCGACGCCGCGGCGATCGCCTGGAGGTGAGCGACGATGGTGTCGCGCTTGGTGGGATCGTCCGACGCGCGGACGAGCTCGACGAGCCCGCGGCGCGCCTGGGTGGCACCCTCGGACTCCGGCGCGAGCTGGATCGCGCGCTCGTAGGCGGGGAGGGCCTGCCGGACGTCACCGCGCTGCTGGCGAGCGGCACCGAGGCGGTACATCAGCAGCGACTTGCGCGTGAACGCCGTGACCGAGCCGCTGGTGCGATCTTCCTTCGCCGTCAGCAGGCGCGTCAGCATGCCGGCGGCGGCATCGACGTCGCCGAGATCGATCGCGAGCCCGGAGGCGAGATCGACGGCATCGACGTCGTACGGATCGGACTCGACCGCGCGATCGGCGGCGCCACGAGCGCGATCGCGATCGCCGGCGTGCAGGTAGTCGCGGGCGGCGCGCAGGTATCGCGCGGAGCGGTCCGCGGGCGTGGTGCCGAACGCGGCCATCAGCTCGGCGGTGCGCGCGGCGCCGGCGTGATCGGCGGCGAGCCGCTGGCGCTCGAGCAGCTTCTCGAGCAGCGGCACGTGGCGTGCCTCGAGCGGTTGCGCGGCGGCGACCGCGGCGGCGAAGCACGTGCGGGCACGCTCCTCGTCCTTGAGCATCATCAGCGACATGTCGCCGAGCGCCTCGAACAGGCGCATGCGCTCGTCGGGAGCTTCGGTCGCCGTTGCCTGGCGAGTGAGGAGGTCGGCGGCCTTCTTGTGGTCGCCGTGCTCCATCGCGATCTCGGCGAGCGCTTGCAGCGCGGGCGCGTAGCTCGGCTTGAGCTCGAGGGCGCGCGCGTAGAGCGGCGGCGCCTTCTCGGGGCGCAGCGAGCGAATCTCGGCGAGCGCGGCGTGGTAGAGGCCCTGGGCGACCTCCTGCGGATAGCGCGCGGCGTCCTCGTGGGTCGCGAGCGGCGACAGGTGGAGCGCCGCCTCGCGCCAGCGCCGCGCCTTGTAGCGGTTCTCGCCGAGCGCGAGCTTGATCAGCAGGTGACCGCGATGGAGGCGATCCGCGGCGACCAGCGTCTGGTACGCGTCCTCGTCGCGGCCGAGCTTCTCGTGCGCGAGCGCCATCCGGCGATGCAGATCGGCGACGAGCGCGGCGGGGGCGGCGGCGAGCACCGTGCCGTCGAGCACCTCGCGGAGGAACATCTCGAGATCGTTCCACCGACCGGCGTCGGCGTAGAAGTCGGCGAGCGCGATGATCGCCGGGATGTGGTCCGGCACGCAGCCGAGCGCCTCGAGCAACCGGCGCTCCGCCGCGGACTCGACCCCGGCGGCCCGCGACAGCGCCGCGAGCTGGGTGTGGATCCGCGCCTTCTCGGGAGGCGTCAGCGATTCGTCCTCGAGCCGCTTCTCGAGCAGGCGTGCCGCGGTGTCGGGATCGCCGCCCTTCTCGACCAGGCCGGCGAGCGCCCAGGTGGCACCGCCGTGGAACGGGCGGAGGGCGAGCACGCGCTCGTACGCGGCGCGGGCCGCGGCGGTGTCGCCGACGCGCGTCTGCAGGACATCACCGCTGGCCATCAGCGCCGCGATCTTCGCGTCGTCGTCGGTGGCGCTCTCGGCCTCGCGGAGCTTGGCCGCCGCGAACGACTGCGGATCGTCGTCGGGAGACGCGATCTCGGCGAGCACGGCGAGCGCGGTGGGGTGCTCGGGGACGAGCGCGAGCGCTTGCTCGATCGCCTCGCGCGCACCGTCCTGATCAGACAGCCGCTCGTGGCGGATCTGCGCGAGCCGGATGTAGAGGCCGGCGAGCTCGCCGCGCGACATCGAGACGCTCCCGTCGCGGCCGGCCGCGCCTCCTGGAGCGAGCGCCGAATCGATCCGATCCTCGAGGATCGCGGCGGCTTCGCGATCGCGACCGGCCTTGACCAGCGCGGTGACGAGCAGATCGGCGAGCTGCGGATCCTCCGGCGCGACGGTGCGCGCGTGGCGCAGCGCCGCGGCGGCCTCCTCGGGCGAGTCGAGCCAGTCGAGCAGCACCTGCGCGCGACGGGCGAGCAGCTGCGCACGCGTCGCGGGCTCGCGCTCGAGGGCGGCGCGGCGGCGCAACACGTCGGCGAGCTCGGTCCACTTCGCCGACTCGGTGTAGAGCTGGTCGAGCTGCAGCCACGCGTCGGTGTCGTCGGGCCAGGTGGCGATCAGGCGCGTGTACGCCTCGACCGCGCGATCGGGGAGCTCGAGATCGCGGATGTAGATCTTCGCGATCTGGTGCAGCGCATCGCGCGCTTGCTGGCTGCCCTCGGCGATCTCGTCGACGCGCGACAGCGTCTCGATCACCTTCGACCAGCGGTCGATCTTGCCGTAGAGGTCCGCGAGGTGGAACAGCACCTCGACGTCGCTCGGCGCGATCGATCGCAGGCGCTCGAACGCGTCGATCGCGTCGTGCGGGCGGTTCAGCCGCTCGGTGTAGATCGACGCCAGCTCGTGCAGCAGGAGCGGACGCTCGGCCTCGGGCGCGGCGGTGCCGAGCCGCGGATCGGTGCGCTCCTCGAGCGACGCGGCGAGCTCGACCCAGCGACCCTCGCTGCGATACAGCTCCTCGAGCCGCGTGCGCGAGGCCTCGTCGTTCGGCAGCATGCCGAGGATGCGGCGCAGCTGTGCCTCCGCCTCGCGGGGCCGCTTCTGCTCGGTGCGGATGCCCGCGACCTCCATCAATAGATCGGAGGCTTCGGCGGCGGTCTCGGAGCTCTCCGCGAGGCTCTCGTAGAGGTCGGCGAGCTTGTCCCACGCCTTGTGATCCTGCGCGATGCGATGCAGCCGGGCGCGGACTTCTCCATCTCCGACGTTGGTGCGGCGCGCCTGGGCGAACGCGCGCGCGAGGGCATCGAACGCGCGCGCGATGTCCTTGCCGCCGGTCTCCCAGACCTCGGCGGCGCGGAACAGCCAGCGCAGGCGCGTCTCGTTGTCGGCGGCGGGCAGGCTCTCGTAGCAAACGGCGAGCTCTTCCCACGGCGAGTCGTACGACCGGTTCGGCAGCGTGGGCAGGGGTGGGCGTCGGACCGGTGCCTGGGCTTTGCGCAGCGGCGACGGCGGTGGGATCGTGCCGGCTTTCTGGCGCTGGATCGACGGCGGACGCGGCGGCGGCTTGGGCGGTGCCTTCGCACCGGGCGGCAGCCGCGGCGGCATCATCATGCCGCGCAGGTCCTGCGGCGACAGCGTCATCGTCGGGTTCTCGCCGACGAACGGCTTCGAGTCGCGGTTGGGCGGGTTCACCGCCATCTCGATCTCGGCGACGTCGATCGGCTGCGTCGAATCGCCGACCTTGAGGTTCGCGAGCTCGTCCTCGTCGATCGGATCGGTCTGCAGCCGGCGCTGCGGGATCCGCGTCGGAATCGAGGGCGCGACGCCGGGCAGCGGGCGACCGCTCGGACGCGCGGGGTCGACGTGCGCCAGCGAGCCGTCAGGCGAGCCAGTACCCTTGGGGTGAGAGGGATCGAGCAGGATCGCGGCGGACGGCGCCTCCGGACCGGGCGAGCGATCGGCATCGCGATACCGACCGATCACGCGCGCGAGCCGCCACAGATGCGAGGCGGTGTCGGCGTCGTCGGGCGACAGCAACAGCGCGACCAGGTGCGTGCGGAACGCGCGGGGGGCGTCCTTGATCTGCTCCTCGATCACCTGCGCCTTGCGCCGCAGGATCTCGACGCGGCGCTGGGTGGACGTGGCTCGCTCCGCGAGCGCGCTGTCGACGGCGACCACTTCGTTCCACGCGCGCGCCTTGCCGGCGAGACCGACGAGCGCCTCGCGGATGTCGTCGCGATCGGGTGCCCACGAGAACGCGGACATCACGTCGGCGACGGCGCCCTTGCTGTCGGAGACGCGGTCCTCGAGGATCTTCGCGCGGCGCAGATAGAGCTCGACGCGCTCGTTCGGGTTGCTCGCGGCGAACGTGACCTCGTAGGCGTCGAGCAGCGAGCGCCACGCCTGGCGAGAATCGAGCTCGCCCGCGAGCCGCTCGACTTCTGCGAGCAGCGAGCTATCGCGCGGGTAGACCGCGAGCGCCTCGGCGAGCACACCGATCGCGTGGGGCTTGTTGGCGAGCTTGCGCTCGTAGAGACCGGCGAGCTCGCGCGACAGCGTGACGAACCGCTCGGGCTCGGCGGGGGCATGGACGGCGCCGCCGCCCGTCTGGATCAGCCGCTTGCGCTCGTCGGTGAGGACCTCGCCGAGCTCGCGCCACAAGCCGTACGCCTCGCCGGCGCGACGGACATCGGCAAGCGTGCCCTCGTCGGGAGCTTCGTCGTGCGCCTGGCGCCACCAGCGGAACGCGGCCTTGGGATCGTTGAGGCGATCGGCGGTGGCCGCGGCGATCCGCTGTACCAGCGTGCGGCGATGCTCGGCCCAGCCGGCGACGTGCTCGGGCGCGACCGACGGATCATCGCGACCCGGGGCGAACGCGAGCATCCGCTCGAGGATCGCGACGTGCTCTTTCCAGCGGCCGAGCCGCGCGAGCAGATCCGCCGTGGCGGCGAGCGCCTCGTCGTTCTCGGGCTCGAGCTCGAGCACGCGCTTGAACGCCTGCAGGGCGCGCGTCGGGTTGTTGAGGCGATCGCGGCAGACCAACCCGATCTCGAGACCGCGCGCCACCTTGCGGGGCGTCTCCGGCGACAGGTACATCTCGCGCTCGGCGATCCGGACCGCAGCGTCGAAATCGCCGCGCGCTTCGTGGAGGCGGCGCAACGCGGTGTGCGCGTCGAGGTGGTTCGGGTTGAGCTCCCGGATCACCAGATCGAGGACCTTGATCGCCTCGCCGGGGGCGCCCAGCCGCTCCTCGAACAGCTCCGCACGCTCGAGGGCCGCGGCGCATGCCTTCTCGCGATCCTCGGGAAAGGCGCTCGCCGAGTACAGCGCGATCTGCCCGCCGAGGATGTCCGACAGCTCGCGCCACTTGCTCGCGGTGCGATACAGCCGTGCGAGTGCGTCGAGCGCGATCCGGTTCTTCGGCGTCAGCTCGAGCAGGCGGTGCCAGGCGCGCGTGGCGCGGGTGGCGTCGTCGAGGTGGGTGTCGAGGATCGTGGCGTAGCGCTCGAGGGCGAGCGCGCGGATCGCCGCGTCGGGCGTGCCGGGTGCCGGCAGCGGCTTGCCACCGTCGAGCCGCTCGAGCACCTGGGCGAGCTCGCCCCAGCGCTGCGCCTTGTCGTAGAGCACGGACAGCGCGGCGAGGGCGTCGGGATCCGAGGGCGACGTCTTCAGCGTGGCTTCCCAGCGCTCGAGCGCGGTGACGTCGTCCTCGCGCGCTTCGGCGAACTTCGCGAGCCGCTTGAGCAGCTTCGCGCGCTCGGCCGGGGAGGTGGCGGACTGCGCGTGGTACTCGAGCGTCTGCTCGAGCCGTGGATCGCCGGCCTTCTCGAGGACGCGCTCCATCCGATCGAGGGCATCGCGATCGCCGGTCAGCAGATCGAGGACCGCGCTGCACGCGTAGACCACGCCGTCGACATCCGCGAGGCGCGTTTCGTAGAGCAGGGCGAGGCGGCGCAGCTGGGTCAGGCGCTCGGCGCGCTTCGAGGTCGGCCACTCGATCTTGCCGGGCTCCGTGGGGCGACCGGCGCGGCGCAGCGATTCGACGAGGCGGCGCTCTTCGAGCTCGAGCAGGCGGCGCAGCGACGACGCGAGCCCGGCGTCATCGCCTTCGCGCTCGTAGAGCTCCATCAGCGCCTTGAGCGTGCCCTCGTCGTCGGGGTTCGCGACGACGACCTCTTCATAGAGCTCGATGGCACGGCGCGGATCGATCTGCCGCTCGCGGTAGGTCTGCGCCATCTTCTTGAGCGCGTTGATCCGGATCACCGGATCGACCGCCGTCGCGACCTCGTGCTCGAGCTGGGTCACCAGCTGCTTCCACATCGTCGAGCGCGCGGTCAGGCGGCGCATCGCTTCGGCGACCTTCGGGCTGGTGGGCTCGTACTCGCGGATGCGCTCCCACACCTCGATCGAGCGATCGATGTCGCCGAGCCGGAGCTCGGCGAGCTGCGCGATCTCCTCGAGGCGGCGCACCACTTCGTCGGCCTCGGCGCCGGCCTCGATCAGGTTATCGAGCGCGAACTCGCTGAGATCGATCAGGCCGCGCCAGTCGCGGCGCTCGCGGAAATGATCGACGTAGCGCGCGAGGGCCTCCTCGTGCGTCGGGCTGACACCGAGCGCCTGATGCAGCAGCTCGGCGGCGCGATCTCGATCGCCCTGGTGCTCGCGCGCGATGGTGGCGAGCTCGAGGATCTCGGCGACCAGGTCATCGACCGAAATCTCCGGATCCTGACCCATCGCGTTGATCTCGGCCTCCATCAGCCGCGACATGCTTTCCCAGTCCTGATCCTCGCGCAGCAGCTCGCGCAGCTCGCGCGAGATCTTGCTACCCGGCCGCTCGTACGCGAGCAGCTCGGTGAGCACCTCGATCAAGCCCGCGCGGTCCGGCTTCTGGCTGCGGTACAGCGCCGCGCGCCGGCGCAGCACGCTCGCGCGCTCGTCGGGATCCGTCAGGATCGCGGTGCGGTGACGGAGGGCGCGATCGAGCTCGTCCCACTCGCTCGTCTTCTGCAACGCCTCTTCGAGCGCGCCGCTCGTGCCCTTGCTGTGCGGATCGATGCCGACCGCGCGGCGCAGGTAGTTGATGCCCGTCGCGTCGTCGCGCGTCAGCCGGCGGCGGCCGACCTCGACGAACAGCTCGCCCGCCTTGTGACGGGTTTGCCCGTCGCGGAAGTTCGGGCTCGCGTAGACCTCGGCGAGCTTCTCGGCGATCTCGAGCGACGTGGGATCGAGCTTGGTGGCTTCCTCGAGGTGGTTCGCGGCGGCCTCGAGGTCGCTGCCGCGCAGCGCGAGCACGCCGAGCTGGAACCGGATCTGCGCCTTCTTGCCGGCCGCTGCGGGTGCGTTGCCGAGGACATCGAGCTCCGCCTGGTACAGCTTCGCGACCATGGCCTCGTCGCCGAGCGACAGGTACAGCCGCCGCGCCGCCTCCAGCGCCTCGGTGCGCTGCGGCTCGAGCCGGAAGGCCTGCTGCCAGTGCCACAGCGCGCGATCGACGCGGCCGAGGTGATCATTCCACAGCTCCGCCGCGCGCCGGTGTTGCGCCGCTCTCCGCTGCGCGATCTCGTTCGCCGCCTTGTCGCCGCGCCGCGTCTTGTCGCGCTTCGCCAGCTCGCCGAGCTCGAGCTCGATGATCTCGACCGCCGCCGCCGGGTCATTGGGCTCGACGATCTCGAGCAGCCGGTCCGCGGCGCGATGATTGGTGGGATCGAGATCGAGGCTGGTCCGCAGGTACTCGATCGCGGTGGCGGTCTCGCCGAGCACCGCCATCGCCTCGCCGGCCTCGCTCCACGCATCCGCCGCACGGATCGGATCGCGCTCGTGCTGCGCCCAGGTCGCGCATAGCTCCGCGAGGAGCTCGCCGCGACCGGCGTCGCGGAGCTCCTGTCGCAGCTGCGCGAAGCCCTTGGCCTCCGGCTGCTGCCTGAAGACGACGACCCGCGCTTCCAGCGGATCGATCGACATGTTGGGCATGGTGTCGTCGGACACGACGGCGTGGACGATAGCACGCTCCCGTGCCCATCCCTGCGTAGCCTCGAAGAAATTTCCCGGTCATGCGAAGCTGCCTCGTGGTTGGAAAGCACCGGCGAGAGTTCGACGAGACGGCGGAGGTGGCGGGCCGTCTTCTGACCAGCGACAACCTCGTCGAGATGCAGCGGGTGGCAGCGCTCGCACGCGAGATGCTGTTCGGGCTGACCGGCCCGAGACCGGCGGGTGTGGAGGTGCTGGAACAGCTCGAGGACCGGATCGATCTGTTGCTCCAGCAGCGCGTTGCCCAGTCGCTGCGCGCGTGCACGAACTGCACGGGGAGCGTGTTCCGGATCTCCAAGGAGCACGACGTCGGCCTCGGGAGAGGGCGCGTCGTGGTGTGCGCGGGCTGCGGCCTGGTGTCGACCTTCGTCACGCGGGTGGACGAGCTCTCGGATCAGTTCGGGCCGCCGGTTGAAGCGCCGGCACACGGCGGGCCGTTTCGCTGACATCCTGGTTCGGTGTTTGAACGGTTTCGCAAAGAGCACGCCGAGAGGCTTGCGCAGAGGACCGAGCGGCTAGCTGCGGCGAGGGCAACCGCAAAGCACCTGCTCGACCACGACGACATCCCACAGCTAGCGACTGCGTTGCGCACGCTCAAGGCTGCGTGGGCGGACGCGCAACATCCCAGCGATGGAACGCAGCAGCTGTGCTCGCAGCTCCGCGACCGGATCGACGTGTTGAAGCGGCGGCCCTACGAACAGGCGTTGCGGCCGTGTACGCAGTGCGGGGGTCGCGACTTCCGGATCTCCGACGAGCGAAACCTCGAGTTCTTCGGCGACCTGCGACTCGTCGTTTGCGAGTCGTGTGGGCTGACGCAGATCTTCTGGGCCGATCTTGGAAAGCTCGATAGCAGCAGATACTTCTCGACGACGTTTCGGGTGCCAGAGGGTGGGGGTCCGTTTCGGTGATGCGGTAGAAGCCGATCACCGGGGACGCATCGGGATTCGGGGTGGAAGCCGTTCGCAGGGGACGCATCGGGATGCGGGTCGGAAGCCGATCGCCGGGGACGCATCGGGATGCGGGTCGGAAGCCGATCGCCGGGGACGCAACGGGATTCGGGGTGGAAGCCGATCGCCGGGGACGCATCGCGGTGGAAGCCGTTTGCCGGGGACGCAACGGGATTCGGGGTGGAAGCCGATCGCCGGGGACGTAGCCGCGACAGCATCCGGATCCGGGTTCTGCGTCGTCTCGTCACGCGTGCGTCCGTCTCGTGTGCCTAGCTCGTCGTGTTTCGGGCCTCGGAAGGACGCGCTCGCCCTGCGGTCCCGCGCGCACCGAGACGTGCCGGGCGCCCGAGCGCTCGTGCGGCGCACGCGCTGCCGCGGAGACGCGCGCTCGATCGACCGCGTGCGCGTGGTGCAGCGCGCCCGTCACGCCTCGTGCGCGCTGGCCCGCGACGGGCAAGAGCGCGCCCTTCCTCGGAAGCCCCGAGGAGCTGGGGGCCTCGAAACGATCATCCGGGAGACCGCCACCATGTTCATCGCCTATGAAATCTCGAAGCAGCTCATCGTCTCGCTCCGTCCCCTCGTGCCTGCAATCCAGTCCTGCGATCGCGAGCTCGCGGATCAGCTGAGGCGCGCGGCGCAGAGCGTTCTGCTCAACCTCGCAGAGGGTCAGAAGTACCAGAACGGGAATCGCAAGAAGCACTACGAGATCGCGCAAGGCAGCGCGAACGAAGTGAAGGCGGCACTCGATGCAGCCGAAGCTTGGGGCTGGCTCGAGACGCGAGGCGAGGAGCGCGAGCTACTCGATCGGTTGCTCGCCGTCCTTTGGAAGCTCACGCACGCTGGGTTGCTCCAGAAGCCTGGAGAGCGAGCTCGGTGCCGCGATCGGCAATAGGACGCGTCGTGCTCTCGGCATCAGCATCCGATCACACCGATCGCGTAAAGGGACACCCGCATTTGGCTTCCGGTCGGGCGCGGGTCCGGCGCACAGCGCTGGCGAGTGCGTGAGTTTCCACATGACTGCGAATAACCGATCGGGCAGCGCGAGCACGGATCGATGTTTCAGCTACTGGGTCATCGGGTAGCTCCCGGGATGCAAGTCTGACCCGAGGCAGCGACCCGCGATACCGTTGTCCGATGTTGAACAAGGTGATGGTCGTGGTGGCGCTGATGGTGGGATGTGGTGCGGATGAGCACGGACAGACGACCGACTGCTCCGTCGACCCGATGCGATGTGAAAGGGTCGCCGTCGCCAACTCCCCCAGCTTCGAGTACGGGGAGCGTCAATCCAGCGAGTGCGACGCGATAGGACTGGATGGCAGTGAGGCTCCCTCCCTCCGCGCAGCTGATCTTGATGGCAACGCCGGCTGTTGTGACCTGCACGCGACCGGCGATGTGATGTCCGCTTGGTACACCTGCGTGGAGGGGCGATAGATGCGGGACGCCGCCCTCGCCGTGTTGTTCTCTAGCGGCTGCTCCGCGTTGTTCATGGAGAAGGTGCCACCCAAATTCAACGCGCAGAAGCACGAGCCGCAGTGCACAGCCACGAAGGGCTTTGCGGTATGGGACGGTCTTCAGGCTGGCGGCTGGGCCATCGCTGTACTGGCGTCGATCGCCACGATGCCCGAGGCGATCGAGACCCCACGCGGCGAACCGAAGATCGACGATGGCCGAGATACACACACCACGGTCGCCATCCTGGGCGGCGCCATGGCGCTCTTTCACACCATCTCGGCTGTGAAGGGCGGCGGTTGGGCCGACGAGTGCCGCGCGGCTCGAATGAGCCGCGCGAGCATTGTGGAGGAACCACCCCCCAAGGCGAAGGCAGCCCCGGTGGCTGTCACCCCGTCGCCACCGCGCGGCTTCTACTGCACCAGCGCTGGCGACGTTGGCCTCTGCGCGAGAGAACGCGCGCAGTGCGAGACAGGACATGCTGCGATCGCCATGACCGTGGCCGACGTCAGCGCATGTGCTCTCGTCGAAAGCGCATGGTGTTTCCGTGACCGCTGCTTCCCGAGCGAAGCGGTGTGCGTCGCGCAGCGAGATCGCGCTGGATCCGAGGAGCCGTGCGTCGAGGCGATGTGATGCGATGTCATCGCCGTTGAGCTGACACGGGCAAGCGATGTCCATGCGTCCCTCACGTGCCCGCCTTTCGCACCGATGCCGAATCCCGCCGGGAGCGGTCCGGTGTGGCTCGTCGAACTGCACTCGGGCCGACATACCGCTACCGAGAATCTGAGGATCGAAGCAGCTAGCTCGAACGTGCCCGTCGCGATTCCGGCGCGCGAAGTGCTTGCGAGTGCGTGAGCTTCCACAGCACGGCGAGCAACCGATCGAGTAGCGCGAGCACGGATTCCTCCGGTGTGATCCAGCCCCACGCGACGGCTGCATCGAGCGCTGCTCTCACCTCGTTCGCGCTGCCGTGCGCGATCTTGTAGTGGCGCAGCCGATTCCCGTCGGAGAACTTCTGCCCCTCGGCGAGATTCAGCAGCACGCTCTGCACGGCGCGTTTCAGCTGATCCGCGAGCTCCAGGTCCTCGCGCTTGATTTGCGGAACCAGCGGGGCGAGTGCGGTGATGAGCTCTTTCGTGATCTGGTACGCGATGAACATGTGCGCGGTCTCCTTGGCGATCGTTTCGAGGACCCCCAGCTCCTCGGGCCTCCGAGGGTGGGCGCTCTCTCGCCCGTCGCTGGCCAGCGCGCACGAGGCGTGACGGGCGCTCTGCACCACGCGCCCGCGCTCGCTGGAAGGCGCGTCTCCGCGGCGAAGCTTGCGTCGCACGAGCGATCGGGCGCCCGGCACGTCTCGGTGCGCGAGGGCCAGCAGGGCGAGAGCGCCCACCCGAGGACCGAGGACGTCATCGACGTGGCACACACGACGGCGTTCGCCGGCGGTCAACGTGCTGACCGGCGAACAGATGCTGATGCGGGCACGGATCCGGACCCGGCCGGCGAACGGATGCTGGTGCGGGCGCGGATCCGTCCGGACCCGGCCGGCGAACGGATGCTGATGCGGGCGCGGATCCGGACCCGGCCGGCGAACCGATGCTGGTGCGGTCCCCGATCCGGACCCGGCCGGCGGACGGATGCTGGTGCGGTCCCCGATCCGGACCCAGCCGGCGAACGCCTGCCGATGCCGACGCCATCTGTCCGAATCGCGGACACGTGGTCACCGCTTCTCTCGACGCTCGAAGAACTCCGCGTTGCGCGCGATGTCCTCGCGATGGGCCGCCGGCACCGCATCCTTCATGTAGATCGCCGCGACCGGACACTCGTCGACGCACGCGCCACAACAGATGCACTCGTCGGGGTCGATGAACATCTGCAACCCGGGAAACCGCTTACCTCGCTCGGCAGCTGGAACCGCGACGAGCTCGGCGATCGCGATCGGCCCGTCGATCGCGTCGACGGGACAGACGGAGAGACACGCGGCGTCGTAACAGCCGACGCATTGCTTGGTGATCACGTAGGTCATGCGCTCGGTAGAGCAGCCGTTGTGCCCGGGCTAACTCGCAGGATTCGCAAGGCCGTCGGCATGCAGCCACCGGAATATCGGTGCTCGCACCGAGGGTTCGGTGGACGTGAGCGCAGTCCAGATCCTCGGCGAGCTCGCAGCGGCCACCGGCCACGCCACGTCCGCACGTGCGGTGGATCGCGCGGTCTGCGAGACCTTCGCGCGGTATGGAGTGACCGCTGACCCCAAGCTCGCGGTGGTCGGCACCGTCCCGAGCTGGTTCGACACCGCGTTCCGCGAAGCCGCAGGCCGCGTGATCGAGGCCGCGATGCTGCACGTCGACGCCCTCCGTCGCGTGGCCCGCGTCTCTCGCCGCGCGCACGTCGCCAATCGCGAGCTGCGCGACGAAGTGAACCGCGAGCGCGGCGAGCTCGTCACTCGCAGCGAGGCCATGCGGTCGGTGATGACGCGGATCGAGCTGGTCGCGAAGCACCCGACCACCGTGCTGGTGCTCGGCGAATCGGGGACCGGCAAGGAGGTCGTCGCCCGCGAGATCCATCGGCGCTCGCCGCGGGCACGCCGGCCGCTGATCCAGCTCGATTGCGGCGCGTTGCCCGAGGCGTTGATCGAGGCGGAGCTGTTCGGCCACGAGCGCGGGGCGTTCACCGGCGCGGAGCGCGCACGCGCGGGTGCGTTCGAGCGCGCACACGGCGGAACGCTGATGCTCGACGAGATCGGCGAGCTGCCCCTCGCGGCCCAGGCGAAACTACTGCGCGTGCTGCAGGAGCGGCGCATCCGGCGTGTCGGTGGCGAGCAGGAGCTCGAGATCGACGTGCGCCTGATCGCCGCGACCAATCGCTCGCTCGCGTCGATGGTGAG
>Ga0075163_10004850_pt1 | contig 18017 bp, 27 predicted proteins | sample JI1023141ADNA_FD_71478 | JGI IMG/M metagenome (GOLD analysis project Ga0075163, IMG submission 71478) | Wastewater effluent complex algal communities from Wisconsin, to seasonally profile nutrient transformation and Carbon sequestration -... | ecosystem: Engineered > WWTP > Effluent > Algae...
ACTGGCGAAGAGGTTCGACTTGCCATTTCTCTGTCAGTAGCGGCCATGGCCCTCCTTTCCAGTGTGGGCAATGTGGGGACTGGCGCATCTGTCGTTACTGCCATTGCCGTAACTCCTCTTCCATTTGGCTCGACGGGAACCTTGGCGACCAGCGGGACGCCAAATGACCAGTATCTTGGCTTCAAGGTTAAGGTTGTGAAAAACGGCACTGTTGGGGGTGCATCTACACCAGCCATTCAGTGGAGACCAGATTTTAGTGCTGGGCTCGATGATGACTCTGACTCGTTTTATACCTCTGCAACACCGGTGCCTGTAGGTGGAGTTGTAAACTTGACCTTTGGCAACCTGGTAACTGGCGTGACCGTAACACTGGCCAATGTCTTGGCAGTGGGCGATTACTGGACCTTCTCAGTGGTTGGTCCAACCGTTGGTGGTCCGGATTTGCTTGCAGCAATCGACTCAATCTATGCCACTCCTGCAAGCCAGGTGCTGGCAGCAGACTGTGGATTTATCACCTCGGCAGTTAGCGTGAACCGCTCTTTGGCTACACAGCTTGACACCAAGTTGCACGATCCGACGATCCTTCAGAATTACTGGCAAGCAGGGTTCTTTGGCGTTCGAAACATTGCAGAGGGCGTGCCTGGTGAGACTCATGACCAGTGGGCAGACGCACTCAACCTGGCCTTTTTGGGGTTCGACTCTGACAAAGGCCTTGAGGTGTTGGGAGCAAGCTTTGGAGTTCACAACGATCCGTTGACTGGTGTGAAGTTCGAACGCCCCATTACCTTTGCCTACGTGGCACGTCGTACAGCCACGCCAGTGCACACCTCGCTTATCCGTACAGATGTGGGTACCATCGCGCAGTTTGAATCGTTCAACCACAACGAGGCGATTACCTCTACACTCATTGGCTCACGCTTTGTGACACCTCGTATGGACGTGGAGCGCCCTGGCGAGTGGTACTTCTCCAACTCGCAGACGTTTGCCAACTCCTCTTCTGATAGCGATTATGCACGTATCGAGAAGATTGGTGTGGGATTGATTTGTGCCAAGATTGCCAAATCTGCTCTGTTTGCGTACCGTGGTAAGAACCTCGAGACTGTATCTGAACCAGACATCAAAAACGGTGTAGTCAAAGGCGGCCTGGCTTATCCTACGGCACGTCGGGTAGAGACAGACATCGGCAAGCCCATCATGGACTTCTTGTTTGAGCCGAAGACTGACGGAGAGCCGTCGGGTCAACCATACACTGCAAAAGACAACAATGGTCTTATCATTGGGGCGGTGCAAGCACGGTCTGACTACGATTTCGAGTCGACTCAAGAGTTGCGAGTATCGGTTAACTATCGTACACGTCCAGCAGTTGAAGGCATCACCTTTGATATTGGCGAGCTGGTTTCTTAATAAAGGATTATCATGGCAAATACACCTAGTTTCAACGGTCTATACTACGATTACACCAGCATCTCTTGCAACTTGCTGAACGACCAAATCACTGGAAACTTCACTTCGGTCACATGGGATCCGCAGGTAAGCTACGGGACATTGCAGGGTTTTGGGGACCGTGACGTAGGAACTACTCCGGGACGCCTATCAGTCAAAGGTACCATCTCCCTGTATCGAGAAGCATATGCCAGAGTGTTGAGTCAACTAGGCCCTGGCTGGTCTCGAAGACTTTTGAACATTGGTTTCACATTTTACAATGTTGGCAATGTTCCTTTTCAGATGGATTGGCTTGGCGCTCGCTTGATGCCAGGCTCTGGAAGCATCAACTCCAATGAGACGGGTGGAAACATCGTTCAGTTAATGGTGTACATTGGCCAGTTCCTTGAGAATGGAATCTCTCCAGTGGGGTCGTTCTAGTGGCAGAAGAGACTAAAAAACTGGTTATTAAGCACAAGGGCAAAGAAGTCACTATTGTTATGGATAAGCCTAACAAGGTACAGGCACTTGATTACCTTGAGTATCGAGAGCGTGCGCGTGTTGGTAAGAACATAGACGTCACAAATGATGGCGATGAACAAATCTTTGCCTGCATTGTGTCTCCATCAAGCGAAGAGACGCGTAAGTTGTTTAAGCGCTATGGATCGTTGTCAGTCTCTTTCCGAGACAAGATGGAAGAGTTTATCCAAGAGTCAACTGTTGAGGGAACAAACGCTCAAGACCTATCGGAAGAGCTCGAGAAAAAATACGGTGAGAACAACGTTGCTTTCGTAGTAGATGGCAAACAACTGATCTTCTCTATCATTGAACGTCCAGAAGTAAAATTCATGGAGCGAGAGAAGGCAAAGCTGGGCTATCTTCCCGTGAAGGTCATGGCCTCTTGGGCTGACGCACATGTGCTGCCGGATTTTAAGCAAGATTATGAGATGATTTGTGCGGATAAACCTTTCTTCTCAGCTCTCATGGGGTTGTCTCTATACGCGACAACGATGCCGACCATTGTTGAGGAAGAAAAAAAATAGGTGCCCTGTTCGAGGGAGCCCGTGACAAGGACAATCCAGGGAACAGTGTACTTGAGACTGGCCACTTGTACGCAGCTCTTTTCTCGGGACAGGGCGGAGAAGCGGCAATCACGGGAGGCGCATTGATGGCACTTCATCAACTTGAGGTCAAAAATCTGCTTACCGCTATCGCGCGTCTTCTTGCACAAAGGCCAATGCTATGAGTGCAGGAGGAGGAGATAGCTACGCCTGGACGATTGACATCAACGTCCCTGGCTCGCCTATTGAGAAAGCCAACGAGCTTCTAAAGCAGATGCTGGACAACCTAGAGAAATCTAGGACTTTCGCTGAGAAACTCAAGCAAGCGTTTGCTAATGAGCTAGTTGGCTCGTTTGCTGATGCTGTCAAATCGCTTCCTGGCATCTTTGCTAGTGCGGTTAGTGGCGTTACAAACCTCGTATCTGGGTTTGCCAAGTTGACCATTGAGGCTGCCAGCATGCGTGAGCAGGCCATTGGTGGCTTTGAAGCGATGTATGGTGGTGCAGACACCGCCCGTGAGATCTTTGCAGACGTACTCAAAATTGCCAAGGCGACTAAGTTTGAGACTGCTGAGGTAGTAGATCGATTCAACTCTCTTGCTGCTGCTGGTTTCAAGCGAAACGAGCTCAATCCTGTATTTGCAGCCACTGCCGACATTGCATCAGCTCGTACATCGCGTCAGGGCGATTTGTTTCAGAACAACCTAGAGCGAATAAAGAACCTGGGCTTTGCAACCTTAGGGACGTTCCAGGGTGCCATTAGGGCAGGTGCTGGCCGTGAGGGCTGGACCGAGCTTGGCAAGTTGACTGGCATTGTGGACCCTAGTGCCAAAGAAGTCACATCGAAGCAGATTGACCAGATACGAAAGGCGCTCTCAAACAAAGACAGCAAGATTGATGCTGACACGGCTATCACGGCATTACTGAATGCCGTACGTGAGAAGTATGACCATGAGAGTGGCAATCTGGGCGATTATGCACGTAAAAAGGGTATAGACAGCCTGGCAGGTCTTTTGAGCAACTTGAAAGACTCTTTGCAAGACACGATTGCTGGTTTGCCTCTCGAGAAGTTTACAGAGGTGGTTGAGAATGGGCAGAAGAAGAAAGTCTTTGAGATGCCAAATTTCGCCTCGTTCAAAACTTTCTTGCAAGATGTGAACGGTTTCTTAATGCAGGATGAGGAGACATCCGCACGCTTTCAAAACCTAATCAAGAACTTGGTTGAGGATGTATTCTCTTTGTTTAACATCGGCGAGGTGGATGGACAAAGTGGCACAAAGGCATTCTTGACGAAAGTGCTTGAAGGAGCTGAAGCCCTTGAGAAGCAGGTGAAGAAATTCTTCTTTTGGATACGTGACACCGTAGTACCTGGCATTTTGGACACAGTGACCAATCCAGAAGGCATCTGGGTAGGTATAAAAACGACCCTGATGTCTATTGCAAGACAGGTCGGTGGGGCCATTTTTGAAGGCGCCAAAGAGGGGCTAAATAACACAATTGGAGAGCCGGTTAACGATGTGGGCGAGTTTGTGTTTGGCAAATCTTTATGGAACGCATTAAATGGGGAGGATAAACCTCAAAAGCCAGAATGGTTGCCATCAGACACCAAGACAGGGGCGAGTTTTGGGGGTAGTTGGTCAGACGATGGAGAAGAGGTTGGTGGATCGTGGGGTGCGGGTGTAGTCAAGGGGATCAATGACTCCAAAGAGAGCGTTCAAAAAGCATCGGCCGATATGGGTCTTGCTGCTGATGAAGCTGTGAGAGCTGCCACAGAGACACACTCGCCATCCAGAAAGTTCATGAAGATTGGTGCCGAGCTGGCCAATGGGCTTAAGATTGGGATGAGTGCGGGCCTTGAGGGCCTTGGAGACTCTGTATCTACATCCATCGATCGTCAGACCTACAACTCCGTGAATCGTCATAGCGATAGTGGGGACATCATTATTAACATCAACTCTAGTGAGAGTGCATCTGCCATTGCCAACGAGGTGGCGCGCACCCTTAAAGAACTGGGTCGTTTTTCGTACAGTCCTTCGGTAGGAGTTGTGTAATGGCCATCCCCTATCATGTGAATACCTCAGCACCATGGGACACGCTATCGATTGGGAAGTTTACTCTAGGCCCTCCTAATTTTATTTGCCACCCCCAAGGAGTATCACGTCAGCAAGAGGTTAATAAAAAGAAAGGCAAGGGTACCAGCGGGAGCTCTTTCTCCTTTGGTGGTATCATCTCGGCCGATTTCTCTTTCAAGATTGTGATTGTGAACGAGGATGGTTTCAATCTATGGGTTGAGGTGTGCAAAACTCTCATCCCCTTTGGCAACCCAAATGACAAAGGGGCTATCTACCCTATCTATTACCCCAGCCTTGCCATGGTTGGCATTAGTAACGTTGCGGTAAAAAAGGTGAATCCTGGTGAGCCTACGGCTGACCTTGGATATATTGCTGGTCTTGAGTTAATAGACGGCAATAAGATTAAGGCAAAATCGAAGAAGCCAAAGAAGAAGATTGACACCTCTCAAGGCATCAAGAATCAGAAGGTTGATCCCGTATTCCAGGGCTCTTCTGGCGAGACCAAGCGTGATAGGTTACCAAAACCTTCAGATGGAACGCAGTAATGGCAGATATTACTGTCAACGACATCGATGTGGTTGGGAACAACTCAGACTTGCTTCTTCCACAAATCGGTAACTGGTCTGCCCATCTAGAACTTGACACTGACATTCCACCTAGTGGACAGGTCACTCTAACTGTTTATGGGGTCGATTTCAAAGGTACTGTGCTACGTACTGGCGAGCAAGACACATTCATCAATGTGCTTATCGTGGGAGGCAAAGGGGGCCTGTCCACAGAGCTCAAGCCAAAGATGTACAGCAATCAGATTCAACTCAAGTTGCTCATCAACGACTTGCTCAAAGAGGCCGGGGAGACGCTTGATGACAGCTCGGATGTCGCGGTGCTCAGTAAGACCGTGCCCAAATGGGTGCGTCTTAAGGGGCAGGCCGCTCACTTGCTGTCACAGATTGTCGAGGAAGCCGATGCCTTCTGGCGTGTAACCAAAGCGGGCACCATTTGGATAGGGAAGGACCCTTACACGGCCGTGGCAGAGTTCGATTATGAGCTCATGCAGACGAGCGGCTCGATGAATATGGATGTGGTGTGGCTCAACGACTGTGTGCTCTTTCCAGGCCTCATGTTCAATGACAAGATGATTGGGTTTGTCGAGTATCGCTTCAAGCAAGATGGCATGTATGCGCAGGTGTACTACCGGAGTGACAAAACGATGGTCACTCACCCAGTGCGCGCGGGCCTTGAAGCATTAATTAGAGACGTCACAAATGGAGTGGACTATCTTGGCAGCTACTTGGGCGAGGTGGTTGTGCAGCGGTCTGACGGCTCGCTAGACATCCGTTTTGGAGAGGGCAGCAGGCTCCCTGGCCCTACAGAGGTTCCTTATGACGTCTTGCCACCTGGGGCCGTGCTTAAGATTGCGCAGGGCACCTCTGTAAGCGTCTATTTTGACGCAGGAGCGCCCTCAAGACCACGGGCCAGGCTCTTTGGCTCTGGTGGGGGCACAAAGCAAGTAGCGCGCAAGGGGGACAGCGTACAGGTCAAGGTGTACTTCAATCCTGGCATGGGTGGTGCACAGTTGGCACCAGTTGCGGGTCCTGGACTTACAGAGATTGCTTTGACGGGAGAGGTGACAAGTGGTAGTGAGGACTTCAAAATACAATGAGTACTGTTATTGATTACAGCACCTATCCCGCTGATGGCACCTACCGGCCCATGAAGTATGAGGACATCCTCATTGAGACGGTGGCGCGTAAAATCAGCACCGATCAGGGCGATCTTTTTTGGGCTCCCTTTGCGACCTACAACATCCTTCGTTATCGAGGGCGGAACATGGGAGATGCAGAGCTCACAGAGCTCTCTTACAAACTCACATCACTCTTTGACAACGACCCTTTGATGAGGGTAGAGTTTGTTGTCTCTTTACGCGGTTTAGACCTTTACATTGAAGCAACGATCTTCCCAAATAATACACCTGAGTTTGTGGTATCTTTTTTGGCAACCCAAAGCGGACTGATTGTGAGAGATTTAGATGGCAGCGAATTTTAACGAACTAATCGCAGAGAAGACCCAAGAGGAGTACTCCTTCGAGCTCAAGACGAAGATGACGACTGCTCCACGCAACGTGCCAGTCAACACCTGGGTCGAGGAGACAAACCCAGGTCTGGGTCTTACAGAGACGAGTGCCGAGCTGCTAGCTGACGAGCGTAGGACGCAGATCAAGATTGCGAAATCGCTGTTTCTTAAGACAGCTGAGGGTGTAGGGTTGCGTCTTTTGATTGAGAGCCGCTACGACGAACAAATTACTGAGCCAGAGTTTACTCAGGGAAATTTTACCCTCACGAACGTAGCAGGCGGGCAGACCTGGAACTTTGCAGCAGGCGACCTAATCATTGGCACCATTGGGAACAACAGCATCCTGTTCCACAACATGACCGGTGGAACGCTGTTGCCCAATGGCACGCTTGAGATTTTGGTCGAGTGCTTCTCGCCAGGCAGCATTGGAAACATTCCTAACAACTCTATCCTTGAGCTTAAGACCTCATTGCCTGGGGTGGGTGTCAACAATGACGAGGCGCCTGGTGACAACTGGATCACAAAGAGCGGGAGTGACGGTGTAGACGACGTACTGGCACGTGAGCGAGCACGGAATAAGTGGGACACATTAGGTACAGGATCGACCTCTGGTGCACTGTCCTACTGGGTAACGAGCACACCTGCAGGGTATACCAGCACGCCAGTTACGTACTACCGCATCATGGAGTGCTTTTACCTAGGCACTTATTTCCCAATGGCTGCAACCATCATCTTAGGGGCCGATACTGTCTCTGGTGCGCTTACCCCTGCTGACAAGGCCGCAGTGATCTCTCTCACGCAAAACAAGTTTTTTGACCCTGTGAGGCTCCAGTTTACTGACATGGCTTTTTTAGACATGCCAGTGGCAGCCAACGTGGAGGTCTACACCTCGAGTGGTTGGACAGAGACACAGGCCATTGCTGCCATGCAAAATAGTTTGGCTGACTATCAAAGATACGTCAAGATTGGGCAGGTCGTCGACCCGTCAAAGGTGGGGGCTCGTATTGAGGACGCGAGCAAACTCTTTGTGAAGAAATTTCTAGTGACAGCACCTGCGGTGCCTGTGGTGCCGCTTTACTATCAACGTATCCGCTTCACAGTGGCTCCCGGGGCAATCGTCGTCAAGTTTGTGCAAGGATAGAGTATGGGCAAGCTACGAGAGTATGGGCATCTACTACTTCCTCCCTACATGCAGCAGAAGGTGTATCAAGACCACATCGATGCGTTTGCAGAGGTGCTTGAGGAACAAGAGGCCGATGTAAGGCAGGCACGTGTAGATGGCGACGTCATGACTTGCACGCCAGATGTGTTTGACTACCACTACGACAACCTGCATCTCTTGCGGTCACCTTTGGACAATGACGCGCAGGTCCGTGCTCACCTCAAGTCTGTATGGAAGATTTGGGCCAAAGGCGGCACGTATGAACTCATCCTTGACGAGCTCAAACACTTTGGTTACCCAAACGCAAAGATTGTAACGTGGACAGACCTGGTACTGGCGGGTGTGCCCAAACCCTTTGGAGGCAACTTCCTAAAGGTGCCCGGTCTTACGGTAGACGGAGATATGTACTACCTGCCTTTGGAGCCGGGCTGGACAATTGAGCATCGGAATGCAGGTCCTAATCTGCCTCTCTCTGTTTACATTGACACCCATTTTAGGATACTGCGTATTCAAATGCAGACTGACGGCACGGGGTTTGTCACCTGCACCGCCAATGACATCGTTAAGGCGCTGACACTACGGTCAGATGAACTCCTCCAATCTGTCTACTTCGGCACACGTGGTAATGGTACGGGGTACTCTCTTGCATTTCCTGTTACACAACCAGATTTTTCGTACTTCTCCTACTTCTTCATCGACCTTGGTGAGTCGATAAATATCAAAGAGACCATCCGGTGGGATGTGGGCGAGTATGCGACAATAGACTACCCCATAGGAACCATGGTGCGGTCTTGGCATGCGTTTGAGAATCAACCACCGGTGACAGTGGGCAACCAGGGAAATGTAGAGACTGTGTTCGGCACAGCCATCAACAACATCTGGGTCCGTATGAGGAAAGAGACCTCTTTACAACGTTGGCAAGGCGCGAACTGGCAGAGTATACCAGTCACTGGCCTATCTAGCGACGCTGTGGCCAATCAAATGTTTGGAACGAGCGCAACTGACATCTGGACTGCCATGCGACCTGCCAATCTAACAGAGACGGGAGGGTATCTCCTGCATTGGGATGGGTCGACCGTCACAAAATCATTCCTTCCAAACGTTTTCGTTCCAGGAAACTGGTTCAACACATTGGGTGTATGGGGAACCAACGCATCAAGTATGTGGTGCTGTGGTGTTGAGCAAGACAACATGGGTGGTCCGCAGATTGCTCACATCTTTTATTGGAATGGCAGCACATGGACAGAGCAAACCCTGCCGGGTGGTATCACTTATTTACGGTCAATTTGGGGAAGTAGCGCGACTGACATCTGGGCATGTTACGGCACCACCCTTCTTCACTTTAATGGAACGAGCTGGTCTGTAAGTGCAACTCCTACATTTGGCATGACTGACTCCGTAAATGCTGTGTGGGGAGGCGCTGCCAACGATGTGTGGTTGGGTGGATATACCCTCACGCCTTCCTTTGCTATCAAGTTATGGCACTGGAACGGCACAACGTGGAGTGTTTTTGCCACAGCAGGCACTGGAACGGCCACCAATACGATTTATAGTATCATTGGCACATCTACTAGTAATGTTTACTTCTTTTCATCTGACGGGATTTTCCATTGGGATGGTGCAACGTTAACTTACAACAAAGGCCCTATCATTCCAGGGCTTGGATTTCTTAGTGGAATTTTCTGGTTCCCGACAGTTCTACAAAACAACGACTTGATGATCTCTTCTGACCAAGGTCTCTTCATCAATCAGCAGCGTGTCGACCTTCAGCCCGTACTGGCAAGTACTCCTGGGTGGACAGCCAATTTCCCCGTTGGCGCAAGTGCAGCGGCTACAATGGCTCTACATGGTCTTAGCAAAGATTATGTATGGACCACCAACGCTGACCTGAACAACGCTGCTTTTTACGATGGAGTGACTAAGACTTGGACGCTGCGCACGCATGGCCTTAATCAGTATATGCAGGCAGTGTATTGCTTTAACCAGAACAACGTGTGGTTTGTTGGATCTAACGGGAAGGCTGCACGCTGGAATGGCACAAGTTTTGACATCCTTCCTATCCCTGGGGCACACGATTATTTAGATGTATGGGCAGCTGGGCCCAATGAGGTGTATGCGGTAGGAATGTTTGGTCGGCTTGCCATTTGGGATGGGGCCACTTGGACGGTACAAGCTCTTTTCTTTCCTGGAGCAATTCCTGACCCCACACTGTATGCAATATCTGGAGTTGCCCGTGCCTCTGCAAAGGCAAAGATTGTCTTTGGTGGTGAGGATGGCAACATATGCTTTTACGATGTACAAGCTGGCACATATAGCTACTCGACAGGAATCCCCCTACAAACGATCCGCGATATTTACATGGGTAGTGAAGGGTATGCCTACACTGTGGGCAATCAAAATACAATCAACTACACAAAAGATGGTGGATCGACATGGGTAAACACAAGTATCCCGACGCTAGGCACAGCCAACTTAATCAGCGCACAGGTGTATGCGCCAAACAACATTGTGGTGATTACTACAAGTAGCCGCAGTACCTTTGACGGGACTGCTTGGACAACTACAACACCAGCCATGGGGGTTGACAAGTGGCCTTACACTGCTGTGTGGGGACCGAGTTATGACGAGGTATGGATTGGCACAGAGCCAACAATGACTGACCCGCAAGCAGAGCCGTATGTATTCAAGTTGCTCACAACAACGATACCCAGCGGTGTGTTAAGTGGCAATCAATGGGATACTGACAAGTATTGGGACTTCCAACCGCTCACTGTAAAGACTTTGGCAGATCTCAAGACACTCATCCGTCGCTACAAACCTTTTTACGCCTCATGTCGCTTTGTTCGTTTCAAGACAGCCGAGCTCCTCATCCCATACCCCATCTGCGATGAGTGGGAAGAGGACGAGAATGGAAACGTTTTTGACCACTACGCTACGCATTACTAGGAGACCTTCATGGGAACGAAACTAACACCAAGCGCTATTCTTACCTTTGCCGATGTCGTCACTCCTAACCCTGGTGAGATTGTACGAGCCACAGGCGGCCTTGGTGTAGCATACCGTATTGCAGGACCAACAAGCACTGGCGATGTGTACTACACAGGCAATGTGAGTGGCATCTCCGTTGTGCATCTAGGTGGTATCAACAAGACGCTGCTAGCAACACTTATTGGAAGTTTGGTCCAGATTCAACTTGGGACCAATGGAGCGGGCACGCCAACCTCCACGCCTATCGATATCAAGAACGAGTTGCTGTCAAAAGGCATCACACAGCTCACACCCACATACTTTGGTGGCACTGGCATTGCGGGTATTTGGGAGACACCTCTTAAGCTCGATGGGGACATTTTAGGTTCCATCCGCCCAGCACTGCAGCAGTTATTGGACAGGACAGAGTATTTATTTCAGGGCATTATCGGAGGCAAACGCAGCTTGCTTGGATTGTTTGTTGATGGCACAGGGGATGCAACAGTTGCCGCACCAAGCGCGGGCGAAGGTATTGCAACAACCGCGTGGCGGGCAGGGTTGGCCGCTGCTGAAAACATACGAATGGAAGTGTCACGCATTATAGCAAAACAAACTAGTGCGGCATCAAACCCATCAACAGCGGTGGCACTAAAAAACGAGATTCGTGCTCTGACAATGATCAAATGCTTTGGACGGGTGAAAACAGCAACCGGTGCTGTCACATCTACAGATGGCGCGTCTTTTTCTGCAACTATTTCCGCTGGTAAGATACTAATAACCATGCCTACTGCAATGGACAATAATACCTATACTGTGATACCTGCCATTGAGCTGAGTGCCCTGGCAAATCCAGTGATAGGTTGGCAATATGTTTCAATCACACAGTTTTACATCATTATTCGCAGCAATGCAGGGGTTGACATAGATCTTGCAGTAAATCCGTCAGACGTTGGTTTTGTGGTGTTAGGACGACAGACTAGCTAGAAGGGTACGGTCTGGTCGGCAGCATCGGCGGCCTGGCTCTCTGCCAAAATCTTCTTGATGCGAGCGTTGAGCTCAGAGGCGCGCTGTTTTGGCACTGCCGCCTGTTTGAACTCTCTGCGGATGCTCTTTACGCGTGGGTAGTCCTTGCCATCCTTGCCAGGCTTCATGACGACTGAGATCATGACCTCTTTAGTGAGGCCTGTGATTGAGTCTAGGGCCTCTTTCCCATCCCATCCGCAAGCCTGAAGCATCTCAACGGTCATATCGTTAGATGTCTTTGGACGGCCGCTTTTATCAGTGAAGAGCACACGGTCGCCGAAATAGGCTCGATGCTCAAGGGTGAAGCCTTCAAAGGTCTTGTCGTCCGTTGTAGGGCCTGAGAGGATTTTGAACTTGAGGAAATAGTACTCGGACTGATTCCTCTCGTCATAGGCCAGGTGGTGGTCTGTAATTTTTGCTTTGTAAATGCCTTCTGGTAAACTATTCATCGTTTGACTCCTCTAGTACTTCGTCTGGGATAATAAACTCTGCGGTTTGTGAATCGACACGTACGGCTCCGGTATCGTAGTGATTAAACTCCTCTGGCGCATACACGCCAATCAGTAGGTCTGGATACACAGCACGCGCAAGCGCGCTGGCCGCACGTGCACGGAGCATGGCCTGCCGCCACTTGCGCCAGTTCTCTTTGTTTGCAAGGCCTGCAGCCTCAGCTTGCGCGTTTGTAAACGACATGCGTGTAGGGGCTGGCTCATCAAGGCGCAGGGTCTCGTAGGTCGCCTCTGTGTCTGTTGAGGACACAAGGTGAAAGTATTTACAAACCTTGTTGCGTTTGATGAGAGCCAGCATCCCGTCTGCTGAGAGCACTGGCTTGCCATTGATCCAGTTAAACGCGCGCAGGCTCACCATAGGTGGGAGGCCTAGCTCTGCCCCTGCGAGGATGGCGGCAAAGGCCATCTGCTCATCCTTGTAGGGGATCATGCCCTTTTGAGAGGCTACTCTTGCGATGTGGGTGAGTTCATTTTGAGTATATTTGACGATTGACATGCTTCTTCTCCTTCTTCAATTTCTTCTAACATTCTCTCTAGGACCTCGCTCTGCATCTTGGAGGCGTGCATGGCCATCCTGGCGCGCGCGCTGTCCTGTGTAGCATTCTGGTCTGGGAGCAGCATCATCTTCTGAGCAAGGAGCTCATGGAAGCGGTGACTTACCACAGCCTCTATCAGTTTGGCTTGCACCTCTTTGCGATACTCTGTCTTCAACTCTTCGTCTAGTTTCATTTTCATAAATGCCTCTTGTCTTTCATATTCTTGGCACAATAGGCCAGTAGTTTGTTCGGGTCTGCCTCAATGGACAGGTAAATGTAATGGTATTTTTTGGGCAGGTCTAGGATTTTTCCCCTCTCCAGCATGCTCTCAGTCACCGTAAGTAGCATCACCGGGCAAATGGCATCCTGGACAATGAGTGCATAGATGCCAGGGTTGGTAATGGGTCCATCCTCATATGAGGTGTGCACACGGTGACGCTCGAACATTACTTTGAAGCAGCGTGCTACGGCATTTCCTATCTCTTCGCGGTATTTCTGCGGGAGCGAGTTGATTGCCTCTCCCATCTCAGTTGCCACTCGGTCAAAAGAATTCAAGTCAATCATACAAGTCTCTCCTGTAGTGCCTCGATCGTATCGTGTCTGTCCTTAGCGACCATGTAGATGCCCCCTGCTGCCTCAATGGCTTTCTGGTGGGCCTTCTGCCGCACGCTCTGCCTTCCAGTTGGCATCTTCACCTCAATCTCGACATAGTGGCCCGCTACACATCCGATGATGTCAGCAGAGCCCGCAATGAGGGAGATGTTGCGCCACACGCCATTACTGTCCTGAAACTTCGTCGCGTTCAAAAAGAAGCGGGCTGTCGGAAACGCTGTCTGTAGGTCGAGGAGCCACTGGTTGTACGTTTGCTCTTCGCGGGGGTTTGCGGACTTGCTTTTCATACTGCACCTTTAGAATCTTTGCTGCGAGTTCGATGGCATCATTGAGGTCACGGAGTACATGCCACACATTGCAGCGCTTCATCAAGAAATTGAGGGGCCAGATCTTGGCCCAGCGGGCGGCAGTGTCTACAAAGAGGGCATGGCGGCTGTAGAGGGGGGCCAGGGTGGTGGCAAACTCATCTCGTTCTTTTTTCGTCATCTTCTTCTCCTTTTAGTTTTACTCTCACAAAATGGGGAGATGCTTCGTATTCTCTCATATGTAAGTATACATGATATGCCCATGAGCCAGAATCTTTAAGTGTACGCATCGTCTCGTCCACTGGCAACTCATCCCAAGGATTCTTCTCACTCATCGTCATCCTCTACCTCTTTGTCTTCTAGTTTAAGCCACCATACATCTTCTGGAAGCCACACCGTGTCTGAATAAGCGTCAATAAAAACCTCACGCAAATTAGAATATCGAGCGGTTTTTCTCAGCGCATCTGCTTTTACCTGAATGAGGTAGTGCCAGGTCAATTTAGGCTCTTCTTCTGCACCATCCACCCAGGTTCCTATCAGGTCTTTTGGTGCTTTTGGTGCTTCATACGGTTCAGGCAAGGCAGAAAGATTTGGTCTATACCAAACTTCAATCTGCTCCATCGGAATATGATGCTCATTATCAAAGCCATACGTGAGTACATGACCCGCGTGAGAGGGCAAATTTGACCGCCAGACTGGGTAGGGACGTTTACTCCCATATTTTTGTACCCAAAAAAATCCGTAGTATAGTGTGTCCTGCAAAGGATACTCACTTTGTAGCGTCCACTTCATGACTGCTCCTCGGTTATCTCAAGCCACTCCACTTGGTCAGGCCTGAATTCTTTAAAAAGACCATTAATTCCTGTAGGGAATTGAACAAAATGACAAGACCAGGATACCCAGACTGCCGGCAAATAAGATACATTCCCTTTTTCACGAATTAAGAAAACCGGCTTGTCTGAGTCCGGCATTTTGAGATCGCCGTCAATCCACTCTGCTTTCATCTTTGGCAATGCAGGTGGCACATAGGGCTCGGGCTTTGTTGGCCGCTCTACATACTGCCAGGCAACGACGGTTTCAAAACAAAATCCAGCCTGCCTACCATCAACAAAATCATCGTTCCATGAATCTATAAAGACGCATTCGATCACTCTACTGCCCCAAAGGGTTAATGGCATTTCTTGAGGTATGGCATAGAGTAGATCACCATCTAAAAACTGCACCCAGCATGGCGCTGTAAAGTGCTCTTGTATTGGCTTCTCGCTCTGTAGTGTCCACTTAGTCATCGCTGTCCTCCCAAGAGACTTTATTAAAATCGATTGGTCTTAGAGGATGAATCGGAGGTGGATTCTCATTAAGGATCCAGTACTCCACGTCATCAAACTGATATTGACTTCCGTTTATAGCTTGAATCAGACAAATAGGCCCCTTATAGAGGTCATGCATTACACAAAAAAGGCTTGGCTCACCCCAGATGTAGCGTTCTTTGAACTGAGCACTAGAATAAGCCTTACCCTTCAGTTTGCACCATACCCAGTGCGTCTTGGTTTGTTCACACTCTTTTATGGGTTTTTCGCTCTGCAAATTCCACTTAGTCATTGGCGACCTCATCTTCTTTTATCAAGGTCCAATGATTAACCTGTGACAACGGGATCTTGGACATATTTAGGCAGAAATCCACAGGAATAAAATGGGAAGGTGATTCTTTCTGTTCCAAATGGCAATAATAAGAACCAGAATTTATTGTTCCAACATAAAACATACCTAATCCTGCTCCTCCGTGTGGATACACATTCTGAACTGGGTCCGTCAGTTGGCTGTGAACGACGTGGTAAAATGCACTTCTTATTCTCCGTTTAAGTTCTTCGTCTTCAAAATCTTCCTTGCTCATTTCTTCACATCTGTCTGTGGGGGCTCTGGCCTGCATTCAACGACAAGGCCTGAGCCAACCATGGCCAAGGTGGGTGTGGTGCCTTTGTCGCACTTCCAGAGGTCCTTGGTGTCAATGAGGACCAGCTTGGCTTCCTCACCAACTGGCAAGCGGTCGGCCATCCCAATGAGTGTGACTTTCATGGCAAACATCAAAAGTAGTTTCGTCATACATCCTCCTGCATATTTTTTAAGTATTCTCGTATTAACAAGGGGTTTGTGATGCGAAGTGTGAATTTCAATTCATCATCTTCAAATCTTACGTTCTCGACACGGCCAGGTTCATCATCCAAAGAAGGGTTCCCTTCTCTACATATTACATCTGGGTCGGCCTTGAATTTCTCGGCGGCATCCTTAAGCGCGGCGACTGCATTTGCAAGGATTTCTTCTTTTGTGAAGGGCTCCATCTCGTCTCCTTGTCTCGATGTTTGTATCATACCAAAGACAGAGAAATGAGTCAACTCTTTTTGTTTATATTGTTGTATCGTGTAGTAACTTGCTCAAGTTCCTCTGAATTCAGAAAGCGCTCAGGCATCGCAGGAGTAGGAATAAGTTGCCAGTGAGTAATTTGGTGTGGCTTTAATTCAAGAGCTCCGTCTAATTCAATACTTTCGTCATCAACTAAAAAAATCGAGCCGGCAATATGATAACCCAGCAAGGGCACATCGTCTGATTTAGAAACCACCCAAAACAGTTCCAGGCCCTGTGATACCTCGCACTTCTCAATGGGGTCGTCTTTTTGTACTCTCCAACTCATACTTCCTCCTTCTCCCGTCTTTTGACCACCTGGCTCATGACTTCAAGTTCCTGGCTACGAGTCTCTTTAGGACCTCTCTTGCCGTAGCATCATCATATTCACCAAGCGACTTTGATTTGTGGAGTGCTTCCCAGCTTGTTCTCTCTGGCTCCCATAGACCTTCAAGGCCATTACAAGAACAATGAACTCCATACACCTCATAAAGCAAGCCGTCTTCTGGCGAGACAAACAACACGACAGCTTTGCCTGAATACTCTTCATAGTCGTAGTATGCAAACAGGATATCTTTAGATGCAAGACCCGTCTTTTGGTCAAATGCTGCCTCTACGTCTTTTAGTGATTCCCAGTGGCCAAAGTACTTTCTCATGCCGCCTCCTTCTCTTGCTTCAGTATGCGCTCAGCCGCTCTGTATGCCCTCACAGCAAGGCCGCGCTTGCCCATGGCTGTAAGACGTGTGCCGCACAGCCTGACACGTGTCAGATCGCTTTTCAGGGCCGCGTGGAACAAGGTTCCTGCGGTGGGAAAGAAGTCAGCTGCATCTGCGGGCAGGGCACCCGTGGTGTAGCCAAAGTCTCGTTTGGTCACGGCACGCATGGCCACGATCCACGCTTCCTTTTGTGCTTGCTCGCTCCAACTCATACGCGCCAGCTCCTCGCCAAAGATCTCGCCCACAAGGGCCTTTGCAATCTTCTCATTCATACAACTGGCTCCCAATGTCCAAGTTCCATCTCTAGCACAATCTCTACGCCCAGGTGCCCATCCATTGGTTGCCATCGCGCTGCTACAATTTGTCCAGTCAGGGCAAACGTCTCATGGATGCAAAAGTGTTTCATGGGAGCAGGTCCAGAGCAACTTTGTATGTGATGAAGTATCTCTTTTGTTCCCTCTTCGTCCTCTAGGTAAAAGAAAATTTGAGTGGCCTCTGCGTAACTTTTGACCGTGTTCTTCCTGATCTTGGGCTTTCTTTTGACAAACCAGTACTCTTTGAGTGTCTCGTAGATGAAGTCACAGAACTCTTCTAGATTGTGAATCACTGGAGGATTACTCACGTATCACCATCTTGGCACAGTACTCACAGCAGGTGAGGTTTCGAAGCAGATAGTGGAGCTTTGGCTCTAATCCATCTGTACCAAAAGTTGCCAACTGTTCTACTCTGCTTTTCACAGGGTTGATGTAGGAAACACACACTTCACTACCGCGGCCCTGTGCTCCTTCATAGTGATACAAAAAAAGAGTGTTGTGATTTGTCTTAACCTCTGCGAGAAAATCAACCAGAGATGTTTTAGACAGTGCTTGTTTTTCAGCCCTAAGGCGTGCACTTTGTATCGGTACTGAGCTCAATACGTTTTTTACAATTTGCATAACATTCTCTAGCATGTGAGTTGCTCCCTTGTGGTGTCGATATGCAGGACCAGAATCGGATTGGGAGAGATGACACTCTCTACGACCTTGGTTGATGTAATCGTCCACACCGTTTTGGCAAACGGACTCTCCTTGGTATGAGAGACCTGAGTCACACTATTGGCCAGGGCTGTTGCCTCGTCTCTGTTGCAACGGATGGCTACAGCGAGTTGTGAGATTTCAAGGTGG
>Ga0075163_10004851_pt1 | contig 18017 bp, 14 predicted proteins | sample JI1023141ADNA_FD_71478 | JGI IMG/M metagenome (GOLD analysis project Ga0075163, IMG submission 71478) | Wastewater effluent complex algal communities from Wisconsin, to seasonally profile nutrient transformation and Carbon sequestration -... | ecosystem: Engineered > WWTP > Effluent > Algae...
GCTTTCGGCGGCACTCGCCGCCCCGACGGCGCTCGTAGCACGTACCGTTCGTCCTGAGCGGAGGGCGAGCGGCAGCGAGCCCGCAGTCGAAGGAGCCCGACGGCGCTCGTAGCACGTCCTTTCGGCGCGCTTACGGAAGCGCTTCGCGAAGCGCGAGCGTCAGACGCCGCGGGCGGAGCGCGACGAGGCGAGCTTGAGCTGGGCGATGGCGTCGACCGGGCGGCTGAGCTTGCCGTAGACCCGGGCCAGCCCGGCGGCGGCGCGGACCTCGAAGCCGGGGGTGGCGCCGGCCTGCTTGAAGGCCTCCTCGGCGCCGAAGAAGTCGCCGCCCAGGGTGAGCACGTCGCCCAGGGTGGCGAGCAGCGCCGCCGCGGTGGTCGCCGACTGCGCCCGGCCGAGGCCGGCCCGCAGCACGCCGGCGGCGCGCGGGCAGTCGCCGAAGCGGGCCAGCGCGACCGCGAACGCGATCCGGGCGCTGCCGAAGGTCGGGGCGAGGTCGACCGCCGCCTGGAGCTGCTCGACCGCCGTCTGGTAGTCGGTGGTCTTGATCGCGGCCACGCCGCGCTCGTAGTAGCGACGCGCGATCTGCGACATCAGTCGAGCTCCAGCAGGCTGAACCGGGCCGACGCGTCGTCACCGCCGCTGCTGCCCTCGGGCCGCTCGGGCGCGGCCGCGGGCGCGGCCGGCGCCGGCGGGGGCGTCGCCGACGGCGGCGGGGGCGCCGGGCGCTCGTCGCTGCGCGGGGCCATCGCCCCGGCCGGCTGACCGCGCACCGACAGCCCACGGGCCGCCGGCGGCGCGCCGCGCTCGGTCGTCATGCTCGCCGGCGCCATCGGCTGCTGCGGCGCGGCCGGCGCCGGCGGCCGCATCGCGACCTGCGACTCGACCACCCGGACCCCGGCCGACGGCCGCGGCAGATCGGCGGCCTGCGGCGCGCCGCGGCCGGCGTGGAGCGGCTGCATCACCCCGCCGACCCGGACCGAGACCTGCTCGCCGTCGACGGCGAACAGGCCGAGCTCGGGCAGCTCGAGCCGGGTCTGCAGCGACGCGATGAGCTGCGCGAACGACAGCGTCGCCAGGTCGGACACCGACTCGGTCTGGTGCATCAGCATCGGCGGCGGGCCGTCGATGACGTACTCCTTGATCACGAACGTCAGCATGTCGAGCAGCGCGTCGCGATCGCAGTCGGCCAGCGCGTCGCGGACGCCGGTGGTGATGTCACGAAGGTCGGGGCGAGTCGGCATGAGGCACCGTCGGGTGTGGGGTCGTGGCCAACTCGTTCAGAGCTGGGCGTCGTCGAGGTCGGCGCCGGCGGTCTGGCAGCCGACCATGCGGGCGCCCCGCAGATCGGCGTTCGACAGATTGACGCCGCGCAGGTCGCAGCGGAACAGCATCGCCTGGCGGAACACCGCGCCGTACAGGTTGGCGCGGCGGAAGTCGACGTCGAACAGCGCGGCGCCGGTGAAGTCGGCGCGCGACAGCGACACCGTCGAGCCGTCGTAGCCGTCGAACACCACGCGGGTCAGCACCGCGCCGGAGAAGTCGGCCGAGTACAGCTCGGCCGACTTGAACGTGGTGCCCTGGAGGCTGGCCTTGCGGAACGAGGCCCGCGCCATCCGCGCCGGCCCCAGCTCGCAGCGCAGGACCTGGGCCCGGCTGAGGTCGATCTCGGTCAGGTCGGAGTCCTTGGCCTGGACCCGGTTCCACAGCCCGCCCGCCCAGCGCGATCGGCGGACGTCGCTCTGCTTGATCTCGGCCCGCTCGAGGCGGGCGTCCTCGCCGTCGACGTCCTGGAAGTCGACCCGCTCGAGCACCAGGCCGTCGAGATCGGTGCCGCGCAGGAGCGCGCCCCGCGCCGCGAAGCCCGACACCGTGCGGCCGGCCAGCTCGTCGCTGGCGACCAGGCGCTCGAGCTGCAGCCGGGACTGGACCACGCCGGCGTCGGCGTCACTCACGAACAGCCCCGGGCGGGTGCGAGCATGCCCAACCGTACACGGCCGGCGCGGCGCCGGGAAGGGCCCGCGCTCGCCTCGCGCCGTCGGTGATCGACCGAACCAGCGTCGGCCGAAGGTCCCGACACGGCACCGCGCGACACAGTCGCCCCCCGGGTCGCCCAGCGAACGCGTGAGGCGAGGATCGCGCGACACAGTCGCTCGCGGCCGGGAGTCCGGCCGAAAGCGAAGGGGAGGCTCGGCGGGGCTTGCCCCCGCCGAGGGGAACGGCACGTTCCCTTCGATCGACCTGACTCGCGCACGCCCGCAGGGCGTACGCGCGAGTCAGGGCCGGCGCCAGCGCGGGCCGGAGCGCTCGACCAGCGTGCGCATCGAGTCGCCGAGCATGCCGATCACCATCTCGGTGACCTGCTGCTCGAGCTGCGCGGCCTTGTGGCCCTCGCCCTCGACCTTCTGCAGCTCGGCGTGGGCGGTCCCACCGCCGTGGCCGCCCTGCTGCTCGTGGAGCTCCTCGTGCTCGGCGGCGTGGGCCTCCTGCTCGTGCTCCTCGGTGGCCAGCTCCATGTCCCGGCCGGACCGGTGGAGACCACGCTCGGCCTGGGCGACGTGGGTCAGCTCGTGGGCGAGCAGCGCGTGGCCGGCGGCGGTCGCCATCGACCGGTCGGCGACGTTGCCCATGAGGATCATGCCGGTGCCGCCGATGGTGACGGCCTCGGCGGAGCGGCTGCGGTTGAACTCCTCGGCGAACGTGCCGGTGTAGATCCGGACGTGGCCGAGGTCGATGCCGAGCCGCTTCTCGTAGCGCTCGCGCAGGGTGTGGTCGAGCTGCTCGCCCTTGCCGGCGCGGGCGGCGACCAGCTGCATGAGCCGCTCGGGGTCCCACCGGCGCGCGATGTCGCGCGCCAGCTCGTCGCTCAGCTCCTCGGGAGGCAGCGACGAGAGGGCGTCGATCTCGGGGTCGTCGTTGTTGGCCACGGCTGTCTACTAGTACGGGCTTACTCGCCCGACCCTTCCCCGCCGCTGCCGTCCGACGTCCACTGCGACGCGTAACCCTCTGATTGCTCGTAGTATTCGCCGGTCTTCTGCTGGTCGACCACCGCCGCCGAGCCGCCCAGGGCCTGCTCGAGGAACTTGGTCTCGTCGAGGCAGCTCCCGCCCTTGACGCCCTTGACCGTGAAGGTGACCTCGCCCTTGGGCGAGATGGTGATCTCGATGTCCTGCTTGTGCATGGCTGGCTCCCGGCTGGCGGCGTGGGGGTGATCGGCGACGGGGACGAGGCTGGCTCAGTCCGCGACCCACTTGCGGACGACGAGCCGGATCGACCCGTCCTCCTCGTTGAGCTCCTCCTCGACCGAGTAGCCCTTCTCCTCGCAGGCCTGCTTGACGTTGTGATACTGGTACTTCTGATTGACCGCCTGCTCGAACTCGGCCTGGGACACGCCCTTGGTCGTCTCGACGCCCCACCAGTCGGCGGTGAACTCGAACGTGCCGTCCTGGTTCTCGATCAGGCCGACGTCGTACTGGCCCATGTTGATCTTGAGCTTGCCCTTGATGGTGTCACCGCGGTAGCCGCGGACCACCACGTGCTGGTGCTCGGCGGCCTCCTCGAAGTCCATCGCCAGGTCCTTGAGGGCCGCCTTGATCGCGGCGAGGTTGGTCAGCTTCAGCTCGCACTTGGTGAAGTGAGACATGGGTCTAGACTGCCTCCAGGGGCCCGCGCGTTGGTCGAAAACAGCTCGTTGGCGAGGTCGGGGAGCTCACAACTCTAGCTTGCGATCGCCCTCTTCGCCCGCGTTCTCCCCGGCCTTGTCGCCGAGGCCGGCCTTGGGCGCGCCGTACTTGGCCATCCAGCCGCCGGCCGGCTTGGGCGGCAGGCTGCGCCGGGTCGACGCCGGACGGGCGCGGGTCCGGGCCCACTCGCGCATCTGGTCGATCTGCTCGCGCATCGTGATCGCCAGCGGGACGATGTCCTTGAGCGTGTTGAGCAGGCCGTCCGAGGTCAGGTCGTTGCCGGTGTCGAACGCGTCGTAGAGCGCGGCGATCACCGCCTGCTCGATCTCCGCGCCCGAGTAATCGACGGTGGCGTCGATCAGCTTGTCCATGTCGTACTGGCCCGGGTCCCGCTTCTTCTTGCGGACGTGGATGTCGATGATCTGCCGGCGGTCCTCGCGGTCGGGCAGGTCGCAGAAGAAGATCTCGTCGAAGCGGCCCTTGCGCAGCAGCTCGGGCGGGAGCTGGTGGACGTTGTTGGCGGTCGCGATCACGAACACCGGCGACGTCTTCTCCTGCAGCCAGGTGATGAACGACGCGAACACGCGCGAGGTGGTGCCGCCGTCGGTCTGGCCCGACGAGCCGGTGCCGGAGAAGCCCTTCTCGAGCTCGTCGATCCAGAGGATGGCCGGCGCCACCGCCTCGGCGGTCTTGATGACGGTGCGGATGTTCTCCTCGGAGCTGCCGACCAGGCCGCCGAAGATCTTGCCGACGTCGAGGCGGAGCAGCGGCATCTGCCACAGCGCGCCGACCGCCTTGGCGGTCAGCGACTTGCCGGTGCCGGGCACGCCGATCAGCAGGATGCCCTTGGGCAGCGGCAGGCCGAAGTCGCGGGCGCGCGACGAGAACGCGCTGCGCCGCTTGACCAGCCAGTCCTTGAGCACCTCCATGCCGCCGACGTCGCCGAACTCCTCGCGGTGCTCGTAGTACTCGAGCAGGCCCGACTTGCGGATGATCTGCTTCTTCTCGGCGAGGATGGTCTCGAGGTCGAAGGTGTGGGTGCGCACCACCGCCTTCGAGAACACGTTCTCGGCCTCGACCAGGGTCAGGCCCAGCGCGGCCTCGACCACCCGCTCCATGTAGGTCGGATCGCTCTCGACCATCTGCTGGGTCGCCGGCGGGGTGTTGGGCAGGAGCTTGCGCGCCGCCTGCTCGACCTCCTGCCGGTTGGGCAGATCCCAGTCGAGCACCGACGACACCGACTTCTCGAGCTCGGGCGGCAGCTTCGACACCGGCGACAGGACGATCAGGCTCTTCTTGGTCTTGCGCAGCTCGTGGGCGGCGTCGCGCAGCCGGCGCACCACCGCCGGCTCCTTGAGGAACGGGTGGAAGTCGCGCAGCACGTACAGCGCGCGGCCCTCGCCGCGCAGCACGTGGTCGATCGCCTTCATCGGGTCCTTCACGTCGCGGGTGCCCTGGCCGTTGGCCAGGACCTTGAACCCCTCGGTGATCGACCACGACTCGAGCCGCATCTCGCGCTCGATGCACAGCTTCTTGAGCGACTCCTCGACCCGGTGCTCCTCGTGGGAGACGACCCAGATGAGCGAGTAACGGGCGCGGATCAGATCCTCGATCTCGCCCTTCGACGACGGCTTGTCGATCATCATTGTTGCTTCCCCGTGAGCTCCACAAGGCGGAACGTCACGATGCGGTCTCCGCGAGATCGCGCAGGCCGCGCAGCGAGCCCTTGGCGTCCTCGGTGTTGCCGACCAGCGAGTCCATGGCGGCGCTGATCACCTGGACGCTCTCGGCGTTGACGCTGCCCAGGTTGGGCAGCTCGTCGCGCACGATGTTGAGGTTCTGCTTCAGCTCCGAAAGGATGTCGTTGATGCTGTCGTAGACCTCGCGCGCCTTCTGCGCCATCTCGCCAGCGTCCCCGCCACCACCACCGCCACCACCGCCACCACCACCGCCACCACCGGCGGCCTGGGCCCGCTCGGCCGCGGCCAGCGCGTTCTTGGCCTCGAGGCGCGCGGCCTCGAGCTCGGCCTGCAGCGACTTCTGCGCCCGCTCGGCCGAGCCGGCGTTGCTCTCGGCCTCCTTGACCTTGAGCTTGGCCGCCTGCAGCTCGGCGGTGAGCGCGGTGACCTCGGCGGCCCCGCCGCCGGCCTGCACCGCCTTGGCTTCGGCCTCGGCGACCCGCTTCTTGAGCCGCTCGACCTCGCGGGCCAGCGCGCCGTCACCGGCGCCGGCGTCACCGCGCGACCGCTCGGCCGCCATCGCCTGCTCGGCCGCCTTGGCCCGGGCCAGCTCCGACCGGGTCAGGGCCTCCTCGGCCACGCCGCGCGCGCTCTCGGCGGTCATCTTGGCGTGGCTGGTCTCCTGCAGCTCGACCTCGATCTGGGCCAGCTTGCCCTCGAGCTTGTCGAGCTCGCGGCTCTGCCGCTCGCCGGTCTCCTGCAGCCGGTCGCGGTCGGCCTCGATCTTGCGCAGCTCGACCTTGAGCTCCTTGAGCTCGGTGTTGAGCCGGCCCACCTGATCGCCCGACGCCGAGCCGCCGGCCCCGGTCTGGGCCTCGACCATGAGCCGCGACAGCCGCTTGTTCTCCTCCTCGAGGGCCTGGACCTGAGCCTCGCGGCGCGAGGCGTTGGTCTTGGCCTCGTCGCGCTCGGCCTTGAGCTGGGCGACGTTCTTGAGCGTGCGCTCCTTCTCGCCGCGCAGCTCCTTGATGACCTCCTCCTGCGAGATGAGGCCGACCCGGCGCTCCTCGAGCATGCGCTCCTGCTCGTTGATGACCTCGCGCAGGTGCTCGATCTCGGACAGCTGGTCGTTGAGCTTCTTCCAGCCCTCGTCCTTGGTCCGCGACACGTCGGCGAGCTGCTTGGACAGCTCGTCGACCTCGTCCTTGAGCTTGCCGATGTCGTCCTGGGCCCGGCTGAACTGGCGCTCGCGGGTGGCGACGGTCTCGGCGAGCTTGCTCATCTCGCCGCGCGACGTCGTCAGCTCCTCGCGGGTCTGCTGCAGCTCGTCGCGCAGCTCGTCGGCGACCCGCTGGTGGGCCTGAGCCTGCTCCTCGCGATCCTTGATGGTCGCGCGCTGCTCCTCGATCCGATCGCGCAGCGTCGCCGACTCGGCGCGGATCCGCTTGCCATCGGCGACCTCGCGGTCGTAGTTGGCCTGGATCTCGTCCATCTGGACGCGGACCTTCTTGAGCTCGGTGACCGCCTTGACCGCGGCGGCGCTGGCGCCGTCGTCACCGAGGCCGCCGAGGTCGACGACGATCGACGGCTCGGGCGGCTTGGCGCCACCCGGCATCCCGGGCGGGCCACCCATGCCCGGCATCCCGGGCGGGCCGCCCATGCCCGGCATCGGCGGCGGACCACCCGGCATCGGCGGCGCGCCGCCGCCACCGAAGATGCCGCCGCCGGGCATCCCGGGCGGGCCAGCGCCCGGCATCCCGGGCGGGCCACCGCCGGGCATCCCCGGCGGGCCATGCGACGCGAACGGCGGCGGGCCGCCACCGGGCATGCCGGGCGGGCCGCCCGCACCGGGCATCGGCGGCGCGCCCATGCCGGCCATGCCGCCACCCGGCATCGCCGGCGGACCGCCGGCGCTGGGCATGCCGGGCGGACCGGCCGGGCGCGACGCGGCGCCGGCGCTGCCGCCGAAGCTGCCACCGCCACCACCGGGCATGCCGGGCGGGGCGCCGAAGCTACCGGGCATCGGCGGCGGGCTGGCCGGCATCCCCGGCGGGCTACCCATGCCGGGCATCCCCGGTGGGCTGCCCATGCCGGGCATCCCCGGCGGGCTGCCCATGCCCATGCCGGGCATCCCCGGCGGGCCACCGGCCGACGGCATCCCGGGCGGGGCGCCGAAGCTGTTCGCCAGCGTGCCGGCGCCGGCGAAGCCGCCGCCGGGCGCGCTCGGCATCGGCGGCGGCTGGGCCGGCATCGGCGGCATCGCCTGATGGGGCGGGACCAGCGGGCCGTCCTCGACGTAGCGGATCCAGATCGAACCGCACTGCACGACGTCGTTGTGATTGAGCGTCTGCTTCTGGATGCGGTTGTTGTTGATGAGGGTGCCGTTGGCCGAGCCGAGGTCCTCGATGACGAAGCGGCCGTTCTCCATCCGCACTTGCGAGTGCCGACGCGAGACCATGCCGTCGTCCGTGCGGACCACGCAGTCGAGGCCGCGCCCGATGACGACGGTGTCGGCGGGGTTGAGATCCACCGTGCCGTCACGCCCCTGACTGTCGCGGTACAGAAGTCGTCCGCCCATGAAGGTTCATCCTAGCCCGCGTCGGGAGCGGGCGCCATCGGCTGCGTCGAGCAACCGGGTTCGACGAAGTTGGCTTGGTGAGGCTCGCGGAGCGCTAGAAGACCGACTTGAACTTGAGGACGCTCTTGCCCATCAGGATCAGGTCGTTGTCCATCAGGTCCTGCTTGGTGATCTTGATGTCGTTGACGTGGGTGCCGTTCGACGAGTTGTTGTCGGAGATGATGAAGCCGTCGGGCGACATGACGATGATCGCGTGATCGCCGCTGATCAGCGGATCGCCGTCCATCACCACGTCGGACTGCGGGCTCGAGCCGATCCGGGTCACGCCCTGCTTGAGCTTGACGAACTTGAGGTACTTCGAGCCGCTCATGTGCACGACCCACGCGACCATCGGGAAGGTCTCGTCGCTGCCGGCGCTGATGAACATGGTCTTGGCCGGCTTGGCCGGGCCCGGCGGCGGACCGCCCGGCGCCCCCGGCGCGCCGGCGACGCCCGGCTGACCCGGCAGGCCCGGCTGACCCGGCACGCCCGGCTGGCCCGGCACGCCCGGCTGGCCCGGCACGCCCGGCTGACCCGGCACGCCCGGCTGCGCGCTCTTCTTGCGCATCGCGACCACCGCGGCGCCGACGCCGCCGAGGCCGACGGCGCCGAGCAGGACCCACAGCCAGGTCTTGCCGCCCTTGGTGGCCGGGCTCCAGTTCGGGGTCAGCATGACCGCGACCTCGACGGTGTCCTGGCCGTCGATCTTGAGCATGACCGGGTGCTCCTTGCCGTCCCAGGTCAGGCCGCCCTTGGTCTTCTTGTCGTAGCCGGGGAACTCCAGGTAGAAGCGATCGCCGAGCGCGCCGGTGAGCTGCTCGGCGGCGTCGCCGAACGTCGCCGGGCGGGTGCCGGCGCGGGTGTTGCCGTTGGCCAGCGTGTTCATGTCCGACGCCGCGGTCTTCTTGATCTGGCGCCACTTGTTGTCGTCGGAGGTGAACTTCTCCTCGGCGGCGGCGAACGCGGCGAGCGCGGCCGCCGGCACCGGGACCTCCTTGCCCTTGCGGTCGACCGTCGGCTCGGGCGCCTCGGGCCGCACCGGCGCGCCGAGCGCGGGCAGATCGACCGGCACCACCATCGTCACCACCACGACCTTCTTGGCCGCCAGCTTCTTGCCGACGTCGCGGATCGGGCCCGACGCCGCGGTCGAGCCGTCGCCGTCGATGCCGTCGCCGAGCACGACCAGCGCCTTGCGCGGGGTCTTGAGCGCGTCGAGCTGGATCATCGCCGCGTTGAGGCCGGTGGCCAGCTCGCGCGCCGCCTTGGCCGTCGCCGGCTCCTTGGGGTCGAGCTTGACGTCGGCGATCGCCGACAGCGGCCCGGCCGGCAGCCGGATCTCGGGCGTGCCGGCGTACATCATGACCATGCCCTGCGAGCCCTGCGGCCCGGCGGTGGCGAGCTCGGCGACCGCGGCCTTGAGCGCGGCCTGGATGTCCTTGGCGCCGAGGTAGTTGGCGTCGCCGAACACCAGCACCACCACGCCGACCGGCTCGTCGCCCTCGAGGTAGCTGGTGATCTTGGTCGCCTTGACCGACAGCTTCTGCGAGTCGACCTGGCGCAGCGCGTAGGCGTCCGGCTTGTCGAGCGCCGGCTGGCCGATCACGGTCACCGTCACCGTCGGCGCCGGGTGCTTGTCGGTCGGCGTCGGATCGGTGGCGGCGGTCTTGTAGACCAGCGTGGGCGCGGCGCTCGCACGACCGGCGGCGAGCAGCGTGAGAGCGAGCACGACCGCCGCGGGCCCCCACCCGCGCGGCCGACGGTTCGACGCATCGGACATGGCGCGCATCGTAGCAGGATGCGCGGTCCGGATCGGCGCCCGGCGCGGCGAAAGATCCGCCCGATCGTCGACCGGCCCGGCGGCGCGCGGCCCCGGTCGGCCGCGGCAGCGAGCGCGCCTCGTTCCGCCGGCTCGTCGCCGCGCGCGGAGCGCCTCAGGCCTTGCGGAAGATCAGCTCGCTGTTGCCGACCCGGATCACGTCGCCCTCCTCCAGCGTCTTCTTGGGGACGCGGTGGCCGTTGACGTAGATGCCGTTGGTCGACCCCAGGTCGGCCAGCTCGTAGTAGCCGTCGAACCGGCGGATGCCGGCGTGCTTGCGCGACACCGCCGGGTCGGCCAGCACCACCGTGTTGCCGGCGACCGAGCCGACCGTGGTCACGTCGCTGGCCAGGTCGACGCTGTGGCCGGCCAGCGGCCCGAGGATGAAGTCGAGCCGCGCCACCGGCGCCCAGCCGCAGAACATGCACTGCGTCCAGGTCGGCAGCATCGGCCGCTGGCAGCGGGGACAGCCCCGCCGCTCGGCGGCCTTCTTGCGGGTGATGACCCACAGGAGGACCACCGCGGCCACCACCGACACCACCACGATGACGACCAGGACCGCGGTGGCCATGGATCCCTCGATACGACCGGCGGACGGCTAGCGATCGCTAGCCGAGACCGACGATCGTCTTGAACTTGCAGCTGGTCTTGCCGAACATGACCATGTCGTTGTCGACCAGCTCGTGACGCTGGACCCGCTTCTCGTTGACGAACGTGCCGTTGGTGGCGTTGTTGTCGGTCAGCGTGAAGCCGTTGGGCGACATGGTGATGTGGGCGTGGTCGGCGCTCATGAAGGCGTCGTTGAACACGATGTGCGCGCCCTGGACGTTGCCGATCTTGGTCACGCCGGCCAGCAGCTTGAAGGTCTGGAACTGCTGCGGGCCGCTGATCGGGACCAGCCAGCCGACGACCGGGATGCCGTCGCCGGTCGACAGGTTGATCGCCATCGTCTTGTTGCCGCCGCCCATCGCGGGCTTGAGCTGCGACGGCGGCGCCTCGACCGGCGGCGGCGGGGCCGCGACCATCATCGGCGGCGGCGGCGCCGGCTGCTTCTTGCCGCCGAGCAGCAGCACCGCGGCCACGATCGCGAGCACGCCGCCCGGGATCGCCAGCCACAGCCACCACATGCTCTTCTTCTTGGTCTCGCCGTACTTGGGGACCATCAGCAGGGTGCGGGGCTCGAACTCCTCGTCGCCCTTCTTGAGCACGATCTCGTGCTCCTTCTCGTCCCACTGGAAGCCGGTCTTGACCTTGGTCTTGGCGTCGACGATGAGGCCAGGGAAGTACAGCCAGTAGCGGTTGTTGATGTCGTTGGTGACGATGCCGGCGATGTGGCCGGCCAGCTCCTTGCCGTCCTTGGCGGTCTTGACCTTGCCGAAGGTCTTGAGGTTGGCGAGGCCCTGGTCGCGGACGTTCTTGGCGTCGCCGATGTACTCGGACGACGCGGTCAACGACAGCGGGAAGACGTCGACCTTGTCCTTGTCGAGCTCGGCCTTGATGGTCCGGAAATCCTCGGGCGGCGCCGACGGATCGACGCCGTCCGAGATCACGAACAGCACCTTGCGCTGCGCGGGGGTGCGGGCGAGCTGCTGCTGGGCCTCGCGCAGACCGGCGAGCAGGTCGCGGGTGACGTTGCCCTTCTGCCGGTCCTGCTCGCCCAGCTTGTCGCCGGTCAGGTCACCGAGCGGTCCCATCGGCTGGCGGACGTCGACGCCGGTGCCATAGACGATCAGCGCGCCCTTCGAGCCCGGCGGGCCGGCGTGCGAGATCGTCGTCGGGATCTCGTTCTCGTCCTGGGGCGCGTCGAGGGCCAGCTTGATGACCTCGTACACGCCGGGCGTGATCGCGACCACCTCGCAAGGCTGGTCGGGCGGGCACGCCTTCTGCTCCTTGTACTTGTCGTTGCCGAAGTAGTACTCGTGGCCCTCGATCAGGATCACGACCGCCAGGCTCTCGCCCGACTTGTGGTACGGCACGACCCGGGTCGGCTTGACCCCGCCGAGCGGCGGCTTGGCGTCGTTCTGCTTGAGGACGTAGTTGACCAGCTCCTCGGGCTTGGGCGCGACCTCGCCGGTGACCTTGACCTTGATCGAGGGCGGCGGGTTCTTGACCTTCTCGTTGGGCTCGGGCGGCACCGCCTCGGCGCTCCAGGTGATCTCCTGGGCGTGGGCGACCCGCGCGGCGAGCCCGGTCGTGACCGCGGCCACCGCGGCGACGACGGCGGCCGCGCGAGCCAGGCGCGCTCGCATCGACTGGCTGCGCGCGCTCATAGGCTCTTGAACCTGCACAGGCACTGGCCGAACTTGACCAGGTCGTTGTCGACCAGCTCCTGCTTCTCGACCCGCTTGTCGTTGACGTACGTGCCGTTGGTCGACTGCAGGTCCTTGAGCATCCAGCAGCCGGCCTCGACCTTGATCTCGGCGTGCTTCGACGAGATGAACTGGCCGGCGCCGAGCACCAGGTTGCAGTTGGCCGGGTCGGTGCCGATCGTGGTCTGCGAGCCGAGGGTGTACAGCTCACCGCGCTGGGCGCCGGCGAGCGGCACCAGCCAGCCGATCATCTGCATGCCGCCCGACGTCATGCCGGCCGGCCCGCCGCCCGAGGCGCCTCCGGAGCTGACGCCGCCGCCGATCATGAAGGCCTGCGTCTTCATCGGCACCTTGGCCTTGGCGGCGGCCGCGGCTGCGGCCTGCTGCTCCTGAGCCGCCTGGGCGCAGTACGGGCACTGGAACCAGTTCTTGTCCAGCTGCTTCTCGCACTGGGTGCAGAACTTCTTGGTCCAGAACCACATCCCCTTGGTGACGATGGGCGGGTTCGGGTTGATCGGCGCCCCACCGGGGGCACCGCCCGGAGCTCCGGGCGCGCCTGGCATTCCTGGTTGCATGAACCCCTGTGCTCCTTGGACTTGTTGTTGGGCGCCCGCAGTGGCGCCCTGGACCTGGCCGGCGGCGCCCTGCGCCTGACCAGCCAATTTCTGACCCTGCCCCAGCATGCCCTGGCCCTGTGCTCCCAGGTTCTTGAACCGAGCCATGTCGGTCTGAACCGAGCCCTTCACCATCTTGACGCCGGTGAACTTGTTGCGGATCGCCCGGAACGGGGCGAACAGCGGATCTAGTTTCTGCCAGAACATGGTTGCGTATGGCTCCGCAGGGACGGGGCCCCGCCCGTCTGATGCAGCATATCCTATCACCACCGCAACCCGCTGGTAGCCCCGACGGCGCGGATCTGGATCGGCGGCGGCAAACGAAAAGCCCTGCGCCGGGAATCGCCGAAAACGAAGCAGGGCCCCGACGGGGGCCCTGCTCGACCGTCCGGCGCCGCGCCGGGCGCGGCTACCGGCTCACTTGGGCTGGTAGACCCAGATGTGGAACATGTTGACGTCGCGACCGGCGGTCATCGCGATCATCTTGATGGTCAGCGTCGAGTCGGTGACGTTCTCGGCCGCGATCATCGCCGGCCAGTTGCGCCAGCGGTGGACGCGGTCGGTGCCGGTGCAGGCGACCACGCCGACCGCCTTGTTGTTGACCTGCAGCTCGAGCTCGTAGTCGCCGTAGACGTAGTCCATGCGGCGGAGCACCACCACCGGCCGGCCCGGCGTGATGTTCATGATCTTGTACTCGGCGTAGCCGCCGACGTGGGCGCGGCCGACGCCCTCGATCACCGTGCCGTCGGGGTACTTGAGCTTCTGCCGCGACCGGTAGCTGTCGCGGGCGTCCTTGATGTTGAACGCGTGCTTGGTCTCGGAGTCGTTGTCGAGGATCTTGATCTCGTCGACCAGGATCCACGTCAGACCCTCGAGGTCCATCGCGTCCTTGGGGTTCGGCATCACCTTGACGCTCTCCCAGTCGTTGAGCGTCGCGGCCTTGGGGACGTCGGACTTCTTCTCCTCCTTGACCTCGACCAGGAGCTTCTCGCCGGCGATCGCGGCGCCGGCGATCTCGTTGGCCTTGGAGGCGTACGCCATCATGTTGGTGAAGGCGTCGAGGTTGAACTTACCCTCGGCCAGGAGGCCGCGGAGGATCTCGACGTGGCGCCGGAACTCCGAGAACTCCTTCTTCTGGGCGATCTGCGGGTGGTGGGCGTCGACGTCGAGCGACATCTCGCCGTACGACTCGATCAGCAGGTAGAACACGTCGAACACGTTGCGCATGTCGACCATGTTCGAGGCCTCGAGCATGATCGCCGTGTTGCAGCACTGCACCACGTTGGTCGCGGCGAAGATGCCGCGGCGCGCGTACTCGAGCGCGCCCTTGCGCATCTGCCACAGCAGCTTCTCGAGGCGGAGGCGCTGGACCGGCTCCATGAACGAGCCGGCCCGGCCGGCCTTGGGCACGAAGCGGAGATCGATCTCGTTGGCCTTGGGGTCGGCGGGATCGCGGGCGTCGCGGATCCGGTTGACGCCCTTCTCGAGGTAGATGCGGCCGAGCTCGACCTCGCGGTTGATGTCGGGCTCGGTCTGCGAGATCTCGATCTTGCAGGTCTCGAGGACGCGGCGGTGGCCCTTGTACTCGAGGTTCTCCTTGTAGGCGATGAAGTCGGTGAGCTCCTCGTAGAAGCGCAGCACGATGTAGACCGTCTGCGGGAGCCGGAACTCCTCGAGGTTGATGTTCTTGATCTGGGCGTCGAACAGCATCAGGTCGTGGCCCATGCCGTCGATCGCGTAGCCGGGCTGGACCTCGACCGAGAGGTCGCCACGGGCGCGCGCACCTGCGCGGAGGTCGCCGCTGTAACCCATCGCCACGCCGGGCGAGTGGAACAGGCGGTTGTGAACCATCCGCTTGTCGATGTGATACTTCTCGGCGTCGTTCCAGTCCTTCTCGGTGGTCAGGAACCCCTTGAAGAAGTTGATGCGCTTGAAACCGTTCTGGGGTGCGTCAGCCATTTCGATCTCCCGTAGGCTCCATCAAGGGACAGTGGAAGCGAACACGTGCCGGCAAGCTAGGACTCGGACGACTCGCCCTCGAGGGGCTCGATGACCTCGGCGCCGATGCCGATGCCCGACCGCTGACCGATCACGAAGAACTCGCGCAGCTCGACCTCGCCTTCCTCTTCGAGGAAGCGGAGGTAGTAGTGGGTGTGGACCGGCTTCTCGAGGGTCACGATCTGGTGGACGCGGAACACCAGCTCGGGGGTGACCTCGTCGAACTTCACCGGGATCGTGATGATGTAGCAGTGGGCCAGGTTGACCGGCGGCAGGATGACCGAGTCGATGCCGATGCGGGCCTCGCTCTCGACGCGGAAGCCCTTGAAGGGCCACACGTTCTCGTCGATGGTCGGCTCGTAGCCGGTGAACAGGGTCAGGAACAGGGCCAGCGCCCGCTTGGTCCCGCGGATCCGGTACAGGTCGACCGCCCGCTTGATCAGGGCGCGCTTGCGCGGCTCCGGCCAGTCGAGGTCGACGGTGAACGCCATCCACGACGCCAGCCAGTTGAGGAACTCGGCCGGCGTGGTGTGGGGGTCGTAGTACAGGTAGTTCTGATCGATCGTCTTCTCGAGGCGACCGAACATGTGCTCCATCAGCCAGCAGACGTCGCGGACGACGTTGTGGCCGACGGCATCGGACCGGCGGTAGAGCGCCGGCAGGTGCTGGAGGTAGCCGCGGCGGGCGACCCACAGCACCACCTCGGTGCCGTCGTAGACCATCTGGCCGCGGGCCGGCTTCTGATCGACGACGGTGTCGTGGTCCTCGTAGGCCTCGCGGTAGAGCACCACGATCTTCGACAGGCCGGCGTCCTCGAGGAGGATGCGGGCCTTGTCGGCGTGGTGCCCCATCACCTCGGGGACCCGAACGACCTTGCGGCTGGCGAGCTCGGTGGCGGCCATGGTTACCGGATGTCGTCGCGGACTTTTTCCGCGATGTTGACGTGGATGAGGAAGGGGAGCTCGTCGTCGTCGACCCGGACGTGCTCGACGCCGACGTCACGGACCTCGTCGCGGATCTCGAGCGAGTCGACGCCCTCGACCCCGGGGATCTCCTCGATGTGGTGGACCAGCTCGGCCTTGAGCACCGGCCGGCCGAACTCCCAGCCCTTGCCGTCCTTGCCGCCGACCAGCGGGTGGAGGAAGCGGCGGATCTTCTGCTCGATCTCGCGGCGCAGCCGATCGGAGGTGCCGATCGACCGGCGCAGCAGCGTGATCTTGAGCGACAGATCCTTGTAGCGGGGCTTGATGACGTGGACCACCGAGCCGACCAGGCGGCGGTCGTCGAGGTAGCGCTTGACGTAGCGCATGATCTCGTTCGACGGCAGCAGGCGGCGGGTCAGCTCCTCGCCGCGGGTCTCGGCCTTGGGGATGAGCACCAGGTTGATCTCGCCGCGGTTGGTGCGGTCGGGCACGCACTTGGCGCGAGCGAGCTGGGTCGAGGCCCGCAGCGCGAGCATCTCGAAGTCCTCGGCGGTGACCGCGCGATCGCGGCTCTTGATCGTGTACGGCGCGCGGGCCTTGGCCTCCTCGACCGTCTCGCGATCGGACCCGCCGGTGGCCGGCATCGGGTTGGTGACCGCGTCGATGTAGCTGAGCGCGCGGACCAGCGAGGTGATGGTGTTGCTGTTGACGTTGCCGGTCGAGCCGCCGCCGATCCGGTAGGTGCGGACGACGATGTTGTTGCGGCCCTCGGGCGGGACCATGCCGCGCCGGCCGTCGCTGAACGCGATCTGGCCGGTGAGGAAGTCGAGGGTGTAGTGCCGGCTCATCGGCCCCGACTCGAAGAAGCTGTCGACCCGCTTCCAGCGGACCCAGCACTCCTGGCTCTGCTGGCTCTCGGGGTCGACCATCCGCACCGCGTCCTTGCCCAGGTCGGCGACGTCGGTGTCCTTGGGCCGCTGCTTCTCGCGGACCTCCAGCACCTCGCCCTCGAGCACCGGGCCGTGCAGCAGCTTGTAGGTCTGCAGCGGGCTGCTGTCGGAGCTGCCGAGGATCTCCTCCTCGACGGTGATGTGGTGGTAGGCCTCGACCACGTTGGTGAGCACCCGGCGGACGCGGGGGAACTTGACGTACCCGCCCATCTCGAGCCGGGCGCGGATCCAGAACCGCTCCTCGGTGAACTTGAGTAGCTTGGCCGAGTCGTCGGGGGCGACGAAGTGGACGAAGCCGGAGCCGGTGAAGCCGCTGGTCTCGTCGATGACGGTGAGCGGCTCCCAGGCCTTGCCGTTGTAGTACTCCCACACCACCCGCTGCTCCTGCTCCCAGCGCAGCTTCTTGAGCGACTCGTACTTGGTCAGCTCGGGGGTGGCGACCGTGCCCTCCTCGTTGGGCAGCGAGCCCAGGCCCTGCTCCTCGTCCATCTGGAAGTACATGCCGACCGAGTCGTTGGGCAGCTTGGCGTTGAAGCCGAGGTACATCGCCGGCGACTCGTCGGCCTTGGGCGTGAACGGCTGGTAGATCGTGTACTCGGTCTTGGCGACCTCGGTGACGTCGACGAACGCGAAGTCGTTGTACGACAGCGCGAACCGGACCTCCTTGTAGTCCTCGCGGTACTTGAAGGTGATCGCGCGCAGGGCCGGCGGCCGCAGCGGGCGCTCGTCCTTGGTGACCCACTTGTCGTTGTCGAGGGCGTACTCGGGCGGGGCGCCGTAGTCGCCCTTCTCGATCCGGACCCGGACCCAGCGCTTGGTCTCGCCGTTGACCTCGACGGTCTCCATGTCGCGCGGCCGGCGGAACTGGACCTTGCCCGACTGGCTGATCGCCTTGGTGTCGTCGTGGAAGCCGTACTCGTCGCCGGCGCCCGGCAGCATGCCGCGCGGGCTGCAGCGGCCGAGGAAGCGCCAGCGCTTGCCGTCGAAGAACTCCCACGACACGACCAGCTGGTCGGACGGGTTGGGCCGCGGGTAGACGCCCTGGTCGGCGAGCTGGAAGTCGACCGCGATGTAGGCGTCGGCGGTCTGCATCAGCTCGTCGCAGGCGAGGTAGAGCACGCAGTCCGGCTTGGGCTCCTTGCCGAACGGGTACGTGTTCTTGCCCATGTCGAGCGGGATGAACGCGTTGCTCTCGAGGTTGGCGAACGCCTTCTCGGGCAGCAGGCCCTCGCCGGCGACCTCGACCCGGATGCGGAGCGTGTCGACCTCGGTCTCGCCCGGATCCTCGGGCACGTCGGCCAGGCGACCGCGCAACCACAGGCCCTCGATGTCGTGGACGGTGACCGGGGCGAAGTGGAGCGGGCCGAAGAACGCGACCTCGCCGCGATCGACCTCGATCGGCGCCTGGGTCATCTCCTTCCAGCGCTC
>Ga0075163_10004853_pt1 | contig 18012 bp, 9 predicted proteins | sample JI1023141ADNA_FD_71478 | JGI IMG/M metagenome (GOLD analysis project Ga0075163, IMG submission 71478) | Wastewater effluent complex algal communities from Wisconsin, to seasonally profile nutrient transformation and Carbon sequestration -... | ecosystem: Engineered > WWTP > Effluent > Algae...
GCCGGCAACAGAGATGAAGCCATAACCGAATTGACCAAAGTAGTAAATGCTTATCCAGAGCACCTCAAGGCTCGCTCTCAGCTAGCAGCGGCCTATCAGGACAAAGGTGAGTACAAACTGGCCATAGATCAGTATGCAAAAATTTTGCAGCATCAACCCGAAAACTTCAGCATGCAATACAACATGGGTGTTTGCTTGCTCTCGCTCAAAGATTATGCCCAAGCAGCAAGCGCCTTTAGCCGCGCTATCAAAATCGACGGCTCAGTAGCTGATACCCATGCACTGCTTGGTCAAGCCGAAGCAGCACGCGGCAATTTATCCGAGGCAATAAGCGAGTTTAGAGGTGCAATTGCCATCAAAGCCGACAGAGCCGAATGGTTTGCACAGCTCGGAGATGCTCTGGCCAGACAAAAAGACAACACTGGCGCCATCGAAAATTACAGACAGGCACTCAAACTCAATCCCAATGATTTAAATACTACCTATAACCTGGGCTTTCTCCTGCAAAACACAGGCTCTCTTGATGATGCCAGCCGCACTTTTGAGCGCGTCATCGCCATGAAGCCTGATTATGCCAATGCTTATTACAATCTCGGACTAATCAAGCAAAGACTCAAAGACTTTGCTGGCGCCGAAAACCAATTTAAAAAAGTAGTCGAACTCAGCCCCAATGACGGTCAGGCTTATGTCAATTTGGGACGCTCGCTCTTACTCAAAGGAGACATGAGTAGTGCGGTGGGATATTACCGCCACGGCCTCAGTATCGATCCCAGCGATCCGGCGGCCTTTGAAGAACTGGGTGCGGCTTTAGTCAAGCTCAAAGATCTAGTAGGGGCTCGCTCTGCTCTGGAGAGTGCTTTAGCTCTGACTCCAAACAACCGTGGTGCGATATTGTCCATGGCCAACCTGGAGACTTTAGAGGGCAATCCAGCCCGAGGCGAACTGCGCATCAGACAATTGCTCAATGACGCTCCTAACGATCAAGAATTGCTCAATTTGCTGGCTGACACACTCTCAATCCAGGGCAAACAGGACGGTGCCATTGAGACTTATCAGCGCATCATCCAAATCAATCCTCGCTCGGCTGAGGCCTTTAACGATCTTGGTCTGGCACTTTCGCGCAAAGACGACACATCAGCAGCCATGTCGATGTATCAAAAGGCAATGGACTTAGATCCCAACTTTGTTGATCCGATAATCAATATGGGCAATGTTTATCTCGGTTTGCGCAAGTATCCAGAGGCTACCACTCAGTACCAAAAGGCATTGACACTCAAGCCAGATAGCGTGCTTGCTCACTACAATATGGGACTGGTTTTGACCGGCCAAGAAAACACCGAAGGAGCACTGGCCGAATACCAAAAAGCAGTGCAGCTAGATCCTAACTATGCCAACGCTTTTTATGCCATGGGTTGCCTCTATCAGGCCCAAAATCAAAACGATCTGGCGATAACTAATTACGAAAAATATCTGACCATTGAACCATCTGGTACCTACAACACCAATGTACGCACGGCCATCGAACAAATCAAAAACCCGGGTGGCACTACCACCGAAACAGCTGGTGGTGACAAACAAACTTCACTCTAACTGCACAAACCAGCGCTAGCTGGGAATAAAGTGCTGGATATAAACAGGTTAGTCAGTGAAATATTGTCCAAAATGCCAAAAGAAGTTTGAGACACTCTGGGCCAAATGCCCTGATGATGGCGCTGAGCTGGAGACCGACAAAACAGAACAAATGATTGGTCAAATATTTGCTGACCAGTACGAAATTCTCTCAGTTTTGGGTGCCGGCGGCATGAGTGTTGTCTACCGGGCAAAACATCGCCTGATGGACCGCATTGTTGCCATAAAGCTATTGCATGATGACTCTGACAAGCAAGCGATAGAGCGCTTTAAGCACGAAGCCAAATCATCAAGCTCACTCAAACACCAAAACATCATCAGCATCTATGACTTTGGTATCGTAGGCAATCAAGCCTATCTTGTTATGGATTGCCTGGAAGGCAAAAATCTCAGCGAAATCCTGGAAAAGGAAGAGCGACTATCGGTAGACCGCGCCATAAATATCTTTCGCCAGACCTGCCATGGACTGGAACACGCTCATAAAAACGGCATCTTGCACCGCGATCTAAAGCCCAGCAACCTGGTCATCATCAAAGGTGAGGACGGCACAGAGCTGGTCAAAATCGTTGACTTTGGTATTGCCAAACTAATGCCAAATGCCGCCATGCAACAGACAAGATTAACGCAAACAGGCGACATTTTTGGCAGTCCACTCTATATGAGTCCTGAGCAATGCCAGGCCAGACCACTCGATAGTCGCTCAGATATTTATTCGCTGGGCTGCTTGATGTACGAAGCTCTAACGGGAGTAGCGCCGCTCAGAGGCGAAACCGCATACGATACCATGACCATGCATGTGAGCACGCTACCAGCAGCCTTCGGCACAGTGGCGCCCGAGCTCAAAATAGACAAGAGTATCGAGGCCATGGTGTTTAGATGCCTCGAAAAGAAACCCGAAGATCGCTATCAAACAATAGCCGAACTTTTAACTGATATGCCCACTGTACACAGTGATTCAGGCTCGGTCAAAGTAAAAGCTGTAATGCATCCGACAAGACAAAAACGTGAGATCAAATACTTACGTTATAGTTTTTGGAGCCTCTTTGTCATCTGCGCGGCGATAGCTCTCTATGCCACCATAGATAATGGCGCCGATTTTGACCATGGCACTTTGCTCGAAAAAACACTCTGGAATTGCAAAACGACAGTCGCTCAAACTCTTATAAACAACAAGCTATACGATCCAGCCAGAGCTTTACTACTATCAGCAGAAGAATCTGCTCGCCAACGCTTTAGTAATAAAAGTCGTGTGCTGACTGCACTGCGGTTACAGAGAGAGCTTTATATAAAAGCACGTATGTTTGAAGATCTAGAAGCAGTAAACAGTAAAATCGCAGCGGTCAATTCGCAAATGCTACTGGAATCATACAACGGTCTCATTGCTGAGCTAAGCGAGCTAGCCAAGCCAGCCAGTCAGACACAAACAAATATCAACAAGCTACTGGCACCAATCAGCTTTGGCTCAGTCAACCACATAGCACGTGGACTGGCTGGCAACTCACTGGACAAACACGCCGAGACCCTTTTGACCAGAGCAAAACAAACATACACTACCTTGCTCGGACCAAAAGACTTGCTGGTAGCAGATGTCGATATGCTCCTGGGTGAAGCCTACTGGAGTCAACAGCGCCTCAAAGAAGTAAGACCAGTGCTGGTGGAAGCACTGGAAATTTATGACTCTGCCAACCTAAAGAACGATAAGCGCAAAATTTTAGCCATGCTCAAACTCGGTCAATTAGACCGTGACGAAAACCGCTACGACAAAGCCAAAGACGAGCTTGAGACAGCGATGAAAGAGACCGAAACAGGCTTTGGCAAAGACAAAAACCTGCTTTATCAATGTCTCAATAGTTATGGCAGTTATTTAGAATCAATCGGCAAAAGTGATGAAGCAACTGCTGTTTTTGAAAGAGCACAGAAAATTTCGCCAGAAGAAGTGATGCAAGAAACAGTTGATTACAATAGCGGTAGTACCTCAAACTCGGATACCAAGCCTTTGTAGTTGCTCCTTACTGGGAAATCCAACAGTCCTGAAACGTGGCGGATACATGCCCGGTTCCGGTATCATTTGATCGCCCAGTATTTTAACGGCATCCTTCCACTGTACTTCCCCCAGGAAGGTAGCTTTTGTTTTTTCTTCATTGACCACCGAAAATCCAATAGAATCAGTTTTAGGTAGCAAACATTCTACGGTTTGCGTCCAGGTACAAGTACTTCTAAGGGAGCCATCTTTGGCTTGTAGTGCCACAAATTTAGAAACAAACAAATCATTTTGCAGGACATCGGCATCCGAAGATAAAAACTCCAGCTGCCTGGCGTAACTCTCAAACTGATACTGCAATTGGTGGCGAGACAGGGCTGCACACAGAGCTTCTTCTCTCTTTGGATCAGGTTTATAAATCTCAAAGCCACCACCAGGGGCATCACACAAAACATAGGGTGGGAGTTTGCGTACAACAGAGTTAGCGCCACTCATCTCATCCAACTTTTGCAGCGCGCAGGCAGTACCAAGCACGTCTCCAGCGCCCCAAATAAATAACTTTGAGGGGTTAACTAGCAAGTAGAGGCGTTTACCACTAACACTCAAATCCGGAAAGGAAAAGTAGCAAAGGCGCATAGCATCGTAGTGATCATTCCAGGTTGATTCGTGACAGCAATCAGTCCCGGTCTCATTATCATAAATAGAGGCAAAATCGAAGTGTTCAGTTTTTGCAATCAAATTATTTGCAGCCTGCTCTATTACTGTATCAAAATCCTGAGACCAATCCTCAAGCATCCGACTTGTTACTCTTACCTGACTTTCACCAGTATCAATAACAGGAAAGATGACTAAGTGCTCACACCACAATAGCGCCTGATAGTTACCGACGGCATCACCATACTCACGTTTGAGATGGCACCAATCGAGATAATTCTCAGCGTAGTCGCGCATAACCGGCATCAAATGTGGTGCCACCAGACCATAATCACAAAAATCATCTTGCCTTCTAAAAAATCTTGCAACATCAGTAAGAATAGTTGTCAAATTGGCAGGCGCATTTTTGTATGACTGATAGTACCGGTGCAAATAAATAGTCTTAAGCGCCTTACCGGTGCCACTCTTAATCACCAGCGCAAACTGCTGGCGATCAAAACCGAGAGTGCCATCAACTATGGCTTCTATCAATTCTTCTGCTGCTCGTTCGGCAAAAGTCTCGGGCGAAAGTAACGGCTCCATTGGTTTCTTCCAGGTCAGTAGTGGCACAGATTTTTTATGACAGCTTATTCTAGCACTCTAGAATAAAACACCTTAGCGCTCACCAATGCTCAGATCAAAAGCAATATTTAACCGGCAAAGCCTCCTAATAATAAAGCTAATAGAGTAATAGATCTTATATCTGCGCAGCAAGAACGGCAGCCAGAGCCAAAGCCACATCACTGGAGCTATTGCTTTTTTGCCCGGTCGTGTTATAGTAAAAAAACGGTGACGCAATTTTGCGGGATTGGCACATTGGTTGTGTTCTAGCCTTCCAAGCTAGCTAAAAGAGTTCGATTCTCTTATTCCGCTCCAATTCAAGGTGAATCAAATGCAGCTCATGGTAGGGGTAATAAAACGAAATTACGGCAGATAGTCAGTCTGCTCCTCGTTTTGTCACACCCCCTGATGAGTCATATTCACCATGTCATTCTTGTCACTACTATATCGCCACGGCTTACCGCCGGTTCGTAGCATAAGAGTCTATTGCACCCGCCTTTTAAGCGGAGAGGTGCTGGTGCAATTCCAGCCGAGCCGACCAAATGCGCACGTGGTCTACTGGATGGGCATCGATCTTCTAAATCGATTGAAGCAAGTTCGATTCTTGCCGTGCGTTAAATACATATTGCGGAGTGATCTAACTGGTAAGATGCGCGACTGTTACTCGCGACATAGTGGATCGTCCCCACTCTCCGCAGCCAAGGCCCCGTCGTCTAAAAGCAAGACACTCTGCCCATTACAGAGACAATGCAGGTGCAACTCCATGCCGGTGCCACCACTTCTAACCAGCAAAAATATCACACAATTATTTCGTCACAAAATCATTTGCCTTTTTATTTTGCCGTGATATAGTAAAAACAGTTCGCAACTCCAGGAAGTACTTTCTCATGAAAGCCGTTCTCCATAATCTCAGTAACAAAGGCGATAGCCAGCAGTATTGCTGGTCCGTATCGTTTGTTGTCGCTGTTGAGTCATGGAGTAACTGGAGATGTCCCTTTTAAATTTAGCCCGCAAAATATCTAGCTGTCTTTTTGACCGCCTTGCACTTCTTTTGAGAGGTAGTGCTGATGTCACTTTGCGACAGCGACAGCAATCCATCAATGCCAAAGGCCCATTGAGGATTGGTGTAACTGGTAGCACATGCGGCTTTGACCCGTACAGTACAGGATCGTACCCTGTATCCTCAGCCAATTTTAGAGTAGAGCCGACTGGTTCGGCACAACTGTGGCCATCGTCTAGCAGTCCAGGACTTGCGGTCGTGATCCGCAAAACGTGGGCGCGAATCCCACTGGCCACCCCAATCACAAGTACACCAGGCCATGGCGGCCAGACGGACTCCAAATCCGCAGGACAACGTTCGATTCGTTGGGTGTGCGCCATAGTTCCGTCGTCTAGTGGTCTAAGACATTCCGTTGTCAGCGGAAAATCGCGGGTTCAAATCCCGTCGGGACTGTTATGGAATAGTGGCTCATGGGGGCAAACACTTTGCTAAAGTGTCGAGCTTAAGCTCAGCAGGTTCGATTCCTGCCTATTCCGAAAATTCACAGAGGTAATTGACCATGCAAGCAAAAAACACAAGACATCGATATCGAAGCCACAGCCTCACTCCCGGCACGTGGCAGAGTGGTCGATTGCACCTGACTGTAACCCAGGTCTCTAACAAGCGCGCTAGTTCGAATCTAGCCGTGCCGATTTTTTTACATAAACAATAGCCACCACTGGCAGCGCCAATTTAAATAGCGCGTCCTGCGGCAGGTTTGGCAACAAGCTTGCTATTATCGCGCCCGACATTCCAGCTAAAGCCAGCCAGCACGCGGCAGGGCAAAGTATAACGAGTGCCCTGAAAAGGACTGCCAGCATTTGCAAGCAATCTTTGATTAAGCATGTTTTCGACTCTCACATCAAAAGAAGCAGGCAGATATTTGTATTTTTGATGCAACTTTTGTGGTATTTGATAGCCACCACTAAAGCCCAGCACTGTCAGTAGCGGCGTGCGATTGTGATGAGGTCCAAAAACATCGCGGTCAATGCTATTTTGCAAACCAGTTAAGACCTGGACTTCACCCAGTACCCACCAGTTTTGACGACCGCGATAACCCAGTCCGGCTGTGCCCTGATAGCGTCTATCATGATCAGGATAACGAGGCAAAGGTGTAGTGGGATAGTCATAAAAGCCACCAGAAACACCGTGCGTACCGCGCAGATAGGCGACCTGTACAGTATTGGACAAAAAGCCATTGAAGCCATAGCCATCTTTAGCCGGTTTAAGATCCACTCTGGTCTCTACACCATAGGCCTCCTGGGCGCTATTGGTCAGGCGATTATAGATAGGCAAGTTACCAATCACACCGGAGTCACCAAAGTTATAGAGCTTTTTGTAAAAGAGATTGGTGCGAGTGACAAACCTGGGACCAAACTGGCTCTCCAGACTGACATCAACCAATTTGCCACGGGTAGGTAAAAGCGGCTTAGGAGTACCAGCATAAATACCATTGACGATGGGATCGTTAATATTGATCGGTCCCAGGAAGTAATCCACTGGTGTCGGCGTAAAAATATCTGAATAAGAGCCACGCAAGACAGAGTTTTTGGTTAGCACTATCGATGCGCCATAACGTCCACTGGCCTGGGCTCCGGTGGTACGCTGGGTCTCAAAGGGCTTGAGCGAAAAGGGCTCTACACCGGGTGCCTGACTGAGAGTAGCGGCAAGCTCGCGAGCATTACCAAAGACACTGTGCTGCAAATCAAAACGCACACCAGCATCAAGGGTAAGTCTACGCCAGAAGCCCTTTTCTGGCTTCCAGCGATCCTGAAAAAAAGCACTCTGTAAATATCTAAAGCCGCGGTAATTGCCAGCGCTGCCCTGCATCTGCGGACCAGCCACTTGCAATGTAAATGGACTAATAACAGCACCATAAGGTAGTGGATTGGTATTGATTTGACTGGCGCCGTCTAGATCACCAGCTTCTGTCAAAGCCGCTATCTGAGCCTGGGCATCAGCTTGAGCAGCGAGTGTACCAGACAAATCACTGTTGTAATAAACAGACTGAAACTTAGTTTTAACAGGTCTTACTTCACTCAAAAAACCAGTCTTAAGATGATGGGTTTTATGCAGAGTTTTAGTCAAATCACCCTGTGCCGAAAAAATATAGTTAAATCGCTTAGCCTGAGCCGACATCGAATAGAGCGGCTGATCAGCATTGATGTTGGGCGCCGGGTCAAAGGCATTGGATGAACGAAAAGACTCGGAATAGAAGCCATTGAGCAAATGCAAATTGAACTCGTCAAAAAATTTGCGGAATTTGTGCTGATAGCTGAGGATAAAATAGTCTTGCCGGTCCTGCTGACGTTGCCTGACGCCATAAAGATTTGAGAAGTGCGAAGTGGGCACACCAAGGAAGCTCTCGTTAATTGCCACCGAAGCCTTCAATTTGTCATATGGCGAAAGCAAATATTCAAGCCGGGCAAAGACATTTATATCAGCGCCACGGTTATTGGCAAAAGACTGAGTCGGCGCAGCAATACGAATAGTACTGCCGCGAAAAGAACCGGAAGATTCAAAACGTAATTTGTGTAGCTTACTGGCCGGATCCTGGCTAAAAGCACCACTACCATTGTAGTAAATACTGCCAGCTAGTGGTCCGCCGATTTGCTGACCAATAGTAAAGTTAGGTTTGGCAATAATTGGCAAAGTCTTGAGGTGTGCCACCGCCCCCAGTGGTCCGCCACCATCCTGAGCTTCGTAGCCGCCAATGTCTATCTGTGCCGATTGCAGTGAGCGTGGGCTGATAGGCTGGCTTTGTTGCAAGACACCAGCTGACTCGGGTATAACCACACCATCAACTTCGTAGTTAATGGCATTGTGCTCGCCGCGAGTGATGATATTGCCATAAGAGTCATTCATCACACCAGGAGTGCTTTCTATTAGCTCCTGGAGATTGTTGCCGCTTTTGTATTCCTGGATAAAGCGGTGGTCGAGATTAGTCTCACTGCCAATTTTTTCTGGATGGATTAAGGTCCTCTTGCCTGTGATGCGCATCACATCTACAGGTTCGAGATCCTCGAGATCTATTTTAAGGTCTTTGTTCTCACCGCTAGCTAGAGTAAGGGCAGTAGTATGAGAGAGCATCTCGCGGTGCGAAGTAGTGATATGCCACTGACCGGCTGGCAGATTATTAAAGCTAAAAGCACCGTGCTTATCACTTTGAGTCTCAAGCCTCTCATGATCGGCACCGGCCCTGGTCAAAACTATCTCAGCGTCTGCGACCGGTCTTTTGCCATCTATAGATAAGACCAGACCCTTAATACTGGCAGTTTTTTGCTCCTCTGTTTTTGTCTCAGCTTGAGACTGCTCAGAAGCACTAGGAGATACACCGGTAAGTGCTCTATCAGGGTTGGCCACGGTATCGCTTTGAGCGTAAGCCGACGAGTTTAGGGACAAGCTGAGCGCTAAAGCACAGACAAGGGAGGCTGCCAAAGACTGCCCTAGATGTATATATGGCGATTTTTTCAATTCAGCCAGATTTGAGCGGGTGCTTGTTATCACTTGACCAATTCGCTTAACGATAATTGGAAATCATTTCCAACTGCAAAATATTAGCAAAGAAAAGAACATAATGGAAATGGTTTCCATTATAATTGTCTATATGTTGACTACATCCACTAGAAATATCCTGACACTGGCAATCGTCACACTTAGCATGCTCTCGGCTGGCTCGATAGCAAACGCTGAGACTTTGCGCATTGGCACCCAGCAGTCGGCCACCCTGGTGCCAGCCGAGGCAGTACGCTGCCCTCAACCCGAAATCACCCATGAAATGCTGGAGCAAGGCATCAAAGCCAATTGTCTGGCTAAGTTTGCCATTGAACCCTCGGGTAAACACACAGTGGAATTGCTCTCGTCCACAGGCTCACCTGAGTTTGACGAATTGACTCTAGACACATTGCGTGGCTGGCAGTTCCGCCCAGCGCAACTGGCAGGCGATCCCGTTTACTCGGTGCGCAAAATCAAAGTCGAATTCGAAGTCGAATAATCGCTACTGCGTTAGTGACTCTTCTGGATCTAGATCAATAACTTTCCAGGAGCCAGTGACCATGCCGGTTGCACATGCTTCCATATGGTCAGCTTCTTCTTCGCGGTGAGTCTCTTTAAGCAGATTGCTGTAGCTTTTGAGGACTTGATTGGTAAGCGGGTGCTCTGCTCCGAGCTTTTTGGTGCGGATGCTCAAAGCCCTCTGGTAGGCACTCTCAGCAGCAGCATAGTTTTTTTGCAGATGATAGAGCAAAGCCAAATTGACCAGACTGGTGGCCACACCGGCATCCTCCGGTCCAAACAAAGCCTCGTATTGCTTGCTACAAGCCTCAGCGTATTTTTGAGCCGAGGGCAAATCATTGCCATAATAAAAGAGTCTAGCCAGATTATTGAGACTGTCTGCTGTAGCTTGCGTTGGCTTAGTGGTCTGAGCCGTGGTCAACTCATGCAAGCGGGCAGCATTGGAGGCAGCAAGCAGGTGCTTGTCCTGTCTTGATTGCACATCCACCAGGGCAATCAATGTGGTTTTAAGCATGTCATCTTTGATACCAGAGCGGTCCACCAGAGCCAGTGCCTGCAAAAGCTCGCCTTCACTTGTGGTCCAGTCACACTGGTCAGCCAGCTCTTTGGCTTTATTTAAAAAACTCTGCCAGAAAGGTCTGATGGCGCTAGGTTCAAGACGTGGTAAGGGAGCATCAGGCAATTTTGCTGCCTGAAACTTACCAGTTTTACTCCAGGTACGGCCGCTTACAACTTGCTGAGGCGCGCCCGGTTCGGTCGTTTTGATGCCCAGCTTTTGGCGACAACCATTGAGCAACTCTGTCAGGTTGCGTACATCAGGGTGCTCTGCCCCGAGATGTTTGGTCTTAATTTGATGGGCTTTATTTAGTAAGGGTTCGGCGTTTGGATAGTCCTGCATGACATGGTAAAGCAAGGCCAGATTGGCAATCATGCCAGCCGTATCGACGTGCTCAGGACCGAGTACTTCACAATACATACCGACAAGCTCTTTGGCCAGTGGCAGGGCTTCGTCAAACTTCTTTTGAAACCAGAGACATTCGCAGAGACGCTCTTTGACAAGAGCGCGGCGTCTATCGTTGGGCGGCAGCTCCAGTGATTCTTCTAGTGCGGCATACCAGATATTCTCAGCAAAACTATATTTGCCCTCAGTCTGCGCCTTTTCAGCTGATTTAAAGTAGTCCTCTAACTTCTGGATTGATCTTTTCAATCTTCATCACCAGGCATGCAACTGTCGCAAAACAGTCGCCAAAGTCATATATGCGGCAAACTCATATGGGGGAGACCGGGGTTTGCCTGAAGCATGCTCGCACCGGTCAATGCCGGATTTTTGAGATTAAGAATGACGAAATTGGCATGCCTAACACCAAGCAACTTCTCCTCCAATGTTATCAAAATCCAGGGCGCAATAGACAATTCTCAACCTAAGACTTGCCAATTTGCCTCAGCTGTAAATTATTTGGATTAAAGTCCCACAAAAAAGAGCACTTTAGGGCTTGACGTCTATATTGCCATTGATGCGGATAAATTCACGTACAAGTGACTCGGCCTCAGCCAGACTGATACCACCACCAGATGTCTCAAAATCACGTCTGGTGCGAGCCAGCGACTGTAAGTCAGCTTTGAGTTTGTCGCCACGGCCTTTGTCTATTTTGTTAGCAGCGACAGAGCGATTGATCTTCTGCTCAAGTGCTTTGTAGCGTTCATCAAGATTAGCCCAGCGTGGCTTTTGGCCGGCAATGGCAGTATCAAGAGCGCTGTTAATGCGCTCCATATCGGCAATCAATGTGAGCGACTCAGAATAACTGAGACCCTCACCCGAGAAGCGATAAGTGACTTCATCGCGGGCTACTTTTTCTAGCTGCTTGGAAAAGTCTCTCGCCTTATCCGAGGTCAATGTACCGCTAATAACTGCCTGCGCCAGCTTATTATCCAGATCTTGCCTTCTGGCAGTAGGATCCGGCACAGCCTGAGGACCGGCACTCATTGTGCTTTCAATTTTGCGCGCTAATTTTTCGAGTTGCAAGACTACAGCGGCGTGCTCACCAAAGCTAAGACCACCAGATGTCGTATATTTGGTCTCTTGCTCCATCACAGCATAAAAGTCACGCTTGAGCATATCGCCATCTTTAGGTGAGATTCGCCCCTGCAATACACCTTCGGTAATGCTCTGAAATAGCTCCGCCTGTCTTTTGCCAATATCTGGCAAGGCGCTCTCTTTGTTTTTAAGTGAGTCATCAAGGTCATCTTTGAGCTTGCTCAGACCATCAGCAACTTCTGCTGTTTTAGTGGCATCGCGTTGTAAATTACGCAAACGCTCCAGTTCATCTTTGAGTTCACCGACTTTGACTGGAGCCAGATTGCCTGACAATGTGGCATCCCGAATAGCATCATCAAGCTGTTTAAAAGTGGCCATATTATTGACCGGGGTACTGCCAGCGATATTTAATTCGTGAGCCAGATCTGTATCTATTTTTTCGAGCAAAATTGCCATGCTATAGGTCTCTCGCTCAAAATTACTGGCGCCGGGCTTGAGCAAATTACTGCGATTTTTGATTGCCACAAGATCGTCATTAAAGCCCTTTGCTTTGTCGGCTTTGAGCTTGCCAGTGGCCATAGCAGCGGTAAGGCGTTTTTGCACATTTTGCAACTTAGCTTTGACATCAAGACCAGTGATGTCGATGCGATCAACAATTGCCTTTTCTACTTTTGTAGTCAGTGCTTCGATGTCATTGAGCAGCTTGAGTGCTTCCCCAGCAACAATACTGCCATCTTGCTTAAGGTTTGATTTACGCTCACTTACCACTGAGGCAAGTTCAGCGCTCAATGATTTAGCATCAGCCTCTGGCATACGCTTACTATTTTTGGCATCGCCAATGCGCTTATCCAGGGCATCCAGGGCACCTTTAATACCAGGCCAATTATTGTCTTTGTCGTAAATTGCCCGGTTGATAGCATCAGTTAGTTTTGTTGCTTCTACCACCATGGCTTTGACAAAAGGCATATCTGGAGCGGTTTTACTTAATGGTGAGACAGCTTCTTTGCGTTTGGTATCGAGCGCCACAAGAGCATCATTGTATTTGCTGGTCTCTACCTTTGAGATCAGACCGCCATCGAGTGATTTACCGAGACTATCCAGACCAGAGCTTATAGCTTGCTCCAAAAGTGCAAATTGACCTGTCAACGTCTCAGTCTGACCAGACCGGCTTGATACTTGATCAGCTACAGCCTGCAAATCTTTGAGCAGTGTAAGCTGTTCTTCGCTTGTCAAAGAGCGTTTTGTCTTACTGAGCTTGTCTATACGTGAGCCAATTTGCTCAAGTATTGTTTGCAGATTTTTGCCCTGGTCCGCGGTCAATTTTTTTGCATCGACATCAGCCTGCACATCTTTTAAAAGAGCGTTCTTTTCGTCTATGGCAATTTGCAAATCGATTTGTCTATTGCGCACTGACTTAGTTAATTCAGCACTGAAGTGATCCAGTTCGATCACAATCTTAAATGAATTGATGACACTGAGTTCGCCTTTATCGGCTTTGCGATAAGCATCCTCTTGTTTATAGATGCCATTCAATTCTTTTCTCAGGTCGCTGGCTTGTTCGGCAGTTATGCGACGGCCTTTGAGAGCGATATCGAGACGTCTTTCGATTTCTTGTTTGCGGGCAGGCAAATCTACAGTGCCAAATTTTCTATCGGTAAAACTCTTTTCCAGATCTTTGATAATGTCATCAAGCTCAAACTGCAATTTGAGCGACTCCCAGAGATTTAGCGTGCCCTGCGACGCCTTAAATTCAGCTTCCTGATTGGCTATCACATCCAATCTTTGCTTAAACTGATCTAGCTGTACTTGAGTCAGACGTCCGGCAATCACCGCTTCGTTCATCCGTCTTTCGATTAGCGCTTGCCTTGAGCCAACATCCGAAATCACGCTGAATAGCCGAGCTTGTTTTTCGGCAGCTGGTGCAGCCTCTACTGGAGCAGCAGCGATTAACAAACTGACTAAACTCAAACAGCCTAAAGACAGTGCTCTCATTACAACCATTCTAACCTTTGTACCGATATAGCTTTAGTTTTTAGCATATAAACACAGGCCAGATCCTGATTTAAGACAAGAAATAAGAATACTAAAGGGCGTCAAGAGCAGCCTCGGTTTCTCTAACCCAGCGCCTGATTTCATTGACGTCTATATTTAAGCGTTCTGCTTGCTTATCGGCGCTACTTTGACCAGACAAAATACTCAGCACAACCTTTCGTTTCTCGACCTTATCAATAAGCCCGCCACTACTCTTCTCTTTGACGTAAATAGTATTGCCCGCCACTTCTTCTACTTCTTTATAGCCACTGAGTAACCTGGCTGAGACCTGCTCTCTATCGAGGATGGCTTTAATCGGATTTTTTTGCAAAACAATCAGCTCCGGTGGGTTCTCACGGGCATCAGCACAGGTTTGCTCAAGGACCTCAGTGAGACGCTCGCGCCAGAGTGGTCCACCGTAGCGGGCAAGGCAATAATCAACCTGAGTGATGATGCTAAAGAGATAGCGCCCACACGGCCTGCGCCCAGACTGCAAAAGAGCGGGATAACCGGGACCAATACCAGTACCCAGCAAAAGCACACTGCCTGAGCGGCTGCAATTGGCTATTATCGACTGGCACAGTGGATCGAGATCGCCTTCCGGCGAGGACCACTGACAACCAGTCAAAGTCATGTCTACCATCCTGGCATGAGCCAGATCGGTAGCTGTAGCAATCAGTTTTTGACTGCCGCAATAAAGAGCAAATGTACCCATGGCGATAAGAGACAGAGCGGTGACCAGTTTTTTATCTTTAAGCGGCACCATATAGCGCCTCAAGAGAGCACCAATCACTGTGCCAGCACAGATATAGGCGGCAAACTCAGCCGGTATCAAACGATAAATCCAGGCTTGATTGCCATAGAGATAATTAAAAAGCCCGACCACAGATATGACACCACTTGCAGTGACCAGTACAGAGAGCCGGCTGGCTAAAAGGGCCAGTATGAGACCGGCTAAAATCACCATGACCGGTTGCACGACCAGCACATCGTTGCGCAGTAGATGGATAAAAGCACGCTGCGAGTATTCATAGGCTGGTGCATACATCGGCAGGACCTGCCCAAAATAAATATTGCGGACAGTTGCCGGCAATACCATTAGCGCCACTACATACAGTGCAGCGACCTCCAGCAAAGCAGCAATCTCAAAAGTGTAGAGTTTTTGCCAGTAGTTTTTATTTGGACTTTTGAGCAAAAATGTCAACTCCACAAAAGCCATAATCAAAACAAATTGCGGCTTGAGCATGGCTGCAATAGCCGCAAACAGACCCACAATAAAGGCTTCAGCAGCCACTACCGAGCGGTTGCGATAGCGCAGATAACGCAAAATAAAAAAGGGTAGATAGGCAATCACAAACAAGTGCTCGCGCTCACCAAAGTCCACACTACGAGTAGCTGTGTATTGAGCCGCCGCAAGGACAAGAGGAGTAAGACAGAGAGCCTCGGTGCCGCTAAGATGCCTGGAAATCAGGCGCAAACTAAAATAACAGCTCAAAAGAGCCAGCAACATAACTGTCAAGTTAAAGACCAAAATCTCTGGAGCGCTCAAAGCTCTGGCAAGCCAGACTACAGGCACACACAGATACATAATAAGAGGTGGATTCCAGTCAAATACATCCTGATAGGGCACGGCTCCGTTACCAATTAACCGCGCAATATCTAGATAAATAGCCTGGTCAGCCTGGCTCAAAAGAGGATGATTACAATAAAAATAAATAGGTCCGCTCAAAATCAAAAGACAAAAAGCGAGCCCACAAAATAAAATCATGCGTCTGTTAGCGCTCATCTGTCCTCGCTAAATAAATCGCATACTCCCAGTTATAACCGCGGTATTCATGAGGCAAGCGGTTATCAGAGCTATAGTAAAAGGTAGTGCCATCTTTGACATAGTTACGGGCAATAATTGGACTGAGCCCCAGTTTATCAAGCAGCTCCTGACTGGCATGAGAGACTAGTAGGACACTGGCTGACTTTTCTTCGAGTCTGGCTTTGATACGATTTAGGCTATCTTGATAAAACTGGCCAGCGATACCGCTCAATGCATTTTGCTCTTTGAGCGGTTGCAGTAACTTGAGCGGCTGCAGGTCATGCAAACTGAGCACCGGACGGCAATCACCAATCAATACAGCGGGATAAAAAGGCTCACCACAATCAGATAAGAGAGCCAGGTCCTTACCTTTTGCTCTAAGTACAATTGTCTCCCCCAGCTCATTTTGAGCTTGCCCCGCCAGACGTCTGACCTGACCCAGGCGCTCACAATCAGAGGCCAGCAGCTGACTGACAAGGACTGTCAATATCAAAGATAAAAGCAAAGACATTGGTCCGACAAAGTCCAGACCAGAGCTCTTGCCAGCAATAACTCTACTTTTAAACCAATCAACACAAGCCAGTAAAAGCATGGCGGTGTTGGCAAAAATAACAAGCACCAGGTCAAAGCTGCGCCCATCGTTTTGCAGCACAAATATCAAAAGCCCCAAAAGAAGCAGACAACCAAGGGGCCGGACAAGCTTATTACTTAGAGGCAACAATAAAAGCATGAGCAAATTAAAGAGTGCCACATAAAACACATCAAAGCGAGCTGGCGTAGATAGAGGACTAAATATGGATGGATCTGTAAAGCCGAATTGTTGCATACGCAAAACCAGTCCCAGCTCAACTAAAAATTGCCACTGCAAAGAGATCAGTAGATAAATAATATAAAGCAAAGGCACACTGATAAAGCTCAGACTATCAATACTCTTGAGCGCTTTGACGCTGCCACGGCTAAGTGCAAAAGCCAGCTCGGCCACAAAAAAGACAACCAGATACAACGGATCAAGACAGGCACCAAAACCAGCAGCCAGACCGACAATGAGACGCAGATATAGCGGAGAGGGCAGACCCTGCCAGGTGCGGCAACGCAAAACCAACCAGGGAGTCATTGTCAGGATCAAAATATGCTGCAAGTCGCCAAAATTAAAGCGCACAATCAAACTTGTGAGCGCCAGGGCAAAACACAGTGGCAAAGCCGGCTTACTCTCCTCAGACAAAAGAGCCAGCCTGGCTGTTACCCATATAGAGAGGAGCAAACAAACAAAAATACTGAGGGGCACAAAAATGTCAGGCAAGAGTAAAGATAGTATTGGCGCAATAGTTGCTTCACCGACCATAGCACCAAGGGTAGAGGCACAACCTCTAAGCAGCTCAGACAATTGCAGATCAAGCTTGAGCAAACCTAAAAGCGGCACACAAGTCCAATCACATATATCGACAAAAAGCTGAGAGCCACCATTTAGCAGTCTGGCAGTGGCAATGCGCACAGCCAGAGCAGCACTATTGAGAGGTCTATCGGAGACTAACTGATTGAGCAAAAACGATAGCGGCACAAAACAGGTAAGTGCGGTCCAGAGATAGAGTGCTCGATTCTTCAACGGTCCTCTACTTTTATCCGGAGCGCATCGCCTCGGCATGCTCAGTGGTGAGGCGTTGATTCAAGATTTTCTTGAGACCAGGATATTCGGCTAGCTCCGGATCTACTTTGATAACAGCCAGGGCTGCGTTTCTGGCGTCCTCAAGTATTTTGGCATCGTGGACCAGGTCAGCTAACATCAAATCGGGTAGACCAGACTGACGATAACCTAAAAACTCACCTGGACCTCTAATTTCAAGATCTTTTTCGGCTACCACAAACCCATCATTGGTTTGCTCCATGATACCAAGCCTGTCTCTAGATGTCTGTGACTTCATATCTGAGACCAGATAGCAATAGGACTGCTCACCGCCCCGCCCCACACGTCCACGCAACTGGTGCAACTGAGCCAGGCCAAAGCGGTCAGCGTTTTCGATTACCATGATAGTGGAGTTGGGCACATCGACACCGACTTCTATCACTGTTGTGGAGACAAGGATGTGATATTCACCCTTTCTAAAAGCATCCATGACCTCGTCTTTTTCCTGGCTCTTTAATTTGCCGTGCATCAGACCCAGCTTCAAATCAGCAAACTCGCCTTTTGACAACTTTTCAAATTCTTGCGTAGCGGCTTTAGCTGA
>Ga0075163_10004854_pt1 | contig 18011 bp, 10 predicted proteins | sample JI1023141ADNA_FD_71478 | JGI IMG/M metagenome (GOLD analysis project Ga0075163, IMG submission 71478) | Wastewater effluent complex algal communities from Wisconsin, to seasonally profile nutrient transformation and Carbon sequestration -... | ecosystem: Engineered > WWTP > Effluent > Algae...
CAATCGGCTACACTCGCGCGTAGTTTTCGCGCACCCAACGGAGGCAAAGTAGGATCAATCCTCTGAAGTTGACACTTATAATGGGTTAAAAGTGACCTTGATGGGATCTTTCCGGGCGGCTGTGTGGTTCCTCGGCCTAAGGTAAAAAAAAGGTAGGGGAACACTCGATCTTCAAGAAGGTAATCACGCAGCTCCATAAATCGGCGCAGTGCCGGCATAAACGTAGCCGGCACTGCAAGTGTGATCGCCTTTCCGCCCGCTCGATACTTGATTGACCGGAATTGTTGGTTGAGCGTCGACGTATCAATACGGCCGTCAGTTTCTATTTCCCGCACCACAGACTCATTGCCGCCTGTGTAGCTAAAAAAAAGAAAAAGAAACGCGTCGTTAGCAACCTTACCAAGCATGATCCGAGTACGATTTCGTGCATCCCGGTTAGCGTCCTGAATTTTGGACTGCGCTTGAGCTATACATTGCCTTGCACGATCTCGCTGACGACTGGGATTACCTTTATATCGATGCGCTATCTCCTCAAGATCAGCGAGACGGCCGTTTGCGTAATCGTACGGCCAGTTTGGAAAACCAAGCTTTTCCCGAGCCGTTCCCGATTCGCCTGGGAGAAGACACCAAATGCTTGTCGGGAAAGCCCACAAATGATTTTCTGCCCAACCAAGAGTCTCAGGCAGTACTAATTTGTACGGAAATGTCTTGTGCTCCAGCACCAGATCGCAAAAGCCGTCGAACAAGGCCTGATTTAGCGCCACGGCATGCGCAAAGTCATGTGCTGACAACGGCTCTGTGCCACTATTTGGGTTAGATTGACATGCAACCTTACGTGTTCCGCGATGGAGACCTTCAAGATTCGTTGTCGCCTCCAGCAGTTCTCTGACGTGCTCAAGCAGATGATTATGGCGAGTTTCGCTGAGCTCCTGCCTAAGATAACGCTCACGAATGGCTTCAGCCCAGGCCAAAAAGGCTCGACGGGTGGCATCACCACTGGCTAAGCAGTCATACAAAGATCTGGAGTCAGCCCAATCGAGAAAGATTTTGAATGTCTCCAAACGGTTGCGGACCGTCAGGAGTGACATACCATGATCAGTGATGAGACTCGACAGCACCTCGATAAACTGCATAACCTGATCAGGTCGTTGTTTTAGGAGCGAATCGACAACGACTTCGCACGGCTTGCCTGGACGTCGTCTTTTGTTCGATCGAGTGGAATAGCAAAACGCACCGAGGTCAAAAGTCCACTTTCCAATCTTCATGACAACTTGGTCGGGGCGGAGGATGCGAGCGCTCTTAGCCAGCGGCAGTTCAACAATCAAGAACGGGCGAATGGCAAAGCCGGATTCAACGGGCCTATTCATCACTCACCTCCGCGATTACGCTCGCCTGCGCAATCCACTTCTGCAGCTGTTCGCCATAGCCATTAACCGCGTCATGAATGATATTCAAATGGCTACGGTAATTTAGATACAGATCGGTTGTGGTCAAGCTTTCATGCCACAGCAGATCCTTCACTGTCATCCGCGCTTGATGCAGATTGATTTTTCTTTTTTGCACCAACTCCATCATCAACTCGGTCATGTTCATACCAAAGCTGGCTCGGAGATCGTGTAAGCGATATTCGAATGAGCTTTCGTATTTTTGGCGCACGTACGGGATCACATGCTCTTTGACAAACTGGCGCACCGGTTGGCCGGTTTGCTGATAGCGACGATCGAAATTCACGTCGAAGCGCAGCACGTCGGCCTTCGCAGTGAAATAGGGATTCCCCTGCTGCGTCAGGAAGAGGTAGGGATCCGGGTGTTCGCCATGCTTGGCAAGAAATCGGCTCCTGCGCACTTTTGCGCGCTCGGATAATGCATATGTATGCATGAGCTCATAGATGGAGCGCGGAACTTGTAGCACACCACTCTTGCTGTTCTTGGTGTCGATTCCTGTGCCAGGCCCGGCCTTCAGCTTCAAGACTTCGCCATCCCCAGCCACGGCTTTGGCATAGTTAGGATTGGCTTGCGTAAAGTGGCGTAACCGAAGCGTGCCGGCAGTTTGAATTCGCGCGCCAGTGGCCAGCGAGAAAAGCTGAAGAAGGTAGCACTCGGTGTTTCCCTTAGCCTGCGTGGCTTCGAGTATCCAGCTCTGCTCTTTGCTGGTTAATGGTCGCAGCTGCCCCCCATCCCGAATCGTGCCGGCAAATGGGTCTTCCGACTTGGGAGCGCGGATACTTACATCAGTGGAGATGACCCGCTTGGATAACGCACGTCCTTCAATCGTGTTGAAGCTAATCTGGTACAGCTTCTCCTCCCACGGCGGGTTATCTGGCTGCAGGTAATTGCGGTCTATCAACCAGCGGTAGAAGGCGACCACGGTTCCCATACGCCGCTTAGCTGTGGCGGGCGCGACTTCACCGGCTTGGACTTGTCGCTGGAGGTGGCCACGATAGCGATACGTCGATCGTCGCAACTTGATTTTCGGAAACTGGCACATCACATCATCGGGTTGGTCGTGGGTATCCAGCCATTCCTTGTAAGCACCCAGATCGTCGGCCTTGCTCTGATACGTCGTCATCACAGGGGCCGTTTGGGCCTCGAGCTGAGCAAGGATATAGAGGGTGCCAAGAGGCCACGGTGCCGCATTCCTGTCGAGTACAACGGGAAATAGGTTGTAGTTGTATCCTCGCCCGGCACCATCCCAGACAAACCGATAGTGGTAGGTCGTCGCGGGATAGCCCGTCCCTTGTTTGATGACTTGCTTGAGTGCAAGCGGGTCATCTTCCGTCGTCAATTCCGACAGGCGGAACACAGGCAAGAGCACCTTCCGCCGCAACTCCCTCATCGTCCGAACTCCTGCTTCGTCTCAATTTCGTCGAAGACAGTCATCACCGACAGGACGAAGCCACATCCGGTTAGGTGCTTGACGAGATCGGTGGCGCCACCAACGCATTGATTATGCATATCAGATTGCAGGTACATCGTCGGCGTGGTGATGATATTCTCAGAAACCCCGAACCGTGACTCCGGACTGGCCAGTACCAAAACGGAAATTGCGGACCTAAAACCCGGATGGAAAACCCGGATTGATGTTTTATTTATATCGCGAAGGTGATGTCGATGTCAAGCGCTTTGTATCGAAACGCGGTCAAAAAGATACTTTTCGAAGGCTTGTTTAGCGGTTATGACAAGCTTGCGGAGGAGCTGGGCGTCGCGGAAGAGGATTTGCGGCAAGGGCTTTCAGAGGACGGAGGGAAAGACCTAACCACTCTGATCAAATTCAAGATTCTGTCCCTGACGGGAGTTAGTGATCTCCGAGCTGCTATCCAGATCGTAGAAACAGATGAGATGAGCGAGCCAATCGATGTTGCTTTCATCGACAGAAATACAGGCTTGGTCAAGTGGCTAGACGCCCTTGAGTCGCTAAAGAAATCTGCAGGTTTCATTGAAGACAAGGAGTTGTCTGCATATTTGGGAATTCCTCCGTCTACGCTTTCGGATTTTCGACGCGGCAAAGCTGAAATCAGCAGCCGCATCAAACTAAGAATTCTTGACCACTTAGGCTTTCACCGTATTGCCTCTGGCATCGAGTTCCTTCTTAGGGACGAGACTGCAGCAGCTTCCAAACGAGCACGGCAACGGCAAGCACGAAAAATCGCTGATCAACGGCGCGTGCCTGAAGAAACGTGAGGCATGACATCTTGCAATTGATGCTGGATAGACTTGAACGACTCATCGCCGAGATCGGCGAGCTCAACAACAAGCTTGTCCTGCTGGTAGGCGTAGGCCGCGGTGGCAAGACCAAGCTGCTGCGCGAGCTGGGAGCCAACCTCAGCATCAAGCCACTGAATGTGAGTATGGAACTTGGCCGCCGTTTGGCTGCAACGCCGATCAACAAACGCAGCTTTTCGGCCGGGGAGTTGCTGCGAGAAATTGCAGAAAGGGAAGTCACAGACGACCCGCTGCTGTTGGACAACCTTGAACTGCTGTTCGAGAAGACCCTGCAAATCAACCCGCTTGACCTAGTCAAGAGGCTGGCGCACTCCAAGCGCGTCGTGGCTGTCTGGCCTGGCGAGCTGCGCGGTGATCGCTTGGTTTACGCCGACATGAGCCACTCGGAACATCGCGACTACAGCCTTGATGGCGTGGTCGTTCTAGAAATTTGACGTACAGGGGCAGATAGAAGCATATGGCCAAGAACATGAAATACGGAGATCTGATCCAGTTCGAGCAGATTGAGTCAGTCATTCAACTGCTCGATGCCGGACGCCCGAACGAGGCAAAGAAGCTCGTCGCGACCTACGTCATCTCCGACGACATGGCCGAGCGGATCTCCAAGCTCATGGTTCCCCAGCTCAGTTTTGACGAGTCGGTCGATCACAAGGGCGTGCTGATCGTCGGCAATTACGGTACCGGTAAGTCACACTTGATGTCGGTGCTGTCGTTGGTGGCTGAAGACGCCGCCTACGCGCCGATGATCCGCCACCCCAAGGTGGCCGAGGCGGTTGCCCCGATCGCCGGGCGCTTCAAGGTGCTACGCATTGAGGTGGGCGGCCTGCAGATGCCGCTGCGCCAGATCATCACCCTGCAGCTTGAGCGTTTTCTCGAAAAGCTCGGTGTCACCTACACCTTCCCGACCGCCGACAAGGAGCTCAACAATAAGGACTCCTTCGAGGAGATGATGGCCGCCTTCGGCGAGAAATTCCCGGACCAGGGCGTCCTGCTCGTTGTTGATGAGTTCCTTGAGTACCTCCAGTCCCGGCGAGACCATGAACTCGTGCAGGATCTGGCCATCCTGCGTCAGATCGGCGAAGTCACCAAGCACCTGAAGTTCCGCTTCGTGGCCGGTGTGCAAGAGGCCATCTTCGACAGTGTGCGCTTCCAACATGTGGCCGACAGCATGCGCCGGGTCAACGAGCGCTTCACGCAGATCCTGATCGACCGACAGGACGTCAGCTTCGTCGTCTCCGCGCGCCTGCTCAAGAAGTCCGCCGACCAGCAAAACAAGATCCGTGAATACCTCACGCCGTTCGCCAAGTTCTACGGCTCAATGAACGAGCGCATGGACCAGTACGTGCGGCTGTTCCCGGTTCATCCGGACTACCTAAAGACCTTCGAGCAGATCCACTTCACCGAGAAGCGCGGCGCACTCAAGACCATCGAGGCCGCCATGCTCGCCATCCTCGATCAGGATGTGCCTTCCGACAGGCCGCTGCTCATCAGCTACGAGAGCTTCTGGAACACCATCAAGGCCAACTCGGTACTGCGCGCTGACCCGAACATCAAGGAGGTCATGCGCGTGTCCGAGGTGCTGGAGTCGCGCGTCCAGCAAGCCTTCACCCGCCCGACCTACAAGCCGATGGCGCTGCGCGTCATCAACGCGCTAGCCGTGCACCGTCTGACAACGGGTGGGGATATTCACATTCCGATCGGCCCCACTGCCGCCGAGCTGCGCGACGCGCTGTGCCTGTTCCAGCCGGGTGTTGAGGACATGCCGGGCGATCCGGCCGAGAACCTGCTGTCGATGGTGCAGACCGTAGTGCGGGAAGTGCTGAAAACCGTCAACGGCCAGTTCATATCCAAGGCGCTGGACACAGAGCAGTACTACCTCGACCTCAAGAAAGACATCGACTACGACGCGCAGATCGAAAAGCGCGCCGAAGCGCTTTCAGACGACGCGCTCGACCGTGCCTACTACAGCGCCGTCAAAGCGCTGATGGAGTGCAGCGACGATCTGCGTTACCCCGGCTTCCAGATCTGGCAGTACCAGATAGAGTGGCAGGAACGCCGTGTCGAGCGCATGGGCTACCTGTTCTTTGGGGCCCCGAATGACCGGCCCACGGCCCAGCCCGAGCGCGACTTCTATATCTACTTCATCCAGCCCTTTGACAAACCCAAGTTCAAGGACAGCAACCTGGGGGACGAAGTCTTTTTCCGTTTGAAATCACCAGACGAAGACTACAAACGTCACTTGTCGCAGTACGCGGCAGCGCTGGATCTGGCCTCCACCGCCAGTGGAGGTGCGAAAGCGGTGTACGTCTCGAAGGCCCAGGATTCGCTGCGTGCCATGAGCAAGTGGTTACAAGAAAAGCAGATGACCGCGTTCGAGGTCACCTACCAGGGCAAGACCAAGACGCTGCAGGACTGGTCAAAAGGAGTATCTCTGCGCGATCGCGCAAGACTGGGCCAGGACGAGCGAATCAACTTCCGCGACGTGGTGAACATTGTCTCCGGCTTGGCGTTGGGCCAGCGCTTCGCCGATATCGCGCCCGAGTACCCCACCTTCTCGGTGCTGGTCACTGAAGCCAACCGCAAGCAACTGGTGAGCAATGCGCTGCGTGCGCTGGCCGGCGGCACCCGCACCAAGGATGCCGCCGCCATCCTCGATGCACTGGAACTGCTCGACGGTGACCGCGTCGATCCAGCCAACTCACGCTACGCGCAGGAAGTGCTGAACCGCCTCAAGGCCAAGGGCCACGGCCAGGTGCTCAACCGCAGCGAACTGCTGTCGGGCACGTCTGACGTCGAGTATTTCGCGCCGATCAAGTACCGGCTGGAGCCCGACCTGCTGGTCACCGTGCTGGGCGGTTTGGTCTACTCCGGCGACATCGTGCTGTCGATCACTGGCGACAAGATCGACTCCGGCAAACTGCCCCAGCTGGCAGAACGCTCGCTGGAGGAACTCAAGCAGTTCAAGCACGTCGAGGCGCCCAAGGAGATCAACCTCGCGGTACTGCGTGCCTTGTTCGAATTGTTCGACCTGCCGTCCGGCCTGGCCCAGAAGGCCAGCCAGGGTGACACCGAGCCGGTAATCAAACTACAGGAAAAAGTCAGCGCCCTGGTGCCCCGTGTGCTCAAGGCCGGCTCCGATCTGCAGCAAGGAAAGCTCGGCTTCTGGGGCCAGAACCTGCTCCGCGAGGAAGAAGCCAAAGACTGGCATTCCCGGCTGGACTCACTGAAAAAGTTCACCGAGTCGCTGACGCCATACAACACCGTCGGCAAGCTCAAGAACCTGCGCATCACTCAGGAAGACCTGGACGGCCAGAAGAAGAATCTGGAGATCCTGGCTGCCGTCGAGCGTCTTCTCACACTGGTGTTGGAGCTGGGCAGCACAGCGTCCTACCTGTCGCAGGCCGAAATGGTGTTGCCCGCCGAGCACCCGTGGGTGAAGCAGGCCGAGACCGCCCGCAAGGCGCTTCAGGAAAAGCTGAGCCAGGACCGTACAGACGAGCACGCGGCCGAATACCGGCAGACGCTCAACCAGCTCAAGAAGGGCTACATCACGGCCTACATCGCCAGCCACAGCAAGGCGCGGCTGGGCGTAGCCGAGGACAAGACTCGCAACGCCCTGCGCAAGAACGACCGCCTGCTGGCGCTGCGCGTGCTGGCCGGCGTGTCGCTGATGCCGACCAGCCAGCTCACCGCCTTCGAGGAGTCGCTCAACGGACTGAAGAGCTGCTCCTCCCTGGATGAGCCGACACTGGTCACGGCCGCCGTCTGCCCGCACTGCCAGTTCCGCCCGTCTGCCGAGCAGTTGGAGTTGATCCCGGCGGCCAACCGTCTACACAAGCTGGACGACGACCTGGATCAGTTGGTGGCCAACTGGCAGCAGACCCTGCTGGAGAACCTGGAAGACCCGTTCACTCAGGACAGCCTCGGCCTGTTGCCGCCCGCATCGAAGAAGCTGATCGACGCCTTCCTGGCCTCACGCAAGCTGCCGGATTCTATGACCAGCGAGTTCGCCAACGCCGTGCAAGAGGCGCTGTCGGGGTTGGAGAAGATCGCGGTCAAGGGCGACGAGATCAAGCAGGCGCTGCTGCAAGGCGGCTCGCCAGCCACACCGGACGACCTGCGCAAGCGCTTCGACACCTTCATGAACGAGCGCTGCAAGGGCAAGGACGCCACCAAGCTGCGCTTCGTGATCGAGTGACGGAGCCAACGGAGGAAGGCAATGGATATTGAAACCGCTGGGGCCATCAGGCTGTTTTTCCCCAACCCATCGTTGACATTGGTCTATTTCGAAGCCCTTGCCAATGCGCTGGATGCGGGTGCGACCGAAGTGTCCATCGATATTGATGTGCAGGCATACGATAAGCCGGACACGTTGAAGATCACCGTTACAGATAACGGCGATGGATTCACGGACGAGAATTTTGATCGCTTCAAAACCTTATTGAAGCCCAGGGACAAATTCCACAAGGGTATTGGTCGCTTGGTGTTTCTAAACTATTTTGATCGCGTTGAAGTCATCAGCACGCGAGACAAGTGGCTGCGGAAGTTTATTTTCAAAGAAGGCTTTGACGGCAACGCGCCACTCCAAGAGCTTGGGGAGGTGCAGGAAGCCAAAACGACATTGACGTTCACCGGCTTTGCGGGCGCGCGCGTCAGGGCCTATGACGATCTGAAGCCGGATGCCATCAAGCCGCTTTTGATCGAACAATTCCTGCCAACGCTTGACGCGCGCAAACGTGATGGCAGGGCGTTCACGATTTCGATCAACCTCAAGACAGCCGAGAGCAACACGCAAAAGGAATTTTTTCCGCACGAGGTGAAGATAACACCCGCCGATTTGCCTTCAATGACCAAGATCACCATCCAGGATGATTCTCTGGATGTGTTCTCGACCATTGACATGCACTATCACGTCGAGCCGGTGTTGGGTAAAGGAAGCCTACTTGTTGCCTTCAGCATTGATGGTCGGACGATTCCGGTCAACTTGATACCGACTTCGTCTTTTCCACCGGGCTACATGGGTGTGTTTCTGTTCGAGTCGGAGATGTTTCACTCCAATACCGACAGTTCGCGCCAAAAGCTGATACTGCCGGAAGGGCTCCAAGAGGCAAGTCTTTATCGCGTCTTGCGCCGAGAAGTTGGCAAGGTGTTGGCAGACAAGATTCCGAAGATCACAGAGAAGAACGAAAAGGTAAAGGAAAAGTTCGAGGAGCAATTTCCGCATCTTCTGGGCTACTTCGAAAACGATACCGTTGGCTTGATTGATCGTGATGATGCTCTGGAGATCGCGCAGCAGAAATTCTTCCGTGCTCAGAAGCAGGTGCTGCAATGCGAGACACTGACCGAAGCAGCGTATGAGAAGTCGCTGGAGCTGTCATCGCGCACGTTGACTGAATACATCTTGTACCGCGACAAGATCATCGGCCGCATGAAGGAAATGACAGACGACAATGCCGAATCCGAAATACACAACCTCATCGTTCCGAGATTCAAGGAATTTTCGCGAGAAGCCATGCCTTCGGAGATTTACCAGAACAACGCCTGGTTGCTTGATGACAAGTTCATGGTATTTCGTACCATCCTGAGCGAGCAACGGATGGATACCGTCGTCAATGCCATACGGCTTAATGAAGAAAGCGAAAAGGATGCGGGCAGGCCAGATATTGCAATGATCTTCTCCGCCGATCCAAAAAATGCCAGCGCAGTAGACGTAGTCGTCATCGAAATAAAGAAGAAAACGGACGATGAAAAAGAAAACCAATATGCCATCAATCAACTGCTTGATCGTGCGGTGAAGCTGGTGGCGCATTGCCCCAACATCCAGAGAATCTGGTACTACGCCGTCATCCAGATCAGCGACACGATGGGAACTCGGCTGCGCCAGCAAAACTGGGCGCCACTGTTCTCCATGGGGAAGCTTTACTACCAGGAATTCCGAACCGAACGACCGGATGGAACTGTGGTTCCGACTCCGACTTTCGTCGTGTCCTTCGATGCCATCGTGGCAGATGCCGAAAGCAGAAACCACACATTCCTCGAAATCTTGCGCAATGGCATGAGGGAATACGCCGCACAACAGGCCACGGGTCAGACGGGCAACTAGTCAAATGGCCAAGGCAAGCGGTTTCGTCGTATTCCTCAAGAAAGATCGGATGGACACATTCCTTGAATGTGCAGCCGAGGAGCGCGCGTTTGCCGAGCCTGTCGCCGACTTTCAGCACTCCCGAACCGCACCACTGGTTTGCTTTGTGGTTAACGCTGGGAAGTTGACGCACATTGGGCTTGGGCGTCGTGGTGTGCACGCCGGTACGGGCTTGAGTCGGTTGAATATCGACAAGGCTGAAAAACTCGCGAACCCACTGTCCGTGCGGAAACTGCTGAATCATCTGCCCAAGCGCAATGCCGTATCCGTGCGTAAACGGTTTCGGTCGGGCGGATTGTTGACCGACAAAGGCCTCACCGCCGTCGTCGAAGTCATCCGCCAGATCGCGCCCCAAGCCAGCACACTGTTGGAACGCTTCAGTAAGACCAGAACGGAACGCATCCGACGGCTGTCGGATCGAGCACGAGACAACTTGGCGCAGCAAAAAGAAGCGCTGCTCACGGCGTTGTCGATAGCCGGGATCAGTCGCGACCCTGTTCAGGAGTGGACACTATCGGATGAAGCACCGGTGTCTTTTCTCGACGGCCTGCCCAGCGTGCGGCTTCGCGAAGATCCGATGGTGGTCCACGATTTGCAGAACCTGCCCGGTTTCGAGGTGATCAAAACTTACCCCTACGGCGCAGCCGTCTTCGAGTCCGAAGCCACGTCGGAACGCCTCACTGTCATTCTTGCCAACCGCCTGCCGCTCGAAGAACAAACGGGCACCGACCTCATCTACTTCAACGAAACCTACCAGAGCTTTGTCATGGTTCAGTACAAGGCGATGGAGCGTGAGGATCGGCGTGATGGGCCAGCTGAAGCCGTCTACCGCTTGCCTAACGCACAGTTGAAGGAAGAACTCGACCGCATGGATGGCGTGCTCGATGCGCTGAAGGCTTGTGCGGCCAACACCAGTATTGGCGGATTCCGCCTGACCGAAAACCCGTTCTTCCTCAAACTCTGCTCCAGGCTCGTATTCAACCCGGATGACGTCTGTCTTGTGCCCGGCATGTACCTGCCGCTGGACTATTGGAAGCTGCTGGAAAACGACCCTGGCATACATGGACCAAAGGGTGGCCTGCGGATTACCTACGATAACGCGCAGCGTCATTTAGACAACACCGCGTTCACCACCGTGGTATCCAAGGCGTGGGTGGGCACCACGCCCAGCCAGTCGCAGGTGCTTCAGGACGTCATTCGGGCAACCCTGGAAACGGGCAAAGCGGTGGCCATCGCCATCAAACCGAAGAAATCCACCGAAACCCGCGACGATGATCAAGAAATAGAAGAGGAAGCACTCAATGAATGATGTGGCCTCTTTGACAATGCCGGCGAATTTGTCTGAATGGCTGACACTGGCCAACGTCATGTTGACCGCGATGTTCGCCGGACTCACGTTCTTCATTCTGCGCGCCAACCGTGCCGCAGTTTGTGCAATGCGTGAGCAGATGGCTGATCAGAATCGCCCGTTTGTCGCAGTGACTGTGCAGGTGCGGATGGGCACACCTGTCATCCAATTGCTGGTCAGGAATGTCGGTCGCTTGCCCGCACAAAATCTCCGGCTTCGCCTTGATCGAGACTTCTTTCAGTTTGGCGAGAAAGGCGAGAGTCGTAACCTCGCGAAGCAATCAGCATTTTCGCAGCCGATCGACTGCCTGCCACCCATGTCGGAGTTGCTTTTCGATCTCGGAATGGGCTTCAAGATCTTCCAAGGCGGAGCTGATCCGACGATTTGTCCGCATACATTTGAAGTTTCGGCCGAGTACGAATATGGGAAAAACAAGTACAGCGAAAAAACCCATGTGGATCTGCGGCCCTATCTGGGCACCAGCGTTCCGCACCATCCTGTCGTAGAGGAATTGGAGCGGGTCAGAAAATCAATCGATAACCTGAGCGTCGTGGTCAAGCAGTCTGCGAACGTGGCAATCAAGGCCCAAAGCGCCGAGGAAAAGAATGACTAATCTATTCAGCACTACGCAAAAAAATTCTGGCCCGGTGGAATGCCTTGGCCAGACATTCCCCAGCGAATACGCGCGGCGCGAGCACTTCACCAAGCTGCTGGCCGAGAAGCTGAAAGATCCGGCGTTCCGCAGGATCGAAGGATTTCCGCAGGGGACGGACGAGGCCATCTTGGCGATGTCGGACCCGCCGTACTACACCGCGTGCCCGAATCCCTTCCTCGAAGAGTTCGTGCGCCATTACGGCAAGCCCTACGACCCCAGCGTTAGGTACAGCCGAGAGCCGCAGACGATCGACGTATCGGTCGGCAAAACAGATCCGCTATATCAGGCTCACGCGTACCACACCAAAGTGCCCCATTTGGCAATCGTGCCGTCCATCCTGCACTACACGGAGCCAGGCGACGTCGTACTCGACGGCTTCGCTGGCTCAGGCATGACTGGCATTGCTGCACAGTGGTGCGGCGCAGCCCCAGCCGCCTACAGGCATGAACTGGAGACCGAATGGAGGAAACAGGGAAAGGCTGCTCCGGCATGGGGAGCGCGGCGAGTAATTCTCAATGACTTGTCACCCGCTGCGACATTCATTGCCGCCAATCAAAATGTGCCGTTTGACGTTGCTGCATTTGCCGAAGCCAGCAAGAAGTTACTCAAGGAGGTTGCGGCCGAAATAGGCTGGATGTACGAAACCTTGCATTCCGACGGGAAAACTAAAGGTCGAATTGAGTACACAGTATGGAGTCAGATCTATGCATGCCCAGAGTGCGTAGGAGAAGTCAATTTCGTTGAGCAAGCCTTGGACGATGAGACCAAGCGCATTAAGGACACTTTTCCTTGTCCGCATTGCGGCGCGGAACTGACCAAAAAACGGATGGAGAGACTATTTGATAGCAATCTGGATCCTGCGGCAGGGCGCACAATCCAGACCCCAAAACGTCGACCAGCTCTGATTAGTTATTCAGTCGGCAAGACGAAATACGAAAAAGTGCCGGACGCCAACGACCTGAGCGTACTTGCCAAAATTGAAAATCTCGCCTTACCGGCTGAGCTTCCGAAGATCGAAATCCCCCCCATGCATATGACCCACGAGCGGGCACGCATGGATTACTCCGGAATCACCCATATTCACCACTTCTTCCTTCCAAGAGCTGCCCAGGCATTGGGTGCGATGTGGAAGAAGGCAAATGCCTGTACTGATGACCGTACAAGACAAGCTCTTTTATTCTTTGTTGAGCAGGCAATTTGGACGTCATCGGTTCTTAATCGATTTCAACCCCAGGGGTTCAAGCAGGTCAACAAGTACTTGCCGGGTGTTTACTATGTCCCGGCGCACCACTGCGAGGTTTCCCCTTGGTACGCGATCGGTGCGCGCGGGGACAGGTTGGCAAAGATATTTTCTTCGTTCCGCCCTTCAGCGGGCTCCGCAATTGTTAGTACCGGGACAGCGAATCGAATCAACATACAGAGTGAATCAATCGACTACGTGTTTACTGATCCACCATTTGGCGAGAATATTTACTATGCTGACCTAAATTTTCTTGTCGAATCTTGGCATCGAGTAACGACTGATGCCAAGCCAGAAGCAATTGTCGACCGATTTAAAAAGAAGAAACTGCCTGAATATCAGCAACTAATGCAACGTTGCTTCGTTGAGTATTACCGCGTACTCAAGCCCGGGCGCTGGATGACTGTGGTTTTCTCTAACAGCAAGGCTGCGGTCTGGAATGCGATCCAGGTCGCGTTGCAACAGGCGGGTTTTGTGGTGGCTGAGGTCACGGCGCTAGACAAAATCCAGGGCAGCTATCGCCAAGTGACGTCAACCACGGCCGTTAACCAAGACCTAGTGATCTCCGCATACAAGCCCAACGGTGGCCTTGAAGATCGGTTCAATCAACACGGGCCGACCGCGGACTCGGCTTGGGACTTCGTGCAGACGCATTTGAAGCAGTTGCCAGCCGTCAAGGTCACCTCGGGCTTTCCGCAGGAGCTGCTGAACATCGTCGAACGCGATCCGCGCCGCATCTACGACCGCATGGCGTCCTGGTTCATCCGCCACGGCACGATGGTGCCGATTTCCACGCCCGAGTTTCTGGCAGAGCTGCCGGTGCGATTCCGTGAGACGGATGGCATGGTGTTCCTGCCTGAGCAACTGGTCGAGTACGAGAAGGCGCGGGCACGCATTCCGCAAGTCGCACAAGCGGAGTTGTTCGTTTCTGACGAGCGCAGCGCCATCGACTGGCTGACCAACTTCCTGCTCAAGCGTCCATCCACCCGCTCTGAGATCCACCCGGAATACATCCCGCAGATCGGCTCAGCCAAGCGCAAGGGCGAGATCATCCCGGAACTGGACCAGCTGCTGGAGGACAACTTCCTTCAGTACGACGGCACCGGCGATGTGCCGAGCCAGATCCACAGCTACCTCTCCACCAACCACAAGGACCTGCGCAACCTCGACAAGAGCAACCCGGCGCTGGTGGCCAAGGCTAAAGACCGTTGGTATGTGCCAGACCCGAACAAGGCCCATGACTTGGAGAAGAAACGCGAGAAGACGCTGCTGAAGGAATTCGAGATCTACAAGACATTTACCGGCCGCAAGATCAAAGAGTCGCGCCTTGAGGTGCTGCGCACCGGCTTCCGCGCAGCGTGGGCCAGCAAGGACTACGCGACGATCATCAGCATTGCAAACAAGCTGCCCGACGAAACGCTGCAGGAAGACGAAAAGCTGCTGACGCTTTATGACCTCGCCTTGACCCGTACCGAGGATGGGGCATGAGCACCTTCCAGGATGTCAATGATGCATCGCTGATCAAACTCATCGGCAAGGCGCAGCAACGCATCGTGTTTGTGGCGCCGGGCGTGCATCAGGCTGTTGCGGAGGCGCTTGGAAAGCAGTTTGCCGAGGTTGATCAATTGCAGGTGACGGTGGTGATCGATCCGGATGAGGATGTGTGCCGCATTGGCTACGGCGATGCCAAGGGGCTTGAGTTGTTGAGCAGTTACGCCGACCGCCAGAGCTTCGCGTTGATGGCGCAGCCGGGGCTTCGGGTTGGCGTGCTCTTGGTGGATGACGTCACCTTGGTGTGGTCGCCAACACCGCGCTCGGTTGAATCAGCACCTCTCGGAAACGCTGCCTCCCCAACCGAAGGATCGCCCAACGGCCTGTTGCTGGGCGCGAATCCTGGCGAGCAATTGGCGCACGCCGTGTCTGCCGCCGGTACCGAAACGCTCCCATTCGATGCGGAGATCGGCGTAGAGGTGGTCACCAAAGACAGGGTGCAAAAGACGCTGGATGGTCTGGCCAAGAACCCACCGATCCCGGTAGATCTGGCTCGCATTACCCGTGTGTTCAGCACCAAGCTGCAGTTTGCAGAGTTCACGGTCAGGGGTGCCAAATTTTCCAAGCGCGAGTTGAAGGTTTCCAACGACTACATGAACGCGGATATCCAGGGCGAGCTGAAGGGGCTAGTGGAATCCAGATTGCGCGCTTTTGGCGACTTTCGGGATGAGGAAGTCGAAGTGGCGGCGTTCAACAATGGCAATGAGGTGTTCGACAGCAGCCAGAAACGGCTAATGGAGAATGTCAGCGAAGCATCCCTGCAAAGGCAGCGCAATGAGCTGGAGCGCCGTTACCTGTTCAATGTGCCGGGTTTCGGCCGCCTGATCGCCAAGGACGACAAGCAGGACCTGGAGCGCTTGGTAGCCGCCTACCGCGTTCAGCTGGAAGCCTATTCAGAGGCGATTCGACAGCGACTGGACGAGCAGGCGGGCAAGATCATTGATGAGGCTGCCAAGCTGATCGCCGAGCGCGCGGCCCGGACGGGGTCCAAGCTGGATGAACAACAACTGCGAGACAGTATTCAGAAAAGTCTGGATCGAACCAAAGATGAGGTGCCTGAGGTGAAGCTCGTGTTCAAGGATGTGACCTACGAGCAAACGAAAAGCCCGGAGTTTCGTGCCAAGGTTGATAAGGCCTTGCCAGCCGCCAAACGCAAGCAGATGGGCGACTGGAACCATGACTTTGATGCGGCCAAGGCGGCTTTGCCGGAATCTCCGCCAGAAAACCGTTGAGTCAGGTGTTCTGATGAATCAAGAGGAATTGCTGGCGCGGCTGAACGGCATCGAGTGGAACGATTTCGAGTGCAAGCGCGCGCAGCGCGGTGTGCCAGACGATGCCTACAAGACGGTGTCTGCTTTTGCCAACACCGCAGGCGGCTGGTTGGTGTTCGGGGTCAGCGAAGCCAATGGGCGCCTGGAAGTCACTGGCGTTGAGGAACCCGACAAAGTCCAAAATGATTTTCTGGGGGTGCTGCGTGGCGGTCAGAAGCTCAACCGGGTGATCTCGGTGGATGCACACCGCTTTGAGGTCGACGGCAACCTCGGCAAAGCCCTGCGCGATGAGGTTGGCAAATGACCCAGCCCGGGCGCAACTTCACCATCGGCGACTGGTGCTGGTTCACACGGCAGGCATCGCCCTGCCGGGTGATTGAGCGGCAGGACGTGTGGGGCGAGGTGGCCTACCGCGTCTGGCTGCCTGCCAAGGACGCGGTGGTGCGCGCCCGGGCGGTGGACCTGGCGTCGCTGGAAAGCGTCCGCCCGAGCATGGAGCAGATCCTGCACATCACGGCGGCAGCCAAGTTGCTGGATGCGCTGGAAGACAACCTGCTGCTGGCACCGATCCAGTCCAGCGTAGTGCCGCTGCCGCACCAGCTCTATGCGCTGAACCGCGCCATCAGCCGCAACCGTATCCGCTACCTGCTGGCCGACGAGGTGGGCCTCGGCAAAACCATCGAGGCCGGCTTGGTGCTGCGCGAATTGAAGTTGCGCGGCCGGGTGAAGCGCATTCTGGTGGTTGCGCCCAAGGGGCTGGTACGCCAATGGCAGGCGGAAATGCGCCTGCACTTTGGCGAGAAGTTTCAGTTCATCGATCCGTCCGAGCTGGCAGCCTTCCGGCAGTGGCGCAGCAGTGGTGCGGATGAGAATGAGAACTTGTGGCGCATGCATGACCAGGTGATCTGTTCGCTGGATTCGGTGAAGCCGCTGGAGGGTCGTCGTGGGTGGAGCCTGGAGCAACTCAACATCTACAACCGTGAGCGCTTCGAGGACCTGATCTCGGCATCATGGGATCTGGTCATCATCGACGAAGCCCACCGCATGGGGGGCAGCACCGAACAGGTGGCCCGCTACAAACTGGGTGCGGCACTGGCGGAGGCCTCGCCCTATCTCCTGCTGCTCTCGGCCACGCCCCACCAAGGCAAGACCGATCAGTTCATGCGGCTGATGCAGTTGCTGGACCGTGAAGCCTTCCCGGATGAGAGCAGTGTCAGCCGCGACCGAGTGCGGCCCTTCGTGATCCGCACTGAGAAGCGGTTTTCGATCAACGCCGAGGGTCAGCCACTGTTCAAGCCGCGTGTGACCCGGCTGCAGGCGGTGGCCTGGCAAGCACGCCACGGCTCACAGCAGCGCCTGTACGAGGCGGTGACCGACTATGTGCGCTACGGCTACAACCAAGCAATGGCTGCCAAACAACGCCATATCGGCTTCCTGATGATCCTGATGCAGCGGCTGGTAACGTCCAGCACGGCAGCCATCCGCACCACACTGGAGAGGCGTCAGGCCTTGCTCGATGCGCCACAGCCGCAGGCCAATCTGTTCGAGAACACCAGTCAGGACGAGTGGGCTGATCTCGATGGCCAGTCGCAAGTGGATCTGGCCATGCAGTCCAGCGGTTGGGAGTTGGAGAAGTCCGAAGTTGAGATGCTGCTTGAGCTGGCGCGAGAAACCGAGGCCGCAGGTACCGACGCCAAGGCCGAGGCGCTGCTGGAGCTGATCTACAAGTTGCAGCAGGAAGAAGGCGACCCGGCGCTGAAGGTACTGATCTTCACCGAGTTCGTGCCGACGCAAGCGATGCTGGCCGACTACCTGGAGAGCCGGGGTTTCTCGGTGGCGACGCTCAACGGCAGCATCGACCTGGCAGCGCGCACGCGGGCACAACAGGTGTTCTCCAAGGATGTGCGCGTGCTGATTTCGACTGATGCCGGTGGTGAAGGACTGAACCTGCAGTTCTGCCACGTCATCGTCAACTTCGACATGCCGTGGAACCCGATGCGGATCGAGCAGCGCATTGGCCGGGTGGACCGCATCGGACAGAAGCACGTTGTTCGCGCCATCAACTTCGTGCTCGAAGACACC
>Ga0075163_10004855_pt1 | contig 18008 bp, 25 predicted proteins | sample JI1023141ADNA_FD_71478 | JGI IMG/M metagenome (GOLD analysis project Ga0075163, IMG submission 71478) | Wastewater effluent complex algal communities from Wisconsin, to seasonally profile nutrient transformation and Carbon sequestration -... | ecosystem: Engineered > WWTP > Effluent > Algae...
AGATCTCGATCTATCTTCAGTTTGCAGCACGGACATCGAAATTCTCGATCTTTCAATGTTAACTTCTCATCCTTGAACCCGCAATTGGAGCAAGTCTTAGAGGACGGAAACCAACGGTCTGCAATGATAACTTCTCTTCCTTGCCATCTAGCCTTGTATTCAATTTGTCTTCGGAATTCATAGAATCCGACATCTTGGATAGTTTTGGCTAAGCAGTGGTTCGACATCATATTTTCAATAGATAGATCTTCGAGGATGATGACTTGGGTATCGCCAACAATCTTTGATGTCGTTTTATGAAGAAAGTCGTTACGTTGATTTGAAATGTCTAAATGTATTTGTTGAATCTTTACTTTTTGTTTCTTGTAGTTCTCGGAATCAAACTTTTTACGTTTTAATCTTCGTTGTTGGCGAGCAAGTTTATCTTCGGCTCGAGTGAAGGGTTTGGGGTTGACATATCGACCACCGTTGGAAGTAACGATATCTCCGATGTTGAGGTCAACTCCACAGAATTCATTTTTTGGAGTTGAGGGAATAATTGTTTCTTTTACAAGAACAGAGACAAACCATATACCAGTTTCTAAGGTAACCGTAATCTCGATAAGTTTACGATCGAGGGGAAGATAATCTCGTTGAGAAAGTTTAACATTACCGATAAAAGGGATATTGATATGGGAGTAACCACCTTTGGTACGAATTTTCTTTTGTTTATTTCTACCTTGAAACGTAAATGAATTAACATCATTTTTTCGAGATTTAAACTTCGGAAATCCTTTTTGTTTAATTAACGGATCTTGACATCGTTCAAAGAATCTTTCGACTCCAAACCAAAGATTATCTAATGCTTTAGTAACTGGAACCCTCCCTAATTCATTAACCCAAGGAAATTCATCATTTTTGATTTGAGTCCACATTTTGGATAATGTCATAGAAGAAGGACATCTAGCCTTGGTACCATACTGTTTATTGAACTCTTGAACATCTTTCAGAATATCAAGACCCCAATTAAAAGCAAACCTCGCTAATCCAATATGGCGCTTCATCAAGGTCGCCTGGATATCGGTGGGATAAATTTCAGTTCGATAAGCTTTGTAAATTTCGGTCATTTGTTACAATTTTTTAGTGCCCGTTGATGGATTCGAACCACCCTCTTCGTTTCTCAAAACGAAAATATTACCACCCATTTTCACAGGATAACGAACTTGGTGGAGCCTCCAGCATAGCCGAGTTGAAAGCCCCGTTAGTAATTTCATGTCATCTGCACACATTTAAAGTATAACCTCAATTTATCAAGACTACGTCTTACCATTGGACAACAGAACCTAAATAAAAACGAATTTCTTCGTGGCGGTTCCGTTTGGATTTGAACCAAAATTTAGTCAATTTGGATTATACTGGTCGATTGCAAATTACGAAATCTATTAAACTTTGCAGTAATAGTCTGAGTTTAACCTGTCCCGGATTGCCTCTGCCGTTCGGCTATCTCCCCAGAAAAAGGTCTTACGACCGGCGGGGAGAGGGGGAGTCGAACCACCCAAATTTACCAGAAACTTTTCAGTTTGAACTTAAGTCTAAGCTTGTACTGCAAACTTTAATATTTTCAGCAATTAAACCGAAAATAAACTTTTTGTTATTTAGGCATGCCTAATTCCTTATTCAACGACAGGCTATCCAAGTTCACCATTGAGCTCGAAGAATTCCCATCTCCAAAGGCTTTAATTCCCGAGAAACCCCCGGTACTCGAAACTAAAATCTCAAGAGCATCTTCTTCAGGATATTGCTTCTCAAGATAAATTTTTGCCAAATTATACGATGCGTTCAAATCTCGATCAATTTCAAGCTTGCAACATTGACATCTAAAAATTCGGTCTCTCAGTGTTAATTTTTCATCTTTCCATCCGCAATTACAACAAATTTTGGATGATGGAAACCAACGATCTGCAACAATAACCCCGCGACCACGCCAGTCGGCTTTATATTGAATTTGACGAAGAAATTCACCGAACCCAATATCTTGAATCGTTTTAGATAAATTTCTGTTTCCCATCATCCCTTCAATATTTAATTTTTCAACAACGATAACTTGGTTCTCGTTAACGATTTGAGAAGTTGTTTTATGAAGGAAATCGTTCCTAATATTGGAAATTCTTTTGTGTATTTTCTGTAGTTTTAATTTTTGTTTTTCGTAATTATGGGACCCGCATTTCTTTTTAGAAAGCATCTGGTGGGCAAAAGATAGTTTTTCTTCATTGTTTTTAAACGGTCTTGGATTTTCAAATCTTGAACCATCTGAAACAACAATTTCCTTGATATTTAAATCAATTGCAGCAACTTCATTCTTTGAAGCTATTAATTTTTGATCTTCTTCAACACTAACAGAAACAAACCACCTACCAGCTTCTAAAGAAACAGATATGCTAATTAGCTTCCGATCTAACGGTAAATAATTTTGCTGCGCAAGTTTTACATTTCCAATTATTGGAAGGCTTATATGGGAAAATCCTCTACTACTACGTTTCTTTTGCTTATTAACTCCGTTAAATCTAAATGTTGACTTAACATTTTTTCTGGATTTGAATCTAGGAAATCCCTTTTCTTTTTTGGAATGAATTTTAATGTTACGCCAAAATCCATTCATGGCAAGCTGCAAATCATCAAATGACTCATCTATAGCCATTCTGCTAACACCAGCGGTCCAAGGAAAATTATGTTTTTCTTTAGTCCACATTTTAGCTAATACTCTGCCGGATGGAATCTTTTTTCCACTATCTATGCCAGAAGAATTCCAGCAATCTTTAATTTTTCCGAGACCCCAATTATACACAAAGCGAACTACATTAACATGTAAACACATTAATCTTTCTTGTGCAAAATTTGGGAAAATCTCAGTTTTGTAACTCTTAAATTTCACTCATACCCATATACATTACACGTTTTCACCCAAAAATAAACTTTGTAAGAGCTCCAGCAACCTTGTACTGGGTAATCTCAGTCGAGTTCGCCTTCTCTCGGGCGAACTTAACGGCTCTCTGTAGAGATTCTACGCGTTCTAACATCTTCTGAACATCGGCAGCCGGGAAAGCCCCGCTGAACTTAGTGGTCATCCACTCCCCAATGTTCTTGTCCTCATGATAAGTCTCAACCTGAGCGGGAAACTTATCTGTAGCCTGAGCCTTCACATGGTTCCGCATAATCTTCTTAGTGCGGAACGACTTAGTTGGGTTGGTGCGATAAACCTGGTTAGCCGCATCCCACTTCCACTCCTCGGCAGCCGAAAGCACGGGGATCTTCTTAACGAAAGTGTGAATATCAACCAGCTGCTTCTCTAGAAAAAGGAGGGTTGTTACTGGAACATCGGCAAGGATAGTCTCATCGTCAATAACGATATCCCCTCGAGCCATACAGTTACCAGCATCCTTAGTAAAGGTAACATTGAAAAGCTCAGTAAAGGCGGCTGAAGCCCGGTCTAGCTGCTCACGAACTTTAACCTGAACCCGTGTCGACTCATCGGGAAGAATCTCGCCTTCCTCATCTAGCCGGTTATAGCTACGGGCAAGACCATTAGTAAGGTCCTTCTGAAAGAGATGGTAGATATCGGTGGTGGTACGAGCGGTCTGGGCTTTGATGCCCTTCTCAACGGCGATGATTTGATTTAGTTTGGTTGTCATATATTCTCCTAGGTCAGATCCTGAATTTCAAGTTGATAAACGTGAGTGATGGGCTCTTTTAGTTTGCCGACAATAGATTGAGCCAGATATCTATTCCATTGTCGGGAGTTTTTTGTCTTGAGACAGTTAATCGAAGTCTCACCACAGATACTAGCCAGAGAGTTGGCAATCGAAGTTTGTGTTTTAAAATCGGTAGCCGTCTTACCTTGAGAAAGGAACCAAGTGGTAATGGGTCCTAAAACTAAGGAGCCATTTTGTGCAATCTTAAGTTCTTCTCGCTGATCTTTGGAAATCTTGTCATTAGGAATCAAGAAAGATGCTTGAGAGCGCCCTTTTTTAGATTGATAATGAAACTGAATCAGAGTAGATGTCATGATCATTCCTAGGCGTTAATGACTGGAAGAGGCTTCGTATCCTCAAGATCCTCGAAACCATCAAACAAACTTGGAAAACGTTCTGGGTATGTTTGAGCAAACTCTTGAAGAGAATCGGATTCTGAAACTCGCTCACCATCCATTGAGTACATAGAATAACTAGGAAGGCGAGGATTACGACGAGACTCTACGGCTCGTTCCATGGCAAGATCCCACTGTTGTTCAACAGACTTGGCTTGCTGCTCTTCGAGCTCCATTGAACGAAGACTATTGGCAACAACCTCGGAGCGCTGATTCCCCTTACGAATAAAGAAAGCCCAAAAAGCAAGCATAGAAACAATAAAGATAAGCGAAGATAAGGCAATGATCATAAGATTTACTCCGGTAACTTAATGTAATGACGAAAGGTTAAAGAAATACGCGGTTTCATCTTGGGGTTATCCGACTTTGGAATTCTATGAAAGAAGAGCTGTTGGAATCCCGAAGGCATTTCAAAATAACTCCCAGGAGCTAGTAGCTGTCGATTCTCTGGAAGAACTAATCCCTTCTCCCCTTGCTTGCGCCACCAAATTTCTCTGGCTAATTCACCTAAGGAGATTACACAGATAGAATGTTTCTGGTCCATTTCGAGACTATCGTCAGCATGGTAGCCAAGCTGATCTTGTCCCGTATCGTACCTGTTAAGAAAACAAGCGTTATACTGACAACCGAAGTCTTCATTTAAACGCTGCCTAACAACTTCAACTGAGGGATGAAAGTCTTTGGCTTGATAAACAGGAGCATCTGACTTGCTACCGTAAACATAAGTAATACCTGGCTCTGAAGCCATGAAGTATTCTTTACGAGGTAGTCCAACACTAATCCACTCGAGTTCGTCTTTCAAAGTCTGAAAGAGTTCTAACTGGTTATCGAGGTACTTTTCAATGTAGATAGGTCGCATATAATTTAAAATGTAGAGAATAGCTACTATTTTCCAACTATTATGATATGACTTTGGCAAATCATTCTAAATATTCAAGCTTAATAGGACAGAGGGTTGGTAAAATAACTGTGGTCGAGGACTTTTTACCAAATAGAAAATCTCGCGTGAAATGTGATTGCGGAAATGAAAGAATAGTATCAAGATACGACGTCATTAGAAAACAAATAAAATCTTGTGGAAAAGGTGTGTGTCGCGGTATTGGAAAAAATTTAGAGGGTTATCACTTCAGTTTTCTAACAGTAACAAAATTATCTGAAGACAACCAGCGAACACAATTTCGTAAATGGTTGTGTCAGTGTATTTGCGGAAAAACTATTGATGTTGCCTCAAATCAACTGTATTCTGGAAAGATCAAATCTTGTGGGTGCGACATAAGTCAAAATCAAACTTTGGTGGACTCTGTCGATATTAAAGAATCTGTAGAAAACACCTTGTATTCAGCTTACAACTCTAGAGCTAGAAACATTTTCTCCGTCTTCACTTTAACCAAAGAAGAATTTTTTAATATGATTTACTCCAATTGTTATTACTGTAACTCTACACCGTTAAATTTTGTTACCAAAAACATAAAAGGAGAGGTAAAGGGATATCATGTTAACGGAATAGATAGATTAAATAATGACGAAGGATACACTAAAGAAAATTGTGTCCCTTGCTGTAAGATATGTAATTATGCAAAAAATGATATGACCTATAATGAATTCATCTCTTGGTTAAAAAAGATAGTAGATAACTTTGCCATATTGAGTATTTAATAGCGGTACGAAATACGCCGTAAAGTTTCACTGGTCCCAAAAGAAAGGGACTTAACTGTCTGCTCCAGTTAATACTGCGAGAAGTGGTGTCGATTCGAGTAGCTCCAACGGGCACTGAATCTTTAGATCCAATAACATAAATCATTTATTAAACTTTAAGTATATTGCTTATTTTCTCTGTTAAATCAGTAAGCGTATTGGAATCTAATTTTTTCCAAGGAATTCGATGAACGTTCCATCCATTTTGCATTAAAAATGTATCTTCCGACACAGTACCTTCTACAATTATACTTCCCTTAATCTCTTCGCAATAATCTTCGATTGCTGCAACTAAATCTTTCATTAAACCTTCGCCGAGTCTCGATAACCCGCCTCTTGATAAATTATTGGAGTCTCAACTTTTAACGGTTGCTCTTGATATTTGGTAGCCAAAATTGTAACAAAATGCACTGGAGCAACCAAGGATCCAATTAAAAAATATGCAATAGTAAAAGTAAGAAGCGTTTCATTATCAAATTTATTAAGCCCGGAATTCTTCCTATATTTAAGTATCGCAAAGAAGAGACAAATATGAAAAATGATAACGCAAAATGGAATTGAAATTCCCAAAACTAACTCTAACATATATTAACTCCAAGGCGTAATTATCTCAACGCCTTCTTGTCCTAAGTAAATAGTGCGCTCGAAGTGGAAGCCCAGCCCCGGTGTCGTTACCGCCCATCCATCTGCGCTCAACCTAGTCACAGGTGCGCCGGTTGTCAACATCGGTTCGATCGCTAACGTCATCCCTGCCTGTAACCGCACCCCGTTCTTGGACTCATCCTTATTTGCCACAAATGGAGGGGCGTGTGGACGATTCCAGTCTAATCCGTGACCACCATAATTGGTAATCAGTCCAAACTTGGAGTATCGAGTAGCACGATAAATCGCACTTCCAATCACCCCAAGATGGGCATCCACCTTGATTGCCTTAATGCCAGCCTCCAAGGCTTCTCGACAGGTCTTAAGACCTTCTTGTTGTTCCTTAGTGCCTTGACCAATGATTACGGTAATAGCAGCATCAGCTATAGCCCCTTGATAGGTAGCTCCGAGATCAACCTTAACTACATCGCCTTCGGCAACAGGAGTATCATTTGGAATACCATGAACCAACTCTTTGTTAATTGAGAAACAAATAGCTCCGGGAAACGGGGCATGATTGGCTGGTTGATAGTTAAGAAAGGTAGGAGTACAGTCGTACTTAGCAATGATCTCAAGACACTTGGCTTCGACTTGCTTACCGGTAACACCGGACTTAAGCATATCCCGAGAGGCATGAAGACAATCGGTAACGGCTTGACCCGCTACTCGTTGCTTTTCAAGCCAGTCGGAACCAAAAAGATTGATAATCATCGTACAGTTGACGAATTCGAGATATTGGGAGCAGTGAGATTACCTAGCTTCTGAAAGGAAGGAGAAAGAGGCTTAGTAGCTTCCTTTTGCTCCTTGGAAGGAGCCTCGGGTCGCTTTGCAGCGAGGATGGACCCTACAGTAAGCTTAAGCTGATTGATTAGCGGAGAGAAATGCTCTCGTTGAGACTCATCGAGCTTCTTAACATAAGAAGCCGCCTGAGCCAATTGACTATTCTTGTCAACCATCTTAGCCTGAAGAACTAAGAACTCATCATAGCTCTTAACGTTCTCAGCCTCTGTCTTAGCTGTTTCGATTACATTAGCCAAGAACTCCATGGAAGGATGGGTCTCAACTAGCTCGCTTAGTAAGTGAGCATCGTAGCTTGGAGCCTTTTTCTTTTTAACTTCAACCTTAGGAAGGTGTGGGGTAGCTTTGGCTTCAATCTGAGCTATAACCTCTTCAGGAACTACCGGAGGAGGCATCTCCTGGGTAGAGATGCGTTTTATTAGCCCATCCGCAATAGCTGCTGCTCGAACTTCTGAGACCATGTAATTCATTGTCTCGGGTCTTAAGGGGTTTTCCGCATCTCGAATAGCCAAAGTAATATTTCGAACAAACAAAGAATCCAAAGTAGTCTGAGAAGACCGAAGGGTATTCTTCTCATCATTAGAGAGTTTGTTCTGACTATTAAGAATAGTGGAACAATGATTTCTTACTGTAACAAGGCTAGCTAACTGATCAATCTTCATTTTTTTCTTTGCTTACGGGGATAAACTGATTTTTGGAGGGATCAAAAGACCACTCAGATGGTGGAAGCTTTGCCTCCGCCATCATATTCAACAGCAGCTTTTCAAGCTCATTTTGTTTATAGAGCTGATTAAGCTTGGCAAACTCAAGATCTTTAGAAGCCAAAGTAATTTGAACCTTGGCTTCATAGATAGCGATTCTCTGGTCACGGGTTAAGTCAATAGGGTTCATAGTTTATTCGAAAACAGACCAGGAACATATCTCTACCTCAACTTTTAAGGTTTTCTGTCCTGTAACATCAGAGCCCTCAATCTTAAAGACGTAGCGAGGCTGATCCCAGCTAAACACCTTATTTAAGGTACGAGATTCATCGGGCATAATCTGCTCTAACCAGATTATGGTGGCTCCATGCCTATTGTCTTCAATAGTAAGAGCGTTCCTCGACATCAACTGTCGAAACTTGACTTTATGATTCCTAGAGAACTCGTTGGGATTGAGAGGGAGGATATCATTAATGGCTAACCCCATCTGTAAAAGAAAGTCCCGGATAGCTTGGTACTTTCTCTTTTCCATTTCAGAAACAGCTTGAGAGCGGGTCGAAACAAAAGTGGAAAATGCCATGAGAGCCTCCGGGGTTAAAGAGTCATATTTGGTTTTATGCTAGGCTAATACATGGTCCAAGTAGCAGGCTCAGAAGTTAATGTAATTCCCTCGCAAGAGACAGGATAAACTTGATTTAAGTCTATGGTGAACGTAGTTGGTTGAAAGTTATAATTGGCTCTCCAACATAAGGAAGAACCTCTTTAGGCTTCTCTAGTAACTGATCGGCTTTATCAATCAGTTTCTCGAGTTTGGCGTTGATATCACTTAGGAGTGCAACCTTTGCCTCAAGCTCCTGAATCTTCTTTTCTAGAGCCTCTACACGAGAGAAGTTTACAGAAAGCCCTTGATAAACTGCATTACTGATATTGGAGACGGTCTTAGTTCCAAGAAAATTTAACTTAGCGCTGGTACCGATTTCCGGTAAATGCCCTAAAGTAGTAGAATATGGCTGGTAACCATCATTGAAAATTGTCATTCATCCTTTTTTAATCTATCGGAAACAAGAATCATTAGCTCATGCAAATCGCACTTAGGCAGATGATCTACTAAATCTTTAAGCACACCCTGTTTGAAGAATTCGTTAGGGAATATGTTATCAGGAAACCACTTAACTTCTTGCAATTTGTATACCGGGGAATCGCCTTCGTGATTACCAGTCCAAGAATAAAAGTAATTAAGACTTCGAAAAGATGTTAGTTCGGGGTTATCAACAGTTACATTAACTTTGATTTGCTTAGTATGCTCATTGGCAGCGTTTCGAATAATGATCATTTGCTTAACATTCTAGAACGCCAACAAGCATTCTCTTGGAGGATTTCTGCGGCTTCAACAGGAGTTATATCTTGGTCTGCAACCTTATTGAGAACTTGAGAGTCCGACCACTGAGCATAAGGCTGAAGCCGCCAAGCTTGGAACTCTTTTTCTGTTCGCTTAACTTGTTGTCGAGTTTGGTGCCACAAATTAAATGCCGTCGTTAAGCTGAAAAGTGCTAAGATTCCCACAAGACCATAGATAACAATCTCGAGTTCCACGCTCATCCTAGGAGTACTCCTACCTGATAATCATTATGCCAAACAACTAGTTTTCCTAGCCGAGAAGCCAGCTGACGGCATCCATCGGGATATCTAATGTAATATTTAACGTCAAGCTTTCCGTTCTCCATCTTAGATTCAAGGAAAGCCGGAAGCTGTTGTTCCATTTCTTCAATAGCGGGTCCAAAAAGATTAGCCCCGGACTGTTGGTCTAACTCCTTAAATACTTCCATTTCCATTTGCCAAAGCGGCTCTTCAGGCATCGGCAAATCGGCAAGTTCCTCGCCCTTGGTTATGGTATCCAAACTCTTAGTTACCGAGTTTAAAAGTTGCTCTCTAAGAATAGGTTTAACTTCTGGGTCCAACCATTTCCTTGAACGGTCAAGTGACTCTATCGTTAAACGAGGTTTATTCAATTTTCCATATAAAGCAAATAAATTGGGGCTCAAAAATAATAAACAGGTTAAAGGTGTTAACCACCAATTGGGTAATAATAAATAGCGACTACTTACTAAAGCTAAAATCAATGTTGCGAAAATAACTAGCCACCAACAGAATTGATTTTTAATACTGAAGGCTCGATATTTAGGAGTCCAATAATATGAATTAGTTACATTAACCAATACATAAATTGGAATCATCCACCAATAAGATATCTGGTGCATGCCACATAAAGCCGAAAAGAATAATGCCAATCCTAAGAAAAAAGAAAGAGCGGTAATTCTGAGATTTTTCATTTTAAACCCAGGGCTACGAGTTCTTCTGGAGTTAACTTGGCTAAAGCTTTGGCAATTCGCTCATCGACGATTTCTCTTTCCGCTTCTCTTCGGGCTAACGCATCAGCTTCTCGCTTTTGGAAGGCTTTACGAGCCGGTTCAAGCAAAGAGTTATCCAAGAATATAGCTTTCGGAACCTTTCTATAAAGGTCAACGGAAGCTCCTTCCCATAGGATGTGGGTGTTAGGGCGTCTTTTACGATCCAAAACATGTATGTTCGGATCTTCATGACTCCAGCTAACTTGCCATTTCGGATCTTCATGACTCCAGCTAACTTGCCATTCTAACCAATTGCTTTCTGGTGCCGCAACTGACTTTACCCTGGCTTCCCAATCAATCTCCTCTTCCCAAAAAATGGCGTGCCCAAAGAGTTTTTTGGCTAACGCAACAATTTCTTTGTCGATAACCTCGTTAATACCATCAAGCTCTTTAGAAAGTTCGGCGTGCCTGTTCAGTAAGCTAGGCAGTATCTTGAGACTCACTTCTTCTCCTTATACCAACCAAAGACAACAATGGCGGCGAAAATCAACAAGACTGCCCAAAAAGGGAGCTGGCTGACCAGAACCGAGATAAGGACGGATCCTAGAAAGAAAAGTAGGGAAAGAAGAAGGTTACGATTCATGATATCTCCAATGGTCTCAAACTATTTAAGTAACTGATATCTTTGACCAATTCATTAACTCGCTCTAGTGCTAAATCAAGCTGTTTTCCTCTAGACTCCAGTCTGGTTTGAATGGCATCATTATACCAATTTCTAACTACGTTATCTGTGAACTCAATACTAGGACCATTGGGATTAGAAAGAGTGGGACCGAGTGGTAGTCCGTATTCATAATTTAACGAATATCTGGTATGAACTCCGATCGTAATACCATTAACTTGGAGAGCTAATTTGGCTTTATGTAATCCAGTTTTAAAGACATAAATGTCATCATTTACTCGGTGAAAGATATCCATATCAATGGCTCCAAATAGGTTTGCGGAAAGGGTTGGGAACAGCAAAGGTAGCTGTTAAAACTAGATAGGCAATTGGCAAGGAGAACAGAAAATAAACCCCCAACGTAACTAGCAACTGAAGACACGAAAACTTCAAAGTTCTCCAAATAGTTGAAGGCAACTGATAACGAGATTCCCACGGATTGTGCATTGCCATAATCAGTACAGCAATCCACCACCACCAAGGAGAGATAAGATCGGCTCCTCGAAGAGCTCCAAGCAGCATAGCAAGAAGACCGGAAATAACGAAAGTAGATGGCATTTAAAACTCCTTTAACCAACCAAGAGCAACAGTGTTAGAACAGGTACAAGCCAAGAAAAACGCAAGAAGCCAAAGTTGGCGATCTAATAACGAAAGACCGCAGCAGACTGCTCCTACTATGAGGAAACGATAATCTAAGATTTCGGGTGTTTTGCAACAATGCACACAATAGATCATTGCTACCACCATAATGGTGAAACAAGGACCATAGAGCTCAAACATTCCCCAGTTACATAGCAGAGCAAGAACCGAGCCACCGAGAAGGAGCAAGCGAAAGAAAAGCGGCATGCGCCGAAGGTAAGGCTTCGTTGGCGAGAGTCAACTCCACCAGGAATTTATGCGAGCTCGAACTCTATCGAGCCAAGAATTTTTAGGTAATTCGGAAGGAACAGCTTCTACCAAAAATCTTTTTCTACTTGAGCTTTCACCAAAAAACAAGTCTTGTTGTATATCCTGAGCAAGTGCTTGCATATATTCCTCTTCTGCTCCGTTTTCTTTTGCCCAATTATCAAAAAACTGATTCCATTTTTCTTTAGTAATTGGTTTTTTAACTTGATCTATTTGTTCTTGAGTTGCGCGCAAATCCCAACCATCAAGATTACGATACTTAAATTCACAACAAACCGGATAATAGACACTATCCAAGACTCCTCGAAAACCACTTAAACCAGAAAAATCCTCTACCATTCCAAGTACTTCATGAAACAAATTGATTTGGTTATCAGAGAACTTCTTTAAAGCTAGAGGCAATGAATTTTCGTCTCCTGGCGGATCTTTCCAAGAATCATAAATTTTAAACTTGGAAAGTTTCCTGGCTTTTCGAACTGATCCCAATCTATGCATCTCTTGTTTGTAAAATGCATGAACGGCTGGTGACATCATCCAAGAACATTGCACTAAACAGGCTCGGAGAACCATAATAGAAGTGTTGGGGAGAAGATGGTAGCTCATCCTAACATCTCGAAGTCTAGATGGAGAAACTCGTCAAAAAATAAGCACTTAGAAATAGTCTGCTCATTTACATCTTCTAACCAAACTCTCTGATTTTGTGGATCGATAACCACAATAGGGTGCTCATTATCCTCAATCCTGGTTGAAATTCCATAGCCCGTTTCTTCGCCGTGCTCATCCTTAGTAAGCTCGTCGAAAATGATTCGAGTTAGATAGGCAGGATCGTTCCAGCGCCATCTCCTAGATAGTGCCACACGAGCTATCTCTTGAATATGGGAGCCACTATAATGAGTATAAAGATACACCGGATAAGGATTCTGAATTACTTTGATATTGCCACGATCGCCCATAATTGTCTTTCCGAGGGTCCAAAAGAAAGGACCAACCCACAAAGCAGATTGGTCCGGAAGTTAAGTTGTCGAAAGAGTGGTTAATTTAAAGAGCACATACTTTACATTCGTCAGCCATAAAAGTATTACTTACTTTAAGTACCGATTCGCTTCTAGAATAATAAAGAGTTTGCACTCCCATCTCCCATGCTTCAATCATCAGATCGTTAATATAACCACCTAGTGCCTCTTTAAATTCCGGAGTAATCTCTTTTGGGGCTTGAAAAAACAAGTTCAAAGACTGAGATTGACAAAGACGTCTTTGACGTTGAGCGGCTAATCTAATTAAACACTTAGGGTCTACCTCTCGAGCGGTTTCAAACACCGATTTCTCCTCATTAGTAAGAAAACTTAAATGCTGAACAGAACCTCCGTTATTTGAAATATCTTGCCAAACATCAAAAGAATCTTTTCCTTTGGACTGCAATAGTTTCTTTAAAATTGGGTTGTACCTAACAAAATTTCCTTTCGCCGAAGCTTGAAGAAATACATTAGCCGCAATGGGCTCGATACCTTGAGAAACCCCTCCGGAAATAAGCGATGAACTAACAGTTGGCATTAAAGTGGTTCGATGTGTATTTCTATATCTTTCGTTGGGGTCTTCTTCGTCTCCAACCCACTCTGGGCAACCATATTCTATAGCTAAATCTCTAGAAGCTTGATCTGCTTTGTTTTTAATCGTAGTGAATATTTCATTGTTAAGGCGCATGGCTTCTGGAGAATTCATTGGAATCATTTTGCTTTGAAGCAAAGTATGAAATCCAAGAACGCCTAACCCTAATGCTCTACCTTTAATTGCCGAAGCTCTTGCTCGTTCAAAACCTCTGATATGAGCTGACTCTTGGATAAAACTCTCCATAACACCATCTAGAAACCATATAGAAGTTTCAATACAATCTGTGTCCTTAAGTTCATCCCACTTAGCGAGGTTAATACCTCCTAAACAACAAACAAAGCTATAATTACTGGCGTCAGAATGTAAAGTAATTTCAGAACAAAGATTACTGGCATTTACTCTAAGATTATTTTTTACATATGACTTAGGTCTAGATTTATTAACGCTGGATCCAAACATGACGAATGGTTCTCCCGTGTCTATCCTAGCCTCTAACAAAGCTGCCCAAACCTCACGACACTTATGGTTGCCCGCCAAAAGATCTTTCATGAAACGATCTGGTAAAACTATGCCGTGATGAAAACTAACCTCTTTCATCTTAAGAGAAAGATCTCCAGTAGTTCTCCGACAGTTAATGAAATCAATGATATCTGGATGAATCTCAGGATCTTCTCCACCTTCAATTTCTCCGTTGTTAATTCTGGGATCAGAATATACTCCAAGCCACATAGCGACACTACCTCTTCTTGTGCCCCCTTGGCTTACAGTACTCACAGTACTCTCAATACACTTAGCCCATCCTAAAATTGTATCAGTAACACCGCCTCGACTAATAGGTTTCCCAGAACCTCTAAGAAATCCCATAAAAGAAGAAACCCCACCTCCGTGCTTCGAGAGCACCCCTAGCTCCAAATTTTGGGCTAATATGCTATAGGTATCATCCTCACAAGAAGTACCAAAACAAGAGATGTTTAACCCTTTATTGGTACCCATATTAGCAGCAACAGGAGTAGATAAAGTCATCCAATTGCAATCAATATATTTGTAAAACTTATCGGCTAACTCTGGCTTTTTAAGATAGCCAGCGCAAGAGTCAGCCACACGACGATACATTTGCCGAGGAGTTTCACCCTTTAAAAGATAACCGTTGATAAGTGTATGATACCCCTCGTCAGTAAGCCATGCCGGGGCTTCACCAATATTTTTTAAATTTTGAAGCACGATTTGCTCATCCATTTGTTTCCTTATTTTCAACCAACATTAATCGTTCTGCGTCTCTCTTTTCCCAAATCTTTGAGAAGTCTGCAATATTCTTAGAATAAGATAGCTCTCTTCCTGCAAAGAAGTCGCTGGACTGAATGCCTCCAGCATAGACACCAAACCATGAAATCTTTTCAAGAAGCTCTTTATCTATGTTTTTCCAGTTCGTCTTAAGACCTAACTCAATCAGTTTGTTATTAGCTCTATGACGAATGTAATTCTTAAGTTCCTTAAGAGTGATGCCTTCTACTGGTCCTTTTTCAAAGGCTCGCTCAATAAATGAATCCTCCAATTGAACTGTTAATCTAGCAGCATCATATATTTTCTTTTTTAATTCGTCAGTCCATAAATAATTGTTTTCTTTGATTAAAGTCTTGAACAAATATATTCCAGTAGAAGAATGTAGATTTTCGTCTCTTATGGAATATAAGAGACCTTTACCTATTGATTTAAGTAAATTCCTTTTGTTAAAAGACAACAAGCCCATAAAATTACTAAATAAAGAAACGCCCTCAGCGAAGGCTGAAAATACTGCCAGACTAACTGCCCTATCTTCTAAAGAATCAGTTTTGCAATTAATTAACACATCGAGTTTATCTTTTACCTCTTTGTGCTGGCTAAAATCCTCCATCTCTTTTTCTAATCCAAGAGATGTATCAATTAAACTATAGAAACGAAGGTGTACAACCTCCATAGAGGCTGCCGTCGAAGCAAAAAACATTACTTCCGGCAACGGAAACCAGGAAGCAATTCTAGCCCAATGTTCTTCAATTATTAGCTCAGCTTGAGTGAACCCACGCAACACACATGTAATAAAATGCTGTTCAGTATCATTTAATTTCGTTCTAAAATCAACAATAGAATCGTTGATGTTAAACTCATGGTGAGTCCAATGAACCGCATTTTGACGATCGGTCGCATCAACTAATTCCTGGTATTCAATTGGAAGTAGCGTCTTTCTTGGTTCTAATAATGGCACTGTAAGTCTCCTTTTTGGGCACAATCTCTATTCGTATCGAAAATTCTACTAAAATCAAACAAGTCTTTCTTAGAAGCCTGTTCTATTAACATCTTCTCGTGATAAGACAATTGTTCTTTAAACTGATTTTCCCATATCACTACTGGAAAAACTTTGTTTCTATACAAAACGTCTAATCTAGCATCAACTTCATCACTTAACTCTCGATATTTTTTACCAAAAATTGGGCTAATATCATTTGGATCATAAACAGGTTTTTCTCCCAAAACCGAGGGATAAAAATCAAAATAGAAATAATAATTCTCAACTTTGTTCAAGGCAAACGGAGTATATTTTTTACCCTCTAATTCAATTGACTTCCCAATACAACTATCATTGAAAAATTCTCTAGGTAACGTTTTAGACCAAGCTGTTCTTAATTGTCTAATCTTAACATATTCCTTTTCTAAAAGTCTCCATTTACTTTCCCAAATAGAAATAATCTTAAACCCGTTTCTTGTAATTAACTTTTCGCGCTCAATTGTTTTGATAAATAGTTCTTCTGGCGTTGAACCAAGATAGTTACTGTTTTTAACAGTATTAGGCTCTCCGTGAAATAAACTACCATAAAATTCATACCAAATTTTATTTTCCACATCAAGACCATCGGGCTTAAGTAACTTACCATTTAATTTAATTGCCTTAGATCTTTGTTCCTGCGGAACATGAACAAAATCTAACCAATTAGATTCAGCTAGGGACCCTCCCGCATACCTTCTGCACTCTAAGCACCCAGTTGTTTCAGTGATGTGATAATGCATAGATTGCCAAAACACATAACCATGAATTGTACAAGACATTTTCATTGGAGTCGTACTACCTACGTATGTAGATTCATCATACTCATATATTAACCCATATTTGCTTGCAGCCTCTTGTTTTGCATCGGCAAAATTCTTAACTTTCTTTTTAGAAATACTTTCATTCGCACAAATACGACAACCACTTTTAGATGTATAAACGTGAGAAAGTGGTTTTATCCAAAAACTAATTTGATGATAATTGCAAACTATCTCAACTTTAGTTTTCATGTTCTTATAGATAACCTTCTCATAACTATAATGTCCTGGCTCATGAGCCAATAAGGCTTTTTCTAAAAATTTCTCTAAAGTACCAACTACGGTTAAATACTGGGCTTCGGCTCCACATTTCTTGCACCCATTGCCATCTACCAAATACTGTGCAACAATTTCAAAAAACTCCTGATGTTTATTACACCAGACTTTGACTTTATTGTTGCAGCCAGTATATTTAATAAATGAAAAATCATAATCACGATTTAACTCTGTTGCTTTTTTGGTTATTTTTTTTACAAACTTGTCTTGTGCATTTACTTTTTTCTCCATATTTCTTCTCTTAAATACAACAATGCCCTAAGAACTATAAACCCTTAGGGCATCCAGCATTTTCTATCCGCTCTAATTCAAGATCTTGCTATGCTGCCAAATCCTGTCTTAGTTTATTCTTGCTACTGTTTAACAGTTTCCTTGCTTGTGCTTTCTCAATTCCAAGCTTGTCGGCTGTCTCGGTAAGGTTATATCCCCCTATCCCATATTCTGTTACCGACCTCTCGGTGGGCTCCAACTTCTCCAACGCCCTCTCTAATTGTTGCCTCTTCTCCAGCATTTCCGTATCATCTGAGCTGATACCCTCGGGTATCATACTCAGCTCAAATCTCTTCGGTTTGATCTGGCTAGCTTTCGCCATCGGGAATTTAACAATCGAATAACAATTGGCAGCTCGGGGCACCCTCAGTCTAAGATACTGATCTGCCCACCACACAAATGGTCCCTTCTTCTTCCAGGAACGAATAGCGTAGAGAAGAGCAATCTGTCCCTCTTGGGCTAGGTCCTGAGCATTAGAGAACCCAAGATAACGTTGATAGTGCCTTCGGGGAATCCAGGCAAGCTTATCGAATATCAAGGATTTTTGTTGTTGAGCTCGAGGAGAGTTGTCTTGGTCGAGGAGTTGATATCGCTCGACGATGGAATGGATATCGTCTTCTTGTTCGGTAAAGTAGGTTTCAGTCATTGCTCCTTATGGGGAGCCCTGGGCATTTAAGCCCCTTGCGGTAAACTTGCGGAACCGGAGGGCTCCATTTTTCTATGGGGTTAGATTAGGGTTAGTCGAAGGTTGGGTTTTTGTTTGAGTTTTAAGGCTCAAGATTATGCTATTTTACCTACCAATT
>Ga0075163_10004857_pt1 | contig 17999 bp, 15 predicted proteins | sample JI1023141ADNA_FD_71478 | JGI IMG/M metagenome (GOLD analysis project Ga0075163, IMG submission 71478) | Wastewater effluent complex algal communities from Wisconsin, to seasonally profile nutrient transformation and Carbon sequestration -... | ecosystem: Engineered > WWTP > Effluent > Algae...
CCATTTGGGTTGATGGTCCGTTAGAGATGGATCCTGAATTTGAAACAGGAGGTTTAGCTGTACTGCCAAGTGGATATGGTGCTTTACATGCACAGGCATCTTTATGGACAGCAAATTATTCTGATCCCACATACAATGGTAATGCAATTTTTAGAGAAATTCAAAGTTCATATACATCTATTCTTAGGCTTCCACAAAATGATCAAGTACCATATGCTGTCAGATGTATAAAAGATTGATAAAATTATGAAGTATATTTATTTAATCATTGTACTAATATTTTTCTCCTGCACAAAACCAACCCTAACCGGCCACTGGAAGTGCGACAATACAGGAATAGCTAAATCACTCAACAAAAATAAAGAGTTGCAGACAGCTCCGATTAAAGAGTTTTATGATTTGCTACAAATAAAGTCATTAGAATTTGTCATCTCTTAATATGGCAAAGCAAAATAGACTACAAAGTTATCAGGTACCGTAAGTGAATTATCACTTACGGTCACCAATAACTATCATGGAGATGCTTCCAAATATCTACTCAATGATGAATCTGATCACTCAAATGACATGATCACGACCTTAAAATCACTGACAAAAAATAAATTGGAAGCATCCTTTGATATGTTGGACGATGGGATGTTATTGGACCTAAAAATGGACCGAATCAAATAAAATATAATAAAAGTCATTCAAATGCCCCACTTAAATTTACTTAATCACACTCCGCTCAAAATAGCTCCGCAAAAGGATTATCAAAGCACATTACTCACCTACCAAAACCATCGCCTATCTATAAAAGAAGGAAATACCTACCTAATTGTACCAATCTCCCAAATTATTTTCATTTCTGCCGATTCCAATTATTCCACTTTGTATTTATCAAATGGTAAAAAGATAATGACAAGCAAAACGCTTAAAATATGGGAAGATAAAATCGATCATCCGTTTTTCATCAGATGTCATAGATCTTATTTAATTAATATGCGCTACATTGATAACATTAATATGAAGTCATCTCTTGCTGTTGTTTCTTCTCACACTATTCCAATGTCAAGGAGTCTGAAATCCAAACTATTATTATCAGTTAAAACAATAATGTGATCATAAACCATGATTTCTGAATACAAAAATCACATCCCCATTAGTCCAGGAAAAAAACCAACCAAAGTCAAGACAACTATCTGAATTAAAATAAATGGGACTATACCTTTATATATGTCTGAAGTTTTGACTTCTGGTGGTGCCACACCTTTCAGATAGAATAATGCAAAGCCAAATGGTGGCGTCAGAAAGGATGTTTGTAAATTCAGAGCAAGCAAAATGCCTATCCACAAGGGATCCATTTGGAACTTTATAAAAACAGGTGCCACTACTGGGACGATGATAAAAATAATTTCTATAAAGTCAATAAAAAAACCTGCAATAAACACAACGACCATCACCAATACCAAAAATTGATATGGTCCTAATTGACTATTTTCTACCATCTCTACCAGCATCTTATCACCACCTAAACCTCTAAATACCAATGCAAAGGTAGTTGCTCCCAGCAAAATCATAAATACCATGGATGTTAGATGCGATGTCTCATCTCCTACACTTTTGAGTAATGACCAACTCAGTTTTTTCTGTATAAGAGTCAATACCAAAGCACCCAATGCACCAACTGCTGCTGCTTCTGTAGGAGATGCGACACCTGAAAAAATCACACCTAAGACGGCAAGTATCAAAATCATAGGGTAAAGAAATGACCTTAATAGTTTTGATTTATAATTGTCTTTTTTGTAAGCGGCAATTTCTTCATCAGGTAGCGCAGGTGCTTTATCAGGATATATTCCTGAGAATACAATTATATATATGATGTAGGCCAACACTAAAATCAACCCTGGAATAACGGCGGCTTTAAACAAATCTCCAACCGCTACATTGAGTACACTTCCTAACAAAACTAACACAACAGAAGGTGGGATTATTTGGCCCAAAGTCCCTGAACTAGCAATAATTCCTGTGGCCAATGGAATAGAATATCCCTTTCTAATCATAACAGGTAAGCTAATCAATCCCATAGCAATTACAGTGGCGCCTACTATGCCAGTAGATGCAGCTAACAAGGTACCGACGACAACGACAGATATGGCCAATCCTCCTTTCATTTTACCAAACAAAATACCCATTGCTTGTAGCAATTCTTCTGCAAGTCCAGATTTCTCTAAGGTCAATCCCATAAAGACAAACAATGGGACAGCCAATAAAACGTAGTTTTGGATAGTGCCCATAATCCGCAAAGGCAAGAAATCCAGAAAATCAGGAACTACAAAATATCCGACTATGACTGATAATCCACCCAACAAAAATGCTACGGGATATCCTGTCAATATAAATAAAAATATTGCTCCAAACAAGATAATCGCTATCCACTCGTAACTCATTGCACTAAAGTTTTGATTTGTTGGATAATAATGACCACGCCTTGAATAAATAACAAAATAAATCCAAAGACAATCATAAATTTGATGACATATAAGGCTGGCAAGCCTCCAGGATTGGGGCTATTTTCTTTGATGTAGAAAGAATTTGATGCATAATTGGTACACGTATGAATGGCAACCAAACACCAAGGAATCAACAAAAACATACTTCCTAATAAATCAACGATAGCTTTTTGCTTACTAGAAAAATCATTATAAAAGATATCGACTCTGACATGTTTGTCCTTTTGAAGTGTATAAGCACTACCCAACAAAAATATTAATCCAAATAGATGCCACTCCAATTCTAATATCCAATTGTATGATTGATTAAACAAATACCTCATAAAGACGTCTAGACAAATAAGAAACACCAACATTACATTTAACCACGACGATCCAATGCCTATAACTTTGATAAAACTTTTGACTCGTTCCAATATTTTATCCATCCCATCAAATTTGCTGTAAATTTATACAAGTTGTCCCAATATAATAATTTTTAAACACTTCTTTTCGTCGTATAAAATTCCATAAACAATCAAATCAAACTGATTTTCATCTATAACTTTATAAGTCTTTATATAATATTGGTACGTTTTGGACGAATAATAACTCCAATTTGCTTAACTATTTGTTATCTTTGTGACACAATTCAATTATGTAAGCTGTGAACAAAAGTGTGATAAAATGCTTATATCGATTGAAAAACATGTTTTTAAAACATATTCTGAGAATATATTAAACAAAATTTATATATGAAATCTTTCTTTCCTACATTTTTTGCATCTTGCTTAGGTGTATTTGCAGCTTTTGCATTGTGCATATTCATACTCATAGGTATGGGAATTTCTGGCATGTCAAAAACCAATAGTTACAGTGACAATTCCATTCTAAAACTAAGTCTTGAGAATTTCATTCCTGAAAAAACGGGCAATGTAAGCCAACAATCCGTTTTTATGGGTGGTCAAGACGAGAGTTTAGGATTAAGAACGATCTTGAAATTAATTGAAGCTGCTGCCATAGATGAAAAAATAGTAGGTATTGTTATTGAAAACAATAATACAAGTATTGGCCAAGCCACAATCTTGAGTTTGATGGAAGGACTTGAAAAATTCAAAGAAAGTGGTAAGTTTATATATTCTTATGCAGATTTCCACAGCCAGTCTTCTTATATGTTGTGTTCTGTAGCGGATTCCATGTTTATCAATCCACAAGGTGGTGTTGATCTAAAAGGATATGGCGCGTCGATTCCATTTTTTAAAAATATGCTGGACAAAGTTGGAGTTGAAATGGAGATATTCTACGCTGGAAACTTTAAAAGTGCAACAGAACCTTTCCGTTTGACAGAAATGAGTGAATACAACAAGTTGCAAACAAGGACTTTCCTTACAGACATGAAAGATATTATGGTGGAAAAGTTAGCTGCAAGTAGAAAATTGACTCATGTAGCTCTTGATAGCATCATGACCAATTATGATGGTAGGACAGCAAAAAAAGCAAAAGCTGTAGGTTTAGTAGATGAATTGTTTTATAAAGATCAATTTGATGACTTTTTGAGAAAAAGGACAGATATTGAAGAAGGAAAAAAAATAAAATATGTTTCACTTTCAAAATACAATTCCCTTGCTGAAACCGAAGAATCATCTGGCAAAGACAAAATAGCTATCATTCATGCAGAAGGTGAAATCATCTATGGTTCAGACGAATCTGGAATCATAAGTGAAAAGAAATATTTAGGCATGCTTACAAAAATCAGAAATGATAAAAATATAAAAGCAGTGGTACTAAGGGTTAATTCACCAGGTGGAAATGCATTTAGTAGTGAAGTGATTTGGAGAGAATTAGAAAAAATCAAAGAAGCTGGTAAACCTGTGATTGCGTCTTTTGGGGATTATGCTGCATCAGGTGGATATTATATTGCCGCAGGAGCTGATAGAATCGTAGCTGAGCCAAATACATTGACAGGTTCAATTGGTGTGTTTATGATGTTGCCAAATGCTACTAAACTGTTAAATGAAAAAATAGGGGTAAACTTTGATACCATTAAGACGCATCCATTTGCAACAGGTTTTAGTCCTGTAGTACAGCTTACTGACAAGGAAAAAGCAATCTTACAAGAATCAACTTTAGATATTTATGACCTATTCATAGAAAGAGTATCTACAGGAAGAAAAATGAGTGTAGAAGCCACTAAAGAGATTGCGCAAGGTCGAGTTTGGACTGGTAAACGCGGTAAAGAGATTGGTTTGGTAGATGAACTTGGTAACCTTGAAGATGCCATTAAAATAGCTAGTGAAAAAGCAAATATAACTAGTTATAAAGTGGTAGAATATCCTACAATAGAAGAAGATTTTTTCTCTACTTTGATTCGTGAGATATCAAAAGGTAAGGATACGGAAGATGTGACAAGCCTATTTGTGAGCAAAGAAGAAAGAAAACTTTATGAGCAATACCAACAAGTAAAAGGAATTCTAAGATGTAAAGAACCCAATGCAAGACTTCCTTTCTTATTTGAGTTTAATTGATAGTTTTCTATGCAGTATTTGGAATTAAGATCTGGAGAAACCACCATTTGTTTCCACAATAGCTGGATGGGTGTGGAAACGGTGGAAGTAAATGGCCAAATTTATTCAAAAAAATCATCTGTTTACGGTGCCCAACACTATTTTGTAATCACTGAAAATGGAAAACAAGTAAATTATATCTTGATCTCCAAAGTAGCGGCTGACCACATTTCTGTGATGGTGGATTTACTGAAAGACGGTAAACCAATACATGAAAACATACCGCTTCCTTATGGTAGTAAACCAAAATCACCTGCGGCAGTTGCAAAACAGGAAGGCCTTAAAAGACTAAAAATGTTTGATGTAGATATTGCCATTGAAGAATTTAAAAAAGCGCTAAAAATAACTCCAAACGATCCGGAAATTTACTTCAACCTAGCTTGTGCATATTCAAATAAAGAAAAAGCTGATGAAGGATTTGAATGTTTGCGAACAGCGTTAGAAAAAGGACTAAAAGAAACAGATAACATTTTTTCTCATGATATGCTTGCTTATTTAAGAGTTCACCCAAGATTCTCTGAAATCAACAAAATACTGGATCAAACCATTTAAAATTATGTATTGTAAATGAAAAATCCCAAATCATGAATCATGTCCAAAATACCCTAAAATAGGTCTGAATACATTCAGTTAAAAAAGCTATTCAAAAAAAAAACTCAGAAATAACCAAAATATTATAACACATAACACTGAATATTAATTAATTATGAATTAACTATATAAATATGTTATAAGCCCAAAATTTTGTATTTTTCTATTCTGCAAATCAAACCGATATTTGTACTATCAAAGTTGTTAAAGCCACATTTTATTAATAACTTTTAGATTAGTCAAAGGATTAGTCAGAAAATTCGGAAATGTTCATGGGATTAAAAAACATTCGGAATAAGGCTGATTTTTGTTATGTAATAGTAAAGATCAGCCTAATTCCCCGAAACAAATAAGTAATAAAGTTTTGAATTTTATATAAATTAGCAAAAAAGAGATTAGTTACAGAAAGTGAGATACTCTGTAATTGAAGTTTTAAAGTTCATGGGTTATAGTCTAAAATGGTCGCTGGGGGGCGATCATTTTTTATTTAAGGTAAATTTTCTTAGGTTTTATATCATCCCAAATGATCTCAAAAACCGTTTTAAGAGACACTGAATAAACTTTACAGAATATTCAGTGTTTTTTTTTATATAATTTTAAATAATCATGAGACTATCATTGTCTTTTTCGCCTTGTCCCAACGATACATTTATTTTCGAACCGATTGTAAATAAAAGAATTGACTTAGAAGGTTTAGAATTTGATATTACACTTGACGATGTCGAAAACCTAAATAAAGCTGCCATAAATCACTTACCAGATATTACCAAGTTAAGCTTCAATGCATTTACTTCATTATCAGATCATTACCAACTACTTAATAGTGGAAGTGCCCTTGGCAACAATTGTGGACCTCTCCTTATTTCTAAAGAAAGAATAGCGATTGAAGATATTCCAAATCTAAAAATAGCTATTCCAGGTATCAATACCACAGCTTATCTTTTATTAAAATTTGCTTTTCCTAATGTCCAATATATATCAGAAATGTTGTTTTCGGACATAGAAGATGCTGTACTTTCAGGCAAATGCGATGCAGGATTGATCATCCACGAAAATAGATTTACGTACCATTTGAAAGGTCTAACAAAAGTTATGGATTTGGGTGAAAATTGGGAACAAAAAACAGGAAGTCCTATTCCTTTGGGTGGTATTGTTTTGAGAAGGTCTTTTGATGAAGAACTAAAGACAAAAGTTAATAGAGTATTATTCAATAGTATTCAATATGCATTCGAACATCCTGGTTCTGGTATGCCTTATATTCGCCAACATGCTCAAGAAATGGACGAAAATGTCATGTTATCGCACATAAGTTTATATGTGAACGAATACTCAAAAGATCTTGGAACAAACGGCAAAAATGCTGTTAAAAAACTATTCAACACAGTACATCCAAATACGGAATCTAGTGTCTTGGAACAGTTGTTTGTTTCTTAGTATTCTTTACATTTCAGTAAAAAACGTTCTCAATTCTTTTGCATCTACAGGTTTCATTTTTCCAGCAAGAATAAGCCTTAATTCACGTCTTCTGCTTGCTACTTCAAATTGCTTTTTCTCATCATTGGTAAGTGGAATGACGGTAGGTACTTTTGTAGGCTTGCCAGTTGCTTTGTCAATGGCCACAAAAGTAAAGTAGGCATGATTAGACTGACGTGGATTGGCACCTGTAATATCAGCAGCCGAGACTTCCACATAAATTTCCACAGACGTATTGAATGCACGGGTGACCGTGGCAGTTAGCGTGATTACATCTCCAAGTTTGATAGGTTCATGAAATGAAATATGATCCACTGAAGCTGTGGCCACTTGTGACTCACAGTGTCTAGCTGCACAAACTGCACATGCTATATCCATCCACCTCATGAGATATCCACCCATAAGATTTCCCATTGGGTTGGTATCATTGGGCATGATCATTTCAGTCATAATGGTACGAGATTCAGCTACTAATTTTTCACGCATAAGGAATGATTTATAAATTCTATTCGATAAAGGTACAAAGAACTATATTTTTAAAATATATAATTCACAAAATTTAAAAACAGCAAAAGTAAATATATGTTCTTAAAACAATCAAATATTCTGAATCTTAGTCAAGACTCACACCAGCTCAAATTCAAATAAATCAGCAAAAACTGAAACAAGTTTTCCTCCTACTTCTTGCAGCGGAACTTCACGACCAAGTTCTTTAGCTAAGGAAGTCACTGTTTTATTTTCATCCACAATGCCACATGGAATGATCTTATTAAAGTAATCAAGGTCCGTATTAATGTTGAAGGCAAAACCATGCATACTGACCCATCTAGAAAGGTGTACGCCAATAGCACAGATTTTTCTGTATTGATCAGATGTTTCATTCGGCGGAAGCCATACGCCTGTGTAAGAATCGATGCGCTCACCTTTGAGTCCATATAGCGCAAGCACTTGTATAATTGCTTCTTCTATCATTCGCACATACTTATGCACGTCCGTAAAAAATTCGTCTAGGTCAAATATAGGGTAACCAGTAATCTGACCAGGTCCATGATAAGTAATGTCTCCTCCCCTATTTATTTTGAAAAATTCAATATGACCTGTTGCCAACTCTGCATCCGTAAGTAGTAAATGATCGATAGAACCACTTTTGCCAAGGGTAAAAACAGGCGAATGTTCGCAAAATATTAGTTGATTTTTTTGATCTTTGAGATTCTTTTCTGACTCTGTCCAATCTCTTTTTTGCAACTTCCTTTCTACCAATTGTTTGTGAATGCCTGTCTGAAAATCCCATACTTCTTGGTATGTCAGGCCTTTGACCCACTGAAAATGTACTTTAGGTTGTGTCATAAGGGCAAAATTAGATAAAAAACCATAAATAATATTGCAAATACACTGAAAATGACAAAGTTATATTGATTATTATCATTTAATACTGTAATTTTGTATTTTAATTTTAGTCGACATGGTACAAGTAATACTTAAATTTAGATGCTTATTAGTTATTTTTATCAGCATCTTGGTGATTCAGCCCAACTTTAGTCAAATGACTATGCATAACTTTACAGTCACTGATTCACAAGGGAATACACACAATCTGTACACGTCGTATCTTGATCAAGGCAAAACTGTCGTTATTAAATTCTTTTTTACCACTTGCCCACCGTGTATTGCCATCTCACCTCAGTGGCAAGATAAATATGAAGCTTGGGGATCGGGAAATAATGATGTAGAATTTTTAGAAGCTACAACTATCACGTCTGACAACAATGCAAAAGTAAATGCATTCAAAGCTAACTACGGACTTACAATGAAAGGCATCAGTCATGAAGGAAATGCTCCAGCCATTGTAGATCCTTTCAAAACAGGTACCTATGGATCTTGGTACGGAACACCATCATTTGCAGTTATTTCACCAGATAGAACGCTAAACTATCCATTGTTTTTTTCTGATCTTGACGAAGCTATTGCTGCCACAGGTGCTCAGATGCCAGGTGGAAATGCACCTGATCCGACGACAGTTCAACTAAATATACAATCTAATAATCTTAATATCCCAGATGGACATGTGAAGTTTTACTTGAAACCAAATAATGCTTCTACACCAAAAATAGAAATAACAAAAAACAGCCAAAACCAATTTGTATTTGATTATCCATCTGTTTCATTTCCACAAATGGTAGAACCGATAGTGATTATGGAAAGTAATGGTCCAGGATATACAAACGCCATCACTGCATTAGATGCCTTGGATGTACAAAAACATATTTTAGGTACAAAGCTGTTGACGACCAATCGTCAATTGGCAGGTGGTGACGTCAATAATGATACAAAAGTAACGGCATTTGATGTCTTACAAATTAAAAAGATGATTTTAGGTTTGATCTCTCAATTTCCGAATACGCCTTCATACAAATGTTTGTCTTGCAATCAAGTCATAACTTCGGATCCGGGCAACACTGTTACCGTAAATATTGAAGTTGTTAAAACAGGGAATGTCAATTAAATAGTTACTTCAACAAAGTTTTTCTAGCAATTCAAATAGTTTTGAGTCTGTTGCCACTGCACCAGAAGAAATCATTTTAAAAATTTCAGTGCTTCGATTTGGGTTATAAGGTTTTGAAGTCTTATAAATTGTAAATGCTTCAGGTCGATTTGCTATGGCTATGCTTAGTTTTTCAAAATCGTTGTAATCAATATCTTCACTTGACAAATGATCTAAGCCTATTAAAGTTATCTTTTCATCAACACACTTAAAAACCTTAAGTCCTGATTTATCTGCATATTCTAGGTATTCTGTTTTCCTGATGATTCCTTCAAAAACAACATCACTAAATGCCTCTATCAAACCATTTGTAACCAAAGGTTGACTTTCTTTTATACTTATCCAATCTTGTGCTGTGATACCATTCAAAACTAGGAATTTAACAAAATCATCTTCCAACGCTTCCAATTCCACACTATTTAGTACCCTATATTTTGCCATTTTGGAGTTAATATTTTTGAATTGCGCAATCTTAAAATTAAAATTTCAACAGCATTTCTTAGCCTATTTAGAAAATCAAAAGTAATAAATATTTCCTATGTGTATGACAAAGATGTAAAATAAACAGCTTCAATATTTTTATATTACATAAATATTACATACGTTTGTACCACTATAACAATCGATACCATTTAAAGAAAGCAAAATGAATGATAATAATCTTTTTTTGGATTTTAAAATTTCAAAATCTAAAATCAATGCGTTTATACATGAAGAACTTAAAAAACTTTTAGTTGAAAAAATAGAAGTCTCCGGCTACTTGATCCAACTGAAACAAGTTGAAAATAATAACATCACGGTCAATGTAAAATCTAGATCCATTATTGTCAATGCTCCCGTTAATTTTGGTTTTACAAAATCCGCAGGTTTATTCAGTATAGAAGGTGAAGGTACTATTAAAATATGTCTAGAAGTAGCATGTCAAGTGGATGAAGATTTTTTGTTGACGACAAAATCTACTTTAGTATCACACGATTGGATAGAATCGCCTAAGGTTACCCTTGGACAACTCACCATTCCTGTGGAAACATTAAGCGACTGCGTAATAAAATATGTAAAAGAAGATACATTAGAAAAACTAGATAAAAAGATTGCATCAGATATAAATTTAAATGAAATTTTGATAAAATATTTAAATGAATATGGTATAAATTATCCAATTTACAAAAAACCAGATTTATACTTTAACTTCCAACTCCTTCAGATTCAATCTGATGTGTTCAGAGAAGACGAAAATGACATTCATGTCCATATGTGGTTAGAGATTTTAAGTAAGGTTTCTGACTTACCCGTACAATTTGAGCAAAATCAAGCACCAAAATTTTTCTGGACTGAAGAAAAAACAGAATCAAAACTCCAAAAAATAGACATCGAATTATCATACAAAGGCATAGCAAAAATGATAATTTCAGAACTAAACGGCCAAGAATTGGGTGGCAAATCATTTGAAATCGAAAGTATCCATATGAGGATGACAAGTTTCTTAGAGATAAAAGCAAACCTGCTACAACCAATCAAAGGACTTATAACCATTACTTGTTTACCTACATTAGATATTCAACAACAGCATATTGATTTAGAAAATTTAGACATAGATATTGATGCCCAAAACATCATATATAAACTATCGTCCCCTATTATTGAGCGTATTATAAGTACAAAAATCCAATCTGTACTACCTATCAAACCCGCAGAAACTTTGAGTAAATATATTGCAAAAATACCAAATGTACAAGTTCATCACAACTTGATCACTTTATATCCACATGTAAGTAAAGCGACAATAGAAACCCTAAACTTTGGTCAACAATCTATCAATTGTACCTTATTATTGGGTGATGCAGAAGTGGATATTGTGGTTTAAGCAAATAATAAATTGGCGTATTTCGATGTATTACATGATTTAGGGAAATTAGGTAATCCTTACAGAGTCATATAATTCATTTGGCTAAACTTCATTATTTTAGAGAAAGTACTTGTTGTTCAAAATAAAATTTTGTTTACCTTTGCGATAATTAAGAACACAATAAGATATCTAACAATCATGAGTATTAATCCATTAAAAATGTTGTCTGCAAAAGTTCAGGCAATGGAAGAGTCGGCCACCATCAGAATGGCACAAAAAGCAAGAGACCTAGCTTCGAAAGGCGTAAATGTAATATCCTTGAGTCTTGGTGAGCCAGATTTTGACACGCCAGAATTCATAAAAGATGCTGCATATCAGGCACTTAAAAAAGGAAATACCAAATATACGCCTGTACCAGGTGCACTTGATCTCAGAAAAGCCATTTGCGATAAATTCAGAACTGAAAATGGACTTGAGTTTGATCCTACACAAATAGTGGTTTCTAATGGCGCTAAACAAAGTATTGCAAATATCTGTATGGCAGTCTTAAATGAAGGAGACGAAGCTATCGTACTTGCACCATATTGGGTTTCTTATGTAGAAATCATAAAATTTGCTGGTGGTAATCCTATTGTCTTGAGTGCTGGGATTGAAGAAGATTTTAAAGTACAAGCGGACAAAATCAAAGAAGCCATTACAGATAAAACAAAAATGCTAATTTTCTCGTCACCTTGCAATCCTACAGGTTCAGTGTATACCAAAGAAGAACTAAAAGCAATTGCAGATGTCATTGGAGAAAATGGAAATATCCTGATTGTATCAGACGAAATTTATGAATACATCACTTTTGCTGGAAAACACGAAAGCATAGGTGCATTTGAAAATGTCAAAGAGAACACTGCGACTGTAAATGGTTTTTCCAAAGGTTTTTCCATGACTGGTTGGAGACTAGGATATATGGGTGGGCCTAAGTGGCTTGCAGATGCATGCAATAAAGTTCAAGGTCAAATCACCTCAGGTGCAGCGTCCTTTAGTCAAGAAGCTGCTGCGGTAGCTTTAAGGTCAGATAGATCAGAAACCATTGCCATGAAAGAAGCATTTTATAGCAGAAGAGACTTAGTCATCAATGGATTAAAAGAAATCCCTGGATTCAAAGTAAATCAACCACAAGGAGCATTTTATGTCTTTCCAGATGTGAGTCACTACTTTGGTTATACCAATGGAAATGTAGAAATCCACAATGCAGATGATTTTTCAGAAGCAATGCTGACAGAAGCACATGTCGGAACAGTTTCTGGAGCAGCATTCGGAAATGACCAATGTATCAGAATATCATACGCCGCATCAGAATCTGATCTATTGGAAGCAGTCAGAAGAATTAAGGTCTGTTTGGAAGGATTTACACCAATCCAATAAATAAGTAGCAAAGTTGTATTATTATCCTGAAATTCATTTTCAGATCATGGAGATTGGATTTCAGGATAATTCTTTATAAAAAAACTGCATTAACAAATCCAAAATCTACAAACTATTATTTGGTATTTACCAATTTCAGATAGTTATAAATTCTATTAAAAACATAACAACTATACTAATTTAAAATTAAATACTAAACGTAAAGGTATTTTAGTAGCAATTAAGTGGGTGAATTCCTGATTTAAATAACTAAAATGTAAATTATTTGTTAATTAAATGTTGTTTAGTTTAAAAAACAATTGTAATTTTCGGTCTGAACGTAATATTTAATAACTTTTTTAAATTGTTTCCAATATGAATATAACATTTGATGAATTAAGAAAAATCAAGCACCAGTTACCTACAGGTAGTGTGAGCAGAATTGCATCAGAATTAAATATAGAAGAACAAACAGTCCGGAATTATTTCGGAGCTAAAAAATTTGAGAATGGTGAAGTAGTGGGTTGCCACATCGAACCAGGACCTCACGGTGGTATCGTACATCTTGACGATGACCACATTTTGCATTTAGCAAAAAAAATATTAGCAGAAGCGCAATCAATTGCTTCATAAAAAATAAAAGAAAGGAGAATTTTAATATTAAAGTTCTCCTTTCTTTTTTAATTACTTTTTGGTTTTGTAAGCTTTGATTGATTTGCTCTTGTTCGTAGTAGCTTCCTAGCTACGATGCAATATCTCTAGGCATCTTGCCTATGTATAAACTAAATTATGAATCTGATAGTATTAGCAGATGCCGCAGAAGCTGCACACGATTGCTTGTGAAGAGTGAGTTTTGCATTATGCAAGTTTGCGTCTGATTGTCGAAGTTTGTAACTTCGATACATTACTACTAGCATTTTAAATGCGTTTTTTATTTATCGCACGATATAGCATATTTTATATCTTAACAACTTTTTCTTCTTTAATCACAACATTCCCATCCGATATACGCAAAACATACATACCCGATACAAGCCCCGTCATATCCACATTATTCTGCCCATAATAAATTCTTTGCGTATGCACAGTCCGACCAGAGATATCATAGATCATAATCTGTCCATGTTGTGGTATATACTCACCTAGTGTGACAAGTAGATAATCTTCTACAGGATTAGGAAATAGGGTAATGTCTGCTACACCAGCTGATATGCCATCATCTACACTACTTGTACCTATGGTAATGGTACGACAGGATGTGTTGCTACTATTTTCATTGCTAACATTAAGACATACATTATAGGTGCCTGCAGCAGCATAGCTATGATATGGATGTCTTGTATTCACTTGTGGACTGCCATCACCAAAATCCCATCTCCATGTCTCAGGTCTGAAGTACGACAGGTCTGTGAAGCGTATCCGTAGATGATCGATCGTATCTGGCTCGTAGCGATATTTTGCTATGGGATGATTGTCTATACCCAGGGTATCGCATGGGGAACCGTCTAGTGGGCCTAAGCGATATTCTGGCATAGATGGCACGGTACGAGCGAAGGCAGTAGGCATACTAATGCTGTGTTGTCGAACATCACATGCTACGCCTGCTGCGGTGGGGTGCTCGATGACGGAAAGCATACGAGTCGATGCTGAGTTTGGAAATATATAAATACGGCCATCTGGGCCTAGCTTCATCAGGCAAAAATTTACAGGATAACCAATAAAGTCTGGAAACTCTGGAAAAAAATATTCAAAACCATCATAATCTGCCACTTTTTTTTCACTTAGGAGTGTATTGGTGGCTGTCATGTCATACTGATAGATTTGTTCCCCATTGCACACATACAAATATCTACTATCGGATGAAAAAGCAGTACCAAGACCTAAGGTTGGTTGACTCAATATTTTGGATCTCAGATTGGATATACTACCATCACATCTATCAAAATCTGCTATAGCTACACCACCACCTGTCTGGCTAAATAACATACTAGCAGTATAAAATGCTAGGTGACGGCCATCAGGCGAAAAACTAATCTGTCCACCACTACCTATATTTGTTTTTAGGCCTGTTGGATATGTATTTTCAATTTGTACGCCATTTTTATCTACTAAAAATGTGTACATCATATCAAATTTATCAGAAAATGTCACCACCCACCAGTCACGACCATTACCATGGCGGATGGCGGTAAATTCTCCAAGTAAGGTATCTCTCAATATTATAATGTCTTTTTTTAATACTTTGCCAGTTGGATTTATGTCGTTTATTTGAAATTTTGTGTACGCCATTCTGTAAGTCATTGCTTCACAATAATCATAGGTAGTATAAATGGTATAAAATTCATTCCCCACAGGAATAATTGAGACATTCTGTGACCCCAATAGCCCTCCTGGTATCGCCATTTTTTCATCACCATAATTGTTATATTCCCACTCTATGCATCCTTTATCTGGATCGGGTATATCCGATCCATAATTGATAGTATCGGCTATGGCTATATTGCTAGCATGTATGATGACTTGTCCATTGGAATATGCCAATAAGTTACCATCTTTATCACATATACTGGTATTGGCCCCATCCATATCCCATTCTCTATTCGGGTCTTCATAAATTCGTACTGGGTCGTAATTAAAATCAAAATTTGTAGAGCCCCAGTTTTCTAAGCCTTGTACGCCTCCATATTCAAGACCAAACATCCATACATGGTCTTCTTTTTGTGAAATACCACTAATACTATCAATCATCATAATCATCGATACAATGACTGTCCTTTTGATAATTGTCTTTATCTTATTAACTGAAAAATCAAAAAGCATCTCAAACTGATTCTTTTCAGCAGATTTTAAAGTCTCCATAAAAATCGTCACGGATTTTTCACATCTATTTGTCCCTTCATATGCTTTTAGAAAGTTTTCCATATTTCTACATTTTTACACTCACGTGCTATATTTTTACCAAAGGTAAGCTTTTTATTTTTATTACAAACTACTACATTATTTAAAATTTGTAGGTATCTTTTTGTTAGGTGTAAAGTTGTTTTTGGATTATTTATGGGACTTGAGCAACCACGATTGTCGAAGTTTGCAACTTCGATAAATTACTCATGCCATTTGAAATACCTTTTTAATTCAACCCAAATCAATATATTCCGATGGCAATGCAGAGATTCCAATGTCTTTAAATACCGCTCTAAAAAACTCATCTCTCATATCTTATATCTCACAACTCATATCTTCACTACCTTCCCGCTCCTAATCTCCATTTGTCCATCCATCACCTTCCAAACATACATACCTGTGGCGAGCTCCGTCATATCCACATTATTCTGCCCATAATAGATGCGTTGTGAGCGCACAGGACGACCAGAGATATCATAGATCATAATCTGTCCATATTGTGGTATAAACTCACCGAGAGTGACGAGTAGATAGTCTTCTACAGGATTAGGAAAGAGTGTGATGTCTGCTACTGCGGCTGATGTGCCATCATCTACACTACTTGTACCAATAGTGATGGTGCGACAGCTTGTGTTGCTACTATTTTCATTGCTTACGGTGAGACAGACATTATAAGTTCCTGACGTAGCATAGCTATGATATGGATGTCTTGTATTCTCTTGTGGACTACCATCACCGAAATCCCAGCTCCATGTCTCAGGCCTAAAGTACGACAAGTCTGTGAACCGTATCCTTAGATGATCTATGGTATCAGGCTCGTAGCGATATTTTGCTATAGGATGATTGTCAAGGCCTAGGGTATCGCATAGGGAACCATCTAGTGGGCCTAATCGGTAATTTGGGAAGTTGGGTGCAGAACGACTTTGGAAGGGGACGGTAATGTGATGTTGTCTAAAGGTACAAGCTTCTCCTGCTTCATCTGGAAAGTCCATCTGATGGATGTGTAAACTAGACCCTTGTCCAGTAAAGTTATAAAGCCTGCCATCGGGGCCAGATGCAAAGACCCCAAATCCTATTTCAACTCTCCAAAACTCCCAATCATTTAGAAAACCATCATATGCAGCTACTTTTGTTTTGCTTACATTTATATCTCCAGATTGTGTTTCGTACTGATATAAGTTATAAGCATTACACGCATATAAGTATTTACCTGATGGAGAAAAACTAATGCCTGTATGTAGGTCACCTTCATAATTTTCAATTGTATCTGACCTTAGATTACTAAGCTCCCCAGAACACCTATCAAAATCGTATAAATTGATTAATGTGCTATGATCCCAATATAACATATCTATTGTGGCATATTGATCTCCATTTGGTGAGAAACATGCTTGACCAAAATCGTAACCCTTATGAAGTGACCCTATTTTTTGCTTTTTATGCTCTTTTATACCTTCTTTATCAAATAGATAAATGTATTGTTCAGTTCCATCATGGCTGTTAATGATTATCCACCAATCTCTACCATTTCCATGTCTTGTAGCTACAATTTTTCCAGATTTAAAAACACCCTTTTTAATCACTTGATCATGGGCCACGATTTTGGATGAAATTTCACTATCAAATGCTAGAACATTGTAGGTAAATAAATCTTGTTTTTCTTCTATCAAATTATAAAGAGATGAAAGTATCAATAAACTATCTTTATCAGGCCATTTAAGTATCAAAATTCCCTGAGGAACGATATAACCTCTTGGCCATTCAGAAAATGTAGCCCAAAGATTCCAGTACTCTATGTTGTTTGCCCCAATTTTTTCACCACCTTCTACTTTCTGATGACTAGAATCACAGATTGCTTGTCCGTTAGTATAAAACAATAATTCTCCTTGATCAGAACAATACATAGATATTGTGCCATACAACCTTAAATTCCTTTCTGGAGTCATTTTAATTTTGTATCCATCTTCATTGAACTCAAATTGATAAAATCTATACAATTTTTCTAATTCTTCAGGAGTCAAATTCCCATCTGGATCTACATAAACATTAGAATAACCCATAGGCCAAATATGATCATTTCCATGTTGGGAAATCCCACAAATACTATCAATCATCATAATCATCGATACAATGACTGTCCTTTTGATAATTGTCTTTATCTTATTAACTGAAAAATCAAAAAGCATCTCAAACTGATTCTTTTCAGCAGATTTTAA
>Ga0075163_10004858_pt1 | contig 17997 bp, 13 predicted proteins | sample JI1023141ADNA_FD_71478 | JGI IMG/M metagenome (GOLD analysis project Ga0075163, IMG submission 71478) | Wastewater effluent complex algal communities from Wisconsin, to seasonally profile nutrient transformation and Carbon sequestration -... | ecosystem: Engineered > WWTP > Effluent > Algae...
GAACCGGCCTCGCCGTTGACGCGCGTGTTTTCCATCTTCTCGCGCACGCGGGCCGCGGCGACCTTCAGGCCTTCCTGGTTCTTCATGAGATTGGCGACAGCGCCCATCGCCTTGAGTTTGTCGAACATGCTTGCTCCGTCAGAGTGTGTTTGCGAGTCGAGGTACCGGCAGCCTGTGCAGACTCACCAGATAAACCGCATCCGTCCAAAGTCGGGGATGGGGATCATCCCGCGCCAACTCGGCGCGGGGAAGTAGACAAAGAACGCCTTGCCGATGAGCAGGTTGCGATGCACGACGCCCATCTTGGGATCGATCGCGCCGACCCAGGGATCGGGCGAGTCCCACAGGCGGCCGTCGAGCGAGGCCGGGCTGTTGTCGCCGCAGCAGAAGAACTCGTCGGGCCCGAGCGTGAGGACGCTCTGCGGCGCGGTCGCGAGGGCGGGCTGGCCTCCGAGGCTATGCGCCCGCGGCCGCGCATCAGGCGAGTACGTGCCCGGCTGGTAGAAGATGTCGCGCTTGAGGGTCACACGCGACAGCGTGAAGGGCCCACCCTCAAACTCCAGACGCGCGCCGCTGCTGACGTAGTGTCCGGTCGATGCAAGGAGCGTTGGATCGCCCACGACCGCCGCGGCCCACTCCGGGCCAAGGGTCGTCGCGTTCACGATCCGCTCGTGGGGCGTCCAGTCATACTCGGCGAACGCGACGGGCTTGCCATTCACAAATGCCTGCAGCGTCTGGTCGACATGCCAGAACTCAAGATCGGTGACGACGCCGGGCTGGAGGGGCTCGGGCAGCGTCGCCGTCGCGAGCGTCTTCCATTCGGAAACGTCGGGCGTGCCGCCGGGCTTCGCAGGCGACGAAATCTGCGGCCGCATCTTGAGCGCGACGGTGGTCCCCTTGAACTCGGCCTTGAACTCGTGGCGATACGCAAGGACGACGAGCCCGCAGTCGAGGCCCGCCTTGTCGGGGCGCACGCCATACGACAACGCGATGTCGCCGACGGGGAAGCGGTCGTGCGAACTCTGCCCATCCTCGTTGTACGCGTAATAGTCGCGGATCGACGTGCTGTAGTCCCAATCGAGGCGTGTCTGTGTCGCGCCATCCTTCGGCGAGAAGCGATAGTCCTGCTTCCCCTCGATGTCCCACATGGGAAGGGTCTCCGACGGCGCGATCCACTTGCTCTTGTATGCGACGCCGTCAACCGTGCCCGCGGGCGTGTACTGGCTGTCAAAGACGGTCTGCCACATGGAACGCTGGGCGAGTTCGGGCTTGGCGGCGACCTTCCATCCGGGCTGCTGCCACGCGTTGAGATTGGACAGATCATCGGGCTTGGGCGTCCGGACCCAAACGTCTCCATCGATCAAGGCGAGTTGATCGCCCGGCAATCCCAGGAGCCGCTTGATGAAGTTGACCTGCGGCTCGGTGGGGTTCTTGAAGACGACGATGTCATACCGAGAAGGATCAAAGATGGAGTAGAGATACTTCATCACAAAGATGCGATCGCCCGCGCGTGTCCGAGCACCCTTCGCGGCGCCAAGGCTCTGCCTGGTAATGGGGTCGATAATGGGGAAGGCCTTGGTCGTGCCCAACGCCGGGCGCGGGATGTCCGGGGTCAGCATGTCGTCAAAGCGCGGGCCGACGGCCCAGTCCAGGCCCGTCTTCGGGTTGCTGAACCGCGCGTGCGCGCCCATCAATGTCGGGGCCATGGAGCCCGTGGGAATCAGGAACGCTTCGACCACAAACCCGCGAAACACGAACGCCAGCGCGAACGCGATCGTGAGGGAGACCAGGGTCTCTTTGATGTTGTTGCGCGGGGCGGCCGGCTGAGGCGCCGCCGTGGCCGTCGTGGTGTTCGCTGGCGGGGGCGGAGTGGCAAGGCCTGTGGCGGTTTCGGGCATAGGCGTGAGCGTAGGTTCGGCGCAGGGGAAGCCGCGAACGCAGCGGCGTTCCTTCTACGTGCCGGGCCAGTGACTGTTCAGAGAGAAAGAACCACCGCTATGCCGGGCCGGGGCCTTGGGGCCTGGGTCCGCCGCCACCCTGACCACCGCCTTGGCCACCACCCTGGCCACCACCGGGTCCGCCGCGGCGTCGACGTCGACGCCGACGTCCGCCGCCCTGACCCGTTGGCCCACCCTGATTTCCACCCGGCTGCCCGCCGCCTTGCTGGCTCGAGGGTCCGGAAGAATCCGGGCCGTCATCCGGACCCTCGTCTGCGGCGTCGAGGTCGGCCATGATGTCATCCACAGAATCAGCCTTGGGAAGTGGTGGCGAACTCGGACCTCGCGACGGACCACCGGGCCCGCGATCTGGGCGTTGGGGGCGCTGTCCATCCTGAGGGCGTGGCGGACGTGGCCCGCCACCTTGGCCACTCGGCCCACCTTGGGCAGGGCGCGGGCCATCGGCGCGACGTTCACCACCCGCGCCACCGTGCCCACCTTGTCCACTCTGTCCTCCGCCTTGGTGCGGTCGATCATGCCCACGCGGCGGCGGTCCACCCGGACCCCCAGGCCCGCTCGGACGCCGATCGCCGCGTGGCGGCATCCCCGCGGGCACAAACGTCGGCGAGTTCACGCTCCCCTGCGGTGCGACGGTGTTGGTGGGGGGGACGAGGCTCTCCACAGGGATCGCGACTTCCTGGATCTTGCCGTCGCTCGCGAGGTTGTCGAGGCGGACCAACACCAACTGCGTCAGGATCTGCGAGTCGATGACGATGCCGTCGCCCTCGGGCGTGCCGACGCGCTTCTTCTTGTTGGGCAGTTTCTTGCGGAGTTCCTCGTACGTCTCGTCCTCGTAGCGCAGGCAGCACATCAGTCGGCCACAGCGTCCGGAGATCTTGACCGGATCGAGCGTCGCCTTCTGCACCTTTGCTGACTTCATCGAGATCGGCTTCAACACCTTCAGGAAGTTCTTGCAGCAGCAGTATTGCCCGCACTTTTCATAGTCCGCGGTAATGCGAGCCTCATCGCGCGGGCCGACGTGCTTGATGTCAATGCGATTGCCGAAGGAGCCGGAGAGCACGCGGAAGACGCTGGTCAGATCGAGGCGCTCTTCGCTCGTGTAGTGGATGATCAGGCGCTCGCCCCCCAGCAGCGGCTCGACGGACACGATCTTGAGCGGGAGTTTCAGGGGCTCGACGACGCGACGTGCTTCGAGTCGCATCGCGTGGGCGGCCTGCTCGAGTTGCTCCTGCTTCTGCATGTCCTCCATCGTCGCGATGCGAAGGACCTTGCCATCCTGAAAGAACGGATAGTCCCGCCCACCCGAGTTCTCGATGTAGGTGAGCATCTCCTTGCGGCTGACGCTCTTGCCACATCCGGAGTTGGGGCAGGTGCTGGTGAGCATCTCGCCCATTTCGGTGCCGCGATGGGTCTTGACGACGACCTTGCTCCCGCAACCCGGCTTGACAGTGCCGTCGTACGGAAACTCGCCGACCATCTTGAGCGACCCGAAGCGAACCACGAGGGATTTGGGCGCCGAGAGCGCCTCGTACACCTTGCGATCCTCTTCCTGGAGTTGCTTGAGATCTTCCTCGAACTGTGGGAGGGGGACGATGGGCATGAGGCGAAAGCGTAGGGAGAGTTTCCGCCTCGCACGCGGGGTCCCCGAATGCTCCGCCACTGCGTCAAAGTACGATCGTCACGGCTTTCCGAGGGTCCGGAGGCGGGAATCCTCGAAGGTCCGGGGCAGGCTGAGCCGCTGCTGCAGTTCGATGCCACGTTGCAAATCGCCTCGGTAGATCAGGATCGACTCGGTCCGCTGGTCGAGGACGACCACCAAATCCTCATTCCCGGCCTCGCTGGTCATCACCGCGTACGACCCCGAATGGCTGACCATCCCGGCGTGGGCACGATTGGCCATCCCACGAATGATGTCCTGGGCGCTCGACTCATCGCCCCGGAACAAGGCGATGCCCAGCATGACGCCAGCGATCATCCACAACGCGGGAACGGCGACGCGGGCGATCAACCCGCGGCGTGCGGGCGTGACGGACGGCACAACAGAGTTGGCGTGGTTGGTGTCCATGGTTCAGCGCCCCACCTGCATGTTGGCGTCCGCCGAGAGGCTGCGATAGCCGAACGCCGCCATCACCTGCCGCCCCTGGTCCCACTTCAGGGCGATCATCTCGTTGTTCGACGAGTCGACGACATAAAGGACGTGGGGCCCGCCACTCGCGAGGCGTCCGGCGACCAGCGTGTAATCACCCCGGGCGCGGTTCGCGGGGGCTTGCGCCGTTGCCCTTGGGCCATGCTGGATCAGCAGCACACCCGCAAGAGCGGCGATGGCGAGAATCGGAGCCACGTATCTGGCGCGGTGCATGGTGTGGTCCTCGGTGAAGCGGTCGCTGGCTTAGCCACCCGCTGGGGGCGTGGCGGGCTGCTCTGGTGCCGGGGCGGCGGGAGCCGCGGGGGGCGTCGCGTTCGGATCAGGATTCGCAGGAGTGGGCGACTGGGTTCCCGGCGCGGTCTCCAAGCCAAGCAGAGAAATGGACTCCCCGGTCGGTGGCACGATCATGACGTCCACGAAAAAGTCGGGTTTTCCCTTCGACTGAACGTTCTGTGGCATCACAAGCCAGATCTGGGCGGGCCCGTTCGCGAACTTGGCATCGATGACGATGGGAACCCTCTGGTACTTCTCCACCAGTTCATGAACCTTGTCGCTGCCTTTGTATGTCTTGATCGCGGTGGTGACGAACATCAGCACGTTCGACTCAAGGCCTTGGAACGCGCCCACGCGATCCTGGTACTGCTTGCGGAACGCCAGCAACCGCTGCTCATCGAGTTTGGCGGACGCTTCTGGTGCAAGGATTCCCTGCACGGCGCGAACATCGGCGCTCTCGATCCCCGTCATCACCGGACGGAAGAGGGACTGGACATTGCCGACCCAACTCGCGATGCCCACCCAGATGAGGATCGTGCCGAACAGCCCAATCGTCCCCGTCACGATTCCCGAGACCGCCATGCCGCGGCCGGAGAGCGCGCCCTGCTTCGCGTTGATCGCGATGATGGCCGCAATGCCGAAACCCGCCGCCGGAACGCCAGCGATGGCACCAACACCCACGCAGCACATGACCAGCGACAGGATGCCCAGCACCAATGACACGATCGCCATCACGCTCGTGCGAGGCTCAAAGCCTTGGGCGAAGTTCTCGATCGGACTGCCGGGCTGCATCCCGGACGCGGAATAGGGGTTCTGGCTCATGGTCCTAGGTTATGCCGGTTCGGGGCGTTTGCGTTTCAACCAATGCGAGGCTCGTTAGGTGCGTCCCGGCATCGACGTGCGCAGTTTTCGCACGCCCTCGACCACAATGTCGACCGCCGCCGTGATCTCCTCGCGGGGCGTGTGCTTTCCCAGGCTGAATCGCAGCGAGCCATGGGCAACGGGTTCCGGGATGCCCATCGCCAGCAATACCGGGCTTGGCTCCAAAGACCCCGAAGAGCACGCCGCCCCCGCGCTGGCGCACACACCCCGCTCCGAAAGCAGCATGAGCAGTGCCTCTGCCTCAAGCGTTGGGAACCCGATGTTCGTCGTATTCCACAGCCGTTCGCGACCGGCACCGTTCACCACTGCGTCAGGGATGGCGCTCACGATCTCACGCTCAAAGAAATCACGCAGGCCGCGCTGGACTTCACGCCTTGATGGATCGCCGAGCCACTCGCGTGCCTCCATCGCCGCGATGCCCATCCCCAGGATCGCGGCGACGTTCTCCGTCCCGCCGCGTCGCCCGAGTTCCTGCGACCCCTGGAGTTGCGGCTTGAGCCGCACGCCCGGACGCATCCACGCCACACCCACACCCTTGGGCCCGTGGAACTTGTGTGCCGAGCAGGTGAGCAGATCAACGCCATCGAGCGACTCGATGGGTTCTTTTCCCACCCACTGCGTCGCGTCACAATGGAACAGCACGCCCTTCTCGCGGCAGACGTTGGCAACTTCTCGCACAGGCTGAATCACGCCCGTCTCGTTGTTCGCCCATTGCACACTGACGAGCGCAACCGAACCATCGAGCATCGCCGGGAGCGCGCCGACATCGACAATGCCCCCTCCGAGCAAGGGCAACCACCGAACCGCCGTGCCGTCCTTCGCGAGCGACTCGGCAAGATCTCGCACCGCAGAATGCTCCACGCGCGACGTGATCAGGCCGCGCTTCGCGGCGCTCTTCGGAATCGCATCGAGCACGCCCCGGATGCAAAGATTGATCGACTCCGTCCCGCCGCTGGTAAAGACCAGTTCGCGAGCCTTGACGCCCAGCAGGTCCGCGACACTCTGGCGGGCCAGTTCAACTTCCCGTCGCACGCTCTGCCCGAATCTGTGCACGCTGGACGGGTTGCCCCACAGTTCGCTCGTCGCGCGCGCCGCGGCGGCCGCGACAGCATCGCTGGGCTTGGTCGTTGCGTTGTGGTCGAGGTAAATCACGTATTCTCCATCACATCTCGCACAAACTCATTCACCTCGCGCTCGTGCGACATGTTCAGCACATGCGCCCCGCCCTGCACGATTTTCGTCGGCGGCCTCCTCAACCTCGAGATCGGGATCACCCAATCTCGCGTGCCGTGGATGTGCCGCACGGGCACGCCCGGATCCGCCACGCCTTGCCAGTGCGTGATCGCGAACCCGCACCACCTGATGAACTCGATGCTCATCTCCTTGAGCATCTGCTGTACAAGGCGGCGGTGCACAACTGGCACGCCACCGCGTCCGACGAAGAGCGTCGCGACTCTCTTGCCAAGTCGCATGACGACGTCTGGTGCAACTTGTCCGATCGGTTCGCCCATTCGCAGCAGCGGGAGCGTCGCGCTCGGATGGTCGCAACTCCCGATGAGCACCACCGACTTCGCATTCAGGTGCCTCGCCATCTCGAGCGCCATCATGCCGCCGATTGACAGCCCGCCGACGACCGTCGGGGCGCTCGACCGTGGCAAGGACGCCACAAGACGCTCCGCGTAGTGCCCCATCGACTCGTTTTTCTCCGGCTTGATCCACGAGGGAACCTCGAGCGACGGAAACGCCGCACGCTGTGGCCCAAAGACGCGCTCATCCACGCCCATGCCCGGCACCAGGATGAGTCGAACGTCGCTCACGGGGAAGTGTATCGGCCCCGGGAGTCAGTCCCTCATGACGCGTACCACCGGAAACACCTTCCCCGGCACGCACCATTCATCGAAGAAGTTCCACGTGGCAAGGCCATCCTCGCACTCGGGCTCGAGCCAGTAGCACACGAGATTTCCCAGCGGCTGATTGGTCCGCACGATCACGGTTCCCTGGGGCAAGGTGATCGTCTGTGGCGTGGGCGTTGCCTCGACCGACACCAGCACGTGCCCCTGCCACTTGTTCGCGGCACTCTTCGCAGAGTCGATCGTGTAGACCTCGGCCCGAGCCTTGGTGTCCTTCTCCAGTGTCTCGATCGCGACGCCATGCATGCGCAGATTCTCAATCACGCCGGGCACGTTCGTCGTGAACGCGTAGTACGCGGGGCGCTTCACGCTCTGCGTGCCCTCGACGCGATCCATCAGCACGCAGTCATAGTCCTTGGGCTCCTTGGTCGCGCGTGCTCGGCCGTCGATCGTCTCCTCGAGCCACCCCTTGACAATCGCTCGCCCCGCCGAGGATTCCTTGGTGCGAATCACCACTTCACGCAAGAGCCCGCCAAAGCCGGCACCCGCCTCGGAAGCCTGCCGTGTGATGACGCGAATCTCCGCCGCGTCCTTCGTGCTCGCACGCAGGATCTCCCGCGCAAACTCCAGCGACCCGACGATGCGGGCCTTGTATGTTGAGTACGAGTACGACTCGCTCAGGATCCCAATCCGCCCACGCATCCCGATGTAGTGCGTCGAATACCGCGGCATCGCTGGCGGCGTGGACCAGACCTCGTGCGTCCGGGGCGGGTTTTCGTGCTCGCCCTCGAAGTCTCCGTACCAGAACGTATCAATATCAGTGCGGCCGCGCAGCGAAGCGCCGATCCTGGGCAGCCACCCCCGCGCAAACTCGTTCAGCCGTTCATCACCCGCGAGGCACTTGGGCACCGCGTACGTCATCAGGTTGCGGTGGTACGACCCATCCGTTGTGTGCCCATCGACGACGACGTGCGGGTCCCACTCGCTGAGAAACTTCACGATGCCGCGAGCCTCGGGGCTCTCGAGTTTGCCCCAGTCGCGATTGAGGTCCAGGTCCATCGCGTTGTGTCGCTGCCCCATGCCCTTGATCGGCCCATCTTGCTGCGGCCGATTCTTCTCGGGCGGGCCGAAGCGATCATTGCCGTCGGCGTTGTAGATCGGCGCGATGCAGACGATCAGTTTCGTGAGCAGGTCGGCGTCAGGTGCGGCCGGGCCACTTGCGGCCATCTTCGCCGTCGCGTGCGCCTCGATCAACTGCCGCGCGAGGATCAGGTACGCCTCCTTCGCATCGACCTCCCCCGCATGAATGTTCCCGAACAGGAACACGATCACGCGGCCTTCCTTGTCGGCGAGTGCCTTCGCCTCCGCCGCCGTCGCGACGGGCGGATCGGAGAGGATGATCACCGGCAAATCACGCCCCTCGACGCTTGTCCCCATCGACACGCGGCGTGCAACCGATGGCGCGTCCTTGGCGAGTTGGTCCAGCAGTGCCACGACCTGCGCGTGCGTGCTGGTCGCTTCCCAGTTGGAGGATTCGGCGATCGCGCCGTGTGCTTGGTTCAGCGGCTTGTTGACGCCGACCGTCGTGACGGGCTGGGCGAGGACACAGGCAACGGCGGACGTGAGCAAAGACGCGAGCATGGTCACCTCATGAAAAGGCCCCGCTGGGTTGGCGGGGCCTGCACAGTCTACCAGATTCTCAGCCGACGCAACGGAACATCAGCCCTGCAGTTTCTCCGCGAGGAAAGGCACGACCTTGTCAATCGCGATCCGATCCTGCTTCCCCGTATCGCGGTCGCGGACGGTGACGGTCTGCGTGCCGGGCGTCTCGCCGTCGATCGTGAAGCAGAAGGGGCACCCGGCCTCGTCCATGCGGGCGTAACGCTTGCCGATCGACTGCTTCGCGTCGCTCTCGATGAAGCCGAGTTTGCCGAAGCGGGCGTTCACGTCGTCGAACAACTTCTCCGCGATCTCGGGCATGCCGTCCTTGTTGACGAGCGGGAAGATCGCGGCCTTGATCGGCGCGATCCGCGGATGGATCTTCATCACCTCGGGGCTCGGGCGGCTCTCATCCTTGCTATACGCCTCGCACAAAATCGCGAGCGCGCCACGATCGAGGCCGGCCGCGGGCTCGATGCAGTGGGGGAGGTACTTCTCGCCGCGGCGTGAGCCGTTGGGCAGCAGTTCGCCGCGCTCCTGATCGAAGTACTCGAGTTTCGCGCCGCTGACCTTCGCGTGCTGCGTCAGGTCGTAGTTGCCGCGGTGGGCGATCCCCTCGAGTTCGCCAAACCCGGGCGCGGTGAACGGGAAGCGATACTCAACGTCGCTCGTGCCCTGCGAGTAGTGGGAGAGTTCGTCCTTCTCGTGCTCGCGGAGGATCAGGTTGTCACCCGCAAGGCCGATCGACTTCCACCATTCCATGCGGAAATCACGCCAGAACTGGTACCACGCGACGCTCTCATCAGGATGGCAGAAGAACTCAAGTTCCGCCTGCTCAAACTCGCGACTGCGGAACGTGAAGTTGCGCGGCGTCACCTCGTTGCGGAAGGAAGTGCCCGTGTTGCCGATGCCGAAGGGCACCTTGACGCGGCAGGTATCGACCACATTCTTGAAGTTGACGAAGACGCCCTGGGCGGTTTCGGGGCGGAGGTAGACCTTGTCCTCAGGGCCGGCGGTTGCGCCGGTGAAGGTGTAGAACATCAAGTTGAACTGCTTGGGTTCAGTCAACACGCCAGACTTCTGGGTGAACGGGGATGGGACATCTCCGTAGATCTGCTTGAGACGGCGCTCGCCGATTTGCTTCACTTCCCCCAAGAGCATCACGCCCTTGTCTGTTGTGAATACCACGTCAGCTCGGTGGTTCGAGTCTTGGAGTTTTAGCTCCTTCTGGATGTCGAGCTTGCGAGCTTTCGCGAGCTTCTTGATAAAAGGTGCAAACTGATCGATTGCCTCGCCTTCCGTCGATGCCACGCAGGTAAAGAGAGGCGCGTAAGAGTTGTCGGACTGCCATCGATCCATGATCTTGCGATAGTCGGCGTCGGCGTTCTCGGGTGTGGTTTCGACCACGAAGATGCCGAAGAGATGATCCGCCCTAAACCTCTGCTTCGTCTCCTTGTCGTCCACCATCGGGTCATTGAACCCGCCGACGTGCCCGCTCGCCTCCCACACCTTGGGGTGCTGGATGATCCGCGTCTCCACCGGCACGCACTCCACGCGCTTGCCGTTGGGCCCTTTGCGCCCCCAGCATGGGTTCAGGATCATGTCCTGCCACCACGCGTCGCGGAGGTTCTTCTTGAGTTGCGCCCCAAACGGCCCGTAATCCCAGAAGCCGTTGATCCCGCCATAGATCTCGGAAGCCTGGTAGATGAACCCGCGGCGTTTGCACAGGGCCATGATGGCGTCCATGGACTTGACGCCGTTGGAAGGTGTGGCGGGGGACGACGGATTGGGTGTGTGTTCGGACATGCGGGCGGATGGTAGGGGAGGGAAGTGCCGTGGCACAGGCTTCCAGCCTGTGCGGATGGGTGCATGACAGTGCCGTTGGGGGCTGGAAGCCCCCAACCCCGCACGAGGATTCGCGGCCTACTTCACAAACCTCTTCACACACACCGTGTCATTCTGCCCACCAAACCCGAACGAGTTCGACAGGCACACGTCCACGCCGCCCAGTTCGCGGACATCTCGCGCCACATTCGGCACGTAATCCAAGTCACACTCCGGGTCGGGCGTGTGCAGGTTGATCGTCGGCGGCAGCCACCCCGTCTGGATCGCCTGCACGCAGGTGATCAACTCCACTGCCCCCGCCGCCTGGATCAAATGCCCAAGCATGCTCTTGACGCTCGAGAAGGGCACCTTGGGCGCGAGGTCGCCAAACACTGCCTTGACGGCCTTGGTTTCGATGCGGTCGTTCTCCTGCGTGCCGGTGCCGTGGGCGGAGATGTAGTGGACGCTCGGGCGGCCGTGCTTGTCACGCTCGTGCGGATCGATCCCCGCCTGCTTGCACGCGGCACGCATGCAGATCGCGGCCCCCTTGCCATCGGGCTGAATGTCCGTGATGCGGAAGGCGTCCGCGCTCGATCCGTACCCCGCGAGTTCCGCGAGGGGCTTTGCACCGCGCTTGAGCGCGTGCTCGAGTTCTTCCAGCACGAGAATCCCCGCGCCCTCGCCCATCACAAAGCCGCCCCGCGTCAGGTCAAACGGACGGCTCGCCTTCGTCGGGTTCTCACGCTCGTCGCTCATGGCGGTCAATCGGATGAACCCGGTCATGCCCAGCGGATGGATCATGCTGTGCGCCCCGCCCGCGAGCATCACGTCGGCGTCGCCATAGCGGATGATCTCGCTCGCCTCGCCGATCGCCTGCGTGCTGGCGGCACACGCCGTCATGCAGTTGAACGACGGCCCCTCGCACCTGAACGCCTTCGCAAGGTGCGTGAGCGCCATGCATGGCTCCTGCTCGATCTCGAGGAGCGCGGTCATGCGTTTGGCGGCCTCGGCGGCCCAGGCCTTGCCGTCGAACGTGCGCGTGTCACCCTTCCAACCGGCGAGGTTGGTCGCGGCGAAGTTGTCAAAGTCGAGCGCACCCTCGCCCGAACCCAGATAGACGCCGAGGCGTGAACGATCGAGCGTCGGCGCGCCGGGGCCGCCGCGATCGAACCCGGCTTGCTTCCACGCGCCCGCGGCCGCCGCAAGCGCAAACTGCCCGCTCGCCGTTGCGTTCGCGTGGTCCTTCGCCGTGGCCGCGTCCACAAAGTCACCGAGGCGGAATCCCTTCACCTCGCTGGCGAAGTTGGTGACAAACGTGGACGCGTCGTAGCGCGTGACGGGGCCGATGCCGCAGTCACCCTTGAGCAGACGGCTCCACACGCTCTCCAGCGTGTGACCCAGTGGTGTGATCCAGCCCGTTCCGGTGATGACAACGCGTCGCATGCCACAAGAGTAGAAGGGGAAAAGGGCGAGGCGTGAGGCGTGAGGGCAGATACCAGAGGCCAGGGCGCAAGCCCTGGCGTCGCCGCAATTCAACTGCTTCGGCGGGAGCACGGCCTTCCATCATGCCGGGAGGCTTTCTGCGCTTCGTGCATCACCAATCCAATGGCTTCATCCACGCATCACGCAGCGCTTCCACCGACTCGTTCACCTGCTGCGACTTCCACGTCAACCGCCCAGAGTCATTAAGGCGTGCAATAGGCGCGACATGCCGCAGGCCGGGCGCCTTGAGAATCGCCGATTGCACCGCCGCCAGGTCGGATTCGCGCACTTCGAGAACGTAGCAACTGGGCGACTCGCCAAACGCGAACGTCGCGGGATCGAGCAACTTCATCGCCGCATCGCCGGGCGTGGCGAGAACGTCGGCCCCGAGCGGGCGGATCTTCTTCGCATCGCCCGGTCGCGGCGCGGTCGCGATGAGCATCTCGCTGATCGCGACGAGCAACCCGCCGTCGGACACGTCGTGCGCCGACTGCACCAATCCCTGCCCGATGAGCGACGCGACGGCGTGCGCGGTCGCAGGGCCGTTGGAGAGGCTGACAGTGGGAATCGAAGTCGAACTGCCGCCAGCGACACGCTGATAGATCGACCCCGCGAGCGTGTTCTGTAACTCGCCCACGAGCACGAGGATGTTCCCCGCCTTCTTCGCGTCCATCGTCACGCAACGCGAAACATCGCCGACCGTCGCCAGCCCCGTGATGAGCAGCGTGTACGGGATTTCGATGACTTTCTTCTCGCCCGTCGCGGGATCTGTATATCGCAGTTGGTTGTTGAGCGAGTCCTTGCCGCTGACGAACGGCGTGCGATACGCCTTCGCCCCGTCATAGCACCCGGCGCACGCGCGGACCAACGCGGCCATGTTCTGCGGCTTGTCGCAACTGGGCCAGCAGAAGTTGTCAAGGATCGCGATGCGCGAGGGATCAGCGCCCACGCACACGAGATTGCGTACCGCCTCATCAATGCCGGCAAGAGCCATCTGATATGGATCGCCGTTGTTCGCAGGGTCACCAATGCCGGGCGCGAGACCACACGCAATCGCAACGCCACGCTTGGAGCCATGCACCGGCGCGAGCACTGAAGCGTCCGCGGGCCCAACCTCACGCGGCCCCGCCAACGGCTTGATGACCGTGTTTCCCTGCACCTCGTGGTCGTACATCCGGATCAGCCAGTGCTTGCTGGCGATGGTGGGGTGGGAGAGGAGGGAGAGAAGATCGGCGGCGATGGGCGTGGCTCGTCCGCTCATCTCGTTCTGCTTCAGACGGATCTTCGCCATCTCGGTGAGCGGTGCGCTCACGCCGGCAGCATCCCAAACAGCGTCCCGCGTCGGCATCGGGATCCCATCGTGCAGGAAGTGCATGGGGAGGCGGCCGACTTCCGTGCCGTGATAGTTGAGAACGAGTTCGGCGTTGTCCGTGCCGAAGTGGCCAAGGTCCGCGAGTTCCACGCCTTCTTCGTCGCAGATCTTCTGGAGTGCTGGAATGTTGGCCGCGGGGACGGCGAGGATCATGCGCTCCTGCGCTTCGCTGATCCAGATTTCCGTGTACGAGAGGCCAGCGTACTTCAGCGGCGCCTTCTCGAGCGTGACGCTCGCGCCGATGGTGCTCCCCATCTCGCCGATCGCGGACGAGAACCCGCCCGCGCCGCAGTCGGTGATGCCGCTGAAGAGCGGCTTGGGCGAAACATCCCGCGCCCGCATGATCGCGTCGAGCAATCGCTTCTCTTCAATCGCGTTGCCGATCTGCACGGCGTGGGCAAACTCGGTCGACGCCGTGGATTCAAGTTCCGCGCTGGAGAATGTCGCGCCGTGGATCCCATCGCGCCCAGTGCGTCCGCCAAGCGCGATGATGCGATCGCCGGGCTTCGCCTCGCCCTTGATGAGATGGCGTGGCAGCAAGCCAATGCACCCGCAGAAGACCAGCGGATTGCCGACGTACCGATCATCAAAGTACACGGCCCCATTCACCGTGGGAATGCCCATTCGGTTGCCATAATCCTTCACACCCATCACGATGTCGGACAGAATGCGCTTGGGTGGAAGGACGCCGGGCGGCAGCGGCCGCGAGCCCGAATCACTGCCCGTCCACGTCGGATCCGCCACACAGAACACATCGGTGTTCGCAATGGGCCGTGCGCCCAATCCCGTCGCGATCACATCGCGGATGCACCCGCCCGCGCCGGTCGCTGCCCCGCCATACGGCTCGATCGCGCTGGGGCGATTGTGCGTCTCGACCTTGATATTGACCGCCCACTTATCGTCGAACTCGATGACGCCCGAGTTGTCCTTGAAGACCGAGAGCGGCCACGTCACGCCATCCTTCATCAGTTCAAACGTGATCGCCGCGACCGTGGACTTGAGCAGGTTGTTGATCGAGACCGAGCCGTCGGCATTGGCGGTGTGCCCCGGGCGACCCGCAAAGTCGATGCGAGTGGCGGCCGAGTTCTTCTCCGTATACCGCACCTTCGCCTTCAGCGTCTTGTGCACGCAGTGTTCCGACCACGTCTGCGCGATCGTCTCAAGTTCAATATCCGTCGGCTCGCGCTTCAGCGTGCGAAACTCGGCCTGCACCGCCCGCATTTCTTCAAGGCTCAGGAACAAGTGCGCCTCGCGCGACATCTTCGTGAGTTGCTCGTCATTGAGGTCGCGGATCGGAATGTGCCGCAACTTCATCGTGTACGAGTGCCCGTGCGGCAGTGCGGCCGGGTGATACGGCGCGACGGAGAGTTGGTGCACCACCGGATTCGCCAGCGCCTTCTCGCCCAGAGTCTTGGCCTGTGCGGCGGTCAATCCCTGGAGATCGAACCGCACACCCGTGACGACAGCCGGGGTCACGCCCACCAACGCCGCAATCGCCTCGCGCACACTTTGCGCGATCGGGTCCATCACACCCGGAAGTGGGTGTACTTCCAGGGTTGTCCACGGGGCCGGGGTGTCCGACGTCCCCGCGTGGGAGACCTCCGTCACCGGGTCGGCCAACAGGCGGCCGGCAATCGTGGTGACCTGGTCCGGGGAAAGGGCGGCCTCGATCAAGTAAACCTTGGCCGAGCGGGCGTCGGTGACCGAAAGCCCGAGATCGGCGGCCTTGCGCTGCACGGCCTTGGCCCGGGGATCAAGGCGGCCCGGCTTGGGGCGCACCTCGATGCGATGGACCTTGGTTGAAGAGGCGGCGGTGGGGGTGGTGGGGGCGCTGGGGGTGGGCATGGCGCGGATCATATCTGCGCGGGTCGGAAGGGCGGGCATCCTTGACGCCGAGACGGGCAAGGATGGCGGTTGGGATCGATTGGACGCGATTGGACGTCACAAGGTGCTTTGTGGGCGGCGGGCTCATATCGTGGAGTTCTCACGGGAACCAACTTCCATGCCGGATCGTGATGCGGGACATGACCACTTGACCGACGGGAGCGATGAGCCCTCGACGCTGTTGCTCGAGGTCTCCTCCGAAGTTGCCAACCAGGTGGGCGGGATTTATCAGGTGATCCGCTCGAAGGTGCCGCTGATGCAGCAGCGCTGGGGCGAGCGGTACCTGATGGTTGGGCCGTACGAAGCGTCCAAAGCGGGGATCGAGTTCGAGCCGTCGCGGTCGTCGGGGTGGCTGGCGAAGGCGATCCAGAAGTTGGCGGGCGCAGGGTTGACGGTTCATTACGGCCGCTGGCTCGTGCCCGGGCGGCCCCGCGTGCTGCTGGTGGATCACAACGCGCTCGCGCCGCAACTCGCCGCAATCAAAACCAGACTCTGGCTCGAACACAAGATTGAGACGCCGGAGCGAGATCCGATGATCGATGGCGTCTGCACCTTCGCCGAGGGCGTGCGGCGGCTGATCGAGGCCATCATCGAAGCACGCGGCGGCGGGACCTCCAGCACCGGCAGCGGAGTGGTCGTTCACTTCCACGAATGGCTCGGCGGCCTCGCGATCCCGCTGCTCCGCAAGCGCAAGATCCCCGTCGCGACCGTCTTCACCACGCACGCGACGCTGCTCGGTAGGTACATCGCCAGTTCGCGCGAGGATTTCTACGACCAGTTGCGATTCCTCGACGACCAGGCCGAAGCCAAGCGATTCAACGTGATGACGCAGCATCAGATCGAGCGGGCGTGCGCGCATGGGGCGCACGTCTTCACGACCGTCTCGTCGATCACGGCGGAAGAGTGCGAGTCCTTGCTCGGGCGACCTGTGGATGTGGTGACGCCCAACGGCCTCGCGATCGAGGCGTACAACAAGGGGCACGAGCAGCAGCGTCTGCATGGAGAATACAAGGAAGCGATCAACCGCTTCGTGATGGGGCACTTCTTCCCGAGTTACTCGTTCGATCTTGATCGCACGATGTATTTCTTCACGTCGGGGCGGTTCGAGCCGAGGAACAAGGGCTTTGACCTGTGCCTTGAGTCCATGGCGCGATTGAACTATGAGATGAAGGCCGCGAAGACCGGCAAGACGGTGGTGTTCTTCATCATCTCGAAGCGGCCGACGCGCGGGATCAATCCGCTGGCGATGGAGAAACGCGGCGTCCTGAACGAACTCCGCGAGATCTGCGAGCACATCGTGGAGGGGATGGAGCAGCCCTTGTTCCACCGAGCCGCAGCGCAGCAGGGATTGAAACTGGATGATCTGGTGGATGAGTACTGGATGCTGCGGTACCGCCGCTCGCAGCACGCGCTGAAGCAGAACTGCCTGCCGATGGTCGTCACGCACATGCTGGAAGACGATCAGAACGACCCGGTTTTGAATCACATCCGCGCGCTGGGCCTCATCAACAAGCCCGACGATCCGGTGAAGGTGGTGTACCACCCCGACTTCATCAATCCGCACAATCGCCTGTGGGGGATGGAGTATGACCAGTTCGTGCGTGGGTGTCACATGGGGTTGTTCCCGAGCACATACGAGCCTTGGGGGTACACGCCGCTGGAGTGCCTCGCGATGGGCATCCCCGCGCTCACGAGCGATCTTGCGGGGTTTGGGCGGTACGTGCAGGAGACATTCCCCGATCACGACAAGTGGGGCATGCAGGTGATGCGTCGGCGCGGGCGCTGGTTCCACGATGCGGCGGCGGACCTGACGCGGCGGATGATGGACTTCATGAGGCTGGAGCGGCGCGACCGCATCGCGATGCGCAACGAGGTGGATCGGCACTCTTGGGACTTTGACTGGTCCAGATTGGGCAGGGCATATCACACGGCTCATGATCTGGCGCAGGCGCGACTCTCGGCGGAGGTGACGCCGGTGGTGGGGGGCGTGCCGATGGTCGCGGCGTCCACGCTCGCGCGGCGGCACAGTGCGCGAGGTCGAGAAGGGGTGCGCGAGTGAGTGCGTCGTCTGGTCCTGAGCAGAAACCAAAGGTCGAGTTGTACACAGACGGTGCGTGCTCGGGCAATCCGGGGCCGGGCGGGTGGGCGTTTATCCTGCGCCATCCGGCGAGCGGCAAGGAAATCAAGCGCGCCGGCGGCGAGCGCGAGACGACCAACAACCGCATGGAGATGATGGCCGTGATCGAGGGATTGCGCTCGCTCACGCGATCGTCGATCGTCGAGTTGTATTCGGATTCGCAGTACGTGCTCAAGGGATTGAACGAGTGGCTGAAGGGGTGGAAGGCCAAGGGCTGGAAGACGGCGGACAAGAAGCCGGTCAAGAACCAGGACCTGTGGATGGAACTCGATGCGCTCAAGGCGAAGCACAGCGTGACGTTCCACTGGGTGCGCGGGCACAACGAGCATCCGGAGAATGAGGAATGCGACCGCATGGCGGTCGAGGCAAGGGACGCGGCGGCGCGGGGGACGTAGGCGCGAGAGGTGTCGTGCGCATGCGAAGACACCGCCGTGTGACGGGCGGTGTCTATCGCTGGGTTCGAGATTCCGCTGGGCGCGTGGCTGGTCTCGTGCGTGTTGCTGGTGCTTGCGCACTTTGCGACACGCAGT
>Ga0075163_10004860_pt1 | contig 17995 bp, 17 predicted proteins | sample JI1023141ADNA_FD_71478 | JGI IMG/M metagenome (GOLD analysis project Ga0075163, IMG submission 71478) | Wastewater effluent complex algal communities from Wisconsin, to seasonally profile nutrient transformation and Carbon sequestration -... | ecosystem: Engineered > WWTP > Effluent > Algae...
TACATCAACCGCGACGAGATCGCACCGGGCGAGGACAAGACGCTGTACAACGAGGTCTTCAAGAAACTGCTGCACCTCGGTGATTTCATCGGCGTGAAGGGGTTCATGTTCCGCACCCAGACGGGTGAGTTGACGCTGCATGTGAAGGAACTCACCGTGCTTGCGAAATCACTGCGGCCTTTGCCTGTGGTGAAGACTGACGAGCAAGGCAACGTGCATGATGCGTTCGTGGATCCGGAGCAGCGCTATCGCATGCGCTACGTCGACCTGATCGTGAATCCCGCCGTGAAAGAGACTTTCCTCAAGCGCACGCGAATTTTCAATGCCATGCGCGCTTGTTTCCAAGACGCTGGCTATTTGGAAGTGGACACACCCGTATTGCAGCCGATCCCAGGCGGTGCCGCAGCGCGGCCTTTCGCCACGCACCACAACGCATTGGACGTGCCGTTCTATCTGCGGATCGCGAACGAGTTGTACCTCAAGCGCCTCATCGTAGGCGGCATGGACGGCGTGTTCGAGTTCAGCCGCAACTTCCGCAACGAGGGCATGGACCGCACCCACAACCCGGAGTTCACCATCATGGAACTCTATGTGGCTTACAAGGACTACCGTTGGATGATGGATTTCATCGAAGGCGTGTTCAAGGCAGTGGCCACCGCCGCGAACGGATCACCAACGGCACACTTCAATGGCAAAGCGCTCGACTTCGGCGCCCCGTTCCAACGGGTCACCATGTGCGGTGCGATCCAGGAGAAGACCGGCAAGGATGTGTTGGAAATGGACGAACCGGCCCTGCGCTCCTTGTGTGCAGCGAACGGCATCAGCGTGGAGCCGAGCATGGGCAAAGGCAAGTTGATCGACGAGCTCTTCAGCGCCTTGGTGCAACCGGGCTTGATCCAACCGACGTTCGTCATGGACTTCCCGTTGGAGATGAGCCCGCTGTGCAAGAAACACCGCGATGACGATCGCCTCACCGAGCGTTTCGAACTCTATGTGGCCGGTTTCGAAGTGGGCAATGCATACAGCGAGCTGAACGACCCGATCGACCAACGCGAACGGTTCGAGGAACAACTGAAGTTGATGGAACGCGGCGATGACGAGGCCATGTTCATCGACCAGGATTTCCTGCGCGCCTTGGAATACGGCATGCCTCCAACGTCCGGCATCGGTATCGGCATGGACCGTCTGGTGATGGTGCTGACGGACAATCCTGCCATCCAAGAGGTGCTGCTGTTCCCGCAGATGCGGCCGGAGAAGTTCGACTAGCAGTAGGTCGGCCACTTACCGACAGAGGTCTGCTTCTTTCGATATCTTCGAGAATGCGATCATTGATCACTGCGGTATTGGCGCTGTTGGTGCAGTGCAGTTGCGCTGGGCAGCAGGAAGACCCGTTGGCAGGCAGGATCTTCTTCGGCTTCGGAGCCGGGTTGGACCACGGCGGCTTCGGTGTAAGGGCCGATATTCATGCCACGCACCATTTTGGTTTCTTCGGCGGTGCAGGATATGCGATCGCGGGCATTGGTTGGAACGCGGGACTTGTTGCCCGGCTACTTCCGGATAAGAGGGTGGTCCCTTACGTGATCGGCATGTATGGCTACAACGCCTTCTACGTTGCAACCGACCGCACGACCCGAACCCAGTACTATCGCGATCTGTACTACGGACCTTCCTTTGGAGCAGGTGCGGAGATCATGAACAGAGGGCGGACGGCATGTTGGAGATTCGGGTTGCTGGTGCCCATCCGTAGCGACCAGATCGAGATCGACCATCCCGGAGTTTCAGAGGATCTCTGGCCCGTACTACTCAGCATCGGATATCACTTCCGGGTATGAAGGATGCCGGTCCGTCATTCTTGAACTGGATCTTGGACCAACCTCTCCACCTTCTGCATCACATCACCCACCTGTAGTTTCCAAACCACGTTCATCCCGCTCACCACTTCACCGAAGCGGGTGTAGCGACCATCCAGATGCGGCGCTGCACTATGGGTGATGAAGAACTGGCAGCTCTCCGTATCCGCACCTGCTGAGGCAAAGCCAACGGAACCAGCGGTGAACGGCGTGCGACCGATCTCCGTGCGCAAGGTCCACGGCATGCCGCCATATCCATCGCCACGCGGGCAGCCACCCTGCACCACAAAATTCGGCACCATGCGGTGGAACGACTTGCCGTTGTAATACCCGGCCGTTACGAGCGAATCGAAAGCGAGACTACTGCTGGGACATTCGTTCACATCGGTCGAGATGGTGATCTCGCCTTTTGTGGTGAGAATGCGGTACTGTTGTCCTTGCTTCAATTGACGCAACCGGGCAATGTCGATCGGATGATTGAAGGGGACACGACCGAATTTCCCGGTTCCTTCGGTCTTGCCATGACGCATGTACTCGTCGTCACCCAAGTCTCGCCGTTGGGCAAGCTTCTCGACCATTATGAGCGCCTCAAGATCACGGATGGGTTGTAAGGTGGCTGTGGCTTTCTCTTCGATGTTCTTGGGGAAAAGTATGGCGAGGTGCTCTCTCGAAGTCATTTGCAACTGCTCTGCGACAGCACAGATCAAGCCGACATCACCACTTTCAAAAACGGAGTGGTAGAACGGTGCGGCTTGTGCCACCTGCATATCACCTGAAATAGCACGCGGTATCGTCATGCGCACGGCCGTTCGATGCGCGAGCGCCTCGAATGCCGCGAGCCGCACCGCCGAATGTCCAGTGCCGAACATGATGGATCGCAGGCCTTGATCCGGCATGCTCGCCTCATCCTGTGCCATGGCTTTGATCCGTGCGGCTTCAGCGTATGGGCCTTGGGGACCGACTTCCTTCAGCGAGTCCAGAGCGGAGTTTCGGTCAGGTGTCGAGCGCATCAACATGCCGAATAGGGAGATGCGCGTCAAGAGGTCGCGTCGATCGATCGACGCGTTTTGGGAAAGCAGAAGTCCGGCGCTCAAGGCACCGTGCGGTGTCTCCAGGCTCTCAGCTACCGTCATGCGCACCACGGGTTCAGGGTCGCTGATCAAGGGAATAAGTTCGTCCAGGATCTTCTTGTCCTGCGCCGCCGCCAAGGCGCGTATGGCATTCACTCGAACGGCCAATGGTTGCCCTTGAACAATTGAATTGCGAAGGATCGGTAGACGTGTATCACTTCGCATACGTGCCAGTCCCCGGATCAATGTTGCCTTCACGTCGGCATCGGCTTCTACTTCCACCAACTTGAGGTAGTCCGCCTCCATGGCCAGCAAAGTGCTATCGGGCAAACGCCGGAGCGCATCAGCAGCACGCACCCGATCCACTCCGCTGCTGTGACCGAGGAAATAGAGGATAGCATTCGCGTCCTTCAGAAGTCCATTGCGTTGCATGGCGATGAAGGACGCGCGCAAGTAGGACCGCTGTACGAGCGTGTCGCGTTCATTGGCGGCTTTCTCTGCCATGCGCTGAACGGTCGCACTGTCTGCGATATAGCCCAGCGCAAAGACAGCGTTTGAACGGACCATTGCCGATCCATCATCGAGCATCTTGAGCAAACACGGAATGCATGTTGTGTCGCGCACGCTTGCCAAAGCGAGCGCTGCGGCCTCTCGCACGGTTTCGGCAGTGTTGTTCAGGAAGGCGCAGAGCTTTTCCGAGTCCCGATGTTCTTGGGCATCGAGGACGGGTAGTAGTCGTTCATCCGACCAACGGTTCGGAGAAACAGGTACTGGCGGAGCTTGTGATCCACAAGCCGACAACAGCAAGAGGAACAGGAAGGGAATGATGCGTGTACTCATTGCTCTCTTTTGCCGAAATCGATCGCGGTCTTCTTCATGAACAAATTGGTCACATCCCAGCCGAAGTAGCGCATCGCGCCCAGCAGGACCATGGTGGCCGTGGCTTCATCGATATTGCCGATGAACGGAATGTTGTCAGGCAACAACTCGAACAGGCCCATCGTCGGATTCAACAGGTACAGCAGGGAGATGGTCCCGGCCAGGGCGACGAGGAAACGTTTCATGGTAGCGGGGTCATGCGAATGTCGTACCGGACCTAGGAGATATCCCGAAGGTAGACGCTGGGTATCTTCGGCACCCCGATGGAACCCGCTCGCACTGCTCTCCTTTCCGCGCTGGCATTAACACCAGCATTGCTCTTCGCTCAACTTCAGTCCGATGCCGACGCGTTGGACCAGATGCGTTACGATGTGAAATACCTGTCGAGTGACCTGCTTGAAGGACGCGAAGCGGGAACACCCGGCGAGAAACTGGCGGCGGATTACGTCGCGGCCAAATTCGGCAACGTGGGCTTGATGCCATACGGCGACAGTGCTAGCTACTTGCAAGCGTTCACGTTCCAGGCCGAGCCCTTCCTCGGCCCATCGAACGCCTTACAGATGGGCCGCTCGCAGCTGAAATTGGAAGAAGCGTATGGCGTGTTGCCCTTCTCGGCACCAGGGCTTGTACGTGGCAAATTGTTGAAGGCGGGTTTCGGTATCGATGCACCAAACTTGGGCCGCGAGGACTATTCGGGTCTGGATGTGAAAGGACGTGTGGTCGCCCTGTTGGTCGGTTCACCGGACGGTATCCATCCGCACAGCAAATTCCTGGCTTACCACGACCTGCAGTTGCGGGCTGAGAAGGCCGCGGAGCTCGGCGCCATCGGTGTGGTCTTCTACAACGATGACAAGGACACGGAAGAGCCGTCGTTCCACCTTTCCGCCAAGAGCAAGGCTTGCTCCATACCGGTGGTGTATTTGAAGGGCGATCGCCACTTTGATGTTGCCATCGACAACAATCCCGTGGTGCTCAACGTGGATATGCAGCGCGAACAACGCACGGCCTACAACGTCGTGGGGTTACTGGATCATGGCAAGGACAATGTCGTGGTGATCGGCGCGCACTTCGATCATCTGGGTTGGGGCGATGAAGGTTCGTTGCATCGCGGAGAGAAAGCGATCCATAACGGGGCGGACGATAATGCGAGTGGTGTCGCCGTGATGCTCCAACTGGCGAGGGACCTGCTGGAAATGGACCAGTCGCGCGCCAATGACTACCTCTTCATTGCCTTTAGTGGGGAGGAGAAGGGCTTGTTCGGATCGAACCACTGGACGAAACACCCAACGCTGCCGATCGAACAGTTGAACTACATGATCAACCTTGACATGGTGGGCCGGTTGGATACCGGCACCAATGTCATCGGCATCAACGGCGTCGGTACATCACCAACCTGGGCTGAAGTGGACCGTGTCTTGGTCGGTGACCTGAAGGTGAAGACCACAACAAGCGGCATTGGTCCCAGCGACCACACCAGCTTCTACTTGAAGGACGTTCCCGCGATCCATTTCTTCACCGGCACACACGGCGACTACCACAAACCGAGCGATGACGAGGAGAAGATCAACTACGACGGTATGCTGCGCGTAACGCGTTACATCGAATCGTTGATCACCACGTTGAACGATGACGGCAAACTGGTGTTCACGAAGACCGCCGATGCGGATACCGCAAGCACGCCCCGTTTCAAGGTGACACTTGGCGTGGTACCTGACTATCTCTACGATGGTAAAGGCATGCGGATCGATGGTATCACCGATGGAAAACCAGCATCGAAAGCAGGCCTGCAAGTGGGCGATGTGGTCGTGAAGTTGGGTGACGTTGAAGTCACGGACATGATGGCGTACATGAAGGCACTTTCTGCGTTCGAGAAAGGCGCGACGGCACCTTTAAAAGTGTTGCGCGAGGGAAAGGAGGTCAACACCCAAGTCACCTTCTGATGGCCGCGCAACGCATCGCCGTGATCGGCGCCGGATCTTGGGGCACAGCGCTGGTGAAGCTGTTGACCGGTACGCAGGAGACCGTTGGCTGGTGGGTGCGGAAACCCGCCACCATCGCACACATCAAACAGTATGGTCACAATCCGGACTATATCAGCGCCGCACAGTTCGACGTGTCCCGTCTCGCCATGGACAGTGACATCCACGCCGTGGTAAAGAACGCCGATGTCCTCGTAATGGCGGTGCCCAGTGCCTTTTTCAAGGGTGCGATGGACCAATTGGAGAAGCACGAGCTCGCAGGCAAGACCATCTTCAGTGCGATCAAAGGCATCGTGCCTGAAACGAACCAGATCGTGGGCGAATACCTTTTCGCGCACTGGGGCGTTCCGGAGAACGATTTCGGCGTGATCTGCGGACCATGCCACGCCGAGGAAGTGGCCATGGAGCGCTTGAGCTACCTCACCATTGCAGGGCGTGATGGAGCCAAGGCCAAGTTGATGGGTGATGCGCTGAAGGGTCGTTCGTTGAAGACCACGTTGAGCGATGACATCTACGGTACGGAGTACGCCGCGATCCTCAAGAACGTGATCGCCGTTTGTTCCGGCATCAGCGTCGGTCTGGGTTACGGTGACAACTTCCGCGCAGTGCTCGTGAGCCGCGCCATCCAGGAGATCGCACGTTTCGTGAAAGCGGTGCATCCGATCGATCGCGACATCAACGAACCAGCCTATCTCGGCGATTTGCTCGTGACCGCCTATTCAACCTTCAGCCGCAACCGGGAGTTCGGTACCATGGTGGGCAAGGGCTACAGTGTGAAAGCCGCGCAGATGGAGATGAACATGGTGGCCGAGGGCTACTATGCCGTGAAGTGTGTTCACGAGATCAACACCAAGAGGGGTGTGGACATGCCGATCAGCGAGGCCACGTATCGGATGCTCTACGAACGCATGTCGCCAGCGATGGAAATGCGGCTTTTGAGCGACAAGCTGGCCTGATACACGCTATTTCTGTGGGTGGGCTGTAAGGTTTCGACCACCCAGCCGACAAGCGGGTATCCCAACCGGGAACCGCCATGAGAACGCTTGTATTCGCCCTCCTAACACTCTCCTTGGTTCCGTTGGTCGAGGCCCAGACCAAGTTGCCCTATTTCAACGTGAACAGTAAGGGCCTTTGGGTAGAAGGCTATGACCCCGTTGCCTACCTACTTGACAGCAAAGCCGTGGAAGGGAAGGCGCAATTCACCAACTCGTACATGGGCGCCACGTTCCGATTCGCCAGCCAAGCGCACCTGGATCTCTTCAAGAAGGAGCCCGCGAAGTACCTGCCCCAGTACGGTGGCTGGTGTGCTTATGCGCTTGGGGCCAACAATGAGAAGGTGGAAGTGGACCCCGAGACCTTCAAGATCAAGGACGGCAAGTTGTTCCTCTTCTACAACGCGTTCTTCAACAACACGCTGACCACATGGAATGAGGAGGAGATACGATTGTACCCGGCAGCCGAACGCAACTGGGCCGCCATGCAACACGCCAAGTAGTGCCAATCTGCCACCACCGAAAATGCCAACGACCATCACCCCTCACCGCTTGCTAGGGCTTTTGCCCCACCTGATCACTGCGATCATCCTGCTCCAGACCCTGTTCTTCAAATTCTCCGGGGCGCCGGAATCCGTCTACATCTTCAGAACGTTGGGAATGGAACCCGTCGGTCGGGTCGGATCCGGTGTTGCGGAACTGGTCGCTGCGATCCTGCTCCTTTGGCCGGGTCGCTCTTGGCTCGGTGCACTCTTGGCGCTCGGGGTGATGGCCGGGGCGATCATCAGCCACCTTACTGTCCTTGGCATTGAGGTGCAGGGTGATGGCGGCCTGTTGTTCATGCTTGCTCTTACCGTAGCCCTGCTGTCGGCCTTCATCTTGTTCCGCGAACGGGAACAACTGGTCGCATTTTGGACAAGCCTGCGCAAGCGGGTGCAACACCGGAACGCATGAATGATCTTGTTCCGTACAACATTTCCGTCCTACGAAAGATGGACGATCTACTTCATCAGCTCACTGATGCCGAGTTGTCCGAACCCCTGGCGGTCCTCTTCAATAGCAGCGTCGGTGGTCATTTCCGCCACATCCTGGAATTCTACCAAGAGCTGTTGGCGAACCGCTCTTCCGGAACGTTCAGCTATGATCGCCGACAGCGCGATCCGTTGATCTCCTCGGAGGTGATAGTAGCTCGGACATGCGTTGCGCGCAACATAAGTTTGTTGAACGAACTTTCGGAGGATGCGGACCTGCTTGTAGTAAGTGAGCTGCCCGACAACGAACTGACCTCGACACAACGAACGACGTTGATGCGTGAGCTGGCGTATCTCGCCGACCATGGCGTGCATCATCTGGCCATGGTGAGGATCGCGCTGCAGCAGCGCTTTCCGCACATCTCCTTCCCGGAGCACCTTGGTGTCGCTGCATCGACCCTGAACCTTCGGGCTCGCTGATGTGTACCCTGACCTACTTGCCGGAAGGCGACGACATGGCCTTGGTATCAAGCAGGGATGAGACGAGGTCCCGGGGCGGCATGCGCCCGATCGCCTTGGATCCGCTGCTGAGCGCATACTATCCCTTGGATGAGCATGGCAAGGGGACCTGGTTCTATGTCGCCCCTTCCCGATACACACTTGTGGTGCTGAACGGCGGCCATGTGCCGCACGAACGTGTGCTGCCCTATCGTCACAGTCGCGGTCTTGTGCCGTTCCATTTTGCAACCTTCCCGAATGCGGACACCTTTACAGCTGGATACGATTTCCACGACCTGGAACCCTTCACGCTCGTGGTGATAGAGGAAGCGCCCCGCGTCGTGCGATCGATCGTGTGGACAGGGGAGCGTGCGGATCATGTGCTCCATGCTCCTCATCGCCCTCGTGTCTGGTCTTCGACGACCTTATACGATGCGGCGGCTCGAGGACGAAGAGAGTCATGGTTCCACGCGGCGCTGAACGCTCCGTTCGGAGGGAACGCCGTAGACCGACTACTACAATTCCATCGGGATGGTGGATCCTCGTGGCCTGATCAGGGCGAACGGATACTGATGCAACGCGGAGAAGATCTCGGTACGGTCTGCCATGTCGGACTGGAGCGACGGACAGGGAACACGCGCCTCTATTTTCATGACCTGGCCAAGACCGAGGAGCAATGGACCGCAATGACCAATTAGTCAAGGAGGGCCTCTTCGCACGGTGGAACCACGAGTACTGGCCGTGGTACATCATCTATCTACCCGTATTCCCGCTTTTGTTGTGGCATGCGTTGCGTGTACGCAGTCTGGTCTTCTTCACGAATGTCGATCCGGCGATCGACATGTCTGGGTTCTTCGGTGAACGCAAATCGGAGATCTATGCCTTGTTGCCATATGGCTCGTATCCAACGACCGTACTGGTCGAATCGCAAGTTCCTTCACAGGAGGCCGTTGAACGCATGGCGCACGCACACCTCTCCTTCCCCATCATCGTGAAACCCGATATCGGCGAGCGTGGCACCGGCGTAGTGCGGGTGGAGAACGAGGAGGCGCTTTTGCCGGTTCTACAAGGCGAGCATTCCGGTATGCTACTGCAAGCGCTCGTACCCTGGTCGTATGAATACGGGTTGTTCTTCGCGCGGGATCCCTTGAGCGGAGCTACAAAGCTGTTGTCCATCACAGCAAAACGCTTCCTTACAGTACACGGCGATGGACAGCGAACGGTCGAGGCGTTGCTTGCACAGACCCATCGCGGCAGAAAGCAGATCGAGCGCCTTCGTGGCTACAAAGCGCGTCTGTTGGCTAGCGTTCCGCCCAAGAACGAAGAGGTCGTCGTGGAGCCTGTCGGCAACCATTGCAGAGGGACCATCTTCCTGGATGCCTGCCATTTGAACACCCCGGCACTACAGGAAAGCGTAAGCCGATTGATGGAACGAACGGAAGGTGTTTACTACGGCCGGTTCGATGTTCGTGCCGAAAGCGAAGAATCCCTGGGTGAAGGAAGGTTCACCATACTGGAGATGAACGGGGTCTCCAGTGAGCCGGGACATATCTACGACCCGTCCTACAGCATCTTCCGGTGCTGGTCCGAACTGTTGCGGCATGTTCGTCACATCCCAAGGATCAGTCACCGGATGCGCACCAAAGGCCATGCGCCTGCGCCGTTGCGCACTGTGATCGAGCGATGCAGGTTACACTTCGGACAAGAACAGGGTCCTAGTCCGCAGGTGGAACCATCGCTCCCAGCACACGAACGGCAGTCAAGCCAAGTCCTGCGCGCGGGAACATCATTCTGAGCATTTCCAAGCACTTCCGGAGCCACACGTCCAACCGGGATCAGAAGGAAATGGACGAAAAGGTCATTTCCGATCCGAGGACCCAATGGCGGTCCAAGAGGATATCGATCTCTTCGCAGCAGCTATCACGTAGTTGTCGAACTTCGCCATCATTCCTGCCATGGCACGCCTCCGTTTCCACTGGGACTTCTTCGGACCTGATGCACTACCTACGGCCGAACACTTCCTGCGCCATCTTGATCAGTTCTGTATGCATGAAGGCGTGAGCGGTCACCGGCATTGGACCACTGAGGAGAAGATCCGTGCCGTGGCGACCATGGAGTGCGACGAACGTTACCTAGCCACCATCCGCGACGCCCTGCGCCCCAAACGTGCCGAACGGGTGTTGGAGTGAGCAACGGCCCTAAGCGCGAAGGATGCTCACTATGCCGCTGATGATCAGCAGCGCGCCTACTGAGCGGAAGAGCAAAAGCAATTTGGAGGGTTTCCAGGTCTCCACGGCCTTGCGTCCGAGTTTCACCAATTGGAACAACAGGATGATCGCACCAGTGAATGCTCCGAGGGAGAATGCGACCAGTTCGATCAGACCACGGCCCGTGATCCCGAAGGATGTAATTGACAAGCGCACGCCGCACCAGAACAGGATGAGTTGTGGATTCAGCAAGCCGAGCACGAGCCCCTTCCGCACACCACTGGCCTTTATCGGAACGGTCTCCATATCGAACCGGGGCTTGAACAGGAAGGCGAAATAGAGACCGATCACGATGAGCAAAGATCCCACGAGCACGGCGATGCCGGAGTGGTCAAGGCCCATCCATTGCACGGCCCAGGTGGCGAACTGGAAGGCCAGTGCCGCATAGAGCAGCTCCGGCAACGCACCGCCGATGGCCATCCGCCGACCCGCATCGCGCCCACGTTGGATCGTATGCGCCAATACGGCCGTATTCACAAGGCCCGCTTGCAGCGAACCGATGAAACTGGCCACCGTAGCGATCACGAAAAGGAACAACGCATCCACGGCCGCAAATTATCCAGTTCTCGGTGACAATGACCATCAACGGTCAGACCGAGATACCCGGAACATTCACAAAAGCCTCCTCAGCACCTTCTCCTTGAACGCAGTATAAGGCGGCTCCTGCAGCCCATGGTCGACCAAGGTGCTGGCATGTACCATTCCCTTGCGCGAACTGAACAGATCGAATGTTCCCCGCCCGTGGTAGCGGCCCATGCCACTGGTGCCAACACCGCCGAACGGAAGATCCGGGTTGCCGAAGTGGAGCATGCAATGGTTGATGCAGCCCCCGCCGAAAGCAATGCGTTCCCTGAAGTACTGTTGCGCTCTGCGGTCGTTGCTGAAGATGTATGCTGCCAGCGGATGCGGGTTGTGTTGTGTGATCGTGACGACCTCTTCGGGTTCGGTCCATGGTATCACCGGAAGGACCGGACCGAAGATCTCCTCGCGCAGGACCGGACTTTGTGCAGGAACATCCAACAGCACGGTGGGCGAGATGTAGCGGTCGGCAGCATCGGACCGGCCGCCGATGAAAGCGGTTCCCTGCGATAGGTAGCTCTGTACTGTGGCAAAACGCTTGTCATTCACCAAGCGCGCGTAGTGCGGGCTTCGTTGTGGGTCCTCACCGAAGGCGCGTTCTACGAAGCGACGGTATGCGTCCAGGAACCCATCCATGACGGAGACATGGACCAGTGCATGGTCCGTAGTAATGCACGTCTGGCCGGCATTGAAGTACTTGCTCCAGGCGATGCGCTTGGCAGCCACTTTCAGATCGGCGGTGCGGTCCACGATCGCGGGACTCTTGCCGCCGAGTTCAAGCGTGACCGGGGTTAGGTGTGGTGCAGCCAATGAAAGAATGCTCTTCCCAACGGTGGTGCTGCCCGTGAAGAAGATGTGGTCGAACCGGAAGTCCTTCATCAAGGCCGGCACTACCTCACTGCCTTTTCCTTGGACGATCATCACAAGTCCTGCGGGTAGGGCGTCACGCACAATGCGCTCCAACACCGCTGAGGTAGCCGGTACTTCTTCGCTCGGTTTCAACACGGCGCAATTGCCTGCGGCTATAGCTCCCACCAATGGATCGAGCAGCAGCAATACCGGATAGTTCCAAGGCGCGATGATGAGCACGACCCCGAGAGGTTCGTTGTACACGGTGCTCTCGGAGAGTTGGATGGCGATCGGCGTGTATGCACGCTGTGGCTCCATCCATTCCTTCAGGTGCTTCATCGCATGGTCTATCGACCCAAGGACCAGACCGATGTCGCTCATGTACGCCTCGAAGCGCGGTTTGCGCATGTCGGTGTGCATGGCCGCGAGAAGCTCCTCCTCATTTTCCACGATGGCCTTGCGCAACGATCGCAACGCATCACGACGAGCAGCGTAGGCGAGTGTCGCCCCACTCTCGAAATGGCGTCGAAGATCCGCTGGTCGTGCCTCGATCCCGTTGGTCGTTGTTGTCGACATCCGCCCCAAGGTACTCGCACTATGGGACCTCTATTGCTTGACTAGGTCGCCTAGCCGTACGAGCTTGTATTGCGGCGAGCATTCGAACAGGTGTTTCAAGATGCCCATATGACCCGCACCGAACAGCACGAGTATGCGGTCCTCCGGGGATGTGGTGATCTCCTGGATGTTCCGGAAGATGCGCAAGTTGCGGTTGTACCAGTGCAAGCTCAGGATGTCAGCACCGCGTTGATCGCTCAGTTCAAATCCGCCATGGAGGTAGGCGCCGAAGCCTCTGTCCAGCATGTGGTCATCGTTCAATGTAAGGAACGACCCCAACAGGGTGTGGTCGCGTTCGAACAGGTCCTGCCGCTTGTACAGCTCCGTGTACCGTTTGGAGATGGCATCCTCACCACCCCAATCCCAACCGACGTAAAGCGAGTCCAACCATGGTCGGTGAAGAAGGCTGTCCGGTCCAGTGTAGAGGTCGTTCACCAAGGGATCCGCATCCACCGTATAGAGCGTATCGATCTCGGCCATGTCCATGATGCGGAAACCGATCTGGTAGTATTCGTTCCTTCCAAGAGGCGTCCTTTCCGCTTTATGCGTGCGGTATTCGGCCATCAACCATTCGCCCTGTGATTCCATGGCGATCTTGTTCGGACGGAACCGCATGATCACCTCGGCCAGTTCGCCCATTTCCTTCTGGCGTTGCGGTGAAAGCACATCCACCTGATCCGTCTCCGCCGTCTTATGTGCATCCAACCCGGGATATCCGAAGTGGAAGGTGCCCACAAGCAGAACGTGTGCCTGCGGAAGGTCGCCGATGAGTATCGCGTCCGGATCTAACGGTACAATTTCTTGGGCGACGAGCCCGCCGGTGAACGCCAAGAACGAATAGGGAAGGAAGCTGCGGATGGTCATGATCCGTGTATTGGAACAGAAAGATAGTGCGAGGTCTACGCGGCGAGAATGAAATCCTCGCCCTCTGTCAACCCACGAGAGGTCAGGAATTCCGCAATGCGATCCCCGGTGCCGCGTTGGGAGATGAAGGAGACAATGAACACTTCTCCCGGTTGGGGAAGTTCCAAGTGCGGGATGAACGCATAGCCCGGCACATCGCGGCGTTTCACATCCGTGGATCCGGCCACTGTGATCCCTTCCGCCTCCAGCATTCTGGTCCGTTCCACGCACAGTGCGCTTGTCCCAGCCACCACGACCGGCCTTCCGCGCAGCGTATGTTGAAGCCAGCGGGCAAGCCAGTGCATCTTCGTCCTGTAGAATGCTGCGACGCTGTAGTTGGCATGGGTCCGGCTCAGGCGTTGTGGATGGTCAGTCCATTGAAGCAGTTCCTCCGGCAGCTTCGCGAATTTCACGCCTTTGTCCATCCAACGCAGCCAGAGCTCATGGTCCTCGGGCAATGGGTCGGTGCTGTAACTGCCGTAGGTGGCGATCAACTCTCGGCGTAACATCACTGTGGGGTGGGCCAAGGGAGCGTCCACAAACGTTTCAGGAAGTGGTCCTGTGGGGAGATGAGCTTGTTCTGCCATTCAACAAAGGCTCGCATGCCCGCGCTGTTCTGGACAGTTGTCGCGAACGTCGTTTGAGTTCCAAGCACCCCGATCTCCGGGTGCGCATCCAGGTAGGTAACCTGTTTCGCGAGCCTTTCACGATGTGCGATGTCATCGGCATCCATGCGCGCGATGTACTTTCCATTCGCGGCTGCGAGCCCGGCATTGAGGGCGTGTGCAATGCCGACCTTGGGTTCGTCTATGACGAGTATCCGCGCATCACGTCCTGACCAGTCGTGGACGATCGTACTGCTGCCATCCCTGCTTCCGTTGTCGATCAGCAGTAGTTCGAGATCATTGAAGGACTGCCGGACGATGGAGGTGATGGCGGTATCAATGGTGGCTTCCGCATTGCGGAAGGGAAGCAGAACAGAGACGTAAGGGGGTACGCTCATCCGGCCGTCGTCAGCGCTTTCAGGACGACATCCGCTTTCTTCGCACCGATCTCCGCGATCACATCTTCAGCCATCGCTTCCTTGATGCCTTTGATCGAGCCGAATCGGGTCAAGAGCTTCTTCGCTGTGCCCGGACCGATGCCGGGGATCTCTTCCAGACCGGTGCGGACGATCCGTTTGCTGCGCTTGCCGCGATGGTGTGTGATACCGAAGCGGTGCGCCTCGTTTCGCATCTGTTGGATCACTTTCAGGCTACTGCTGCGTTTATCGATGTGTAGGGGATAGGGATCACCGGGGAAGTAGATCTCCTCCAACTTCTTGGCGATACCGATAACCGCCACTTTGCCCCGCAACCCCAAACGCTCCAAGGCAGCAAGTGCGGCACTCAATTGTCCCTTGCCGCCATCGATCACGATGAGTTGCGGCAGCGGTTCGCCCTCTGTGACCAAGCGGCTATAGCGCCTTTCCACGGCTTCTTCCATGCTGGCGAAATCATCCGGACCCTCGACGGTGCGGATGTTGAAGTGGCGGTAGTCCTTCTTGCTCGGCTTGGCATCCTTGAACACCACGCAGGCGCTCACGGGGTCCGTGCCTTGTGTGTTGCTGTTGTCGAAGCACTCGATATGGCGCGGCAGGTCGCTTAGGCGCAGATCTTCTTTCAACTGTTCCAGGATCCGCGTGGTGGCCCCTTCGGGATCGACCAGCGTCTCCTGCTTCTGCTTGTCCATCATGAAGTAGCGCGCGTTCCGTTCGCACAACTCGAGCAACTTCTTCTTGTCCCCGATCTTCGGGACGATGAACGAAAGACCCGGAACCTCGATCTCAGGGTCGAAGGGGACGATGGCTTCGGGGGACGTGCCATGGTAGCGCTGGCGCAATTCCGCGATCGCGAGTTGCAGCATTTCCACGTCGGTCTCTTCCAAGCGCCGTTTCAGTTCTATCGTGATGCCGTGTACCACAGCCCCATCGATGACGCGCATGTAGTTGACGTAGGTGCTCCCGGGATCGCTGACCAGTCCGTAGATGTCCACATCGCCGATATCCGGGTTCACCACGATGCTCTTGGCCCGGTAGTTCTCCAAACGCTCGATCCTGGCGCGATAGTCCTCGGCCGCCTCGAACTCAAGCTTCTCGGAATGCGCGAGCATCAACGGCTTCATCACTTTCAACAGACCGGCAACACGGCCTTTGACGATCTCCCGGACCTCTGAAACATTGGCGGTGTAATCGGCTTCGTCCTGCAGGCCCTCGCAGGGCCCTTTGCAGTTGCCGATGTGGAATTCCAAGCAGCGTTTGTATTTGCCGGCAGCAATGTTCTTCGGTGACAGGTCATAACTGCACGTGCGCAACTTGTACAACTTGTGTACGAGTTGTAGCACGGTCTTCATGGTGCGCACTCCGGCATACGGACCATAGTATTCGCTACCGTCCTGCTCCGGGTTACGCATGCCCTCGACACGTGGAAAATGTTCGTTGTGGATGCGGATGAACGGGAAGCTCTTGTCATCGCGCAACAGGATATTGTAGCGCGGCTGGTGCTCCTTGATCAGCGAATTCTCAAGCAACAATGCTTCGAACTCTGTGGGCACCAGGATCACCCGCAGGTCGACGATCTTGCGGACGAGCAAGTTGGTCTTGCCGTCGAGGTGGTTCTTGGCGAAGTAGCTGCTGACACGGTGCCGTAGGTCCTTGGCCTTGCCGACGTAGAGGATCTTGCCGTCCGCGTCGAAGAACTGGTACACCCCGGGTTGATGGGGGAGGAGGCGCACTTTCTCACGGATGTCGAGCGGTTCCACGGCGCGAAGATCGGACCTGCGCAACACGTTCCGACCTGTACCTTGGCCACATGCAGTTCACCGCCGCCCAGATCGCCCATCTTCTCCAAGGCACTGTTGAAGGGGATGCCAATGCCACCGTGAGCAAGCTCTCGAAGATCGAAGAGGGAGGACCCGGTTCACTTTCCTTCCTGGCGAACCCCGCCTACACGCAGTACGTCTACGCCACCACCGCTTCCGTGGTGATCATCGGCAAGGACTTTCCGTTGACCGCTCCGGTGAAGACCACCTTGGTGCGTGTGGCCGATGCGCAAGGGGCCTTCGCCAAGGTGCTGGAGATGTACAATACGATCAAGCTGGACAAGAAGGGTGTTTCACCTCAGGCTGCGATCGCGGATACCGCCAAGCTCGCAGAGAACTGTTACGTGGGCGCACTGGCCTTCATAGGCGAGAACGTTCGCATCGGCAGCAATGTGAAGATCTATCCGCAGTGCTACGTGGGCGACAACGTGACCATTGGCGACAACACCACGCTCTTCGCCGGTGTGAAGATCTACTCGGATTGTGTGATCGGTGCGCGATGCATCATCCACAGCGGCACGGTGATCGGCAGCGATGGCTTCCGCTTCGCCACGGGTCCGGATGGTGGGCAGAAGATCCCGCAGATCGGTAATGTGGTGATCGAGAATGATGTGGAGATCGGAGCCAATTGTGCGATCGACCGCGCCACGCTCGGCAGTACGATCCTTCGGAAAGGAGTGAAGTTCGATAACCTCATCCACATCGCGCACAACGTGGAGGTGGGCGAGAACACCTACTACGCGGCAGGTGGCGTTGTTGCGGGCTCGACCAAGATCGGCAAGAACTGCATGTTCAGTGGACAGGTCGGCATCATCGGTCACTTGAAGATCGCCGATGGTACGATCATCGCCGCGCAGAGCGGTATCAGCAAGGATACAAAAGCTGGCGAGGCCTACATGGGTTCACCGGCGTGGGAGGCCAGCAAGTACCGCAAGAGCTATATCCACTTCAGGAACCTGGAGAAGATCGTCGATCGGGTGGATAAACTGGAGAAGGCCACGAGGAAGGATCAGTAGACCAACAACCGCGGCTCGCTCATCTCCTCCATCGCGTATTTCACTCCTTCGCGTCCAAGGCCACTGTCCTTGATACCGCCGTAAGGCATGGGGTCGATGCGGAAGCCGGGCACGTTGTTGATGATGATGCCGCCGACCTCCAGTTCGTCGTGCGCACGTTTCATGTTGGCGATGCTGTTGGTGAAGACGCCCGCTTGCAAGCCGTAGGTGGAATCGTTCACCGCAGCGATGGCCTCGCCGAAGTCCGCGACTTCCTCGAGAACGGCCACTGGCCCGAATACCTCGGCGCAGTTCACCCTCATGGTGTTCTTTGTGCCGGTCAGCAGCGTAGCTGAATAGATGTTGCGTGACGCCTCAACGGCCTTGCCTCCGGCGAGCAATTGCGCTCCGCCTTGCACGGCTTCGTCCACCCAAGAGCTGATGCGCTCGAAGTGTCCCTTGTCGATGATGGGTCCTACCGTCACATTCGCATCGTTCGGATCGCCGGCCTTTAGCGCAGCGTACTCTTTCACGAGGAGATCCCGGAACTGCGCGAAGACACTTTTCACCGCGTAGATGCGCTGTGTGCTGATGCAGGTCTGTCCGGCATAGAGGTTCGCACCGGCAGCTACGGTCTTGGCGATCACTGCGAGGTCCGTGCCTTCGTCCACGATGACGGATGCATTGCC
>Ga0075163_10004861_pt1 | contig 17993 bp, 15 predicted proteins | sample JI1023141ADNA_FD_71478 | JGI IMG/M metagenome (GOLD analysis project Ga0075163, IMG submission 71478) | Wastewater effluent complex algal communities from Wisconsin, to seasonally profile nutrient transformation and Carbon sequestration -... | ecosystem: Engineered > WWTP > Effluent > Algae...
CTGGCTGGCGCCGGGGATGAGGCCCGGGACGTCGGCGACGGTGTAGACGACATCGCCGGCCGTCACGACGCCGAGATTGGGTGCCAGGGTCGTGAAGGGGTAGTCGGCGATCTTCGGACGGGCGGCCGACATCGCCGCGACGACGCTGGACTTGCCCGCGCTGGGGAAGCCCACGAGGGCCACGTCGGCGACGGTCTTGAGCTCGAGGACGACCTCGCGATGCTCCCCCGGCTCGCCGAGGAGCGCGAAGCCGGGCGCCTTGCGGCGGGGGGACGAGAGTGCGGCGTTGCCGAGCCCGCCATGGCCGCCGCGTGCGATGACGTAGCGCGCGCCGGCGCCGACCAGGTCGGCGAGGACCTCGCCGCCGGGCGTGGTGACCTGGGTGCCGGTGGGCACGCGAAGGACGACGTCGGATCCCTCGCCGCCGTTGCGGTGGCCGCCCTGCCCGGGCTTGCCGTTGCTCGCCCTCTTGTGCGGGCTGTGGTGGAACTCCAGCAGGGTGGTCACCCCGGAGTCGACGACGGCGACGATGTCGCCGCCGCGCCCGCCATTGCCTCCGTCGGGGCCGCCCAGCGGCTTGAACTTCTCGCGGAGGACCGAGGCGCAGCCGTTCCCGCCGTCGCCCGCCTGTGCGTGCAGGACGACCCGATCGACGAACGTGACCATTGCCTTGCCTCTCTGATGTCCCCGCGAAGGGGACTGCCGGATAAAGCAGTGAGGCGGGCCAAAAGGCCCGCCTCACTCACAACAATGAGCTGCCCGAACTACTCGCCCGAGACGATGTTGACGACCCGACGGCCCCGGTGGGTGCCGAACTCGACCTTGCCCGGCGCGAGCGCGAACAGGGTGTCGTCTCCGCCGCGGCCGACGTTGTCACCGGGGTGGAAGTGCGTGCCACGCTGGCGGACGATGATCTCGCCGGCGCCGACGACCTGGCCGCCGAACCGCTTCACGCCGAGGCGCTGGGCGTTGGAGTCGCGACCGTTGCGGGTGCTGGATGCACCTTTCTTGTGTGCCATGCCGTCACTTCCCCGGGGTGATGCCGGTGACCTTGACCGCAGTGAGCTCCTGACGGTGCCCCTGACGGCGGCGGTAGCCGGTCTTGTTCTTGTACTTGAGAATGTCGATCTTGGGACCACGGTGGTGGTCGACGATCTCGGCGGTGACGCTGACCTTGGCCAGGACGGCGGGGTCGGACGTGACGGCAGTGCCGTCGACCAGCAGGAGGGCCGGGAGCGCGATGGACGCGCCGGGCTCACCCGCCTGGCGATCCATGACGACGACGTCGCCGACAGCGACCTTCTCCTGCCGGCCGCCGGCGCGAACGATGGCGTACACCACTGACTCCTGACGTAAATGTGTTGGGGCGCCGCTAGGCGCGAGGGTCCAGTCTACGGACGGGGTGTCCGTAGGGTCAAACCGCACCCTCCAGGTCCTCGGTCTCCTCGAGGGCCGCCTCGATGGCCGCGGGGCCCTCGTCCCCGAGAACCGCCTCGATGAGCTCCTCACGGCTCTCCTCGAGAGCGGCCTCACGGGCCTCGTCCAGGGCGTCCTCGACGGTCGGGTCGACGAGGGCCTCGAGGGCCTCCTCGTCCGCATCGATCACGGCCTCGGCTGCGTCGGTCGCCGCGAGCGCCCGTGCCGCCACGTCGGCCGGGTCGACCGCATTGGCCGGCTTGCGGTGCTTGGGCGAGTGGTCGGCGTGGTCGTGGTCTCCGTGCAGTGACACCTTGATGCCCCGGCCGTTGCAGTGGTCGCAGGACTCCGAGAAGGACTCCAGGAGCCCCGATCCGATGCGCTTGCGCGTCATCTGGACGAGCCCCAGCGAGGTGACCTCGGCGACCTGGTGCTTGGTGCGGTCGCGTCCGAGGCACTCGACGAGCCGCCGGAGGACGAGGTCGCGGTTGCTCTCGAGCACCATGTCGATGAAGTCGACGACGATGATGCCGCCGATGTCGCGCAGCCGGAGCTGGCGGACGATCTCCTCGGCGGCCTCGATGTTGTTGCGCGTGACGGTCTGCTCGAGGTTGCCGCCCTGACCGGTGAACTTCCCGGTGTTGACGTCGACGACGGTCATGGCCTCTGTGCGGTCGATCACCAGGGATCCGCCGGACGGCAGGTAGACCTTGCGGTCGAGCGCCTTCATGAGCTGCTCGTCGACCCGGTACTCCGCGAAGACGTCGCCGGTCGACACCCACTGCTGCAGGCGGTCGGCGAGGTCGGGAGCGACGCCCCCGATGTAGCTGCTCAGCTCGGCCCACGCGGTGTCCCCGGACACGACGAGACGGGTGACGTCCTCGTTGAAGATGTCCCGGACGACCTTGATCGCGAGGTCGGGCTCGCTGTAGAGGAGGGTGGGCGGAGTCGCGCCCTTGGCTGCCTTGGTGATGTCCTGCCACGTGGCGTCCAGTCGTGCGACATCCTGCTCGAGGGCATCCTCGGGCGCGCCCTCGGCGGCGGTGCGGACGATGACGCCGGCATCCTCCGGCATGACCCGCTTGAGGATCGACTTCAGGCGAGTGCGCTCGGTGTCGGGAAGCTTGCGGCTGATACCCGTCATGTTGCTGTCGGGCACGTAGACGAGGAAGCGGCCGGGCAGCGAGATCTGGCTCGTCAGTCGCGATCCCTTCTGCCCCACGGGGTCCTTGGTGACCTGGACGAGTACGGGGTCGCCGGACTTCAGCGCGAGCTCGATGCGCTTCGGCTGACCCTCGAGTCCGGCGGCATCCCAGTTGACCTCGCCCGCATACAGCACCGCGTTGCGGCCACGGCCGATGTCGACGAACGCCGCCTCCATGCTCGGGAGCACGTTCTGCACGCGCCCGAGGTAGACGTTGCCCACCATCGACGACGACGATCCACGCGTGACGTAGTGCTCGACGAGCACGCCGTCCTCGAGGACCGCGATCTGGGTGCGGTCGCCCCGCTGGCGCACGACCATGACCCGCTCGACGGACTCCCGCCGGGCGAGGAACTCCGCCTCGGTGAGGATCGGTGCGCGCCGGCGGCCCGCCTCGCGGCCCTCGCGTCGACGCTGCTTCTTCGCCTCCAGGCGGGTCGAGCCGCGCACGCTGGTGACGTCGTCGCTGCCGACATTGGAGTTGCCGCGGCTGCGCGGCTCACGAACCCGCACCACCGTGTTGGGAGAGTCGTCGGTTCCCTCGAGGTCTCCGTCCGAGCCGCGGCGGCGGCGACGGCGACGGCGCTTGCCGGCCTCGCCCTCGGCCGCCTCGTCGTCAGCGTCGGTGGTCGAGCCGGACGAGGCGTCCTCGGACGAGCCCTCACCGGACTCGTCTGAGTCGTCCTCGCCGACGCGGCGCTTGCGGCCACGGCCGCCACGGCGACGCCGGCGGCGCTTGCCGCCATCGCCGTCCGTGTCGTCGGAGGCCTCCTCGTCGTCGGGCTCACCCGTCTGCTCGACCTCGTCCTCGACGGGAGCGGGGGCGGCCGCCTTGCGGCGCGTGCGCTTGGCGGGGGGTGCGGCCGCCGTCTCGTCGTCGGACGCGGCGACGACAGGGGCCTGGAAGATCGGCACCACGAACGCGGGGGCGACCATGCGCGCGCCAGCGCCATCGGCGGCCTCGTCGGCCGGCTCCGGCGCTGACTCTGCGGCGGCAGCCGCCTTGCTGGCCTTGGTGGCCCGCTTGGCCGGCGTGCGGGTGGCCTTCTTGGCCGGAGGCGCGGTGGCCTCGGCGGGCTCGGTCGCCTCGGCGGCCGGCGCTGCGGCCTTCTTGCTGGTGCGGGTGGCCTTCTTGGCCGGAGGCGCGGTGGGCGCCTCGTCGGCGGGGGCGGTCACGGCCTCGCCGACCACCGGCGGACCGGCCGGCCGGCTGGCCGCCCTGCGGCGGGTGCGCTTGACCACGCCGGTGTCGAGCGCGTCGGGTGCTGATTCGGTGTCATTCGTGTCGACCATGTGGCCGTACTCCTTAGTAGGACCGTGCCGCCGCTGTGGGCGACCGGTCACTCCTCGTGCGAGGCGCCGAGCGGCGATCCTCGTCAAGCCTTCAGGGATGCGGTGCGAGGAGCGCGCATGGGCGCGGCTGGCTCGTCCCGCCGGCGACATCCCGCCCTGGAACTCGTCGGGATACCTTCCCGGACGTGGCCTCAGCCGGCCCGGTCAGGGGCGAGCGGATCGACCACCGAGGTTCCTGCCTCATCGAGCGGCCCCTGTGCCAGCCGGGTCACCCGTGGGGGCTTCGGCGGCACGAGGTCAGCCACGCGACGGAGCGCGGAGAGAACGTCGTCGGGTCGAACGGACGGGGTTCCGTGCCGCACGACCAGGGTCAGTATCGCACAGTCGGTGTCAGGATCGGAGGGGGCCGCGCACTGCGCCGCCAGAACTGCTCCACGGGCGTCGAACGTGCGCAGGCCGTTCTTCATGAGCCGCTCCACGATCACCTCGTCGGCAGCCAGGAGGGCGGTCACGGCCGCGACGGCGCGGTCATGGGGCACCCCGGGCAGTTCGACGCGCCACACGCTGGCCTCGAGCCGGTTGACGAAGTCGGGAGTGCGGGCCTCCACGACGTCGAGGACGTCGAGCCCCTCAGGGAGGGCGGCGTCGAGGGCTGCCCGCACCGCCTCGGGGTCGCAGGTGGCCGAGACGCCCAGCTCGACGTACTCCGCCTCGCTGGCCACTCCCGTGGGCGCCGAGTTCGCGTAGGAGACCTTCGGATGGGGGTGGAAGCCGGCGCTGTAGGCCATCGGAACCTCGGCCCGCCGCAGGGCCCGCTCGAGGGCCCTCTGGAAGTCGCGATGGCTGGAGAACCTCAGCCGCCCGCGCTTGGCGTACCGCAGGCGAAGCCGCTGGACGGTGGGGGCGACGTACCGATCGGGTGCCTGACGGGCCATCTCAGGGGGTCGCCAGGACGGCGCCGGCGGAGGGCACCGTCGGCATGGGCAGGCTGACCACGCCGGTCGGCCCGATCTGGATCTCGGTCTCCATCTGGTCGCACACGCCGCAGTCGAAGCACGGCGTCCAGCGGCAGTCGTCGACCGCGACCTCCGCAAGGGCGTCCTGCCAGTCCTCCCACAGCCATTCGGAGTCGAGTCCGGAGTCGAGGTGGTCCCACGGCAGCACCTCGGCCTGCTGGCGCTCGCGGATCGTGTACCAGTCGACGTCGACCGACTCGCCCGAGAGCGCCGTCTGGGCCGCCGCCATCCAGCGATCGAACGAGAAGTGCTCGCTCCAGCCGTCGAAGCGCGAGCCGTCACGCCACGACTGGAGGATGACCGCGCCCACGCGCCGGTCGCCGCGCGACAGGAGTCCCTCGATGATCCCGGGCCGCCCATCGTGGTAGCGCAGCCCGATCGCCTTGCCGTACTGGCGGTCGGCGCGGATCGCGTCACGGAGGGCGTACAGCCGCGCGTCGGTGGACTCGTGGTCGAGCTGGGCGGCCCACTGGAACGGGGTGTGCGGCTTGGGGACGAACCCGCCGATCGACACCGTGCACCGGATGTCGTTGCGACCGGTCACCTGGCGCCCCGCCTTGATCACCTCGCGTGCGAGCGTGGCGATCTGGAGCACGTCCTCGTCGGTCTCCGTGGGGAGGCCGCACATGAAGTACAGCTTCACCTGGCGCCAGCCGGCCGCGTAGGCGGTGGTCACCGTGCGGATGAGGTCCTCCTCGCTCACCAGCTTGTTGATCACCCGGCGCATGCGCTCGCTGCCGCCCTCGGGGGCGAACGTCAGGCCGCTGCGGCGGCCGTTGCGCGACAGCTCGTTGGCGAGGTCGACGTTGAAGGCGTCGACGCGGGTGCTGGGCAGCGACAGCGAGGTCTGCGAGTCCTCGTAGCGATCGGCGAGGTTGCGGGCGATGTCGGCGATCTCGGAGTGGTCCGCGCTGGACAGCGACAGCAGCCCGACCTCCTCGTAGCCGGTCCGGCGGAGTCCGTTGTCGACCATCTCGGCGATGCCCGTGATGCTCCGCTCACGGACCGGCCTCGTGATCATCCCGGCCTGGCAGAAGCGGCAGCCGCGGGTGCAGCCTCGGAAGATCTCCACGCTCATGCGCTCGTGCACCGTCTCGGCGAGCGGGACCAGCGGCTTCTTCGGATACGGCCACTCGTCGAGGTTCATGAGCGTGTGCTTGCGCACGCGCCAGGGCACGTCAGGGCGATTCGGGGCGACCTTCTGGATGCGCCCGTCCGCGAGGTACGCGACGTCGTAGAAGCGCGGGACGTAGATCGAGCCCGTCATCGCCAGCTCGAGGAGCAGGCCCACCCGTCCGCCCGGGCGCCCGGCGGCCTTCCAGTCCCTGACGATGTCGGTCACCAGGAGCACGGCCTCCTCGCCGTCCCCGAGGACCGCGGCGTCGACGAAGTCGGCGATGGGCTCGGGGTTGAACGCCGCGTGACCGCCGGCGATGACGATCGGATCGTCCTCGCCGCGCTCGACGGCGAGCAGGGGGATGCCCGCGAGGTCCAGCGCCGTCAGCATGTTGGTGTAGCCGAGCTCGGTGCTGAACGACAGGCCGAAGACGTCGAAGTCGCCCACCGCGCGATGGGCGTCGACCGTGAACTGCGGGACGCCGTGCTCCCGCATGAGGACCTCGAGGTCGGGCCACACGGCGTAGGTGCGCTCGGCGAGGGCGTCCGGCCGCTCGTTGATCACCTCATAGAGGATCTGCACGCCCTGGTTCGGTGCGCCCACCTCGTACGCGTCGGGGTACATGAGCGCCCACCGCACGGTGGCGTCGTCCCAGTCCTTGATGACCGAGTTGACCTCGCCGCCGACGTACTGGATCGGCTTGCTGACCAGGGGCAGCAGCTGCTCGAGCGCATCGAACACCGACTGCCCGGTGGATCGGGACGCGGACGCATCGGTCGGGGCGGGGGACGTCACCCGACGAGGATACCCAGCGTCCCGCGGGCCCGCGCTTCAGCGCGTCGGGGGCTTCCTTCTCATGGCCTTCTTGACGACGTCCTTGACGGGCTCGGGGAGCCGGGTGCCCGCCGTCACGGCCCGGACGCGCAGCGTGGACTGCCGGTCGAGCCACTCCCAGTCGAACAGGCGCTCGGGATACCGCCGGTCGAGGTCCGAGAGCCCCATGGCGTCGGCGTGCTCGTCTGCCACCAAGATCATGTTCCCGGTGTGGCACACGAGGGTGTAGCCCATGTCGCGGGCCACCTGGAGCGTCGCGCTGAAGCTGTTGCCCGGGTGCCGGTCGCTCGAGTGCCATTGGATGATCCCCGGAACGAGGGAGGAGTTCACCTCGATGCACACCACCTTCGGCCGGTACGACACGTGCTGCGCCCAGACGTCGAGGTCGGTGGAGTCGATGTCGATCGACAGCACGTCGTAGTCCTGCGGGAGCGGCGTCGATCCGAGGATGTCGTCCAGGGACGAGCCCGACCCGACCGGACCGCTCACCGTGGCGTGCACGGGGACGATCGTGGGATGCGCCTCGGCCGTCGCCGTCAGGTCGGCGAACTTCGCCGCGTCCGACTCGATGTACACGGCGTTCCACCCGTGCGACTCGACAAGGGTGAAGGTGTTGCTCAGGAACATGCCGTCCCACGCGCCGAACTCCACGCACCACGGACTGGCCCCCAGCGCTGGGCCGAGCCGACGGCAGATCTCCTGGATGACGCCGTCCTCGCCCGACTGGGAGTGCACGTTCGAACGGTGATCCGACAGTCTCACAGCGCCTCCCCCGGCTCGGATACGGATTGTAGGCAGGGTGGTGGCGCCGGCGCGGCGGTACTGGCGGGCGGCCTGAGGCTAGGCCCCGGCGCGCACCGCGTGAAGGCGTACGTTCTGCAGCAGGCCGATCGCTATCCAGGTGGCCATCATCGACGTGCCTCCGGCCGACACCATGGGCAGGGGAATCCCCGTGATGGGCATGATCCCCAGGGACATGCCGACGTTCTCGAACATCTGGAAGGCCAGCCATGCGACGATGCCGGTCGCGACCAGGCGCCCGTACAGGTCGTCGGCCCGATAGGCGATCATCACCGCCCGCCAGAGCACGATGGTGAGCAGCAGGAGCAGCACGAGTGCACCGACGAAGCCCAGCTCCTCGCCTGCCACCGTGAAGATGAAGTCGCTCTCGTTGACCGGAACGAACTTGCCCTGGGTCTGCGGCCCCTGGAACAGGCCGTAGCCGAACCAGCCGCCGCCGCCGATCGCGATCCTCGCCTGGTTGGCGTTGTAGGCCGCAGCACTGACGTCGGCGCCTGGGTTGATGAACGACGTGAGCCGCTGGACCTGGTACTCCTTCAGCAGCCCCAGCTGGATGGCCAGCATGATCGAGATGGCCCCGCCGCCGATGAGCCCGACCACCCATCGCGTGCGCGCCCCGGAGACGGCGATCAGCGACAGTGCCACGGCAGCGAGGATGAGGACCGTTCCCGTGTCGTTCTGCACGAGGATGACGAGGATCGGGAGGATGGCGACGCCGAGTGAGAGCAGCACGTCGCGATCCCGAGGCTCGCTGCCGACGTCGCGCTTCTCCGAGAGCAGCACGGCCATCATCAGGATGACCGCCACCTTGGCGAACTCCGACGGCTGGACGGTCATGCCTCCGGGGAGGTCGATCCACGCCCGCGCTCCGGCGATGCGGGCTCCCACGCCGGGCACGAAGGGCAGGAACAGCAGGAACAGGGAGATGCCGTAGATGATCGGCGTGTAGGCGCGCAGCCAGCGGTAGTCCAGCCGCGAGGCGAAGAAGCCGAGGGCGATGCCGATCACGACGTTGATGAGATGCCGCTTCAGGTACGACTGCGGATCGCTCTCGGAGGCCATGTCCGCCTTGCTGGCCGACCACACGAGCATCGAGCCGAACACGGTGACGGCCAGCGCGGCGATGAGGAGGATCCAGTCGAGGTCGCGCCAGTAGCCGCCACCCGATCCGCGCTGGAAGGGCCGGGACGTGGCCGGGGTGGTGAAGACCGCGCTCATCGACTCCTCCCTGACGCCGCTCGGGCGGAGACGACGCCTGCCTTCTTGCCGGTGGGACCGGTGACCGTGCCGTCGGACGCGATGACCGGTAGCGCCGCCTGCGGCTCGCCGCCGATGAGGACGCTCCTGCTGGGATCCACGACCCCGTTGGTCACGCCGAAGAGCGACTCGTAGATCCGTCGGACGCTCGGCCCGGACGTCTTCGAGCCCGTGCCGCCCTCCGTGACCATCATCACCACGGCGTAGCGGGGCTTGTCCGCCGGCGCGTACGACGCGAACCACGAGGTGGATACGTCGCTGCCGGTGACCTGCGCGGAGCCGGTCTTGGACGCGACCGGGATCTGGTCGAGCGGGAAGCCCTGGAACGGGGTCTCGCCCGAGCCGTTGGTGGTGACGCCCGGCAGGGTGCGCCGCAGGAACGTCATGGTGGTCTTGGGCACCGTCACCTGCGACTTGAGCACCGGCTGGAACTCCTTGACGACCTCGCCGGACGCGCTGACGATCGCCTTCGCCACCTGCGGCTGGTAGAGCTTGCCGCCATTGGCGACCGCCGCGTAGACCATGGCCATCTGCAGCGGCGTGACCGCGGTGTCACCCTGTCCGATGACCGCGTTCAGGGCGTCGCCTGCACGCCACTGGTAGCCGTCGGTGCAGTTCTCCTTGTCGAGGGCCGTGTAGTAGTCCGCGAGCTTGGGGTCGGTCTTGCGGGTCTCCGGGTAGCCCGCCGACGCGTTGGCGCACCACGTGTCCTTCATGGCCTCCCAGTTGTCGGCCTTGAAGGCCCGGCTGGACACCCGGCCCACGGCCTCGCCCGGGAGGTCGATGCCCGTGGCCGACCCGAGCCCGAACAGCTTGGCCGTCTCGGCCACGGGGTCGGCGGACTCCCGGTCGGCCTCGGGGCCGCCGGCTGCGAGCCACATGCGCTCGGCCAGTCCGTAGAAGACGGTGTTGCACGAGACCTCGATGGCGCGCTGGAGGCTGATGCGCCCGTAGGCGGACGACTCGAAGTTGCGGAAGGTCTGCCCGCCGACCTTGACCTGGCTGGGGCACGCGTAGTCGCCGTAGAGGCTGTACCCCTCCTTGCCCGCGGCGGCGGTGCTGATGACCTTGAACGTCGAGCCGGGGGCGAACAGGCCCTGGTAGGCGTTCGACGACAGGGCCTCGCTGCCGATGAGGTCCTTGTACTGCTTCTTCGTCACGCCGCCGATCCAGATGGACGGGTCGTAGGTGGGGTAGCTCGCCATGGCGAGCACCTGGCCCGTGCGGACGTCGACGACGACGGCCGCACCGGACTTGCCCGGATAGCCCTGTTTCCTCGCGCGCTCGACCGCCGCCACGAGCTGCCTCTCGACGACCGACTGCAGATGGGCGTCCAGGGAGGTGACGACGTAGTCGCCGGCGGTGGGCGGCTTGCTCGCCAGGGTGCCCGTGACCTGCCCCGCGGTGTCGACGGCGAGGGCGGTGATGCCGGGGCTTCCCCGCAGCTCGGCGTCGTACTCACGCTCGAGGCCGGTGCGCCCGACGACGTCGGTGATGCGGAGCCGGTCGACCTCCTGCGAGTCGCCCTGCGCCTGGATCTGCTCCTCCGTGACCGGACCCAGGTAGCCGAGCAGGTGGGCGGCATTGACGTTGAACGGGGAGGGGTACTCGCGGACGGCCTGCAGCTTCGCGGAGATGCCGGGGAAGTCCGATCGCCGCTCCATGATGGTGAGCGCGGTCTGGGTGTCGACGTCGTTCGCGACCGGGATCGGCTGGTAGTTCGAGCCGTTCCAGCAGATCGGCGGCGGCTTGGCGCCCTCCGTGCCGCAGTTGGCGAGCCGCTCGGTGATCTTCCCGGCCGGCATGTCGAGGATCTTCGCGAGGCGGTCGATGACCTCGACGCCCTCGTCCTTCTCCTTCTTCAAGGTCTGCCGATCGACCGTGACCACGACGGACGTGCGGTTGGACACGAGGGGGCGGCCGGCCTGGTCGAGGACGAGGCCGCGCACAGCAGGCTCCACGACCTCGCGCACGGTGTTGTCCTCCGCAGCGGCCCGGTAGGTCTCGCCGGTCATCACCTGGAGGTAGAAGGTGCGGATGACCAGGGTCCCGAGAAGGGAGGCCACGAGCACCGCGAGGACGAGCAGGCGCAGGTTGGAGCGCTCGCTCACCGGGGTGCTCCTCTCGCATGCCGCAGGCCCGCCGGCCGACACCGGGCGGGGTTGCTCTGGGTATGACGGTACGACGGATCTGCGGGATCACTGGTTCCCGTCAGCCTTTTTGGGCGAAATGTCCGGAAAATCCGTGCCTCACCCGGAGATGACGGAGACCTCGGGTGTCGCCCGCCGGACCACCCAGGCGATCGCCGGGACGATGAGCGGGGCCATGACCACGGCGTACAGCGCGCTCGTCAGCACCATCCCGGGCATCTGCTCCCAGGAGACCCGGCTGCTGCCGAGCAGCGTGTCGAGCGCCGCCGTGGCGAGGGTGGCGGCCGCCGCGGAGAGGCCGACGATGCCGATGACCACGGGCACCGTGCGATCACGCGGGTCGATGACGAACCCCGTGACGAACCCGATGGCCAGGTAGACGATCGCGTTGACTCCGAGCAGCGTGTCCCCGGGAGGCGCCAGGTCGACGAGGACGCCGGCCGCGAACCCCGCCGTCGCGCCCTGCACCGGACCCATGGCCAGGGCGATCGCCACGACGGTGACGATGACGATGTCGGGGGTCGCCCCGGGGAGCCCCAGCCGCGACAGCAGCGTCAGCTCGACGATCACCGCGGCGAACACCGACAGCCCGATGACGAGGGCCTGGCGCCAGATCACGTGTGCCTGCGCATGGCGTGCCTAGCCGTCACTGCCGGACGAGTCGCCGGGCGACGAGGGCTGCAGGGTCGCGGCCTGCTCCTTCTCGATGGCCGGGACGGACGGCGAGGGCGACGGCTCGTCGGACGGCTGCGGCGTGGCTGCGTCGGACGGGGTCGCCGAGGCGGCCGCGCCGAGCGGCACCGGCGAGGGCGACGGGTCGATCACGCCGGCGCGTGGCAGCAGGGAGTCGCGCGGATCGACCCTCGGGGGCCGGGTCACCACCGCGACGATGCTCAGCGTCGACACGTCGACGTAGGGCCGGACGGTGGCCACGCGCGTGAGCTGCCCCGGCGTCCCGCCCACCTCGACCACCTCGCCGATGGGGAGCCCGGGGGCGAAGGGCCGCCCGCCCTTCGACCCGAAGGTCACCAGGGCATCACCGACGCGGAGGTCGGCCTGCGGGTCGAGGAGCTGGAACGACAGCGAGTCCTGACGGCCCGTGCCGGAGACGATCCCGATCTCCTCCGTGCCCGCGACGCGGCCGCCCACCGCCGACGAGGTGTCGACGAGCAGCACCACGGTCGACGTGTTGCTGGTCGTCTTGAGGACGCGACCGACCAGGCCCTGGCCGTTCATGACGGTCATGTCCGGCTCGATGCCGTCGGAGCTGCCCGCGTCGATCGTGACGGTCCAGGAGAAGTCCTGCGCCGGTCCGACCGCGATGACCTCGGCGGGCACGATGCGGTACTGGCCGACGCTCGCCACGCCCAGGAGGCCGTCGAGCGCCTTGACGCGGGCGAGGTCGTTGGCGACCGTCTGCGCCTCGCCGCGCAGCCTCTCGTTCTCGGCGGTGAGGGTGTCGATCTGCGCGGCCTGATCGCGCATCGTCGACCACCAGCTGCCCGCGCCGGTGATCGGTGAGAACACTGTGGCGGCCACGCGCTCGACGCCTCCGATGATGTTGGCGGCGACGCTGCGCACCCCGGTGAGCGGACCCTGGCCACCGCGAAGGTCGAGGATGACGAAAGTCAGGGATGTCACCACGAGGACCGCGAGGACGATGCGGGTTCGGCGCGACAGCATAAGAACAGTGTCCCCTGTGACGGGCTACGGCAGTGCCGGCACCCGCGATCCGGGTCGACTACCGGCGGGGCTCCGAGATGAGGACCTGCTGAAGGGCCTCGAACTCCTCGACGCACTTGCCTGAGCCGAGGGCCACGCAGTCGAGCGGACGATCGGCGATGAGGATGGGCATCCCCGTCTCGTGCCGCAGGCGCTCGTCGAGGCCGCGCAGGAGCGCGCCGCCACCGGTGAGGACGATTCCGCGGTCCATGATGTCGCCGGAGAGCTCGGGCGGCGTGCGGTCGAGGGTCGCCTTGACGGCGTCGACGATGGCATGCACGGGCTCGTCGATGGCCCGGCGGATCTCCTCGGCGGAGACGACGATCGTGCGCGGGAGTCCGGTGATGAGGTCACGTCCGCGGATCTCCGCATGCGGCTCGTCCGGCATGGGGAACGCCGATCCGATCGCGACCTTGATCTCCTCGGCGGTGCGCTCGCCCAGCATGAGCGAGTACTCCTTCTTGACGTACTGGATGATCGCGTTGTCGAGCTCGTCGCCGCCGACCCGGACGCTCAGCGAGCACACGATGCCGCCGAGGGAGATGACCGCGACCTCGGAGGTGCCACCGCCGATGTCGACGACCATGTTGCCGGTGGGCTCGTGGACCGGGAGCCCGGCACCGATGGCGGCCGCCATGGGCTCCTCGATGATGAAGACCTTGCGCGCACCGGCCGCGTAGCCGGCATCCTTGACCGCGCGCTGCTCGACGCCGGTGATGCCCGAGGGCACGCACACGATGAGGCGGGGCTTGGCGAGGTGGCGCCTGCGGTGCACCTTCTGGATGAAGTAGCGGAGCATGCGCTCGGTCGTGTCGAAGTCGGCGATGACGCCGTCCTTCAGGGGCCGGATCGCCACGATGTTGCCGGGCGTCCGTCCGATCATGCGCTTGGCCTCGGAGCCCACCGCGAGGATGCCGCCGGTGTTGTTGTTGATCGCGACCACAGACGGCTCGTTCAGGACGATGCCACGACCGCGGACGTAGACCAGCGTGTTGGCAGTGCCCAGGTCGACCGCCATGTCGCGGCCGACGAAGGACGATGAACCAGCCATGGGGGAAGTGGCCTTCCGAACGGGAGCAGGACCCCTCATCTTAGGCCCACGCCACCGAGGTCAGGACACGGAGTGACCGATATGCCCTGCTACCGACCGGTTTGCGGGCATCTCCCGGCGCTGTCAGGCGGAGTCGATGCGGTGAGCCCGCTCGACCTCCTTCGCGCGCAGGTAGGACTCGAGCCGGGCAGCCGTGTCTTCGTCGGCCGGCAGGTCGAAGGCGGCCCGCACCGCAGCCCCCAGGTCCGCGCGGTAGTCGTGGCCCTCGCTCTTGAAGTCGCCGGGCTTGACGTTGGTGGCGAACAAGGTGTCGACGAGGACCTGCGCCCACGTGATGCCGGGCTTCCAGGCCATCGACGCCGGGATGTTCCGCCCGCGCGTCCCGTCGGTGGGCAGCCAGGCCGGCCGCTGGTTGAGCAGCTCGGGGCGGAAGCGCACCACCGGGTCGCCGTCGTGCTCGAGGAACCACACGCGCGGGCGCGGCGACGGCATCGGTGAGGGGATCTGCTCCGGCCGGTCGATGGTGAAGGACTCAGCGGCGCAGAGGGCGTGGAACCGGTCGGCCACCTGGCCGCCGGGGGTGCCCACCCACAGGGCTCCGGCGACGCCGTAGTGGTCGAGGTCGACCGGGCCGTCAGGCACCGCCGCCTCCTGCACCTTCGCGCCCAGGCTCTCGCCGTACAGCAGCAGCCGCGGCCGGCTGGGCCGCCCTTCCAATTCGTCACGGATGGCGTCGAGGAGGAGTCGCTGCGTATGCGCAGCGATGTCGACCTTGTTCAGCGACAGGAACGACGGGAGGAGGCCGTAGCCGACGGCCACGGACGCGGCGTCGCCCCGGGTGAGCACCTCGAGGACGTCGACCGGCGTCGGATTGGCGTAGCCCGTGCCGGCCGGGGCCTGGACGAGGAGGTTCGCCCGGTCGAACGCACCAGTGCGTCGCAGCTCCGCCATCGCCAGCCCGACGCGCTGCTCGGGCGTGTCCGCGGAGTCATGGCCGATGAACACCCGCACCGGCGTCGCGACCGGCTCCAGGCCGGTCACCTCGCGGACGTCGTCGGCGGCCGACACCGTGCCGACGAAGCGCGCGCCCTCGCGTCCGAGCTCGGCCAGGCCCACCGCAGATCCGGGGCCGGCCGAGACCGCCGGGCTGGTCGGCGCCACAGAGAAGCCGGGATCGAGCTCCCGGCTCTCGGTCGCCAGCTTCTCGAGCATGCGCCCCGCTGCCACGCGGCCGGCCACGGACACCGCGACCACGGCGCCTGCCCCGACGATGACCGGGGTGATGGTGGTGACCGGCCCCCGCCCGCGGCCCGTCACGGCCCGCAGGGCCGAGGCGGCGAGGCCGACGTCGAGGCCGGCAGCCTTGCCGGCGATGCCACCGAGGACGAACGGGAAGGCCGTGCGGACCTTCGCGGGCCAGGGCACGAGGGTCTCGCCGCGCGCGGCGACGGCGACCACGCCGCCCACCGCGGCACCGGCGACGACGCCGATCGCGAGCGGCTTCATGACTAGGCCAGGCCGGGGAAGAACAGTGCGATCTCGCGCGCCGCGGACACGGGCGAGTCCGAGCCGTGGGTGACGTTGTTCTGCGTCTCCGTCGCGAGGTCGCCGCGGATCGTGCCCGGGGCCGCGTTGGCCGGGTTGGTCGCCCCCATCATGGCGCGCCAGGAGAGGATCGCATCGGGACCCTCGATGACCGCGGCCACGAGCGGCGCCGACGTGATGAAGGCGACGAGGTCGCCGAAGAACGGCTTGTCCCGATGCTCGCCGTAGTGCTCCTCGGCCACGGCGGCGGTGAGGGTGCGCTGCTCGAGGGCCACGATGCGGAAGCCCTTGCGCTCGATGCGCCCGAGCACCTCGCCGACGAGGCCGCGGGCCACGCCGTCGGGCTTGATGAGGACGAGGGTGCGCTCGGACACGAAGGACTCCTTAGGCCGCCGGATGCATCGGGCGTTCGACGCGCCGTCATCCTAACGACGGTCGTGTGTGCTCCCTCAGCCACAGGGCGATCTCGTCGACGTCCAGCTCGCCTCGCGCGACGGAGAGGACCAGTTGCTCCGCCTCGTCGACGCCGTACTCGAGATCGCGGTCATTCATCAGAAAGAAGACGCGCGTGGCGGCCCAGGCGAGTCTCTTGTTTCCGTCCACGAGCGCATGGTTGCGGGCGAGGGAGTGCATGAGAGCGGCCCCTTGGCCCTCGAACGTGGGATAGGCGAGCTCACCGAAGGCGCTCGCACGGGGCCGTAGGACGGCGGACTCCAGCAGTCCCACATCTCGTATTCCTACGGTGCCGATGACGCCAGCAGCGACCTCCAGGATGTCCTCCAGCGTGAGGAAGTCCGGTCCCACGATCAGCGCGAGAGTCGATCGAGCAGTTCAGCGTCTTCCGAGGCGACCCGACCTATCGCCGATGAGAGCCGCTCAGGACGGCCGCTGACGTACTGCGCGATCGCCGATCGGGCCACCTCCTGCATCGACCGGCCCTCGCTCTCGGCACGAGCGCGGAGCGCGGCGGTCTCGACATCAGAGAGCCTCAAGGTCATGGCCATGACCGGATGATACCACCGTGGTATCACTTGGGCAGGACTAAGCCGCGTCCGTCGGCGAATCCGTCCGCAGCGCGTCGACGCGGCGTCCCAGTCGCACGGCGAAGAACCAGAGCACCGCGAAGATGAGGCCGATCACCAGCATGGTCCAGCCCACCACGAGGCTCGTCGCGACGACGAGGACCTGCAGGGTCCAGCCCAGCCACACCCCCCAGGGCCGCCCGAGGCCCCCGATCGCGACGACCAGCAGGACCATGAGGACCACGCCCGCAGCCCAGGCGAGCCCGGCGTTCGCGACCGATCCGGTGGACGCCGCCAGGGCCGTGCCCAGGAGGACAACGATCGCCTCGATCGCCAGCACCGACGAGCCGAGCACCCTCATGCCAGCATCCGCTTCGCATCGCCGACGAGGACCACGGAGCCCGTGATGAGCACGCCGACGCCGCCATAGCGGCTGGCGTCCTCGGCCAGCCCGATCGCCTGGTCGAGGGCCTCGGGGAGGCGGCGCTCGACGACGACGCGGTCGTCGCCGAACACGTCACGGGCCACGACCGCGAGGTCGTCGGCCGCCATGGCGCGCGGCGACGACGGCTCGGTCACGACAATGCGGTCGAGGCAGGTCTCCAGGGCGGTCAGGAGCCCGACGGCGTCCTTGTCGGCCAGCACCCCGACGACGCCCACGAGTGAGGCGAAGTCGAAGGAGTCGCCGATGGCCGAGGCGAGGGCGGCGGCACCGTGCGGGTTGTGGGCGGCGTCGAGCAGGATCGTCGGGTTGCGACGCACCACCTCGAGCCGGCCCGGCGACGTCGCCATCGCGAAGCCCGTCCGCACGAGGTCGGGGTCCAGCGGACCGGCCCCGCCGAGCAGGGCCTCCGCCGCGGCGAGGGCCATGGCCGCGTTCTGCGCCTGGTGGGCGCCGAAGAGGGGAAGGAAGACGTCGTCGTACTCGGCGTTCAGGCCCCGGAGTCCGAGCACCTGCCCGCCGAGGGCCACCTCCCGTGAGCGCACTGCGAACTCGAGGCCCTCTCGCGCCACGGTGGCGTCGACCTCGAGGCAGCGTGCGAGCAGCACCTCGGCCACGTCGAGCTCCTGCTGCCCCAGGACGGCCACGCACCCAGGCTTGATGATCCCCGCCTTCTCGTGGGCGATGTCGACCACGGTGTCGCCCAGGTAGTCGCGATGGTCGAGGCCGATGGACGTGACGACGCAGACGGTGCCGTCGGCGACGTTCGTGGAGTCCCATGAGCCGCCCAGGCCGACCTCGACGATGGCGACATCGACCGGCGCATCGGCGAACGCCGCGAACGCCAGGGCCGTCATGACCTCGAAGTACGACAGCGGCACGCCGCCATCGGCAAGCGAGTTGGCGTCGACGACATCGACGAAGGGCCGGATCTCGTCCCACGCGGCCAGGAGCCGCTCCGCCTCGATGGGCTGCCCGTCGAAGCAGATCCGCTCGCGAGGGTCCACGAGGTGAGGCGACGTGAACAGGCCCGTGCGCAGGCCGCAGGCGCGCAGGATCGACTCGGTCATGCGCGCCGTCGAGCTCTTCCCGTTGGTGCCCGTCACGTGCACCACGGGGTACG
>Ga0075163_10004862_pt1 | contig 17990 bp, 17 predicted proteins | sample JI1023141ADNA_FD_71478 | JGI IMG/M metagenome (GOLD analysis project Ga0075163, IMG submission 71478) | Wastewater effluent complex algal communities from Wisconsin, to seasonally profile nutrient transformation and Carbon sequestration -... | ecosystem: Engineered > WWTP > Effluent > Algae...
TGTCGTGCTCGTTGCAGGGGTTCATGAAGCGGATGTCGACGTGGAAGCGGGTGGTGTCGTTGGCGTAGGGGCGGGTCGTGATCTTCATCTTGGCCGGTCCAGCCGCCCGGCCGCATTCCCAGAGCCACGTGATAACGGCCGCGCGGGTCCACGCAAGCACTTTCCCGCTCCTGAACGGCCGGGGGACCTGGGCACGAGCGACCCGATGCCGGAGCGCCTTTTCGCTAATTCGCAGGAATTTGGCCAGATCGCGCACGTTCAGGACCGGAGGCAGTTCGTGCTCGGAGGCGAACTGCGCTGGGTATAGAGCCGGCGGTGCGGAAGCGATCTCCGACGCCGCTGCCCCCCAGCTCGTCTGTGTCCTGAAGGACATGTCGATCCCAACGTGTCCTTCAGGACACGCGACCACGTGATCGCCCCGCGAACATCCATCGACCATCCACCACCCCCCCCCGACTGTCAGTGTATCCGAGGGCCGGGAGCGAAGGTGCGAGCGTGGCAGTGACACGTACGCGTGCGGCGATACACTGGGAAATCCGAGCGGCCCGTCGTCGTCGCGCACAAACAATGCCGCCGATTCGCGGCTGATACCGTCGACGATTCATCGCGCACCAGACCCAACGCACCAGGCCCGCGTCGTCGGGACCATCGAGCGCGGTGTCTGGGGGCGAGCGCGATCGTCGGGTTGACCGCCGCTGTCAAACGCGGTGTCGCCAGGGTGTCAAGCCGTCCTTGGCGCTGTCGAACGCGATGTCGCGGGGGTTGTCGGCGGCGCTGTTCCCAGGCCGCTCTTCGCAGGTCCCGTCCTTTATCTGGTACTTGATTGTGCTCCATTAGTTATCAATCAGCCGTGTCGCCGCCATGCAGGCCGTGCGTGCCGCCTGCATGCAGCCCCGTGCCAGGGCATGCCGGCCCGTGCCGCCTGCATGCACCCCGTGCCGGCCCGTGCCGCCTGCATGCACCCCATGCCGGCGGCATGCCGGCGGCATGCAGCCCCGTGCCGGCGGCATGCAGTCCCGTGCCACCTGCATGCACCCCACGCCGGCGGCATGCCGGCGGCATGCAGCCCCGTGCCGGCGGCATGCAGCCCCGTGCCACCTGCATGCCGGCCCGTGCCACCTGCATGCACCCCACGCCGGCGGCATGCCGGCGGCATGCAGCCCCGTGCCGGCGGCATGCAGCCCCGTGTCGGCGGCATGCCTGCACCCGCCAGCACGCCGGCACGCTGGCGGCATGCGGCCCCGTACTTTTCTTACCCGTAATACCCCTCGCGCCGTCGATTTCAGTGATTTTGATCGCCAAATGATCTCTGATAACCAGAGTTGATGCGTGCGGCATGCAGTCGGGCGGCGGGTGCGACGGTGCGACGGCTACGGTGTGTTGGGAGTGGGCGAAACGACAGCGTGCTCGACAGCGCCACCGACAAAACCGGTGACGGCGTGCTCGACAGGTCGCCCATAGCGACCAGAAACCCGGGATGGCCGTCCCGCGCCGAGCCGGCGGGGACGGATCCACACACCCACCAAGCCCCGTGGGCGGTCGGTGTTCACTCGGGTTCTGCGATATCTGTAAGTTCGCTTAGCGATCGGAAACCCAGGAAGGCGCTGCAGCAGTCGCGGCGCCGTCGCACGGCACAGGCTACGGAGCGGATAGCGGCGAGCGCGGTGCCGTGGCGTCCGGCGACTCCTGCTGGCCGTGCCGTTGCCGTGCCGCCCTCCGGTCGTGCGCCACCGCCTCGACGAGAGCGCGAGACGGAGCGTACTGCGGGGCACGGAGGTGGAGCGCGGGCCACCGGCAGTTTCGCGCGGCGACTTACTAAACTAACGCCCCGTTCCACGGTGCCTTCGCACGGTGCGGTCCGACGCGGGCGGCACGACGTCGTCGCGCCCCGACCGAGGGTGCACCTGTCGACTGCTTGATCGTCTCCGCCATGCACAACGACCGCGCAACTGCCGGCTCGCTCGTTCCTGGACGAGCACCACCGCCACGCCACCGCGAGCGCATGGTCGCGCCGTACAGGCGACTTGATGCGTCCTCAATTTTCGGTGATCATGTGATGATGGATAGCTACCAAAAAATGGAGGAAGCAACGTGATCATAGCGATCCACAACCACAAGGGTGGCATCGGCAAGACGACCCTCGCGGCCCATCTGGCGTACCGCTGCAACGTGCTCGGCGCCCGGTGCCTGGTCATCACGCTGGACCGCCAGGGCGACCTCCTGCGCTGGTTCAACCGGGAGAGGGTGCTCGATCCCAAGAAACTGGTGAAGATGGGCCACATCACCGCGCTTTACTCGCCCGAGGCGATGCCGCCACGCGACGTCCTCGACGAGTTCCGCCTCGTGATCGTCGACACACCGCCGCAGGCTGGCATACCCGAGGCCGTCGACCCGGATCTGTGGATCGCTCAGGTGGACAACAGCACCGCGCTCGACAACCTCGCGACCATCCTGCCGAAGATGGCAGCGAAGGCGCCCGTTCACGTCGTGTTTTGGCGCGCCGACGCGGGGGGCGACATGATGCTCCGGGGGCTCCAGGCTGCCGCACAGCACCTGAAGACCGTCGAGTTCTGTCCGCTCATCCTCGAGCAGGATGCTCCGATCGCCCGCACTCAGGCCCAGTACAAGCCGGTCTGGGAGGTGACCCGGGGCAAGAACACGGCGGCCCACAGGAACATGGTCGCCGTCTGCGACGCGATCCTCGAGCGCGCTGGCGTCTTCGGAGACCGCCGTAAGGCTGGACGCACATGAGCCGCTCGCGGCGCCAGGGGTACATTCCAACCCCCTTCGAAGGGACCGACGCGCCGCCCGGGCCGGACCCAGACGCACTCGCTGAATTGCGCCGAGAGGCGAGGGCAAGCGGCCCCGATGATGTGGGCGAGCGGACGCACGGGCCGGTCGCGCGCGAAAAACCCGAACCGGCGGCACCTCGACGACCGCCCGTCCCACGCGAGTCTGCCGCCCCCGCATCGACATCAACGCGCGGCGACGAGGCGGGGCGACCCGCCGCATCGAGGGCGAGCGAGCAGCCGAGCGCGACAGTAAGCGCGGCTCGTGGGGGGAAGGCGACGTCGACGCCCGGCCGAAAGGGGCGGCCGTCGAAGGGGGCGCGGAGCCAGCGGGCGGTGCGACTCAACCCCAGGCAAGAGGCCATGCTGTTGCAGTTGGCCGACATCCGCGGCATCGACCTCAACGCGGCGATCAGCGTGGCCATCGCCGAGGACTGGCGCCGCTGGTTCGGCGACCGGAAAGACGTCAGTTAGTCACCAGGCCCGCCGCCTGCGAGCGCCCTCGAGCGTAGATCGTCCGCCGCGCGGAGGATACGATGGCTCTCATGGCCAGTCCGGGTATGGAGCTCATGAAGAAGATCGCGGTTGGCGTCGGCGTGGGCGGCGGCCTCGCGCTACTCGGCTATGGAACCTACCGTCTGTGCGGCCGTCGTCGCGAGCTGCCGGTGGTGATCGAGCCATGGATGCTGGAGTGGGTTAAAAAACTCGAGGATCAGGGCGTTCGCTGATATGGGTCGAAGGACGGGATCCCCGAGGTGCGCTGAAGCGCTGGGACCTGGCGATGCGGGTACGGCCGCATGCAAGTCCCTGAGCGCCGCGTTCGCCAGGTCGATCCAGTTCGCTGACCTCTTCGCCCAGTACGGAGATCGGTAGAGCGACGACGATCTTCAGCTCGCGGATCTTGGCGCTCAGGTCGGCGCCGATTCACGTGGCGCCGAGCACCGCACGTATAGACAAGACAGTTCCTGCTGGATCAGTGAATCCAAAACAATTGCGGTGCTCGCTCGCTATTCGTTGGTGTCAATCTCGACCTCGTCTACAAATGCGATCAGGTCTCGCAAGGGAACGACCACAACACCACAGTGCCCGGCGCGGTTTTGAAGCCGAGAAAGCAACGCCGGGCCTCCGAGCGCCCCTCCCGTCGACCCCTCCACAAAGACCAGCACCGTGTGAGTGGTCCCCGCATGGGAAAAAGAAAACTCGCCAAAGCACCCCTGTTCGATAGCTTGCGCGATTTCAGTCATCGGTCTACCGTCTTTCCTGTACGGTTTATCGTAAGAAAATTCGCCAAACCGTGCAATTGTCAAATTCGTGATTAAACGCACGCTTCGATTCGCGGACGCGCGGTAGTGGTAGGGTGCGCTCGTGACCCGCAAGGATGACGCCGAGCGCGCTGGCGCCCGTGCGGCTCTCGGCCTCCGACTAAAGCTGTTGCGGGTTCACGCGAAGCTAAATCAGGTCAGTGTCGCCCAAACGCTCGACGTCCGCCCAGCGACCGTTTCGAGCTGGGAGCAAGGCACCAGCGAGCTTGCCGCTCTCGACGCACTCCGGTTAGCGGATCTTTATGGTGTAGAAATCGCAGTGGTATTTGGCCGGGCGCCGATGCCCACTGTTCCCTAATGACGACACTCGACCAGGACGGTGAAGATGCCGGTTAGAGTTCATTGTTCGAGGCAATAGAGGCGGAGCTCGACGTCGCAAGGGACGTTCTCGAAGAACGACCAGGTCGCATCGGTCGCGCCAGGCAGGCCCGTGCCGCCATCAGGGTTGACGCCATCTCGTCCGCACTCACCGCGTCGGCCCCTGAACCCGGCACGACGCAGGCGGACTGCCACAGGAACAGCGCTGTCATGAACGACGGCGCCAGATGCGGCACGGAGCTCATTGTTCGATACAGAAGAGGGGGAGCTCGGTATCGCAGGGGCCGTTATCGAAGAACGACCAGGTCTCATCGGTCGCACCGGGGAAGCCTGCACCGCCATCATGGCCGATGACGCCGGTCCAATCGGCGCAGAAATTGTTGCCCGGAGCGGCCTCGCCACTGGCTAGCGTACTCGTCCATGCTGGAAACGACTGGGTCTGAGAGTTCTCGTCGACGTTGATTGGGAGCTCGATCGTGCCGGACACGAGGGCATCCCAGTCCTGCGCGACAACGAGGCCGTTGACGAGGATGTAGCGGCCCCGCGAGTGGAGCAGGCGCTCGCCAGCGGATTTGGTGGATGAACTGAGCCAGGCGCGGTAGGTCTCGAATCGTGGCAGGTCCGCGATGGCGGCGAGCATGCGGCAACGTTGGTCCGCGCCTGCGAGGCCGTTGACGTTGCCTTGGTAGGTCTGGCTGGTGATGAAGATAATGGAATCACGGGCGCAGTCCTTGCAGCCGTCGTCCGCGATGTCGTTCATGTCGTCGCAGGTCTCGTCGCCCTCGACGACTCCGTCGCCGCAAATTGGTCCGGGATCGGTGGTGGAGCTCGTCCCCTCGCTGGTGCTCTCGCCCGTACTCGTGCCTGTGCCTATGCTCGAATCACCCGCTGTCGAAGATCCGAGCAGCGTCGTGTCGGCGAACGTCGTACCGTCGGTCTCGCTCGATCCGGTGGACCCGGTCGACGTGTCAAGCATCTGCGTGGTCTCGCTGCAGTACGTGACGCCGCGCTCGTCGATGATGTCATCGATCAACTCGATCGCACATGCCGGGAGCACGCACATCACGACAAATGTTGCTAACGCGAGGTAGTGGTATCGCATGGTCTGAGTCATCATTGCTCCACGCAGTACAGGCGAGCCGGCCAATGGCACCAGAGGCTGTCTTCGTTGGCCCACTCCTCCGCATCGGCGAGGGTGCGGCCTGTGCGGGCTTTGTTGTCAGGAGAGCCAGGCTCTTCCGCGTTGGGTTGCAAACTGGTCCAGTTGGCACATGCCAGGTCGGGGAATTTGGTGCCATCCGCGTAGGTCCCGGTCCAGACCCGGGACATGGGCAAGCTCACGCCAGTTTCTGTTATCCTGATCTCGGGATTGGGGCCCTCGAGAACGAGGTCGTCCCAGTCGTCGGCGACGCGGATGCCGTCGGGACGGACGTAGGGAATCGTGCTGTGGGTGAAGTGTGCGGCGGGATTGAAGTAGACGTCGCTGATGAACGCCTTGAAATCAAGGTGATTGTCGAACCCGGCATTCTTGGCCAGTTCCTGGCACTTGGAGTGTGCGCCCCCGGCGCCGCCGATCTCGCCGCCCACGTACTGTTCGCTCGAGATAAAGATCAATTTTGCCTCGAAGCGGCACCCACTATCGCATGAAACGCCTCCGTCCGGAGCCATGCCTGTGCCGTTATCGGTGCCGTTGTCGCACTCCTCCGGGCCCTGGATCTGCCCATCATTGCACGTGGGCCCGGCGGTACATTGGGTCGTGCAGCCGCCGTAGAGATCATCGTTGTTATTTGGACCTAGATCACAATTTTCGTGGCCCTGCAATACGAGACCATCGCCACACACCGGAATCTGGCACGAGAGGGTGCACATACCATCGACGTCGCTATTTCCGGCGTAACCCTCATCGCACGCCTCGCCGGGGTCCATAATGCCGTTTCCGCAATTCTCGGTCATTCCGTCCGTGGCACCGCTCGAGGAGCTCTCAGCTTCCGTAGTGCCGACGCCGGTCTCGCTCGTGCTGTCGCCGTCCGTGACGGTCGAGGTCGAGGTCGTCGTGTACGACCCGGTCGTGACGGGGCCGGTCGACTCCGTGGTCGTCGGTGTGGTCACCGACGGATCGACCGCCGGACCAGAGGACGAACTGCTCGACGATCCAGGGTCGACTTGACTGCCTGCCGCGCCGCTGTCTGAGAAGCAGCCGGACGCCCCGGAGAAAGGACCGAGCGCGAGTGAGAGGAGCAGGACACCTGGGCGTTTCATGGGAGACCTCATTGCGGATCGTCGGGTGTATCCGGTGAGGGGTCAACGCGCGGCACCGAGCCGCACGTGCAGGGTGATACCAGCCCCCGTGGGGGACCACCAGGGCGTTGCGGACCAGCGTTTGGCGCGTGCCGAACGACGTGCCAGCCCGAGCAGCGTCCCGCCGAGTGCAGCCGTGACGCCCGCGGCTATCCCGGTGCCGATGGCGATGCGACGACCGGCTCGCGCGTCGGATTGAAAGTTCTGCAGGTCGGTGTGCTCGGTCGGAGTGAGGGGGCAGTCAGGCGGCTTGTCGTCGATCTCGAGGGCGCTGGCTCGCGCGCTGGCCTCGGCGATGATCCCGTAGGTCATCACGCCGAGCAGGACCCCGCTGAGACCGAGGGTGACGCCTCCGGCGATCTTGAGCTGGCGCGGTGGGATGGTGTCCGGGCTCGGCGGTGTCGCGGCTTTCGGCGGCGAGAGGGGCGGAGGTGTTGCAGGCTCAGCAGAGGTTGGGGGCGTAGAGTCTGCAGATATCGCGGGTGCTGGTGCGGGAAGAAGCGGCGGCTCGCAGGCGGTGGGGCTGATGTCGGCGAGTTGCTGGGTTACTTCCTCGTGACGCGCGCGGACGTTGCGGGCCTCCAGCATCTCCGGGTCCTCGGGGTACGCGGCAGTGAGGGCGTCGACATGCTCCTTCAGGATCTTCTGCAGGCGGCACAGCGGCGCGGGCTCGCCGGTCTGTTTGTGGAGGGTGAGGAGGGTCGCGCGCATCGAGCCGAGCAGGAGTACGCGGCCCTCGCGATCTCGGCGAGCGTCGGGCATCGCCTGATAGGCAGCGTAGAACTCGTCGACGGCGGGCCCGAACTCACCGGCGTCGTAGTGCTGCATGGCCACGGTGTTGTGCTCGGCGGCCGCCGGGGACAGGCTCTTCGGCGGCTCGAAGGCGAGGATCAGGGCCAGGGTGAGGACGGCGGACATCGAGATCACGGTCGGCGAGGCGTCGCCCGCAGTTTGAAGACATGGACGAAGGACATTGGTCGAGGAGGTGACGCCGTGTTGTGCCGGAGGGCCTGGGCGAGGCAGCGGCTGAGCGGGGAATCCGTGGCGTCGTCGACGTGGGCGGAGACGCGCCCCCCGGCGTCGATGTTCACGTTGACGGCGAGGCGTTCGATGCCGCCGATCGCCTGGTCGGCGCACGCCTGGACAGCCGGAGCACGCCGGGCGAGTGCCCGACGGGTGGCGCCGATCGGGTCGAGGGGTCGGACGGGCTCGGTCGTGGATGATGCTGGAGGCGTTGGCTCCTCGAGGTCGGGCGACGGCGACAGCGACGGCGACGGCGACGGCGTCAGCACGGGTGTCGGCGACGGAGGATCGGCAGCTTCCTGCTTCGCTAGCAGGCGCTGGGACGGCTGCGCGTCATCGAGACGTGGTTGAGATAACCGCCAGGCGAACGCGAGAATGAGGCACTGGGCGATCATGATCGCGTACGGCCAGCTTGCAAATGGGTTGCGGTATGGGCCGGGCGAGCAGGCTGCCGCGGCCTGTAGCGCCTCGGCGAACGCCAGCATGGTCTGCGGCCGGTCGGCGGGATCCTTCGCCAGTCCCGACTCGATGACCCTGATGATCGCCGGGGGGATGTCCGCGTCCCCGGCGGCGTCGGCGAGCAGTGTCGGGTCGACGTTGACGTGGTGATGGAACCAGACGTAGATCGGCTTGCCCCGCGCGTTGTGAAATGGGGGGCGGCCGGCGAGCACCCGGTAGAGCGTGATGGCCATTGAGTACACGTCCGACCGGCGGTCGACGGGGAGCTGGGCCGCCTGCTCGGGCGAGGCGTAGCCCGGCGTGCAGAGCACGCGCCCGACCTCGGTCGGCGGTGGGCCCGCGACGTCGCGCAGGGCGCGGTCCGGCTTGACCAGGCCGAGGTCGATCACGACGGCCCGCGGCGGACAGCCCGGCTCTTGAGCGACGAGGATGTTGCCGGGCTTGATGTCGCGGTGGACATAGCCCCGCTCGTGGATCGCGTGCAGGGCCTCGAGCGCCGGCAACAACAACTCGAGGGCCTCGTTCCAGGGGAGGCGCTGGCCGGGGCGTCCGCGCAGGTCGTCCTCGAGGTTCGGGCCGTCGAGCAGCTCCATGGCGATGTAAGCGGAGTGGACCGTCTTGCCGGTGCCGAACACCCGCACGAGGTTCGGGTGGCGGACCTGTGCGGCGGCCCGGGCCTCCTGGACCATGCGGGCCCGCATCTCGCCGGTCGCCAGCTCTGGCTTGAGCATCTTGATGGCGACGTCGATGCCAAGCTCTTCGTCGCGGGCGCGGTAGATGTCGGCCATCCCGCCGCCACCGAGGTGCGCCTGGATGGTGTAGCGCCCGCCGATGGTGGTGCCGATGAGGTCGTCCTCCGCCGTCTCGCCCTGCTCCGGGTCGAGGTCGTCGACGTCGACGAGCCGAAACTTGGGGCTGGGAACTGACATCGTGGACGTTCTCCTGGACGCGCGCGCCTTCGCGCGGTGGAACTATAGGGGCCTCATGGAGACACTGTCTAGCGGCCGCTCAGTCTCGAACGGATCAGGACTTCGCGGAGGGTCCCCCGGAGACGACGCTCGTTACCGCGCGAGCGGACTGAAGCGGCCCCTCTGCCTTGGCCAAGTGGGTCGCGGGGCGTTCGTGCGATGCTGGCGCGGCTGGGCGAGCCGTGCTGGGCGCTGCGGAGCTCGCCGGTCAGCGGGCGTCGGCGCCAGCGAGGAGGTCGAGCACACGCTCAGCGGGCGAGTACGAGTGCTGGGAGGCGGGCACGGCTACCTCGGCCACTCGCACGCCCTCGTCATGGTGGGCGAGACCTCTCGCGCTTGGCCGTCCCGGTGAGATCGGCCATCAGGGGGTGCCCTCCGGCGAAGCTATCTCAATCGAGTTCGTGTCCCGAACGTGGACGAGCGCGACCGGGATGGGCGCGAATAGTCTGGGCTTGGTTAAAAAGCTCGCACGGACGAACCGGATGTGCTCGTGAACCCATGCACCGAGTCTCTTGCTGGCCAGCTCCGCCGCGGCCAGCTCCGCCGCGGCCAGCGAAGCTCCAGAACCGGCGATCTGTTCCTGTTCGAGCGCCTTGATGATCTGGTGGGTCTCCTCGGCAGATGCCCAACGGCCCGGTGAGCCCGGATCGCTGTCCCCGAAGCCGTAGAATGTGAGGTATGGGCGGTCGTTTCCGGGCTCGAGCCACTCGGTCTCGGTTTCGCGCACCGGGTGGGTGCAGAACAGCAGCCAGCGGCAGTCTGCGAACGATCTCGCGGCCACGCGTAGCCTCGCGGAGCTCAGCGTGGCGAAGTCGGCTGCTGGCAGTCGCACAAGCTCACACAGCATGTCGCCGAGGAGGTCAACAGTCTCGTCAGGCCGGATCTCTACTCGGCCTCGGTTCTCCCGGCGAGCCCATGGACGCAGCCCTGCGAGTTCGTACTCGCTGTCGGGTCCGAATACCTGAAACTCGGGGTCGAACACGACCCGCTTCCGGGACTTGCCGCGTTCGACGGTAGCGACCGCGGACGAGCAGGCCTCGACGGTTACAACCTCACCGAACACCGGCCGCTCCCAGTCGACGTTGGACAGCGAAACCTGAACCTCGAAATCGGGGAGCCCGATCCGTTCCCAGGTGCGAAGTCGGTCGGCGAGGTCCTCGCGATTAAGGACGGCCGTTTCGGTCATGCGGATCGAGATGCTTTGTAGATTGCGCTCCATCTCCTCGTTGTCGTTCTTGGCGGCCCGCAAGATACTGCCGATTAGCCGATCGTCTCTGCGCTCGATCGCCGAATCGAGCTGTTCCATCTCGTCCTCGCCGAGCAAGCCGAGGATCTTGTTTCGCAGCGCCTCATCGTCGATTCCGAGCTCGGCGAACCGATCGCGCAGTCGACTATCCCGGCGCTCCTCATGGGTGCCCGGGAGTATCAAGTAGTAGGCCGTCACGTCGGCGCGCTGGCCGAGCCGGGCCACGCGGCCGTTCCGCTGCATCAGCGTCGCGGGCGAAGAGCTGAGATCCCAGTGCACGATCCGATTCGCTACTTGGAGGTCGAAACCCTCGTCGGCCGCGGATGTAGCCACGAGGATCCTTACGGCTTGATCGGTTCTGAGGTCGCGGACCGCACGCCGGCGTTCGGCCGGACCCATGCTTCCGACGAGCTGGCGTGACTGGCGGCCGAGCGTCGCATTCAAGATCTCGCAGGTCTGGAGGCTCTCTGTGAACACGAGGAATTTGTCGGTTGGGTGGGTCTCCAGCATATGTTGGAGCCACGTGAGCTTGGCGTTCTCGACCGATATCTCGTCCGCGCCTGGAGTTCCCTCGGCGACGTTGGCTCTGCCGAAGTCGAGCAATTCTTCAGCCAGCAAGCACACCCGCTCGACCTCGTCCGAATCGAGGATGAACCCCGATTCGTCGTCCGATCCTATTTTCTTGTTGAAGTCGTAGATCAGATCGACATGTTCGGCGCGTGCCAGGCGGGTGGCAGGAAAGTCGAACGACTCGCTGGCGAAGCGGACGGTGGCGAAGCGCGCGTCGGAGCGGGTCAGCTCTGCAAGCCGTTGGGAGATCTTCTTGATCATCGCGCGAAGCGCGTTGGTCGATAACCGGCCGTCGCTGGTGAACGCCGCTTTCGTCGGCCATTCGCTGTGGCGGACGCACCAGGTGAACAACGAGCACGCGCCCGCGATGGAGCTACTCGTGAGCTTCTTCTCAAGCTGCGCCGTAGCGAAGCCTCCGAAAGTCGCGTGGTGGTTGGTAGCGAGCTCTTGCACGGTGTTCACGATTCGCTTGAGCAGGCCAATGAAGCGCGGTCCCGGGCTGTCGAGTCGGACGTCCGCCGCGGGGTCGACAGCGTGGGGTCGAACGATCCGCAGGTTCGGAAACAACCGCCGGTTCGACCACGACTTGACCTCGGCGTCGTCCTGCCGGCGCCATACGACGTCGACCGCGACATCGCGGTTTCGCAGCACGGCGAGCAGGCCTCGGGTATCCATGTCGGCCGCGAAGGCGTCGATCGGGCCGTCGGGCGTATCGGCCCCGTGGATGAGCAAGCGCAGAAGATTCAAGAACTGGGGGTGTGAACGAAAGGGTGTGGCACTCATCAGGATGACGAGGCGCGGGGGACTCGAGCCCTTCCAATAGCTGCCCGAAATCAGTTGCCTCGCGGCTTTGAATGTCTGTGTAGCCGTCGCGGCGGTGATGTCGCGCGTGCCGCCGAGGTCGTCGCCACAAGCGGCGTGATGGCACTCGTCGATGATCAGGACGTTGGGGCTGACTCCTCCCGGTAGGCGCGCTTTCATCGGTTCGCCCACATAGCGCCGCGCGGCGTGCATGCTGGCGACCGACACACCATTGATGTTGCCCAACCCGTATTCTCGGAACGAGCTAACAGGTTGGACGAGGCTGCGATCGCCGAGAGCGCCTCGCAAGACCTCCGTGAGCTTCTCAGCGGCATCCTGCACCAGGCCGCCGCTGGTCAAATAGAGGCAAGAGAAGTTGTCCAGCGAGCCCTCGGCCAGTAGCAGATCGCGAACGATGAGGCCGGCCTCGATGGTCTTGCCGAGGCCGACTTCGTCAGCGATCAACAGGCGACGCGGTGTCACCAGGGACTGCCGTCGCATGAATTGCTGAAGGGCGAGCTGGTGCGGGAACGGGTCCTTGCTGGTCGCCGCCAATCGCCCGGACGAGATGTTGGCGAGGAGCTCGAGCGCGCCAAGCCGCAACGTGGTGTCCACCGCAACATTAGCGAGATCGTCGGAGGCGAGGCCGAGCTCACCGGGCTCGTAGCCGCGCTGGCGCTCGAGACGCTCGATGGTCGCGGCGTGCGCGCGCTGGTACTGCTCGTCCTGCCAGTTTCGGAGCTCGCTCCACGGTACGCCACGGCGGTCCCTCGCGTTGTCCGCTGCTGCGATCGTGTAGGCGTAGTGTACAAAGCCGGGACCATCGGGATTGGCCGGATCCAGAAGAACGAGATCGAGAGCGTCACCATGGAAATTCGGGATCGGAATGATACGCGCAGGCATGTGTCCTCTCGTTTCTCAGGCATTTTCTCGCGACGCTTAAGCGAATAGGGAGGGTAAAGTTGGGGTTGAGCACCAGCGACGATGATCCGCGGTCAGTTCCGGGACTCGGGACAAGGAGGTTCGGCATTTCAGCGCGCCGCGGCGGTCCTGTAGCGGGTGTGGCCGCGCTGTCCCGTGCGGACGATGTCACCGCTCGCCTCGAGCTTCCGGAGCGCGAGCCGCAGCTGCTCGGGACTCTTGCCGACCTGATCGCGGATCTCATTCGCGGCGATCCAGTCGCCGGCCTTCCGAATCAGGGCGAGCACGGCCTCGCCGTAGCGGGCCATCTCGGCCGCCTGTTCGGAGGACATGCCGGGGGGACGCCAATCCGGCCCGTGTTCCGCGGGCTGCTGCGCTCCGGAACGGGCCTTGGCGGCCGACTTCGCCTTGCGTCGCGCCTTGCGACCCGAGGTGGGAGGGGTCGCGGGCGTGGTCGCTTGATCGCCGGTGGCCTTCGCAGGCCGCGTGCGTCGCGGGCGGTCTGACTTCTGCCGCTTCTTCGCCGCCTTCCGCGCGGGAGACTTCTTCTTCCGCGCCGGGGCCTTGCTTGGTGCCTTCGGCTTCTCGGCCGGAGTGGCGGTCGCGGACTCGGGGGCCACGAGCACCTCAGCGAGCCTCATCGGCCCGAGGCCCTTGCCCAGCGGGCTCGTGAGGATCTGACGGAGGTCGTCGAACGTCAGCGTCGAGAAGCGCTTGCGGAGCACCTGCACCAGGGCGAGCCGTTGCTGGTCGGCGAGCGACTGCTGGAGGTCCTGACGAAGTTGACTGAGGAATCCCATGGCAACCAGGTTGCCCGAGATCCCGGCGGGAGTCATCCGATCGTGGCGACCTCGGACGGGTTTCTGTTCGCGGCTGACAGGTGATCTGGAAGTCCCGAGCGTCGGGGCCGAACCAGTACGCCTCGTGGAAGCGGGGCAGGTTCGGTGAAGTCGCCGTGGTCATGAGGTGCGCATCCATGCGCGCGCCATCGGGTACTCCGGGTGTCGATCGCTATTGTGGTGCACCCAGCCCGAGCTCGCCCCAGAGCCATGCAGGATCGAAGACTGGCTGGTTCTGGGCGCGGGCCTGCTTGTAGTCGTGTTCGAGGCGTCGGAGCATCTCGACCAGACGGCGCCGCAGCCGGGGGGAGCGTGCGGCCTTCCGCGGAGTCGTATTGTCGAACAGCGGGATCGGTTCGTCGACCCACCGCACGTAGTGCTCCAGATACATGTCCTCGATCAGCGCGTGGGTCTCCGGGTCGCTGTGGGGGCCTGCCTGCAGCGTCTCGCAGGTGTCCGTGGCCGACGCCCCGGACTCGCGAGAGGTTGTCGACAGGTGGCGGACGAGGTCGCCGGCGGCGGCTTCCACCAGCACCCGTCCCCGTTCCGCCCGTCCGCGGGAATTCACGTCGAGCTGCAGACGCTCGCCATGGAGCGCGAGCCGTCCGAAGCTGACACGCGTAGTTCGTTCGGCGCCGGCCCAGCGCCAGGCGTCGCCCGCGGGCTCGCGCTGAAACTGCGAGACCGCGTCGAGCGTGGCGCTGACTTGGGCCGGATCGGTAACCGCGAACATGATCGTCATGAAGGTTATCGGATCACCGTCGAGGTTGACGATCTCCTCGGGTCCATCGAACGGCAAGGTCGCGTGCCAGAGTCGGTGAAGCAGTGGAGGGCAGGCCTTGTAGAACGTGCTCGTCGAGGCTCCCTCACGGGCGGCGCAGAAGGCTCCGAGCGCCTCGTGGAACGCCGCCAGCACGTGATCGCGGCGTTGACGGAGGAGCCGGAGGGACCCGCCGTCGATGTCGAGCCGACCCTCCTCGTTCGGCACCACGCGCGCGGCGAGCAGGTCCCCGGCCTTCAGGTCGCAGGGCGCATGGGCTTCCGCGACAATGATGTCCTCGTCGCTCGCTACGTCGCGGACGGTGATAGATTGGGCAGGACGGACGGCGAGGACATCATACAATCGCAGCGACGAGTCTCGCATGTGCACGAGGTAGTTACGTTCACCGTGCGACAATGTCGTCTCGGAGCCGAGGAGCTGATGGACGAGCGGCGGCCCATCACCGACGGGCGCATCGTAGAGCAGCCATGGCATAAGGGTGTCGTCGCTCATCAACTCGTGTACTTCGTCGTCCTCGCCGTGTACGAACCCGGCGTCGACCTCGGCGTCGAACTCATCGAGCCGCTGCTCCTCCCACGCGGCGAAGGCCGGTTCGGCGAGGAGTTTCATCATCTTGCGGACCGCCGATCGGCGATCCGCCGCTGTGTAGCTGCGGTCGCAGCACAGCTTGAACTTCCTCCCGCTCGCGCAGGGACACGGGGCATTCCGCGCAATCGTGGTCATCGGCCGCCTGCTCGTGGATTCACGGTGTTGCTCAGGTCTCGGCAGCACTTCTTGTGCTTTCGTCCGCTCCCGCAGGGGCATGGATCGTTTGGTCCAGTCTTGGTCCGCCGATACGAGCGCGCGCCCGTATCCAACTGGGCGAGCAGCCCGGCGCGGGCCGGGTGCGTCGGATCGTCCATGATTCGCTTCCACATCGTGTAGTGACGGACGAGCTGCGCGTGGTACTCGGGGTCGTCGGCTATCATCTGGCGAAACAGGCTGAGCAGTGCGCCCGACAGCGGGGACTGGGGATTTATCGGATCGAGGAACATCTGGGGCTCGTCCTCGTGTGGCGGACCGGGTGGCTCGAAGGCATATGAGATCGTGGCCACTTGGGCGCGGCTCTCTACGTCCATGACCTGGAGGATCGTGCGGCGGCAGTCGCAATTTCGGTCGATGCAGTAGCACTCGACGAACATGAGGGGTCGCGACGGCAGGTCGTCGTCCTCGACCGGGATCACCATGCGGTACTCGCGCTTCGCATCCTCGGGGTACAGCAAGTGAAACGGTCCCAGGCCCATCGAATCAACTCCTCATCTTGCGGGGTTCGTCGCCCATCAGTCGTGCGAGCCGGATGTCGTACCCGCTGAGGGTTGACCTCTCGAGCCTCGGCGGTTCGATCGCTTGGATCGTAAGCCCCCGAGCACGCCCATCTTGAAGCCGTGGACCCCGCGCGGCTGACTTCGGGCCATGGCCAAGGAGATCGACGAGAATCAGGCGCGGCTGACGATCGAGAGGTGGCGAGCGAGCGGCCTGGGGGTCATCAAGTTCACGAAGCGCGAGGGTATCAGCGTCGGGGCGTTCTACCGCATGCGGGCCAAGGTCGAGGGTCCGGCCGTCGCCGCCGATCCCTGCCTCGTGCCGGTGGTGGTGCGGCCTAGGACGACGCCGGCGAGCACGGCGCTGGGCATGCCCTTCGAGGTCGAGCTCGCCTCCGGGATGAAGATCCGCGTAGCCGCGGGGTTTGACGCGGGGGAGCTCGTGCGCCTGGTCGAGGCGCTGGCGGAGGTGCGATGCTGACGTTGCCGCCGAGCGTACGGATCCATGTCGCGCTGCGGCCGGTCGACATGCGCGCCCAGTTCGACGGGCTCGCCGGCGCCGTCCGCCAGTACCTCGGCGGCGACCCGCTGTCGGGCCACCTCTTCATGTTTTTCAATCGGCGGCGGACGATCGTGAAGGCCCTGTACTGGGACCGCAGCGGCTACTGCCTGTGGGCCAAGCGCCTGGAGAAGGGCTGCTTCCACCTGCCAGTGCCCGTCGAGGACGGGGCTGCCGCGATCGAGATGGAGGCGTCCGAGCTGATGCTCGTGCTCGAGGGCATCGACCTGGTCGGCGCGACCCGCCGGGCGCGGTGGGTCCCACGAGAGCGGCTGGATCAAACAATGCGCCCCTGACTTGCGCCGAGATCGCGCATGATCACGCTCATGGTCTTGCCGACCACCCGCCGAGATCCCGAGCTCGCCGAGGACGAGCTGCGTGCGCTGCTGGAGGGCCTCCTGCAGGCCGGAGACCATGAGCGCCTGGTCGAGACGCTGGTCGGCCTCTATAGCGAGCTGAGCCGCGAGAACGATCGGCTGCGCCTGCGGATCCTCGAGCTGACGCGGCGGGTCCATGGCCGGAGCTCGGAGAAGATCGACCCGAACGCGCTGCGCGCGGCGCTGGAGGAGCTCCGCGAGCAAGAGTTTGGGCACCAGGACAAGGGCGAGCCCGAGACGGCTCCCGATGCTCCTGCTGCACCGAAGCCCGCGGCGCCGCGAAAGCCCCACCCGGGTCGTGCTCCGCTGTCGCCGGACCTGCCCCGCGAGGAGCGGCGGCACGTGCTCACCGAGGCCGAGCGGCTGTGCGAGTGCTGTCAGCAACCGAAGCGGCGGATCCGCGAGGAGGTCGCGGAGCGCCTCGACTACGTCCCCTCGCGCTTCATCGTCATCCGCGACGTGACCGAGGTGTATGGGTGCAGCTGCGGCTTCTCGAAGCCGGTGGCCGCCGAGCTGCCGCCCCGGGTGATCGACGGCGGCCTGCCCGAGCCGGGCCTCCTCGCGCACGTCGTCATCCTGAAGTACGAGGATCACCAGCCCATCAACCGACAGTCGAAGATCTTCGCCCGCGAGGGCGTGACGCTGTCGCCGAACACCTTGATGGAGTGGATACGGGCCGCGGCCGAGACCCTGGAGCCGCTCGCGCGGCGGATCCACAGACGGGTCCTGCGCTCGTGGATCATCCAGAGCGACGACACCGGTCTTCTGGTCCTCGATCAGGACAAGCCGCAGGGCGCGCGCAAGGGCCATCTCTGGGCGAACGTCGGCGACGGCCGCTTCGCCTCCTACCATTACTCGCCGGACTGGAAGCACGAGCACCCGGCGAACTTCCTGAGGGGCTGCGCGGGCTACCTCCAGACCGACGGTTACAAGGGCTACGACGCGCTCACCGGCGGCCCCGCGCTGGCGATCCGCGTCGGCTGCTTCATGCACGTGCGCCGTTATTTTCTCAAGGCGTTCAAGGCCAAGGCGATCGACGCCGCGATCCCGATCGACATCATCCAGCGCCTCTACCGCGTCGAGCGCGACTCGAAGAACGCCTGCGAGGACCAAAGTGCGCGGCTGGCCAGGCGGCGCGAATTCTCGGCGCCGCTGCTGGACGAGCTCGACGCCTGGCTCGCCAAGCACGACGGCCGCCACGAGCCCAAGAGCCCGCTCGGCAAGGCGATCACCTACCTGAGAGGCCAGCGCGGAGCGCTCGGCGCTTTCCTCCTCGACGGCCAGATCGAGCTCGACAACGGCGCCGTCGAGCGCGCTCTCCGGGGCATCGCCGTCGGCCGCCACAACTGGCTCTTCGCCGGCTCCGACGCCGGCGCGCAGCGGGCCGCGATCCTCTACACGGTCATCACCTCGGCGAA
>Ga0075163_10004863_pt1 | contig 17988 bp, 8 predicted proteins | sample JI1023141ADNA_FD_71478 | JGI IMG/M metagenome (GOLD analysis project Ga0075163, IMG submission 71478) | Wastewater effluent complex algal communities from Wisconsin, to seasonally profile nutrient transformation and Carbon sequestration -... | ecosystem: Engineered > WWTP > Effluent > Algae...
GCATGAAGGAGCCACTCCAGATCCGCCAGGGTGTCATCCAGCTCCTCCTGCGACAGCCGCAGTTTGGCCGCCTGGATGACGATCTCGCGCTGGAAGTGCGCGAGCCAAAGAACTTGTTCATTGATCCGAGGTGGGAAGTAGATCTGATGTTTCATAGTGTACGGTGTTGAATGAAGGCAAGCCGTTGAGCTGCGGCGGATGAAGCACAGGTGAGAAATTCAAAGTGGGGCGGCAAATAGCAGTCGTCCCGGCGTCCAAAATCACTCCCCAGCCAGACCCCGCAGCCGCACCACGGCCCGTCGGCGCACGGAAACACCGCGCCGCCACCATCCGGCACGGGCTAGCGCCATGCCTGGGTCGCCCCGCACGAACACATCGGCATCTAGGCACACTCCCACGCCGCGCCGGACGATGACGGAGCGATCTCGGCGCTACACTGTCTCTTCTAGCTGTAATCCCTTTGGAAAAGGGATGGGGCATTGCCAAGAAGGGATGGATCGCTTTACCAATGGGAATTACACTATTTTCAAAGATTCAATTCCCATGCAGAAAGGGATCACGCCCTTCGATCAGCTTGTGAGTCCCTTTGGAAAAGGGAACAAGCCCTGGCAGAAGGTCATAACTCCCGCTGAAAAAGGGAGAAAGCCATTTGTCTAGGGGCGAAGCCCCCACTAACAAGGGAACGCGAGAGAAAAACAAAGGGAGATGTCCTTTAAGAAAGGGATGCTGGAAATGCAAAAAGGTCACAATCCCATTTTCAAAGGGATGCAGCAAACCTAACCAAGGACGAATCCCTTTTGAGAAGGGAACATGATTTTCTTGCGCTGGAGAAGATGTAAACCCCGCCGCCACCTGCCTGGACGTCCCATGCCCGCCCTCGCGTGACGATGCGAGTGCCTCTTCATAGCCAGTGGTGTCGCCACGCCCCGTCAGCATCTCGCAATGACCCACAGGCCGAATCCGCCCAAGTCTAGGGCGACGCTGAATGAACAAAACCCGCGCGGCATTGCGCTTCCGAGTCAGACTCAAGCCGTCCGCATGAATCAGTGCTGCGCCAGCAGGAAGAAGACGCCCCGCCGCTGCCCGGCCCAATCCAAATGCCAATCCCGTCCGCTCGACGCTCTCAGCCCCGCGAAAGCCGGTGAAGACATTCATGGAACCAGACTAGACCAGAAACAGCCGAACAAGACAAGCTTCTTTCTCTTTCACGCTCCAGACACCCATCTAAGACTCCAAGTCCACCACCTAGGGCATCTCGCTTCGGGCGGTGCCTGAGCTGTCCTTTTAGTTGGGCATGAAGCTCCCGATCGCCCGGCGCTCGCCCTCCTGGGCGGTCGGGTCTTCAACTTCGGCTGGACGCTGGTTCTGGCGCTGTGGCTGTTCGGAAAGTAGGCGCCTAGCTCTTGCACTGTTTCCCATCACATAAATTCCAAGCCAAGGCGAACGGGCCGCTATCGAGGCAGTTGGATTGCACGCAGCCGCAGTGGCGCAGCATTGACCAACGCCGAAAATCAACTCGCTATCAGGCAAAACTTGTGGCATTAAATGTCCCATGAAACCGGAGCAGACATTCCGGGCAACCGGAGTTCGCCGTCCTCGCTGGATGCCAGCGGTGATTCTTCTCATGCATAGGGCAAGCTCTCTCTTTGCCGGATCGGAAAGGCTTAGCTTGTCGTGACATTGTTCATCCACCTTGCTTCACGGCCCAGAGGAATCGCTTTTAAGCGGTGCGCCGCGATTCATTTGGTGATATTACATAGTTTTTTCTGGTTCACTGTTGCTTGGGGCGAGGACGATCGAGTGCCGAAAGGGTTGGAAAAGTCCGACTGGCGGGGCATTCGCGCAGCGTACGAGTCGGAGCGCCATAAGGTGGGAGCGGTTGAAAGTGCTCCGGGGCAATGGCAAGCGAGGAATCCAGGGCAGCAGTGGACGACGACGTTTGATGGACGCGGATTTGTCACGGAGCCGAGAGGTGGCGGATGGATGTGGGGCTTGGAATTGCGGAGCTACGGTTTGGGCGACGAGCTAAAGGTGATTGGCAAGGCGACGGATGCCGTGAAGGCGGAGGGACAGCGCATCACTTATGATTGGGACATGCTGGTGCAGGAATGGTGGTCCAATGACCAACGCGGACTCGAACACGGCTTCACCGTGAAGCAGCGGCCTGCGGGCGCGGCAGAGGGAGAGTTACGCTTCGAGATGGCCGTGCGCGGTTCGTTGCACGCGGCGGTGGAGAAGGACGCGGTGCAGTTTCGCGATGCGCAGGGTGCGGTGGTGGTGACGTATGCGGGACTGAAGGTGTGGGATGCAGATGGCAAGGTATTGCCGTCATCTTTTGAAGCCGGCGCAGATGGCGGCGTGGTCATCACCGTAGATGAGCGTGGCGCGCGGTATCCGATCACGGTGGACCCACTGGCGCAGCAGGCGTATTTGAAGCCGTCGAATGTGGGCGCATCGCAGGCGACTGATTACTTTGGCTGGGCCGTCGGTGTATCGGGCGACACGGTGATTGTGGGTGCGCCGCTGGAGGACAGCAATTCGACTAGCGTGAATTCCACGCCGGATGAATCCGCAACGAATGCAGGCGCGGCCTACATTTTTGTGCGCAGCGGCGGAGTGTGGACGCAGCAGGCGTATCTGAAAGCGCCGTTTGGCAGTCTCTCGATGGCATATGACCAGTTTGGCTGGTCGGTCTCGATCTCAGGCGAGACGGCGGTGGTGGGCGCACGCTGGGAGGATGGCAGCACAACCGGCGTGAATGGCGCGCCGAATGACAATGCGCTCAATTCAGGAGCAGTGTTTGTCTTCACTCGCAGCGGCTCGACGTGGAGCCAGCAGGCCTACATCAAGCCGGGCGCAGTCGGCACCACGCAGGCTGATGATCAGTTCGGCTTCTCAGTCGCCATCGCAGGCGACACGCTGGTGGTCGGCGCGAATGGCGAGGACAGCAGCACGACCGGCATCAATACAACACCGGATGAAACTGCGCCGAACGCGGGTGCGGCCTACGTCTTCACCCGCAGCGGCACGACTTGGACGCAGCAGGCCTATTTGAAGCCGGCGGCGGTGGGCACCTCGCAGGCTGGCGATAACTTTGGCGCTTCCGTCAGTGTGAGCGGCGACACGCTCATCGTCGGCGCGCCGCTGGAGGACAGCAACACCACGGGCGTCAATGCAGCGCCCAACGAAAGTGCAAGCGACGCCGGCACGGCCTATGTTTTCACCCGCAGCGGCACGGTGTGGAGCCAGCAGGCGGTGCTCAAGCCGGGAGCCATCGGCACCACCCAGGCCGGCGACAGCTTTGGCTATTCCGTCGCCGTGGCGGGCGACACTGTGGTGATCGGCGCGGCAGGCGAGGACAGCAGCAGCCTCGGCGTGAACAGCACGGCGAATGAGAACGCGCCGAATTCAGGGGCGACGTTTGTTTTCACCCGCAGCGGCACGGTGTGGAGCCAGCAGGCCTACTTGAAGCCTGCCGCGATCGGAACCTCGCAGTCGGGTGATCAATTCGGCAATTCTGTCGCCATCTCGGCTGACACGGTGATTGTGGGCGCACCCTACGAGAACAGCAGCAGCACGGGTGTGAACAGCACGCCTGATGGCAATGCCGCCGATGCGGGCGCGGCGTATGTGTTCACGCGCAGCGGCACGGTGTGGAGCCAGCAGGCCTATTTGAAGCCCGGCAGCATCGGCACGGCGCAGGATGTGGATTTGTTCGGTTACTCGGTGGCGATTTCGGGCGACACGGCTATTGCCGGCGCGCCATTGGAGGACAGCAATTCCAGCGGCGTGAACAGCGCACCCGACGAAAACGCGGCCAAGTCCGGCGCGGCAAATATCTTCACGCGCAGCGGCACGGTGTGGACACAGCAGGCGTATGTGAAGCCCGCAACCGCGACGAACGGCCTCACGCAGGCAGGCGACAATTTCGGCAAAGCCGTGGCGATGTCGGGTGACACCGTGGTCGTGGGCGCTCCGGGTGAAGACAGCAGCACCACTGGCGTGAACAGTGCGGCTGATGATGCGTTCGGCTATTTCAGCACAGGCGCGGTCTATGTTTTCGTCCGCACGGGCGCGGTGTGGAGCCAGCAGGCCTACATCAAAGCCTCCACCATCGGCACCACGCACCGCGAGGATTTCTTCGGCACCTCGGTGGGCCTGTCGGGCGACACACTGGTCGTCGGCGCGCCATTTGAGGACAGTGACTCGACCGGCGTGAACAGCACGCCCACGGACCCTCCGGTGCCGCAGACTTTTCAAAGCGGCGCGGCCTATGTCTTCACCCGCAGCGGCACGGCCTGGAGCCAGCAGGCCTATCTGAAGCCCGCCGCCGTGGGCAGCACGCAAGCGGATGACCGCTTTGGCTTCTCTGTCGCGGTGGAAGGGGACGTCGCCGTGGTGGGCGCGCCTCAGGAGGATAGCAGCAGCACGGGCATCAATAGCGCAGCAAACGAGAGCGCTTCGAACTCTGGCGCGGCTTACGTCTTCTCGCGCAGCGGTTCGACATGGACGCAGCAGGCGTATTTAAAGCCCGCCGCCATCGCAACGACACAAGCGGGTGACGGCTTCGGCTTTTCCGTCGCTGCTTCGGGTGAAACGGTGATTGTCGGCGCGACAGGCGAGGACAGCAGCACCACAGGCATCAACGGCTCGGCAAACGAAGGTGCCGCCGAAGCGGGCGCGGCGTATGTTTTCACGCGAAGCGGAAGTGTTTGGAGCCAGCAGGCGTTTCTCAAGCCCGCCATCATCGGCAGCACACAGGCGGGTGACAATTTCGGCGCGGTGCTCTCCATGTCAGGCAATACGCTCGTCGTCGGAGCTGCCAGCGAGGACAGCAGCACGACCGGCGTGAACAGCACGCCGGATGAGGGCGCTGGCGGAGCGGGTGCAGCCTACGTTTTCACGCGCAGTGGCACGACTTGGTCCCAGCAGGCCTATCTCAAGCCGGGTGCCTTCGGCATTACTCAGGCAGGCGATGCTTTCGGCTCCTCTGTATCTGTGGCGGATGACACATTAATCGTCGGCGCGCCGTTTGAAAACAGCAGCACCGTGGGGGTAAATCCTGTGCCGGATGAAGGCGCGACGGGCGCGGGCGCGGCCTTCGTGTTCACGCGTAACGGAACGACGTGGAGCCAGCAGGCCTTTTTGAAGCCGCACCTAGCTGGCACCTCCCAGACAGGCGACAACTTCGGCGCGTCGATCGCGCTGTCAGGCGACACCGCCATCGTCGGCGCGCCCTTCGAGGACAGCAACACGACTGGCATCAACACCACGCCGGACGAGGCCGCGCTCAACGCTGGTGCAGCCAGTGTCTTCAACGGACTCGGCCCGCCCTCCGGCGTGCCTGGGAATGTCACGCTTAGTCCCGCCGTCATCGCGGAGCACAACGCGCCTGGCGCGACAATCGGCACGCTGAGCGCGACCTATGCCGGCGCGTCGGGCCCACACACGTTCTCGTTCATCGCGGGCGCGGGCGACACCGACAACGCCGCGTTCGCCATCACGGGCAGCACGCTCAAGATCAACGGACGCGCGGAGTTCGAGACACAGAGTGTTTACAGCTTGCGCATCCGTGCCACGGACAGCGGCTCCGGCACGCACGACGCGATTGTTCATGTCACGGTCACAAACGTGAATGACCTGCCAAGCTTCGTCATCGGCGCAAATCAGATCATCCCCACCACCATAACAGCGCAAGGCGTGGGCAGCTTCATCACCGTGTTTGATGACGGCGATGGCGCGGTCCCGCAGTCGCTCACGTTCAATACCAGCGTCATCAGCGGGGCAAGTTTGTTTTCCGTTGCGCCGAGCATCAGCAGCAATGGCGCGCTGAGCTACACGCCATCTGGGACGGCGGGCACGGCGACCATCAGCGTCACCCTCACCGATGACACCAGCATCGGCGGCGCGGGCACGGCGATGACTACCGCTGCTCAAACCTTCACCATCACGATGACGGACACGGCGAATCTCGCCACGCTCAGCCTCAGCGCAGCGGCCTTCTCACCGCCATTCGCCGCCGCGACGGATAGCTACACGGCCTCAGTGCCGTTTGCGACAGACACCACAACGGTGACGGCCAATCCCGCGCAGGTCGGCGCGACCCTGCAAGTGCAGCTAAATACTGGCGGCTGGTTCCCGCTGACCTCAGGCAGTCCGAGCGGACCAATGGGACTCAACGTGGGTGTCAACCAAATCCGTGTGCGCGTCTCCGCACCCGGCGGCGTGGTCCTGCGCACCTACACCATCTCTGTCACGCGTCAGTCATCGGTGCCAGGCGCGCCGGTGTTTGTCACGCAGACGCTGGATGTCGGCAACGGCGGCACCACGGGATTTTACAACGCGATGGAGGTGGTGAATGGCAATCCGGCCATTGCCTTCTACAGCAGCACCGGAGCAACCATCTACTATGCCCGCAACAGCGCCGCCGATGGCTCGGGCGTCTGGAGCGTCGTGGCGGTGGTGTCAGGCCAGTCTTCTCTGGCCATGCCGCCGTCGCTGGCGGTTGTGGATGGCCGCCCGGCCATCGCTTACGCTGGCACCGGAGGAGTCAAGTACGTGCGGGCAATTGACGCAAACGGCAGCAGTTGGGGCGCCTCGATTACCGTGGAAGCGGTCTCCAACGCCTCCGTCTCACTGGCTGTCATCAACGGACGTCCTGCCATTGCCTATTATGATGGCACGCTCATCTCATTTTCTCCAACGGTGGTGGTCGGCGACCTTAAATACTCGCGCGCCAATGATGTTGTTGGTACCAGTTGGGCTGCTCCTGTCACCTTGGACAGTTCCGGCATTGTCGGCATCATGCCGTCCATGACGGTGGTCAATGGCAACCCCGCCATCGCCTATGGCGAGAACACCATCAAGCAGGTGAAATACATCCGTGCATCGGATACCGATGGGGCGGCCTGGGGCAGTCCGGTGGTGTTGGGCACAGGGGGCTTCGCCGGGCTTTTGGATTTTTCGCTGACAGTTGTGAACGGGAACCCTGCCGTGGCCTATGATGATAACACAAATGGCGATCTCATGTATGTGCGCGCCACTAATGCCAACGGCTCGTCCTGGGGTTCGCCGGTGGCTCTGGAGAGCAGCGGGGATGTCGGGGAAGACTGTTCGTTGAAAATCGTCAATGGACGGCCGGCGGTGAGTTACTTCGACCGGACGAACCTCGATTTGAAATTCATCCGCGCAAACGATGCCAGCGGCGCAGCATGGCCTGCCGCCGGACTCACGGTGGCCAGCACCGGCGACGTGGGCCGATGGACTTCGATGGTTGTTGCCAGCGGCAATCCGGCCATCACCTGCCTCGACACCACCAACGCCGAATTGGAATACATCCGCGCCGCCGATGTGAATGGCACGACGTGGGGCACGGCAGGCACCGTTGATACCGGCTCGGTGAGGGGCCAGACAGGCTATTGGACCAGCCAGGCGATTGTGAATGGCAACCCGGCCATCGCCTATGCTGACCTAACCAACCGTGACCTCCGTTATGTGCGCGCCACCAACGCTGCGGGCACCTCATGGGGCACGCCCGTGACGTTGGACAGTGCGGGCATCGTTGGAGACTTTTGCTCGCTAGCCGTGATTAATGGTCATCCGGCGATCAGCTACAACGACCAAACCAATAGCGACCTCAAATATGTGAGGGCCAATGATCCCAATGGCACCACCTGGGGAACGCCAGTATTTGCCGAGAGCAACTCAGGCGCGCAATTAGGCTTTTACACTTCGCTGGCCTTCGTCAGCGGACGGCCCGCCATCAGTTACTCGGACAGCACCAACGCCCGAATCAAGTATGTGCGCGCCGCCGATGCAAATGGCACCAGTTGGGGCGCGCCAGTGAACGCCAACACCGCTCCCAGCAGCACTGCACAGCAAACCTCGCTAGCCGTCGTGAACGGTCGCCCCGCCATCGCTCACTCAGCCAGCACCTCGAGCAATAACGCCATCATTTTTGTCCGTGCCAGCGACACCGATGGCACGAGTTGGGGAGTGCCGGTGACCGTGGATAATGCATTTCAGTTCGGCGGATTCCCGATGCTTGCCGTCATTGGCGGAAACCCTGGGGTCAGTTACATTGATTCCACCAATCAGACTCTCAAGTATGCACGGGCAAGTGACGTGAATGGAGCGGCCTGGTCACCGCCAGTCACGCTGGACAGCGGGTCGTTCTTCTCAACTCCGTCGCTGGCGGTCATCAATGGAAATCCAGCCGTCAGCTATGTGGACACCGTCAATCGGTTGTTGAAATACACTCGCTCGAGCGATGCCAGCGGATCGAGTTGGAGCCCCACGTTGAACGTGGACTCGACAGGCGGCAGTTACAATTCCCTCGTCGCCCTGGGCAACAATCCCGCCATCAGCTACCTCGGCAGCGAGTTTGATTTGAAATGGGCCACTCTGCTGACAAGCCCCGAGGTCGTCGTCACCGGCAACGGCAATACCATCGCCGACGGCGACGCCACACCTGACGCGACGGATCACAGCGACTTTGGTGGCGCCACGGCAGCAGGCATCGCCACGGTGGTACGCACATTCACCATTCAGAACACTGGCGACGGCGTGCTCAACCTTTCCGGCACCCCACGCGTGATCGTCGGCGGCACGCACGCAGCGGATTTCACCGTTACCGTGCAGCCTGCGGCCTCGATCACGCCCTCCGGTAGCACCACATTCGATGTGACCTTCGATCCCTCCGCACCCGGTTTGCGCACCGCCACGTTGTCCATCGCCAATGACGATGCCGATGAGAATCCCTACAACTTCAGCATCCAGGGCACTGGCCTGAGCGCACCTACCGACATCGCCCTGACCGCCGCCGTCATCGCCGAGTTGAACTCACCCGGCGCGACCGTCGGCACGCTCAGCGCCACGGACGCCAATGCAGGGGAGACACACACCTTCACGCTCGTCGCGGGCACGGGGGACACGGACAACTCAGCCTTCACCATCGCAGGCAGCGCGCTCACGATCAATGTCAGCGCAGATTTTGAGAGCAAGAGCAGCTACGCGATCCGAGTCCGTGCCACCGACAGCGGCATTCCCACCTCAAGCTACGACGAGGCATTCACCATCAGCGTCAGCAACGTGAATGAAATGCCTTCGTTCACTGTCGGTGCCAATCAGGCCATTCCCAGCAATTCTGGCGCGCAGACAGTGGGCAGTTTCATCGTCGCCTTCCATGACGGGGACAGTACGGTGGCTCAGGCGCTGGTGTTTAATGTCAATGTTACCAGCGGTGGCGGCATCTTTACGGCGGCACCCGCCATCAACAGCAGCGGCACGCTCACCTACACGCCCAACGGCATGCCGGGCACGGCCACCATCAGCGTCGCGCTAACTGATGACACATCCATTGGAGGCGCGGGCACTGCGCTCACGACAGCGGCGCAGAGTTTCACCATCACCGTCCAGGCAACTGCGATTCAATCCTGGCGGCAGACGCACTTCGGCACGGCCAATAACAGTGGCAATGCTGCGGACTTGTTTGATTTCGATGAAGACGGCCTCGTCAATCTGATCGAGTTTGCGTTCGGATTGAACCCCACGCTCGCTACTTCCATGTCGCTCCCGCAGGGCCAGATCACCGGCGGCAATTTCATCATCCATTTCACCCGGCCCCCTAACGCCGATGGCATCACCTATGGAGCGGAATACAGCACCACACTCTCCAGCAACCCCGGCGGCTGGACTTCCATCTCCGACAGCGATCCCTCACCTACGGGCTACACCTTCAGTGTGCCGGTGGCCGAAAATGTCCGCCTTTTTATGCGCCTGAAAGTGACAATGCCATAAAACGGCCTGTGCTCACTACCCAAAGCACTGAAGCTTCCCATCCATCGTGCTGACATACACGCGTCCCTGCGCAACGGTGATGCCGTCCCAGACGGGTGGGCTGGTGAGTTCGAGGCCGGCGCTTTGCTCGCCGCGTTTGACGATTTCGCCCGGCTAAGGCAATGTCCATCTCATGGCAACGACCTTTGACCAAGCTCAGTCTGCAATCGCGGCGCTGCCGCGTCAGGAGCGTGCGCGGCTCTTTGTCTGGATGGCGGCTGACATGGCGGATCAACTGCCGGGCATCGAGTTTGACCCGCGTGTGTGTGGTGGCTCTGCCAGGATCGCGGGCACGCGGATTCCGGTGTGGTCCCTGGAGTCATGGCGCAGACTGGGTGCGGGTGATGAAGAGATTCTGCGCAACTACCCGACGCTGAAACCCTCCGACCTGCTCAACGCCTGGCGCTACGTCGAACGCCATCCGCAGGAGATCGAGGGGGAGATTCGCGAGAACGAGGAGGCCGAATAGAATGGCGCGCCTCTATGCCAATGAAAACTTCCCAGTCGAAGTCGCGGGCCATCTCCGGGCGCTAGGACACGACGTCGTGACCACCCATGAAATGGGACAATCCAATCTGCGCATCGAAGACGATGCCGTGCTGCGTTTTGCCATCGAAACGGGACGCTGCGGGATCACGATCAATCGAAAGGATTTCATGCGGCTCCACCGCGAGTCAGCAGATCACGCTGGCATTATCGTCTGCACGGAGAATCGGGACTACGCGGCATTTGCACGACGCATCGACGAAGCCATCAGCGACGCGGGAGAGCTTGCTGGGAAATTGATTCGCGTGGTTCGTGGGAATGTGGCGGACTGAAAGTGGGGCGAGCTTCCAGCTTGCCCGGATGCGAGAACGGGAAGGTTGCGCCGCCTCTACTTCCCAAAGCACTGAAGCTTTCCGTCCATCGTGCTCACATACACACGGCCTTGGGCGACGGTGATGCCGTCCCAGACGGGTGGGCTGGTGAGTTCGAGGCCGGCGCTTTGCTCGCCGGTCTCGACGTTCACGGCCCACATCTTGGCACCGCGTTTGCCATCGAGGGCTTCGTCCTGCTCCTTGAGTTCCTTGAGGATGGCGGGGTCTTTGGCGGCGAGGCGCTCGAAGGCGTATTCCTCGTCGATGGTGTCGGGCGCACCGCTGACGAGCACGGTCTTGCCGGCGAGCGCCATGCTGCGGGCGACGATCGGCACGAAGCGGTCCCAGGTGTGCTTCACGAAGCTGCCCGCGCCTTTTCCGGCACCCTTGCCACCTGCGGCAGGCTTGAACCAAAGCGCGCCGCCGACCTTGCCTTTGCCGGTCTCCACTGCCGCGCCCACTCCGTGCGCACCGTTGCCCGAGCTGTCGCGTGAGTCGCCGTTGTCAAAGTTGCACACGAGCACGGCCCCGGTGGGCGCTGCGTCGGGAGCGCCAAAGCGCGTCTCGACCTCGGCGGGCGTGAGCGCTTTGTGGTAGATGACGAGCTGATCAATGAGACCGCTGTATTCGCCAGCGTTGCCTTCACCCACTCCGTTGCCATTGCCCACGAGCAGCGGGTTTGCGGGTTTCCCGGTGAGCAGGTCCGTGGCGGTGCCTTGGGCGACGAGCTTGCCATCGAGATACAGGCTCATCTTCTTGTCTTCCGCGAGCGTGCCGACGAGCTGATGCCAGCCGTCTGTGAGCGCCTCGGACGAGACGATGGTCGTGGCCTTTGAATCACTGCGCACATGGAAGTGCGGCTTCTTGTCGCGAATATCAATCGCAACGCCCTGACGCGGACCACCGTGGTTCAAAACGGTGCCGCTAGCTTTGTCGGGAAACACCCACGCCTCGACGGTGATCGCGGTCTTGGTGGGATCGAGGACATCGACATCGGGAAACGCGACGCTGCCGGGGATCGGGGTGCCCTTCTTGGGTTTCGTATCGGCAACAACGGCGGTCTTCGCAGCCGCTTTGTTGTTCTTTCCTTTGCCCTTCGCTCCGCCTTTGGGATCAGCCTTCGCGTCGGTCGCAGGTGCGGCCTTCGGATCAGTCTTCGCATCTGCCTTGGCTGCGTTTTTCTTCCCGGCGTTCTTCTTCTGTTTCTCCGGTAGTTTCTCAGGCTGCACTTCCAGCGGCTTGCCGTCGGGGCCGAGGACGATGCTGTTTCCTCTCTTCGGCGTGGTGGCGGTTTCGAGGTCGAAGGATTCTTCCGGCGGAGCCTTGGGCGTGGCAAAGAGCGTGTACTCCATCGTCGTCGTCCACTTGTAGTACTGCGCCTCGCGGCCATACGAGTACACGTTCTTGTCATCATGCACGAGGATGCGGCCCGCTGGCGCATACTTGCCGGCCTGGTAGTAGCCGGAGTGACCACCCGCAAAGCTCTTGCCATAGACCCAGTAGCTGCGGTGGAAGTTTGAGTCATCGAGGAAGCCCATCGGCGCAAAGAGATGCGCGCCCTCGCCCTTCTGAGCTCCACCCTGCTTGTCGAAATCGCCACTCACCGGGCCGACCTCCACGCGCTTGCCATCGGGGCCGATCTTTTGCGTGCGGAGGAAGGTCCACTTTCCGTCGCTGCTGAGGATGTCGTTAAGCGCCACAGGCATCTGCAGCGTCTTGTGGCGGTCGTTCAAATCGCCGCCGGTCTCGGGATCGCGGTCGTCATAGTTCTCTTTGAACTTCATTTCGCCGGTCTTCGCATCGATGCGGTAGAACCACAGGCCTCCATCGAGGAAGCACGAGCGACCGGCGACGAAGCTCACCGTTGCAGATTTGTCGAGGTAGCTGCCTGCATTTGAAATCGGGCCGTTTTGACCGACTCGCGTCACCGTAGTGGGTTCCACCAGCACGCTGCCATGCACCGGCCACACGCTCTCGACCATTTCCCACGCGCCGTGGCTCATCCTGGCGGGAGCGGCCTGATACTTCCACACCAGCGCCCCATCCGTCGCGCGCAGGCAATAAACGTGCCCATCCTTGCCGCCGAAAAACACGCGTCCATTCCAATACGAAGGCGGCGAGTCGATGCGGCCACCGGCGATGAAGTGCCACGCTTCCTTGCCCGTGGCGGCGTCAAAGGCGTGCAGCGTGTGCTTGTCCACCTCGGAGACAAATGTCAGCCCTGCCGCCGTGGTGCTCGTGCTCAGCGGTGGCGTGAGTTTCACTTCCCACGCCATGCCGAGATCCTTCTTCAAGTCCTGATTCGAGAAACCGCTGCGCGCATTGTCGGCGCGGTAGGTCGGCCAGTCCTTCGCATCGGCTGCCACCTCGGTGATCGCATCGGCATAGGCCGGGCCTTTGATCAGGCGCTCGCCGTCCGGCGTGTTCGCGGGCATCGGGTAGCGCGGCTCGGATGCCATCACGGCCATGCCGTCGAGCTTCGCCTCGGGATAGCACGCGCAGTTGTGCGGGCCGGCATACGTCAGCCCATTGGCGGGCATCACGCCGTAGAGACACGCGCCGCGCACCCAGTGGTTCAGGTCCCAGTGCTGCTTCTCCATGTCCACATACTCGATGCCGGTGCGGGATGGGATGATGTACTTCTCCGTCGCCTTGCCCATGTAGCAGCGGTGGTGGAACCAATACGTCCCCTCCGGCACGTCGGGGAAGAAGCTCTTCTTCTGCTCGCCCGTCACGGGGTCAAAGCCGCGATACTCGCCGCTCTGGTTGCCGTTCATGTTGCCGGAGTTCCAAACCAAGCCCTGCGCCACGATCACATCCTCCAGACTGCGGTAGCCGCTCTTCTCGTGTGGCGCGGTCCACATGTCCTTGCCCGTGTCGGCGTTCACGCCCTTCATCACGCCGTCGCCACCCGCGTAGAGGATCACATCCTTGTAGAGGATGATTCTCGGCGCGAAGTTGAACTCATACAGCGGCCTGCGCTTCGTCGGATCGGTGGTGAATTTCACCGCGCCCGTCTTCGCATCGCGGCAGGCCAGACCGTCGCCATTGTAATAGATGATGCGCTTCTCATCGATGGCCAGGGTGATCGGCGCGATGCGGTCCTCTTGCTGCCAGCGCGTCTCCCCGGTCGCCTCATCAATGGCCAGCAGGTTGCGCGGCTTGCCATCCCAGTTGAACTCCGTCGTCACGCGCTGCTGATCGCTCTGCTGCTTCACGGCGAACTCCTCGTTCAGCCGCCACGGCTCCTTGTTCACCAGCGCGTAGATCGTGCCGTTGTTGATCAGGAATTCCTCCGCGCCCTTCGTCTGCGGATATTCCTTTACCACCGCGCCCGTGCCGCCATCGAGGCACACAATCGGTGCGCTGATGCCGAGCGTGACGTACACCTTGTCGCCGATCGCCACCAGCCTGCGCGCGAGCTGCGTCGGTCCCGACTTCAGCGGCCAGAGGTGCGTGCTCCACTCCGGGATCGGCTTCTTCCACAGCACAGTGCCATTGAAGGCATCGCGCGCGATGATCGAAAACTTCGCCGGCATCAGGATCGAGATGCGGCTGCCCTCGTCGATGATGTAGTAAATGCGGCCACCGGCGGAAACCTTCGCGCTCACCGACGACATGCGGTCATGGTGGCGGCTCCAGCGTGGATTGCCCACCCACTGCATCCTCGTCGGCGGTCCGACGAGCATGTCCTTCGAGGTCGGGTTCCCCTTCGAGTCATAGGCGTAGTGCGTCCACTCATCCATGTCCTTCGGCCACGCCTTCGTCGTCTTCTCCCAGCCGCCGCCCGCCTTGCGCACCATCGCCACGCCCAGCGGCGTCAGCACACGGTCGATCTCCTCTTTCGCCACTGCCGCCGCGTCCTCCACCACCAGCAAGTTCACATAGTTCTCAATGTAAGGCAGTCCCTTCCCATCCCACCCATCCACCGCCACCGCGCCGTATTTCCCCGATTGATGAATCGACTCCCGCAGCGCCTGCACGCCCGCCGCATCCTTGGTCAGCCCCTGCACCTGATAGCTATCATGCGCCAGCAGCGCCTGCGTCACCTTGCCATCCCCGCAGCCGACGTGAACGACGATCCCTCCCTTCACGCCAGATTGCGAGAGAATGTCCGCCGCATCATCCGCGCGGAGCAGGGAGCAGGGAACAAGGAGCAGGGAGACGAGAGCGAGGTGTTTCATGGTGATGGTCGGCGAGTCGCGCTGAAACGAGGAGCAGCGTTCGAGCTTTCAGGGAAACGAAGGGAGTCCAGTAGGTGACGACGTGAGGAGTCTCACTTCTCCATCCGTGCGCGCCAACTCCCAGAGACTCCTCACGTCGTCACCTACGCGCTACGGTGCCGCCGTCACCTTCACGCGCATGAAGCGCCCCGGCGCTGCGCTGATGAGGAAATTGTCCCGCACCTTGAGCGTCGTGGGGTTGTTGGTAATCACTGTCGTCGTGCTTGGACTGAATGAATCCGGCATCGCGGGCAGCAGCGAGCCCGCGCTCTGCACTTCGTAAGTCACACCGGTCTGCTTGGTGATCGTCATCGCCAGGAAGCCGCCTTCGTCGATGGCAGGAGGAAGACCACCCGCGCTCGGCAGCGTCGGGTTCATGCCGAAGCCGAGTTCAAGCAGCTCGCAGTAACCGTCGTGATCGGAGTCATCCAGCGCGCCGTGGCCAGTGGTGGTGGAGAATTGTGCGATCTCCCAGGAGTCGAGCAGGCCGTCGCTGTCTTGATCAAGGGGATGCGGGCCGTAGATGTAGGAGGCACCTTGGTTAAGTCCGGTTGTATCGTCGCCAGACGCGCCGATGGCGACGATTGTGCTATCAATCGCCACCGAGGTCCCAAACGAGTCAGAAGTTGATGGGGTGGGGTTGTTCACCGATACCACCGGCACGGAGGGGGTAGAACTGGTCAGTTCATATATATAGGCGCTCCCGGAATCATTGGCACAGGCATCGTCCGAAGCTGCTCCCACAACGATCCGTGTGCCAGAGATAGCCACTCGCCGTCCGAACGCGTCACCCGCAGCCGGTTCCGGGTTGTGAAGTGTAAGGACTGGCAACGCAGATGTGGGGCTGTTGAGGTCATAGACGTAGGCGGTGCCAGCATCGATAGCTCCACCATCGTCTGCCCTGGCACCGATTACCACCCACCTGCCTTCAATGGCAACAGCTCCGCCAAACACGTCGCTCACGTCCGGGCTCGGATTGGCAAGTTTCAGCAAGGGCACAGTGGGTGTTGCACCTGCTAGGTCATAGACGTAGGCGCTTCCGGCGTTGGCCGCCCCAGTGTCGTCACTGTTAGCTCCGACGACAGCCAGTGAGCCTGAGATGGCCACCGAGACTCCAAACTGATCACCGGTCGCCGGTTCCGGATTTGGCAAGACATAAAGCGGTACGGTTGGAGTGCTGCCGCCAACATCGAAAACATAAGCCGCACCGGCATTTGATGCGCCGGTATCTTCTCCCCAGCACCCTGCGATGACGAGTGGGCCTGACATGGCAACGGTCTCACCGAAAAAGTCCCCTACCGTCGGGGTCGGTCTTTGCAACACAATCGTAGGTACATCTGGAGTTGCACCACCCAAGTCATAGACAAATGCGGCCCCTCTAGTTTGGTCTTGAGCGAATGCACCGACGACCAACCGGTTACTGGAAACGGCCAGGGATGTGCCAAAACCATAAAGCGAGTATCCGGGCGGCGGCGGATATGGATTATTGATTGCCAACACCGGACCAGTTGGGGTGGCACCAATCAGATCAAATACATAAACCCTTCCTGCATCCGTGCCGCCAGTGTCATCCCTGAATGCTCCCACAACCAATCGCGTCCCTGATAAAGCTACGGACGAGCCGAAATTGTCGTCGGTGCTCTGCACTCCTCCAGGCGGCTCCGGAATCGAATGCAGCAGAGTATTCGGCACCTGCGCAACCGCAGGCAGGGCGAGGGCGATGAGGCCGGCCTGGAGAGTGCGGAAGAGGTTCGGCAGCGGGTTTATCATCGCGTTGGGATGAAGTGGAACAGATCGGCAGAAGGGCGTCAAGACATTCTCTTGGTAGGTTGTGGTGAGCCTTCTTCGTTTTCGCGGACAGCAACTCGGAGTGGAACGAGCTGCCAAAGCTTACCCGCTGGCCACGTTGCAACCGAGGCACCCGCTGCGTGAAGGTCAGGGGAGTCAAAAACTCGCGCTGCAGCATGGCCCGCTCCTTCAAGCGACTGCCAATTCTAGAATCAATAGTTTTCCAAGCCCATGGGAGACTCCTCCACCCGCGCGCCAGACTGGAGCGCACCCATGGGAGACTCCTCCACCCGCGCGCCAGACTGGGGCGCACCCGAGGGAGACTCCCCCACCCCCGCACCAGACTGGGGCCCACCCGAGGGAGACTCCCTCACCCGCGCGCCAGACTGGAGCGCACCCAAGGGAGATTCCCCCCACCCGCGCGCCAGTCTGGGGCGCACCCAAGGGAGATTCCCCCACCCGCGCGCCAGTCTGGGGCGCACTCAGGGGAGATTCCCCCGCCCGCGCGCCAGTCTGGAGCGCACCCAGGGGAGATTCCTACACCCGCGCGCCAGTCTGGAGCGCACTCAAGGGAGACTCCTTCACCTCCGTTTCTCCACCACCTTCCTGATCACCTCTCGGGCCTCGGCGACGCGGGCCATGAGGCGGGTGCGGTCGGGTTCGAGGACGTCGAGGAGGTGGTCGGAGGACTTGTCCGTGAGGGCTTGGGCGTGGAGGAGAACTAGCATGGCGAAAATGGGCGGCGCCGGAGCCCAATCTTTGGGCGACCGTTCACAGGCCAGTGGGCTCGATCATCACGATGCGTTTGTCAGTCGCCTTGCCGACGTAGGCGATGGCGAATTTCTCCAACCTCTTTTTCAATTCGGCATCGGAGAGCTGGCGCGCAGTGATCTCGTTAGGCACCCGAAGATCGGACGGCTTCGTCGTGATCAAGACATCGTCGCGGGCCGCGCGGGGCGTGAGCCAGGCGACACCTGCGACGGCGAGCAAGGCTGCGACAACACCCACGAGGCGAATGTTTCGCTTCGTGAGTCTGGCACGATGGCCCTCGGCGAGCATCCGATTGAGCGAGACGGCGCGCAGCGCGCCGTGATCGCCCTGAAGCAAGTCGTCGAGCAATGGATTGGAATCTTGATCAGGGTTCATGGCGGAGATGATGTAACAGGTGGGTGCGGAGCGTGCGGCGGATGCGGACGAGGCGGGACTCGATGGCTCCTTCGGTGGTTCCGGTTTCGGCGGCGATTTGCAGGGCGGTGGCGCGTTCGTCGTATTTGCGCTGGATC
>Ga0075163_10004864_pt1 | contig 17985 bp, 15 predicted proteins | sample JI1023141ADNA_FD_71478 | JGI IMG/M metagenome (GOLD analysis project Ga0075163, IMG submission 71478) | Wastewater effluent complex algal communities from Wisconsin, to seasonally profile nutrient transformation and Carbon sequestration -... | ecosystem: Engineered > WWTP > Effluent > Algae...
CCCGAGCCCGAGCCCGAACCCGAGCCCGAGCCCGAGCCCGAACCCGAGCCCATCGTCGGATCGATCACGACCGGTGGCACCGCGGGGGCGACGCCGGCGTCGATCGGCGCCTTGGGCTCGAGGGTCTTGAGCTGCCGGTCGAGCTCGAGCAGCTCGTCGATCTCCTTGGCGCTGATCAGGCCGCAGCCCTTGAGCGCCTCGACCGACGCCGACTCGATCGCGCACCGCACCGCCTTCTTCTTGGCGCTGCCGCGGCACGATCGCACCCAGGCGTTGGTCGCGCTGGCGAACTCGCTCTGCTGCGACGTCCCCAGGACCTGGCGGATGTTCTCGATGGCCCGCTTGCACTCGCCGGGGCTCGGCTTGTCGCAGCCTGCCGCCGTCGCCAGCCACGCCCCGGCCAGGAGCCCGAGCCATCGGTTCGAACGCACGTGCTTGATCATGTCCAGTCCTCGCCGGTCGACTGTACCAGCGCCGCGGCGCGTTCGAGATCCTGGCCGGTGTCGATCTCGCGCCACTGGCCACGGATCAGGACCGGGGTCACCGGCTTGCCGGCGTCGATCAGCTCCTGCAGCAGATCGGTCAGGTACGCGTTCCTGAACCGCGCCGCGCGCTGGTACGGCTCGTGGTCGCGGCCGGCGTAGCGGGCCAGCGCGGCGTCGATCGCGGCGCCGGCCCAGGCCGCGCCCTCGGCGCTCAGCCGGGCCAGGCCGATGAACTCGCCGTCGGCGTCCTCGGCCGGCAGCGCCCGCTTGCCGACCCGGCGGACCCGGTCGTCGTCGCCCAGGTCGGCGACCTCGGCCTCGTCGAGCGGGTGCTCGGTCCGGCCGTCGTAGATGGCGGCGAACTCGGCGTCGATGACCAGGTCGATCGCCCCGGTCGCCGCCGCCAGGTCGCGCGCCACCGCCGGCGTGAAGATGATGTCGCTGTACGAGATCATCGTCGGGCCGTCGAGCTCGGCGCGGGCGCAGGCCAGCGACAGCAGGACGTTGTTGGTCTCCCACTCGGGGTTGTCGATGAAGCGCAGCTTCATGCCGGCCGGGGCCTCGGCCCGGGCGCCGGCCTCGAGCACGTCGCCGCGGTAGCCGCGGACCATCACCAGCTCGTCGACGCCGGCGGCGGCCAGCGCCCGGAGCTGCCAGCCGAGGATGGTGCGGGCGCCGATCGGCACCAGGCACTTGGGCAGGTCGGCGGTGTGGTGGCCGAGCCGCTTGCCGCGGCCGGCGGCGACGATGATCGCGCGGCTCACGGCGCGCCTCCGGGGGCAGGCGCCGCGGCGACCGGGCCCGGCGCGGCCGGCGCGAACCGGCCCAGCTTGCGCAGGATCTTGAGCATGGTCATCCCCAGGTAGAGCACGTTCACGGCCCCGTAGGCCCAGAAGTAGACGTCGATGCGGTTGGCCGCCGCGCACAGGAAGATGTACTGCGGGTAGTGGACGACGAAGCGGGCCGCCCACTCGAGCGCGCCGATCGCCAGGCCGATCGGCCCGCGGCCGCGCTTGCCGCCGGCCTGGTCGTCCTCGAGCTTGGCGGGGCCGCCGGTGTACTCGGCGCGGCGGGTGAAGCTGGTCAGCGAGATGCCGGCGGCGAGCGCGAACAGCCCGGCCAGGCCGACCACCAGCAGCCGTTCGTCGTCGGTGTGGCGCCACAGCCGGATCGCGACCGCGCCGTAGATGAACATCGCCTTGAGCTCGTCCATCAGGAAGTCGAGCAGGTGGCCGATCGGGCTGGCGACCTTGCGGACCCGGGCCAGCATCCCGTCGGCGCAGTCGAGGACGAACGAGAATTCGTAGATCGCGATCGCGACGCCGAGCCCGAGCCAGCCCGGCCAGGCGATCAAGAGCGCCGCCGCCACCGCCGCGACCACCGCGGCCGCGAAGGTGACCTGGTTGGGCGTGACCCGGGTGTTGCGCAGCGCGTACACCACCACCGCGGCCGGCGGCCGGGCGATGCGGGTGGTGAACAGGTTGACGTCGTTCTTCTTGAGCGACGCCCGGTAGATCGCCTTGATGTCCGACCACATGCTGGCGCGCGTCCATAGCACGCCGCCGCCACCGCCCGCGACTTCCCGGCCGCCGGCGCCGCCCCGGTCGGTTGACCGGTCGCGGGCGTCCGCCATCCTCGCGGGATGGCGATGCGCGGGACGACGCGACCGGCGGGCCGCGGGCATTAGTTGTATTGACAACCAACTCGTCAGGCACTAGATCTGGACGGGTGAAGGATCAGTTCGAGGACGGCAGGATCATCGTCGACAACGCGATCGGCTTCTGGATTCACCGCGTCTACCAGGCGTCGCGCAACGAGATGTACCGGGCGTTCCGCGCCCAGGGCGAGGACGTCACCCCCGAGCAGTGGGCGGTGCTGATCCGGCTCTGGGAGCGCGACGGCCAGCCGCAGACCGAGCTGTCGGCGGCGACCTTCCGCGACGCCCCGACCATGAGCCGCATCATCGACGGGCTCGAGGCGCGCGGGCTGCTCGCGCGGCGCGCGCACCCGGAGGACGGCCGGGTCCGCGTCGTCCACCTCACCCGGGCCGGCAAGGCGCTCGAGTCGAAGCTGGTCCCGCTGGTCGAGCCGATCGTCGCCGGCATGGTCGCCGGCATCCCCGAGCGCGACCTGAGCATCACCCGCGACACGCTGCGCGCCATGTTCGCCAACCTGATCGATCGCTGACCGATCGGCGATCGCGCGGCCGCGTCGCGCGCGGCCCGACCCGTCATCATTTACTTGCATTGACAACCATCACGCCGAGGAGGAACGTCATCATGTCGATCGACCGCTGGTTCCCATCGTTCACCGCCGAGACCGCGCCAGCCGCGGCCCGCGGCCGGCTCGCCGCCACGCAGCGGCAGTTCGGCTTCGTGCCGTCGCCGGTCGCCAAGGCCGCCGGCTCGCCGCCGCTGCTGGAGCACCTGTTGAGCGGCTTCGCCGCGTTCGACCGGTCGTCGCTGTCCCACGTCGAGCGCGAGGTGCTGGCGATGACCGTCGCCCACGAGGTCGGCTGCGGCTACTGCGTCGCGATGCACTCGGCCCTCGGCGCCGGCGTGGCCGAGGTCGCGCCGCTGGTCGCCGCGCTGCGGGTGGGCGGCCCGCTGGCCGACGCCAGGCTCGACGCGCTCGCGACCTTGGCCCGCGCGCTGGTCCGCGACCGCGCCGCGGTGGCGCCCGAGGTGTGGGCGAGCTTCGCCGCCGCCGGCTACACCGATCGCCACGCGCTCGACGTCGTCCTCGGGGTCGGCGTCTACCTCCTGTCCACCTTCGTCAACATCGCGACCGACGCCGAGCTCGACCCGCCGTTCGCGGCCTTCGCCTGGCGCCGCTGAGCGGGCCGCGGACGGGAGCCTGCGGCGGCGCGGTCCGACCGCGACATGGTGAGCCACCGTCGAGGCTTGCCTCGCGATGGCCGGCCCGGTTAGGGTGCGCGCCCGTACCGGTACATCAACGTCCATAGCTAGCCGCAAGGCACGAAACGATCTGGGGGTTCAGGATGCCCGAGCACACGATCCCCGATTCTCTCGTCGATGCGATCAAGGCAGGGCGCGCAGCCCTGGTGGTCGGCGCAGGAATCGGAGTCCCGTCATGGAAGCAGCTCCTCGAGCGGATGACCAAGGAGCTCGAGGCCAAGAACCCGGGCGGTGACGACGCCACCACCAAGGACCTGGCCAAGCTCCTCCACAAGGGCAGCCTGGTCCGCGCCATCGGCTACCTGGCCCGCGCCCTCGGCGAGGAGGCCTGCGATCGGATCGTGCAGGAGCTGTGGCAGACGCCGGCCGAGCTGCCTGGCATCGCCAAGGCGATCGCCGAGCTGCCGTTCCGCCACGTGTGGACCACCTTCCCCGGCGACATCCTCGAGCGGGCGATGGAGGAGCACAAGCCGGAGGGCTGGCCCGAGACCCGGGTCGCCACCTACCAGGACCTCGGCGGCCTGTCGCGCCGGCGGCGGACCCTGGTCAAGATGCTCGGCAACTTCGACACCTACGTCGTGACCCCCAGCTCGGTCCGGCGCGCGCTGGCCCGGGCGGTCGATCTGCGCGACTACGCCCGCGAGCTGTACGTCGAGGGCACGCTGGTGTTCGTCGGCTTCCGCTACGGCGATCCCGATCTGTCGGCGCTGCTCGACCGCGTGTTCGGCATGTTCGAGCCGCCGCGTAGCTCGCACTACCTGCTCGGCAGCGGGGTCGGCCCGGTCACGGTCGACGAGCTGATGGCCGAGCACCACATCGAGGTGGTCAACCTGGCCGGCAAGGGCGGCGACGATCAGGCGGAGAAGAGCGTGGTCGACTGGCTCGACGCGCTGCGGATCGCGACCGCCGCCGCCGGCGTCACGCTGATCCAGACCCGGCCCGACGCCGACGATCTCGACGGCTGGATGGCCCACTACGCCGAGGGCGACGGCGAGGCCCGCGACGCGGTCGACATGATCGAGGTCGCGGCCCGCGAGGCCGGCGACGGCGAGCGGATCATCGAGGTGCTGCTCGGCAAGCTCGACCACGAGAGCGAGCCGGCCGGCAAGGTCGCGCTGCTGCGCGAGGCGGCGTCGGTCTACGAGACCTTCCTCAAGGACCCGGCCCACGCGTTCGAGACCGCGTGCGCCGCGCTCCACATCGATCCGGCCGACGACGCCACCGTGGCGGTCGCCGAGCGGCTGGCCGCCACCACCGGCGGCTGGGCCCAGCTGGTCAACGAGGCGTCCGAGCTCACGACCGAGGTCACCGAGCCGGTCCTGGCCGCGCGCTGGTGGATCCGGCTCGGCGGCTGGTACACCAGCAAGCTCGATCGCCTCGACTACGCGCTGCCGTCGTTCCGGCGGGCGATCGAGCTCGATCGCACCAGCCCGGCCGCCCACCAGGGCCTGGCCGACGTCGTCCGGCGGCAGGGCAAGTGGGCGGAGCTGGCCGACGCGCTGCGCGCCCACATCGAGGTCGAGGCCGATCCGGCGCTCAAGGTCGACCTCTACCTCCAGCTCGGCGACCTGTGCGAGGGCCAGCTGTCGCAGACCGCCAAGGCGGTCGAGGCCTACGAGGGCGCGGTCGCGGTCGGCGAGGGCGCCGGGCTCGACGACGCCCTGGCCGCGCTCGAGCGGCTGTACCGCAAGGACGAGCGCTGGGCCAACCTGGCCAAGGTGCTCGAGCGCCGCGCCGACGTCCTCGAGGCCGCCGGCGAGCAGGGCCGGGTCACCGCGATCCGGCGCGAGCTGGCCACGCTGCGCTCGGAGAAGCTGGGCGATCTCGAGGGCGCGATCACCCGCCACGAGTCCGCGCTCGAGAAGGACGGCGCCGATCGCGACGCGCTCAAGGCGCTGGTCGATCTCTACGACAAGACCGGCCGCAGCGACGACTACCTCCGCACCCTCGAGCGGCTGGCCAAGGTCGCGCCCGAGAACGAGCGGCTGTCGACCCTGCGCAAGGTCGCCGCCGAGCTCGAGGACAAGGACGGGGCCAGCGCCCGGGCCGAGGCCGCCTACCGCGGCATCATCGAGACCGATCCCGGCGCCGACGACGCCTACCGCGGCCTGGCCCGGGTGCTGCGGGCCCGCAGCGCCTGGTACGAGCTGGTCGCCTTGCTCGAGCGCCACGTCGGCGTGGCCAAGAACCCGGTCCAGCGGGTCGAGCTGTGCCTCGAGGCCGCCGCGATCCAGGAGAAGGAGCTCGACGATCCGCACAAGGCGATCGAGGCCAACCTCAACGCCCTGTCGATCGACGACGGCAGCAAGCCGGCGCTGACCGCGCTGGCCCGGCTGTACAAGCGGATCGAGGCCTGGGACAAGGCGATCGCCATCCTGGTCCGCCACGCCCGGCTCGAGGGCAACCGCGGCGCCCACCTGTGGGCCGACGCCGGCGAGCTGGCGCTGACCAAGGAGACCGACGGCGAGGCCGCCGCCGAGTACCTCGATCAGGCGCTGGCGATCGATCGCGATCACCTGGGCGCGGTCCGCAGCCTGGCCTCGCTGCACGAGCAGCGCGGCTCGTGGGCCAGCGCGATCGACGACCTGCTGCGGGCCGAGGCGCTCGCGCCCCAGCGCGGCGATCGGATCGAGCTGCTCGCCCACGCCGCCGATCTCGCCGAGCACAAGCTCGAGGACGCCCACCGCGCCCTCGGCCTGCTCGAGCGGGTGCTGCGGCTCGACCCCGACAACGTCGCCGCCGGGCTCAAGGTCGCCGACCAGCTGGTCGCGACCGAGCGCTGGGACGACGCGGTGCCGGTGCTGGAGATGCTGGCCCGCCACGCCGAGCACGGCGATCGGCTCGACCGGGCGCGGCGCGAGGCCCAGCTCGGCCGGGCCTACGAGCAGCTCCACCGGACCGAGAAGGCGGCCAAGCACTACCGGATCGCGGTCGAGTCGGATCCCGACAACCTCGACGCCGCGCTCGGCCTGGCCCAGACCCTGCTGACCGAGGCCCAGGCCGCCGACGGCGCCGCGGCCCCGACCCCGGCGGCCGAGGATCGCTGGCGCGAGATCGATCGCCGCTACCGCGAGGTCCTGGCCCGCCACCGCACCGGCCTGGCCGACGGCCAGGTCGCCGACATCTGGTACCGGCTCGGGCTCACCGCCCACGCGCTCGGCGACGACAAGAAGGCCGAGAACGCGCTGCGGCGCGCGCTCGAGCGCGACCCCAACCACGAGCCGACGCTCGGGGTGATGGTCGACATCGGCGGCCAGCGCGGCGACTGGAAGATGGTGATCGAGGCCAAGCGGGCGCTGATCGAGAGCGCGCCCGACGCGCTCAAGCTCAAGCTGCTCGACGAGATCGGCGATCTCCAGCGGGCCAAGCTCAAGGACCCCGGCACCGCGGTCGGCGCCTACCTCGAGGCGCTCAAGCTGTCGCCCGGCAACCGGTCGCTGCTGCACAAGCTGCTCGACGCCTACAGCGAGCAGAAGCAGTGGCGGCGCGCGGTCGACATCCTCGGCGAGCTGGCGACCCAGGACAGCTCGCCGGCCCGGCGGGCCAAGTACCACTACGCCGCCGCGGTGGTCGCCCGCGACGAGCTGAGCGACGTCGAGCTGGCGGTCGAGCGGTTCAGCGCCGCGCTCGACGACGCGTCCGACACGCCCAAGGCGTTCGAGGCGATCGACAAGCTCCTGACCGAGCACAAGGACTGGAAGGGCCTGGCCCGCCAGGTCAGAAAGCAGCTCAAGCGCAAGGGCGACGACGCCCCGGCCGACGAGGTGCTCGAGCTGTGGACCCGGCTGGGCGATCTCTACGTCGATCACCTCGGCAACCCGTCGCTGGCGATCGAAGCCTACGAGATCGCGGCCCAGATCGACCCCGACGATCGCGCCCGCCACGAGCAGCTCGCCGAGCTGTACATCGAGGCCGGCGAGGCTCGCCGCGCCGACGCGATCCGCGAGCTACAGCACCTGTTGACGTTTGCCCCCGACCGGGTCGAGGTCTACAAGGCGCTGTCGAACCTCTACCGGGAGGAGAACGAGCTCGACAAGGCGTGGTGCCTGGCCCAGGCCCTGGTCTTCCTCGGCGCCGCCAGCGACGCCGAGCGCGCGCTGTACGTGAAGTACCGGCCGGCCCAGTTCGTGCCCGCGACCCGGCGCCTGACCGAGGAGCTGTGGCAGAAGGCGATCATCCACCCGCTCGAGGACCGGCAGGTCGGCGCGATCTTCGCGTCGACGCTCGGGCCGATCGCGGCGACCACCGGCCAGGGCCTGGCCGCGTTCGGCCTCGATCCGGGCAAGCGGACCGACGTCGAGCACGACAACCGGCTGGTGGCCCGGGTGGTCAAGTACGCGACCAGCGTGCTCGGCCTCGAGCCGACCCCGGGCGTGTGGCTCGATCAGGGCGAGGGCCTGCGGATCGCCAACACGATCGAGAAGGGCAAGCTGGCGCCGTCGCTGCTGGTCGGCACCAGCCACCAGGGCAAGGCCGACGAGCGCGAGTTGGCGTTCGAGGTCGGCAAGCGGCTGGCCTACCTGCGGCCGGAGCGGTTCGTGACCTACGCGGTGCAGAGCGTGCCCAAGCTGGAGAGCGCGTTCCAGGCCGCGCTGGTCGCGGCCGGGGCGGGGGCGGCGGCGCCGTCCGACGAGGCCAAGAAGCTGGCGGCGACGATGAAGCAGAGCGTGCCGGCGGCGGTGCTCGAGCAGGTGGCCGGCCTGGCCGCCAAGCTGGGCGACCGGGTCGGCAACGGCGCGATGGTGTCGTGGCGCAGCGCCACCGACCTGACCGCCAACCGCGCCGGCCTCATCCTCGCCAACGACCTGGCGTCGGCGGCCAAGGCGATCGCGACCGAGACCGCGACGACGTCGAGCGCGCCGGTCAAGGATCGCCTGCGCGATCTGCTGGCCTACGCGGTGTCGGAGTCGTACTTCCAGGTCCGCCGTCACCTCGGCCTGGTCGTCCGCGCCGAGGCCTCGGCGTGAGGACGCCGGCGGCCGTCGGCTTGCTCGTCGGGCTGATCGCCGGGTGCGGCAACGGCAGCGGCGGCGCCGACGCGCGGCCGCCGGCGGTGTGCGGCAACATGATCACCGAGCCGCCCGAGCAGTGCGACGACGGCAACACCGACGAGACCGACGCCTGCCGGCGCTGCCGGTCGTTCCAGCCCCACCGGACCCTGATCCGGTGGCTGTTCAACCCCGACGACATGCGCGGCTTCGTCGGCGACGGCTGCGTCGACGTCGCGGCGGCGACGGTCAAGGTCGACCTGACCGGCGCCGGCACCGCCAGCCAGACCGCGGCGTGCGCGCAGTTCCAGACCACCTTCGACGGCCTGCCGGCCGGCGACTACACGGTGGCGCTGACCCCGCTCGACAGCGCCGGCGCGTCGCTGGTCCGGACGCCGGTGACCGCCACGTTCACCGCCACCGCCGAGCCCAACATGTCGGAGCAGCACACCGTGGTGGTGCCGCCGACCGCGTGGTCGCGGCCGATGACCGGGACGTTCCTGTTCCTGTTCAAGTGGGGCGGCCACTCCTGCGCGACCGCGACCCCGCCGGTGGCGCGGCAGCGGGTCTTGATGACGATCGGCGGCGTGCCGGTGACCGCGACCACGATGTGGAACGGCCAGCCCGGCTACAAGCTCGACGGCACGGTGGCGGCGCCGTGCGTGGCGTCGACGATCTCGCTGGCCGAGCGGGCCAACGCGCTGCCGATGGGGCCGGCGACGGTGACCGTGCAGGGCACCGATTCGGGCGGCACGGTCCGGTTCGGCGCCGCGTTCGACACCTTCGTCGGCGCCGGCAGCAACCCGGTGCTGACGTTCGACGTCGGCGTGCCGGTCGACGCCGGCGTCGACGCGCCGGTCGACGCCGCGATCGACGCGCCCTGAGGACTCGAGCGAAGCGAGGGTCCGAAGTAACCAGGCGCGCGGCTGAGGCGGCGTAAGGGCGAGGAGCGCCTCCGCCGACTCGGTCTGGCCAGCGCCGCGAGGCCGCTCGGAGCCTCAGCCCGGCGCGATGCAGCCGAGCTGACCGGGGACCGGGATGCCGTCGGCCCCGACCCGGGTGATGGCCTGGAACGCCGAGCCGCCGCCGCTGCAGGGATCGTCGGGATCGGCCGCGCCGGGGGTCCGCTGCATGACCTCCCACGTGCACTCCCACGCGCCCTCGGCCAGCTCGCTCGGCCGGCAGGTGAAGGACTCCTCGGCCCCGCCGTCCTGCTCCATCATCACCCGCTGCAGGCGCATCGCGTCGCCGACCGTGGCCGCGCCCTCGATGCCGCAGCTCTCGGTGTCGCCGACGGCGGTGGCGGCCATCAGGGCCTTGACCGCCTCCTGATCGAAGGGTGGCTTGCCGCCGGTGGCGGGGCTGGTGGAGCCGGCCTTGTCGGCCTTGCCGCCGCAGGCGGCGAGGGCGATCGCGAGGCCGAGGGCGCCCAGGGTGCGGAGCGAGATGCCAGCGCGGGTCGAAGTGTTCATCGCCAGCGACGGTACCAGCGGACGCCCGCCCTCGCCCCCGACCGACCGATTTTCGGTATGGTGCTCCCGACGTGGGCCGCCGACCGCCGCTTCTGAGACGCGCCGCGCTCGCGGCGGCCATCGGGTCCCTGGGCCTCGTCGCCGGCCTGCAGGCCGGCTGTCCGGCGCCGCCGAAGGTCCGGCCCGGCGAGCTGCTGACGGCGTCGGGCGAGGTGCCGTACCCGACCGACTTCACGCCGGCGCCGCCGCTGCCGCCGCCCGACGCGCCCGATCCGCAGACGCCGGGCCTGGCCTACCTCGAGCTGCTCGCGCCCCGTATCGGCGCCGGCTGGCAGCAGTTCCTCGAGGACTGCCGGCTGCGGTTGCCGCCGGTCCACCCGCTCAACAGCCCGACCCTCGCCACCCGCCTCGGCCTGGTCGTCGACGCCCAGGGCGAGCTCGTCGACGTCACCCTGGTGACGCCGAGCGGCAACCAGGACTTCGACGAGGCGGCGCTGGCGGTGGTCGGCGACGCCGGGCCGTTCCCGGCGCCCGACCGGGCCGCGATGTCCGACGACGGCAAGGTCTACGTCGAGTGGCTGTTCGCCCGCGATCGCCGGCAGGCCGGCGTCGCCACCGCCCGGCTCGATCGGGTCGAGTGGTCGCTCGATCGCGCGATCCCGCACTTCCTGTCGCAAGGCGACGTCACCGAGGCGGCGCGGCGGGTCGCGGCCGCCGCCACCGCCGCCGACGAGCTCGAGCGGCCGCGGGTGGTCGAGCTGGCGGCGACGCTGATGGTCGGCGCGGTGCGCGAGGGCCTGATCAGCGCCGACGTCGGCGTCCAGCGGCTGGCGATCGACGCCGCCGCCGCCGGCAAGGTGGTGACGGCGGCGCCGGCCCTGCGATCGATCGCCACCGGCGCGCTCGACGTCGGCCAGCGCGGCGCGGCGATCGCGGCGCTGGCGGCGATCGGCGATCACGACGCGGTCGCCAGCCTGACCACGGTGCTGGCCACCGATCAGGGCGCCAACGTCGAGCTGACCGGCGGCGCGGCCCGCGCCCTGGTCGCGCTCGGCGCCGCCGACGTCGTCGCCCGGCAGGTCACGACCTGGCTGGCCGCCGGCAAGGCCGGCCACGACGCGGCGGCGCGCACCGCGACCTGGGCGGCGCTGGTGACCGGCGCGACGGTGGCGGTGCCGGGCGCGGCCGCCGACTGGCGCCGGCTGGCGACCGAGCGCGATCTGGCGATGCGCGGCGCCGCCTGTCGGGCGATGGGCTCGCTGCCCGCCGACCCGGCGGCCTGGGGCGTGATGCGGCGCGGCCTGGCCGATCCCGACGCCTCGGTGCGGGCGACCTGCGCGCAGGCGATCGCGGCCGCGGCCCGCGCCGGCGGTCGCAGCGAGGCCGCGGTCCGGCTGGTGGTCGGCGTGCTCCGCGATCGCGACGAGCGGGTGCGCGGCGCGGCGGTCGCGGCCCTGGCCGCGCTCGATCCGACCCGGGCGGCGAAGGAGCTGGCCGCGGTCGCCGGCGATCGCAGCGCCAACGTCCAGGCCGCGCTGGCCGGCGCCTGGGGCACCATCGCCGGGCCGGTCGCGTTCGCCCGCGTCAGCGAGCGCGCCGGCAACGACCAGCCGGTGGTCCGCGCCGCCGCGATCGCCGCCCTCGCCGCGCGCGGCGATGCGGCCAGCCAGGAGCGGCTGCGCGCGCTGGCCGGTGATCCCGAGCCGGCGCTGCGTGCCCTGGCGGTCGCCGCGCTGCGCGATCGCGCCGCGCTCGAGGCGGCCGCCACCGACCCCGACGCCGGCGTCCGCGCCGCGGCCGCGGCCCAGGTCGTCATCGTCCGCGGCCGCGCCGACAGCCTGGTCGACGTCGCCAGCGCGATCGCCGCCAGCCCGCCGTCGAGCCCCGAGCGGGTCCGGCTGGCCGGCGCCTGGCTCACCGCCCGCTGACCGACCGGGCGCCGCGGGGCGTCAGCGCGGCCGCTTGCGCTGCACCCGATCGTGACCGTCGCCGTCGCTGGTGTGGCAGACCGCGCCATCGCCGCAGGTCGACGTGCAGTCCTTGCCTTCGCAGTCGAGGCTGCAGACCGCGCCGGCGCCGCACGCGTTGTGGCAGCGGCCGCCGTCGCAGCTCACCGCGCACACGCTGCCGCTCTCGCAGTCGACCTTGCAGCCGCCGCCGTCGCAGCCGAACGAGCACACCGAGCCGCTCGGGCAGGTCTCCTGCTCGCCGGCGTCGAGGTCGATCGAGATCACTCGATCGAGGCTGAGGTGACCCAGGAAGTCGAGGTCGTGATCGAGGTCGATGTCGACGTCGATGTCGAGGCCGTGCATGAACCCGTGCCAGCCCGGCGGCGGCGGGGGCATGGGCGGCATGGGGGGCATCGGCGGCATCGGCGGCATCGGCGGCTCCGGCGCCTGCCAGCCCATCACCGCCCGGTCGGCCGAGGCGGCGGCGGGGGCGGTGTCGGACCGCGTGACCTGCACGATCAGCGACGCGAGGAGGAGGGCGGCGAGGAGGAGGCGTTCCATGGCGGGCTCCGGGCTGGGGCGACGCCGGACGCGGCCGGACCCGAGCACCGCGCTCGTCGTCCGCCGGTGGCGATCAGCCGGTTGATCCCAGGAGCCGCGAGGTCGCCGGCCGGTGGACACGCGCGGCGCGCGGTCCTCGGGATCCTTCGGGCGCGCAGGCGCGGGGGCGGGGCGCAGGCGCGGGGGCGGGCGGGGCGAGCGCGGGCGCGGGCAACCATCCGGGGCGGCGGCGGGTCTGTGCTATCTACCGCCATCATGTCGACCCGCGCTCGCATCCTCACCACCCTCACCGCCGCGCTGGCCGGCCTGGCCCTGTTCGGCCTCACCATCGGCGCCTGCGATCAGGGCGAGGGCGAGCGCTGCCAGCGCACCGCGGACTGCGCGTCGGGCCTTACCTGCAACCTTGGCACTCAGCTCTGTCAGCAGGGCGTGGTCGGCATCGGCGACGCCGGGGTCGACGCCCCGCTCGACGCCGAGGAGCCTGACGCCGCTCCCGACGCGTCGGTCGACGCCTCGCCGCAGCTCTAGGTCGCTACGGCGCCGCGACCGGCGCGCCGGCGTCGGGCGCCGCGGCGCCGCCGACACAGCGGAAGCCGATGTGCAGCGCGCGGCTGTCGCGCTCGAGCGCGGCGCCGAACGGGAAGGCGCTCGCGTACGACGGCACGTCGGTCCGGGCCAGGAACCGCGGGTCGCGCCAGCTCCCGCCGCGCGTGACCCCGGCCGCCGCGCCACCCATGATCCGGACCGGGTTGGCGTTCGGCAGCCCGTCGTAGCCGTCCGGGCTCCAGTCGTCGGCCACCCACTCGGCGACGTTGCCGGCCTGATCGACCGTGCCGGAGGGCCCGCGCGACCAGCGCATGCGCCCGACCGGCGCCGCGAATGGCCAGCCGTCGCTGTCGTCGGGATCGCCGAGCAGCCGCAGGCCGCGATCGTTCTGGTTGGCGGTCTCGGCCTCGCGCAGCACCGCGTCACGCGCCTTGCCGTGGTTGAAGTCGTCGGCGCGGCCGATGTCGCCCCACGGCCAGGTCCGGCCGTCGGTCCCGCGGGCCGCCCGCTCCCACTCGGCCTCGGTGGGCAGCCGGCCGCCCTGCCACCGGCAGTAGGTCTCGGCCTCGGCGCGAGTGATCCAGGTCACCGGCCGATCGTCGCCGGCGTGCTCGCGGGCCACGCTGGTCAGCGGCACCGGCGAGCACTGGCTGGCCTGCACGCACGCCCGGTACGCGCCCTGGGTGACCTCGGTCCGGTCGATCGCGAAGGTGCCGACCCACACGCTGCGCGGCGATCGCCGGTAGAGCGTCTCGCCCCACTGCGAGCACAGGTCGCTGTCGATCGGCGGTACCGGCGGCCGGCCGGGCGCGGTCGCGACCGGGAGCTGCAGCGGGATGTTCGACACCTGCGCGCACTCCTCGACCAGCACCGCCACGTCGGACGTCGGCACGCCCATGACGAACCAGCCGGCGTCGACCCGGACCTGCGCCGGCGGCGGATGGTCGAGCCGCACGATGCGCCCGGGGCGCCCGGGGTGCCCGACCCGCGGCGGCCGTTCGAGCTCGGCGCGCGGCCCGGTCCCGACCGCGTCGGTCCGGTCGGTGCGGCCATCGCCGGCGCGCGCCAGCCCGACCGCACCCCCGCCGACCAGCGCCGCCAGCGCCGTCGCGAGCAGCCGGCCGCCGGTCCGCGTCATCCCTCTACGATGCCCCGCCCGCGCCCGACGCGCCACCCCGCGACCCCGGTCGGTGCTATTCGGCGTCGGCGTCGCCGTCGAGGGCGGGGACCGGCAGCCACTCGACCGCCGCGACCTCGACCTCGCGCTTGCCCTTGGGGGTCTGGACCTCGACCTCGTCGCCGACCCGCTTGCCGAGCAGGGCGCGGGCGACCGGCGCCGACAGCGAGATCCGCCGCTTCTTGATGTCGGCCTCGTGCTCGCCGACGATGGTGTAGGTCAGCCGCTCGCCGTTGGCGCCGTCCTCGATGGTGACGGTGGCGCCGAACTGGACCCGGTCGCCCGACAGCGTGGTCGGGTCGATCACCTCGGCCAGCGACAGCCGGGCGTCGTAGTCGCGGATCCGCGCCTCGATCATGCCTTGCTCCTCCTTGGCCGCCGAGTAGTCGGCGTTCTCGGACAGGTCGCCGTGGCCGCGGGCGATCTCGATCGCGCGGGCGTTGGCCGGGCGGTCGACCTCCTTGAGCTTCTTGAGCGCGCGCCGCATCCAGGCGTGGCCGGCGGGGGTCATCGGGTATCTGTCAGCCATGGTCGCCTCGGTCGCGATGAAGGCCGTGATCGTCCAGATCACGGCCCGTGGTCCAACCGCGGGTCCGCCGTCAGCAGCGGCCCGCGCGCCCGGTCATTGTTTCACAATCCCGGCCCCGGCGCCCCCCCGGCGTCGACGTTGCGCGCCCGTCCACCCGTCGGGCCGGCCGGCTGGGCCGTCGGCCGGCCGGCTGGTCGGGCGTTCAGCCCGGGCCGTGTCCGTCGGCCGCCGCCGGGGCCCCGTTCAGTGCCTCGCGCCGCCCACCAGCCGGGCCAGCAGCCCGACCTCGAGCCGCCGCGCCGCCCGCGCCGCCCGGTCGTCCCAGGCGCCGACCACGTCGATCGCGCCGACGACCTCGAACCGCACGCTCTCGCCCAGCTCGCCGTCGACCAGGACGTGGGCGACCGCCAGCGCGTCGTCGGCCGCCAGCGGCGGCTCGGCCGGCGGCCGCAGCACCACGTCGATCGCGCCGGTCGGCGTCCGGAGGGCGAAGAAGCTGCGGTCGTCGCCACCCGCGCCGACGCCCTCGTCGGGGCCGAGCTCCCAGTCGAGCGGCGCGATCAGGTCGAGGTGGCGCTGAAGCTCGGTCGCCATCGTCGCCCCGGCCGCCGACGCCAGCCGGTCGGCGTGGGCCGCGAACCAGGCCCAGAACCCGGCGATCGCGTCGGCCTCGTCCGCCACCGCCATCACCGCGCGGCCCGGTCGTCCATGCCGCCATCGTAGCGCGGGCGTCCTCGCGCGCGCCGCCCGTCACCGCCGACGATCGCACGCAGGGGTGCCGCGTCGGCCGCGCCGCCCGCGCCGATGGCCGGCTGCCGGACGCGGCGTCCGGTCGCCGGACGATACCGGCCGAGATCCGGCCAGGCCCGCGTCGGCCGCCGCTGCGATGACGCCGGCTTGCGTGTCGGCGGGCGCCGGCACGGAACATGAATCGGCAGGCGAGGGGTCGCGCCTGGCATTAGCTAAGAGAGGTAGCTACCATGATGGACATGAAGGTGACGGTTCACGCGGCCAAGACGACGCTGTCCAAGCTCATCGCGCGTGCTCATGCCGGCGAGGAGATCATCATCGCCCGCGGCAAGGTCGCCGTGGCGCGGCTGGTCCCGATCGCGGGTGTGCCGGCGCCGCAGCGCAAGCCGGGGACGCTGCGCGGGGAGGTGACCATCGGCAAGGCCTTCTTCGAGCCGCTGCCGGCCGAGGAGCTCGCGGCCTGGGAGGGCGGGGGACGGTGAGGGCGCTGCTCGACACCCACGCGCTCCTGTGGTGGGCGACGCTCGATCCGAAGCTGTCGCGCAAGGCGCGGGCGGCCATCGCCGACGACCGCACCGATGTCTACGTGAGCGCGGCCTCGGCCTGGGAGATCGCGACCAAGGTCCGGATCGGCAAGCTCGTGTGGCCGGCGACGGCCGGCAGCGTCGCCGACTACGTCGTCGGCCAGGCGTTTCGGCCGCTGCCGATCTCGGTGCAGCACGCCGAGCGGGCCGGGCTCCTGCGGATCGAGCACCGCGACCCGTTCGATCGCATGCTGGTCGCCCAGGCGCTGACCGATGATCTGGTGCTGCTGAGCAACGAGGCGGTGTTCGACGCCGCCGGCGTCCGACGGTACTGGTGACGCAGTGGGCGGCGGCGGCGGCGGGCGGGTCAGGCGAAGCCGGGGTCGTCCTCGCGCGGCGGCCAGGCGCGGGCGGCGGCGCCGGCCACGGTCGGTGACGGATCGGCGCGCAGCGCGGCCAGCGCGGCCAGGCGCTCCGGGGTCCAGCCGCGGCCGGGGCCGGCGTCGGCGGCGAGGGCCATCACCGCGACCCGACGGACCGCGGCGTGCGGGCTGGCGGCCAGCGCGGCGCGCAGCGCGGCCCGATCCTCGTCGCGGATCGTCGCCACCGCCGGTCCGGCCGCGACCAGCGCGTCGTGATCGAGCGCGCCCGCGCCGGCCAGCCGCGCGAGCATCGCGGTCAGCGCCGCCGGGTCGACCAGCGCGCCGGTCGCGGTGACCGCCAGCGCCGACCAGCGCGGATCGTCGGCCGCGACCTCGGCCAGCGCGCGGGCGCACGCCTGCCAGCTCGCCCGGGACCGGACGTCGTGGCGGGCCAGGGCGGCGCCGGCGACGTGCAGCGCGCGCGGATCGCGGCGCAGCCCGGCCAGCTCGGCGGCGAGCGCGGCGACGTCGGCCTCGGTCGAGCGGGCCATCACCGCGCCCATCGCCGCCGTCACCTCGTCGTCGAACGGCGAGGCCAGCCGGGCCCGGCAGGCGGCGAGGAAGGCGCGCTCGCGATCGACCACCGCGACCCAGCCGGCCCGGCGCAGCAGATCGATGCGGGCCTCGGGCTCGGGGCGGCCGATGATCGTCGCCAGCAGCGCCGCCAGCCGGCGGTCGGTGTCGACGGTCAGGCGATCGGCCGGGATGTCGGCCAGCCGCGACGCCGTGATCCAGTCGGGATCGACCGCGGCCCGCTCGAAGATCGCCCAGGTCTCGGGCCGATCGAGGTGATCCCACAGCGCGCGCAACAGCGCGATGCGGACGTCGCGGTGGAGCGCGCCGGCCGCGAGCGCATCGAGGCGCGCCACCGCCGCCGGCGTCCGCAGCTCGCCGAGCAAGCGCACGACCTCCTTGGCGACCGTCACCTTGCGCATCGGCGCGTCGGCCAGGAGCTCGACCGCGCGGACCGGCGCCAGCTCGAACAGCGCCCGGCGCAGGCCGTAGATCGCGAACCGGGCCCGGGCGTCGTCGAGGCAGGCGAGCAAGGTCGGCACGCCCTGGCCGGCGTCGCAGCGGGCCAGCACCCGGATCGCCTTCTCCTGCACCGCCGCGCGCTCGTCGGTCGCGTGGCCGCACAGCCCGGCCTGATCGGCCCAGTCGATCGCGGCCCGGGTCGCCAGCGCGGTCAACACCGTCGGGGTGTCACGTTCGCGATCGCCGATCACCCGCTCGAGCACGCCGGCGTAGGCGTTGGCGTCGGCCGGGGTCCAGCGGAAGGTGCCGCGGTCGAACCCGAGCACCCACACGCTGGCGCCGGTCGCGACCTTGCCGGTGACCCGCTTGCCGGCGAGGAACGGGGCCAGCAGATCCTGGCGATGGCGGTGCAGCCAGTGACGGATCGCCGGTAGCCGGATCAGGCTCTCGTCGGCGGCGAGCAGCGCCGGCAGCGCGGCGTCGAGCGCGGCCGGGGCTCGCCGGTGGAGCGCGTCGGCGGCCGGCCCGGCGATGGGGGCCGGCGCGTCACGCAGGGCGTGGACCAGGCCGGCGGCGAGCGCGTCCGGTAGCTCCGGCCGTCGCCGGGCGCGCCGCCGCACCTGCTGGCCGGGCCGCCGGCCGTGCTCGCTGGCCAGCGCGAGGATCGAGCCCCACCAGCCGCGCTTGCG
>Ga0075163_10004865_pt1 | contig 17984 bp, 19 predicted proteins | sample JI1023141ADNA_FD_71478 | JGI IMG/M metagenome (GOLD analysis project Ga0075163, IMG submission 71478) | Wastewater effluent complex algal communities from Wisconsin, to seasonally profile nutrient transformation and Carbon sequestration -... | ecosystem: Engineered > WWTP > Effluent > Algae...
CGACCTCCGATAAAGCAATGTATTTTGCGGTGATGTACTGTATTCTTGCTATTTTTGCAGGAGTGATAGCGTTTGTGGCATTACGGCAAAAATCGTAATACTCCAGTTTCGGCGATTCAAAATTTAATACTTAGTAATTCACCATTTCGCACACAGCGTGGCTCGAAACAACAGCACAAATCAAAACCGTAAACCGCACAAACACTCGGTTTCATTTGTTATTCCCTGTTTGAACGAAGAAAAAGTTTTGCACTACGTTCTGACAAAAATTAAACATCTCAAAGATAACGTCCTCACCGACCGACGCGTGGAAATTATCGTTTCCGATAATGGCTCCACCGACCGTTCGGTAGAAATTGCCGAATCCTTCGGTGCTCGCGTCATCCACTGTCCTCATCGTGGCTATGGTGCTGCGCTCCAGTGCGGCATTTATGGTGCTGAGTGCGAAGCGGTCATCTTTGCTGATGCTGACGATACGTACGACTTTTTGGAAGCACCAGCGCTGCTCTACAAACTCGACGAAGGCTACGACATTGTGCTGGGTTCGCGTTTGCAAGGCACGGTTCATGCCGGAGCAATGCCGTTTTTGCATCGGTACGTCGGAACGCCAGTGCTGACGTGGATTATCAACACGCTCTATGCAAAGGGCGACTACCGTCTGACGGATTGCAATTCCGGCTTTCGCTGTTTCCGCAAAGACGCTTTTATGCAGTGGGGCGTAAAAAGTTCGGGAATGGAATTTGCATCGGAAATGATTGTGAAAGTCATGAAATCCGGCGCGGACATTACCGAAGTTCCCGCATCGCTTTCCCCCGACAAACCCGGACGGCATCCGCATTTGCGGACGTGGCGCGACGGTATGCGGCATCTGCTCCAAATCGTATTGGAGTCACCCGAACTATTTAACACCGTCGGAAGCGCACTCTGGCTTGCTTCGTGGGCGGTGCTTCTGGCGGGCTTGGCTTCGGGTCCGGTGAGCGTAGGAATGTTCTCCATTCTGGGCATTCACACGATGATGTTTGCGCTTTTGGGTAGCATTTTTGGGCTGGCATTTTGGGCGGTGGGTTTGTTTATTTCGGCAAAACATCCGTCGTCCGTGCGGCTCTATTCCACATTGAACGGCTGGCAGGAAGACCGACTTTTTTGGTTTTCTTTTTCTTTCGGAGCGCTGAGTGCGGCATTTTTGCTGGCGATTGTCGTGCGCTGGGGCATGGGCGGTTTTGCTAATCTTTCGCTGGAGCGTGAAACGCTAGCGGTGATTGCCTTCGGCGCAAACGGTATTTTGCTCGTGGCAAATGTGCTGACGGCACATCTTATCAAGCGTTTGTGAGTTTTTTTATGAATGTTTCGCCCGATATTCGCTGGAAACAACGTTTTCAAAATTTTGAAAAAGCATTTTTGTTTTTACAGGAAGGGCTGAAGATTCAGCATCCAAGCGCTCTTGAGGAAGCGGGCATTGTGCAGGCATTCGAGTTTACGTTTGAACTGGCATGGAAAACGCTGAAAGATTATCTGCTTGCAAACGGCGTGGATGCGAAATTTCCTCGTGATGTTGTGAAAGAGGCATTTCAATACGGCGTACTCGCTGACGGCGCACTATGGCTGGCTATGCTGGATAAGCGCAATCAACTGGCGCATATCTACAACGAAACGAATGCCCAAGCCGCAATGTACCTCATTCGTAAACAATTTGCTCCTGAGTTGGAAGCGCTCTACGCAACGTTGCACAACAAATACAGCCTAGCACCATGAACCAAACAGCAACCATACCCGCCCTTACGCCCGAAACATCAGGCTTGAGTGCAGAAACGCTGACGGTTATACGTGAAGTGCTTACTTCGTTTGACCAAGTAGAGTCAGCACTGCTTTTTGGTAGCCGCGCCAAAGGTACATTCCATGCGGGTAGTGACGTAGATATTGCTCTCATTGGCGCTGATACGCTTTTGGCAATGGATGTGAGTGCGCACCTGAATGAACGAGTACCATTGCCGTACTTTTTTGACGTTGTTGCCCTTGCTGACACAACAAATACGCCGCTTGGTGAACATATTGAGCGTGTTGGACAGATGCTTTTTAATCGAAACAATTACTAATCAATTTTATCCTAAGCCCTACACACAATGACAGACATCCGTGAACTTAACGAGCGCATCCAGCGCGAAAGCGCCTTTATTGAGCTGCTGGTCAATGAAATCAGCAAGAGCATTGTTGGACAAAAATACATGGTGGAGCGTTTGCTTATTGCCCTGCTTTCCGACGGACATATTTTGCTGGAAGGCGTTCCGGGATTAGCAAAAACACTTGCCATCAAAACGCTGGCGTCGGCTATTGATGCACGGTTCAGCCGTATTCAGTTTACGCCCGATTTGCTTCCGGCAGACGTTATCGGCACGACCATTTACAACCCCGCAACGACGGAATTTACCGTGCGGCAGGGACCAATTTTTGCTAATTTCATTCTTGCTGACGAAATTAACCGCGCTCCGGCAAAGGTACAGAGCGCTCTTCTGGAAGCAATGCAAGAGCGCCAAGTAACTATCGGCGAAAGCACCTTCAAGCTGGAAGAGCCATTCTTGGTGCTTGCCACGCAGAACCCCATTGAGCAAGAAGGTACATACCCGCTTCCTGAAGCGCAGGTTGACCGATTTATGCTGAAAGCGCTTATTACCTACCCTTCGCGTGAGGACGAGCGAATGATCATGCGGCAGAATCTCTCGAATGAAAAAGTAACAATCAATCCCGTCGTCTCCCCGCAAAGCATCCTGAAAGCACGTGCTGTGGTGCGTGAGGTCTATATGGATGAAAAAATTGAGCAGTACATTTTGGATATTGTTGCCGCAACGCGCAACCCTCAGCAATACAAGCTTGGCAAATTGGCGAATCTTATCAGCTACGGCGGCTCACCCCGTGCGACGATCGCGCTGGCGGCAGCATCGAAGGCATTTGCCTTCATCAAGCATCGGGGGTATGTGATTCCGGAGGACGTGCGGGCTATTTGCCATGACGTGCTCCGACACCGGATAGGGCTGACCTATGAAGCAGAGGCAGAAAATATGCGCTCCGAAGATATAATTAACGAACTCTTGAACGCAGTAGAGGTTCCTTGATGTTTGAAATGACAGGCATATATGCTCCTATGAGCGGTCGTGCTATGATGAGACGTATTCTTGCAATGCTGTCTCTATCAATCCTGTGTGTCGGTGTCGATGGATGCGATTTCCCCGCATCGCCCCTTCCCGTAGGCTTGCAGGATTTTGAGACAACAAGAGTGCGGTATGTGAATATGACGAATATGCCCGCGGATTCTACGAATAAACATATTTTACAGGCTCGGTTTACACTGTATTCGGCTTCCACTCGGACTACGAGCAGTACAGTGGTTACAACTCAGACCGTTACAAGTCTCGGTGTTTCAGATTTTTTTACCCCTTTAGCAGATACAGGTCGTGTTTCTGTGTCAGTTACATCGGGAATGAATGTTAATAGACCTTCTTTTCCTGAACTGATTCAAACGTTCAAATCGCGTAATGCCACGTACACTATTGTTGGCTTGCCGCCACGTGCGGGAAGTATGCAGGTTCTTGATACGTTGCTTGTCATTACGTCCTTGCCGCCGGACAACTCTGCAAACGCAGCCAATATCCGCTTTATCAACTGTGTAAACGACGCTACAAAAACATATTCCTTTACTCTTGGCTGTCCGAGCGGAACGCCTGTAGGAAGCAGACTCGGCTATCGTGCCAGTAGTGGTTCGATGCCGATTGCACTGAGTGGGGATAATATGAGCCTAGCACTCACGGAGCAGTTACGTCCAATTTCCTCAACTGCTTCTGCGCCCGCTTCTGTTCAAAAGGGATTGTTTAATATCAGTCCTCTTGCGCCAAACAACAGCTATACAATTTTACTCTATAAAGATGCCAAAGACACGCTACGGTTGCTTGCATTAAACGACCGCACGTCCGATAAAATCAGTGTGGTGACCGCGAAGGAACCATCCACTTTTGTTCGTGTTGTGAATTTTTCCAGTGAGGCGATTGACAGTGTTGGGTACGGAACAAAAGGCATAGCTCCCCGTCTTGGAAGCAATAGTATTTCGGGATATGCGCCCTTACCCGCCTGTGCATCCGTGGGGAGCGATACCCTGCTTATTCAGCGCAGAAGTGGCATACGACAACAAGCTCTTTCTACGTCGCTGGAGGTGAACGGCTCTCAAATAGTATTCCTAAGCGATAGCCTTGCTGTGGCTGCTCCTGCATTGGCAGTGCAGCCGCCCGCCGGCAGTATTTTGCTTCGGGTGGTCAATCTCACATACGTTCCCTCCTCTCAAACATCCTCAAGCGTTAGCGTTCTACGCGGAGCCGTGAATCAACTCCGTCCGCAAACTATTGTTGGTAATCTTGCAAGCGGGCAGATTTCCGCTCCTGTTACCGTATCACGTGAAAGTTATTTACCGCTTCTCATTTTCAACAACCAGCAGCCGCAAAGTCTTGAGCAGTTTGGTGTTATTGGTACAATGAATATGACGGCATCGGCATACTTTGTAGTGGTAACCAAGAACCGTATATTTCTGATTCCTGATGTGACGGTAGCAAGTGCGCCTCCACAAGCTAATCTCCCGCCTCTCCCGCAAGGCACGCTTATTCAAGCCGCGCAGGTTTTTGCTGATGCCACGACGGGTACAGCGCAAATGAGGCTAGGCGCAGTTTTCAGCGATGCCGTTGGCTATGGTGCAACACAAACAACCGTGCTGCCTAACGACAAACACAACATTATCCTTGGTAGCATAATGCGAGATGTGACCACTACCGAAGGTGGTCGTTTGACCATTATCGGTATGGGAACAGTAGGAGCAGGTAGAATAATAGTAGAACAGGGTTCGTGGGCAGCACCTGACCGTCCATCCTTACCCGGTAACGCTTTGCAACAAGGTACGTTCCGATATGTGAATGCGAGCAGCGATGTTGATTCCTTGCTCATTCAGAATGACGGCACGTCAGACTTTCGGCTTTTAATGCCGCTCGGGCGTGGAAATTCTACGCCTGTTACCCGCTTTTACAGGAGCCAAAGCCTGACATTCAATTTCAAGCGCGATACATCAACGACACTATTTGTTGCTCGAAATCTCCTTTTTTCCGTTAGCAGAGCCTATACGGTTATCTTCGCCGGACAACAGGATAAGGCATACAGCGTCGTTGTGATGCCGGAGTATTGACGAATTTAGCAAGCGACCAATTTTCACGTTTCACACTTTTCGATTATGACACAGCATCCCGTACAAATCGCGCCATCACTGCTTTCGGCTAACTTTGCTCGTCTGGAAGACGACGTGCGGCGCTGCGAAGCAGGCGGCGCGGAAATCCTCCATGTGGACGTGATGGACGGTCATTTTGTGCCGAATATCACGATTGGTCCGCTTGTGGTCGAGGCATTGCGCCCCGTGACCAGTCTGGTGCTGGACTGTCACTTGATGATTAGCCATCCTGACCGCTATATTGCTGCATTTGCGGCAGCGGGCGCGGATTGGATTTCTGTTCACGTAGAGGCAACGCAGCACCTACACCGCACGCTATCGCTTGTCAGGGAGCACGGCAAGCGCGTGGGCGCAGTGCTCAATCCCGTTACGCCGCTTTCGAGTGTTTATGATGCGGCGGAGTATTGCGATTTTATCTTGCTGATGTCGGTTAATCCGGGCTTTGGTGGGCAAAAATTTATCACGTCATTTTTGCGTCGCGCTGCGGCACTGCGCGACTTTCTGGACGTGAATGGGCTGGAACGTGTTGAAATTGAAGTGGACGGCGGCGTGGTGGCTGATAACGCCGAAGCAATCGTCCGGGCAGGTGCGAATATTCTTGTGAGCGGCTCCGGCGTTTTTCGCGGTCATCCCGCAGAGACCATTCCCGCCTTGCGCAAAGCAGCGGAGCGGGGTCAGAGCCAAATGGTATAACATAATAAATTGAGCAGATTTCAAGCCTATTATTCGCGTCACTTCTCACCTCACATTGTCACACCAATGAAATTCTCCATTTTCACGAAACTCCTTCTGGGGTTTGCCTCCGCACTTGTGCTAACAGCGTTTATAGCGGGCTTTGCTATTTTCAGGATTTCGGGCGTAACGACCGTTGCTTCCGATACTATCACCGGACCGCAGGAAATTAAGTATTTGGCACGAAAGGTCGAATCGCAACTCCGCAACGCGATTACCTACGAGAAAGAATTTATGCTGACGCAAGACCAAAAAAATGCGGAGAGTTTTTCGGCATCTGCGAAAGAGGCACGTGGGCTGGTAGATAAAATTTCTGCGCTTTCCACCGATAGCCAAATCCAGGAGACTGCAAAAAAACTTGGTGAGCGGGTTGACCTGTATAGCAAGGGGTTTGGCGATATTCTGAGCGAAATTTACCTGAAATCAGACGGCAATGAGCCATTTGCTGTGGTGATGCAGCGCGACGCAAGCGTTCAAGCAGTGTACATGAAGTACACCGAAAATGCCCGTTCTGCCGAGCAACTGGCAAATCAGATTGTGAAAATCGCTGAAGAAAAATCTGCTATGTCGCTCCAAGACCTCACAAACGAGGGCGCACAAGCACGAACAACCTTGCTTATCATTACGCTTGTGGCGCTGGGTGCCGGTTTTTTGATTGCCTTGCTGCTGGCGCGTATTATTTCCACACCTATTTCTGCGCTCAATGACGCAGCAAAGCAAGTGGCGGCGGGCAAAAGCGACATCACGCTCGACATCCGAACGCATGACGAATTGAGCGAACTTGGCGCATCCTTTAACACAATGGTGCAAAGCATCAACGGTATGCTCGGCGAAGTGAATAAGTCCAACGACGATATTAGGCGAGTCTTGGGTGAGGTCAATGCTGCGAAGCAAGAGACAGAGCGCTCGAAGCAGTATCTTGACGAAGAGGTTGCTGACCTGCTGAGAACAATAGACGCTTTGGCGGAGGGCGATTTTTCGCAAGATATTCGCTTGGCTGCTACCAGCGATGAAATTTCCAAGTTGCGCGGACGCTTGCAGTCTATGGTTGAGAGTTTGCGCCGCCTCATTGTGCAGGTGCAAGAGACTGTTATTACTGTTGCCGAATCGTCCGCACATATCAGTACCAGTGCGGAGCAACTTTCTTCCGGCGTACAGAATCAAGCGCATCAAACGGAACTTGTCTCTGCGGCAATGGACAATATGACAGGTACGATTAGCGCAAACTCACGCAATGCGGGTGAGACTGCTTCGGTCGCCGTAAAAAATGGTGAAATTGCCCGCCGAAGCAGTGAAATCGTACTCCAGACAGTTGGAAAGATGAACGAAATTGCGGGCGTTGTGCAAAATTCTGCCAAAACGATTGCGCAGTTAGGCGATTCGAGCGCACAAATTGGAGAAATTGTCTCGGTCATTACGGAGATTGCCGACCAAACAAATCTTCTTGCTCTCAATGCCGCCATCGAAGCCGCCCGTGCCGGTGATCAAGGGCGAGGCTTTGCGGTCGTTGCCGATGAAGTGCGCAAGCTCGCCGAGCGCACACAGCAAGCCACGAAGCAGATAACCGGCATGATTACCACCATTCAGCGTGAATCTACGGGTGCTGTCAAAGCAATGGAACAAGGGAACGCCAAAGTCCGTGAAGGTATTGATCTGGCTGAAAAAGCGGGACAGGCGTTGACTGAGGTGGTGAAAAGTTCTGAAAGTGTATTGCAAATGGTGCAAAGCATTGCCGATGCGAGTTTGCAACAGACTTCTACCAGTGAGAAAATCGCCGATAACGTCGAGCAGATGACCCTTGTGGCTTCGGAATCAGCAAAGGGCGTGGAGAACATTGCTAAGACCGCAGCAACGCTCCAAGACCTCACGGAGCAACTGGAAGCACGAATCACTCAATTCAAAGTGGGCAACGCTCTTCCGGCAGCACCGTCGCAGCACAGACTTCGTGCATAATTGTCCATTTCCCGCTTCACAGTAATGAAGAATATATTTTTTGCTCTTGAGTTATGGCTGGAACGTTCTTCTGCACTGGTGTGGTGGGGAATGGTTGCACTCTGGTACGTATTCATTTTTTATTTATCAAGTATTCCTACCACGACCAGTGCCTCCACCAAAACAATGGTCGGCGGCGATGATACATTGAACACGGTCTTTCGATTTTGTGCGCACTTGGGCGTTTTCGGTGTGCTGGGTATGCTTGTGTATGTTGCGCAAGCGCGGTCATTGTTGTTTGTCCGCCGTGCCTGTATTGTAGCGCTTTGCGTCACGTTTCTCTTGGGGATTTCCGACGAGATTCACCAATCTTTTGTTCCCGGACGGTACGCAAGAGTGCAGGATGTTATGACCGACACCGCAGGCGCGGCGATAGCGATAGGGTGCATCACTGCACTTCGCCGAAAGTCCGTGATATAATACGTGACGTAAATGTGCTACGGATTAAGTGTCTCCTCGAGCGAAATCGGGCGCTGGAGGCTTTCTTCCAGCGAAATAAAGGTCTCGGTGCGCTCTATGCCTTCGATGGCTTGTATTTTGTCGTTCAGCACTTCGCGTAGGTGCTGCGTATCACGGCAGACAATTTTAGCCAAAATATTGTAATTGCCTGTGGTATAGTGCAACTCAATTATTTCGGGAATAGCTTCCAGTTCCTTGACGACGCTTTTGTAGAGCGAGCCTTTTTCCAGATATATCCCCAAAAATGCACAAATATCAAAGCCGAGTTTTGTCGGCGAAAGCAGTAATTGTGCGCCTTTGACCACTCCTGCTGATTCCAACTTCTTCATCCGCACGTGCACCGTGCCCGACGACGTATGTACCTCTTGGGCAATGTCCGTGAAAGGAAGTCTCGCATTGTGCAAAAGCAGTGTGAGGATTTTGATGTCGAGTTCATCAATATCAATAATTTGACCCATAGTTCAGAGGTGTAAATTATGAAATTTGCAATAAATCCATTGTATTTTGCAAATTATTAAATAATTATGGTACTTCATAAATAAATTTGCATAAAAACAGCCGATGTGTTATTTTTGTATCAGTAACAATAACACAAGTGTTACTGCTCTTTCACAATAGACATTACTGTAAGATGACGAAACAGGCAGCCGTACCGTCCAGTCTCGACGGTGGAGCAACGCGATAAAGATATGAGCAAGTTCGCTTCTCATTTCCTAAGTCCTCCGTGAAGGTTCGATTCCTTCTCTTACAGCTTCCATCTTCAATCGCGAAGATGATGTTTGAAAATTTACCATTACTGTAAGATGACGAAACAGGCAGCCGTACCGTCCAGTCTCGACGGTGGAGCAACGCGACAAAGATGTGAGCAAGTTCGCGCTTCTCATTTCCTAAGTCCTCCGTGAAGGTTCGATTCCTTCTCTTACAGCTCTCGTAACGCAAAAACTGCATATTCCTCAACAGGTATAGGCAGTTTTTTTTTGCTCTTTAGCGAATGCTTGGGAAAATATTGACTTCTGTTTCCAGTGTCACCCCGAAATGTTCATACACGGATGCCTGTATCTGTCGCGATAGTTCAAGGATCTCTTCGCCCCGCGCCGCGCCGTGGTTGACAAGTACCAGTGCTTGTTTGTCGTGAACAGCAGCGTCACTGCTTGGTGTGAGATGCTTGCCTTTCCAGTCGCAGCGCTCAATCATCCAGCCGGCGGGAATTTTTACAAGTTTTTCACTGACTGGAAAGGAAGGTACTTCAGGATATGTACTTTTAATTCGATTATAGATTTCATATGGCACGGTCGGGTTTTTGAAAAAACTGCCTGCATTACCAATAACAGCAGGATTGGGCAGTTTCGAGCGGCGAACCGAGCAAACTGCCGAACGAACATGCTGAATGGTATAGTCTTCGCGGCGAACTCCGAGAAAAAGGCGTTCGATTTCTTCGGTAAGTGCTCCGTAGGATATGGCGAGGTCGCTTACGGTAGTAGGATTTTTTTGTAAGCGGAGCACAACGGATGTAATAATAAATTTTTCGCGGAGGTCTCGCTTAAAAATGCTATCCCGGTAGCCAAAGGAACATTCCTCACATGACAATTCACGTTTCTCACCCGTAGAGCGCATTATGCCGCGCACACTAACAAGGACATTTTGTAACTCAACCCCATATGCACCGATGTTCTGCACCGGAGCCGCACCGACACTGCCCGGAATGAGGGAAAGATTTTCCAGACCGCCCCAGTTTTGTGTTACGGCGTTTTGTACTGCGTTATCCCACTCTTCGCCTGCTGCTATTTCTACGTCCAGCGTCGTTGCCGTTTCGTGAAGAATAGTTGTTCCTTTGAGTGCTATTTTTACGACAAGCGCCTCCACATTAGCAGTGAAAAGAATATTGCTACCGCCGCCCAGAATAAAGAGAGAGGGAAATTTTTTTTGTTCCCGCTCCTGAGCAACAAGAGTTTGTATTTCTTCAACAGTCGAAACCGTGCAAAAGCCTGCCGCCTTTGCCTCAAGAGCAAAGGTATTGTAAGGTTTGAGAGAAATATTGCGCTGAATTTCCATGGGGCATCATCAAGAGCATCACCAATAAAAAAGACAGGAAACGACGTTTCTGTGCGGGTTTCCTGTCTGCATTATGCTTTGTTTACCGAGGCTTAGAATGGAATATCATCGTCATCTGGCGGAGGTGCATCGTGAGTGGATGCCGCGGCTGCAGAGCGGTTTGGTGCTGCTGATGTGGGAGCGCCGCCGTCAATTTTCTCCAATTTCCATGCACCCAAATTGGTGTAATATACCGTATTACCATCACGAGATTTGCCCTCGCGCCCAGAAAGTCCGAAGACGACTTTGATTTTATCGCCTTTTTGGAACGAGTTCAGTGCGGAGCATTTATCCTGCGTAAGTTGAAATTTGACGTATTGAGGATAGTTACCATCTTCAATTTCAACGACAAACTCACGCTTGCGGAATTTTTCGGTTACCTGCTGTTCATCGAACAGTTCGTGGAGTTTGCCGAATGCTTCATACAACATAGAAAATCCTTCGAGAGAGATTAAAACAAGAAAAAAGAAATAATTACCTAATTACCATGCAAGTCGCAAAAATACAAAAAAATGAGTGAAAGGAAATACTTCCGTAAAAAGTTTTTTCTGAGGGAGTTACGCTGAGTATTGCACGTGGCTTAGGCACTTGGTTGAGTGGCGTGTTCGCCTCGCTTGAGCAGGAGTTTGTACGATTCGGCTTCAAACAAAAAGTGGCGTGCCAGTGCAATAGAAAACGGATTTGCATAATTCATGCGCTCCGGATGCCATTGCACGCCAATCAAAAATGATCGTTCGGAAAAATCATTCCACTCAATTGCCTCGTTAATGCCGTCATCCGAGATAGCGCTAATGCGTAAACCTTCGCCAAGCCGCTCCACTGCCTGATGGTGTGCGCTATTAACTGTCCCCTCGATTTCACCCGTGATTTTGGTGAGAATCGAGCCGGACTGAAGAATGATGTTATGTTCGCCGTCAGTGTCCTTAATGCGGGCGTGTTCGTGCGTGGCATTGGTGTCGGTGGGAATGTCAATCACCAGCGTCCCGCCCTCGGCAACATTGACCAACTGCGCGCCTCTGCATACCGCAAAAACAGGCATCTTGAGTTCCTTTGCTTTCGCATATAGCGCCAGTTCAAAATCATCACGTTCCGAATCGATAGAGCAGCGTCCAAGCTCAGATTCTTTGCCGTATCGCGCAGGATTGACGTCTGGTCCACCCGTCAGCACCAATCCTGCACAGGATTCGAGTACCGAAACTGCAGGTTCAATTGACAGAAGAGAAAGGTCGATGCTGTTCACACGCGGGTCAGCCACTTGCAGCCATTCTTTATATTTCTCATAATTGAGGGAGCCGCTCGCTTTGGAAATGCCAATTTTCATAGTACTTTGTATTTCAAGGGGAAGTGAAATGGTTCGTGGGTTATCGTGGGGATAGAAGTACGGAAACACGCTCACAAAAGGCATCCTTGCCTTGGTCTATCGTACACCGAATGGGCAGCACCGCAAGCGTAAGCCCCGCCGATGCAAATATATCACTAAAGGCGCGAAGTTTTACGAGGTCTTTTTCGGTGGTCGCAATGACGCTTATCTTATGGCTTTGAGCCGTTTGTACTATCTGCCGCACGTGGCGCAAGTTGTATCGAACATGATCGCTGAAGACCAGAGCCGAAGCGATTTCCATACTTTTTTCTTGCAAAGACGCATGAAACCGCATTGGATTGGCAATGCCGGAAACCCCACAAACACGTGTATTCGGGGGTACTGCTTGGTTTGTGATAGAGTTGGTGAGGCGCGTAGCACGGACTTCTGCCGTAAGCACAAGAGTGTCTGCTCGGAGCAAACTATAAACTGCGTGAAAAGTGTCCTGTGGCTTCGCTCCGTTCATAAAGCACACCACATCCGCACGGGGTAAGGAATGAAGCGGTTCGCGTAAACGCCCTGCTGGAAGAAGATTTGTATTTTCGAGAGTTGCAGCATCTATGAGCACAATATCCAAATCTCTGTGTAAATGCCGATGCTGAAAGCCATCATCCAGGACAATGCACGTCGCGCCGCAGTCTCGCACTGCCATTCGGCTGCCTTCAAAACGCTTTTCGTGGACAATGACAGGCGTTCCCGCGAGTGTGAGTGCATGAAGCAGCACTTCGTCTCCGGCGCGGTTGGCATCGGGGACAAGTATTTGTGCGCCATTGGAGACGACAAGCCCGCCGCGCGTTGTGCGCCCGTAACCGCGAGACACGATTGCAGAGCGCTCCTTTGGAAATTTCTCTTGCAAAAGCCTTACCAGTGCTTGCGTGAACGGTGTTTTGCCGGTTCCGCCTGCCGACACATTGCCTACGCTGATAACAGGAACTTCTGCACGGTCAATGCGCGTCAATCCTTCATCAAAGCGGTGATTCCGCCAAGCGACGGCTTTCCCGTAGAGCGAAGAAGCGGCGTTCAGCAAAAAGTTCATAGTGCGGCTAATCTGTTGTCGAAAAAAACTTCAAACAAAACTATAAAAACATTTGTCATCGTCGGGGAATAAATTGTTTTCTGCTTCGTATTTTGTGATTGCCATAATTATGCCACTTTCACCAACATTGTATCGTTATGCCCGATATTTCCTTGCCTCTCACTGATATTGCCCTTGCTTCTTTTGCTGCGTTTCTGGCAGGATTTGTGGATTCCATTGTCGGCGGTGGTGGTTTGGTACAGGTTCCGGCGCTGTTTATTTTGTTTCCACAGTTTCCCGTTCCGGCGGTGATTGGCACAAATCGCTTTGCATCGGTTATGGGAACAAGTGTTGCGGCGGTGCAATACGCCCGAAGCGTCGCTATTCCTTGGCGAATAGTGTTTGCTGCTGGCGCAGGAGCGGCAGTGATGTCCTTTCTCGGCGCAAAGATTTCGAGTTTGCTACCCGCTGCCACTTTGAAGCCGATTATTCTCGTGCTGATGGCTTCCATAGCGCTCTACACCTATCGGCGTAAAGATTTAGGGCAAGAGAATATCATGCGGTACGATGCGGCAATGCTGTTGGCAATATGTTTTGCCATTGGTGCTGCGACTGGATTTTACAACGGCTTCGTCGGTCCCGGCACGGGAAGTTTGCTGGTGTTTGGCTTTGTAAGCATTGTAGGGTATAGTTTTTTGAATGCTTCAGCTATGAGCAAGATGGTGAATGTTATCGCCGATGCGTCGTCGCTGATGTTCTTTGTGAATGGCGGTTTTGTTCGTTATGAAATTGCCTTGCCGATGATGGTCTGCAATATGGCGGGTTCGTTTTTAGGAAGCCGTATGGCTATTTTGCGAGGAAGCGGTTTTGTGCGTGTTGTCTTTTTGGTGATTGTCGCCGCGCTCATTCTGCGCTTCGGGTATGATGTGCTTGCGCCAATGCTCCGGTAGGCATTTTTCGCAGGAATCTCCGCTATCCGCAAAATCCAACAAATCGGCGTTCTGCTCTCATAAAAATTCCGTAGATTTGTGCTTTAAGAAAACCCCAAACCAAACCGAACCCGCATGAACGCTCTCACGTATAAAGACTGTATCGTAGGACTGGTAACGTACAACAACGGGGACGACCTCGAACTCACGCTAAAAAAATTTCCCGAAAATGCGCCGTACTCCGTTGTCGTCCACGTAGATGGCTCCACGGACGGCTCTGATGCTTGCTTAGACAAATTTACTTTCCCTGTCATCCGCACGAACCCCAATCGCGGTGTGGGCAAAGCTATCAAAAATTGTATCGAATACGCTCGTGAACATGGCTTCAAAGCAGTCGCCATTATTCCGGGTAACAATAAAAATCATCCCGAAGAAATACCTCTTTTATTTGAACCAATACTGAGCGGAAAGGCAGATTACGTGCAGGGGTCGCGGTATTTGCAGGGCATGGCGGAAGAACGCCGGCGCGCCCACACGCCGCTTTTTCGTCTCGTGATGGTGAAAGTTCATGCGCTCATGTTCAGCATTTTGACGGGAAAACGCTGCACCGATGCGCTCGACGGCTTCCGCGCTTACAAGGTGGAAATTTTCGATGACCCCGCCATCAACATTTGGCAGGAATGGCTTGACACCTACGAACTCGAAACGTATCTGCACTACAAAGTCCTCAAGTCCAAGAAATGGCGGTTCGTGGAAGTGGCAACATCCAAAACCTATCCCAGCGACAAAAAAACACTGCTCAACACGCAAGGGCGCAAATACTCCCACATCCGACCGTTTATTGACTGGTGGCGGATTTTGAGACCGTTGTTGTATTTGATGCTGGGTGTGCGGAAGTAGATTGTTAGCGCTTTGGAACGCGGATGACGCGGATTTGGCGGATGTTCACAGATTTTTGATCATAAAAGCAGATGAAGATGTTGTTGTTGCACGAGGATTTGACAGGCACGGCGATTAAAGCGTTTTATACCGTTTACAATACTCTTGGGTACGGTTTTCTTGAAAAAGTTTATCGCAATTCCTTGGCTTGGGAACTGGAGAAAATAGGTTTATCCGTTGCCGTTGAGTTTCCGATTCCCGTTTTTTATGATAGTCGAAATGTGGGCAATTTTTTTGCTGATATTGTTGTCAATGATTTGGTGATTCTGGAACTTAAATCTGCCGATAGCAATACGCGAAGAGCATGAAGCACAGCTTATCAATTATCTTCGTGCAACTTCGATGGAGGTTGGATTACTCTTGAATTTCGGGCGTAAAGCAGAGTTTCGACGGAAAGTCTATATGAATCTGAATAAGCCTAATCCTTCTTAATCTTTCTTCCAATCAACATCTTCAGCGAACATCCGCCAAATCCGCGTCATCAGCGTTCCCGTTGTAGCACAAGCTCTGTAGCACAAGAAAACATTATGACCTCCATACACGACACATCCATTATCAACCTGCCCACGATTGGCGAGGATATGCGCGGCAGCCTCTCTTTTGTGGAGAGCGATCGGCATATTCCCTTTCCGCTTGCGCGGGCGTATTATCTCTACGATGTACCGGGTGGAGCCGAGCGCGGCGGTCATGCGCATAAGGATTTGCAGCAGCTTATTATCGCAATGTCGGGCAGCTTCGATGTGATGCTGGACGACGGGCGACAACGCAAGACGGTAACGCTGAATCGCCCGTATCACGGGCTGTACGTGCCGACGATGATTTGGCGCGAATTGGTCAATTTTTCGTCAGGGGCAGTGTTGTTTGTCTTGGCATCGAATCATTATTCCGAAGATGATTATTACCGAAATTATGACGATTTTGTACACGCTAAACGAACAAATGCTTATTGAAAAACACTATTTACGTCGTGATTTGCATAATTCATGGTGTTTTCTTACAATTCCATTCCCCATGCAACAAATCCCTTTTCTCGACCTCAAAGCGATTAACCTTTCGCTTGAAACCGAACTCCAACGCGCTTTTACGGACGTTCTCCATAGCGGTTGGTTTATTTTAGGCAAAAACGTCGCTACCTTTGAAGAAGAATATGCGAAATTCTCCGGCACTGCCCACGCTATCGGCGTTGCTAATGGCTTGGATGCGCTGCACATTGCGCTGAAGGTCTTAGGTGTGGGTGCTGGCGACGAGGTGATTGTGCCCTCGAATACCTACATCGCCACGATGCTTGCTTCCTCGTTTGTCGGCGCAACGCCTGTTCCCGTCGAACCCCGCGCGGCAACGTATAACATCAATCCGGAACTGATAGAAGCCGCCATCACACCGCGCACGAAGGTCATTATGCCGGTGCATCTCTATGGGCAAGCCAGTGAGATGGATGCGATAATGGCTATCGCTGAAAAGCACGGTTTGTATGTGATAGAAGACAACGCCCAATCGCAAGGCGCTTTCTACAACGGCAGACCGACGGGCAGTTTTGGGCATATCAACGGAACGAGTTTTTATCCGGGCAAAAATCTTGGTGCTTTGGGCGATGCCGGCGCAATGACCACCAACAACGCCGAGTACGACAAAAGCGCCCGCTCGTGGCGTAATTACGGTTCGCACAAAAAATACTACAACGAAGTGCTGGGCTTTAATTCTCGTCTGGACGAGCTGCAAGCCGCACTACTCCTCACTAAACTTCCCTCGCTCTACAACGACAACGCCGAACGCGAACGCATTGCCGCGCTTTACACGGAACTTCTTCGCGGCGTGGGTGATGTGATTACGCCTGCGCTTGCCGACAATGCCACGTCCGTTTTTCACCTCTACGTTATCCGCTCGAAGCGGCGCGATGCGTTACAAGAATACCTGACGCACAACGGCATCGGCACAATGATTCACTATCCCGTGCCGCCGCATCTGCAAGAAGCATATAGCGATAAAGGCTGGAAGCAAGGGCAGTTCCCGCTTGCAGAGGAAATTGCCCAAACGTGCCTTTCGCTGCCTATATTTCCGGGTTTGACCGATGGTCAGGTGGAGCGGGTTGTGGAGGTAATTAAGGCGTTTTTTGCACAAAAAGGCTAAACGTATGGCTACGGCGCAACAATTTAAAACCATCTCGGAGTTGCGGCAAGAAATGTGGGCTGCTCATAATAGATTCAGCGACCTTCAGGCAGAGCTCATCCGCCTGAAAGAATCTGAACCGGGAAGCGTTCGGTATTTACAAATTTTGGGTGAGCATCTTGAAGCAAAGGAGGAATTCGATTGCTTAAAAACCCTGCTTGATAAAAAACGAAGTGAGCGATTTAACAACGGAATTGCAGCGGGGATTGGCTTGACACCTCATGGGCAAACTGTTTTATGGATGATGGTTATTCTTTTCATTATAGCGGTATTTGCTTTATGGGAGCCGTTTCGTATTATGTTCCAAATCTACAAAGTAGTTGAGGGAATTATCAAAGCTGCCTTAACAGGCTAAATGGAAAAACCGTGAACCACTACCACGCCTCGCGCCTCATTGCAGCAGAATACAAAAGCTCAACGTTACCCGTACTTTTGGAAACGGACGGCGGGACGTTTTTTGTAAAGCTCGTCGGTACGGCACAGGGCGCACCATTGCTTATTGCGGAAATCATTGTTGCCAATATTGCTGAGGCATTGGGCTTGCGTGTGCCGGAGCGCGTGTTGGTGCATTTCGACGAAACGCTGACGGTAGAAGACAAACGCGATGAATTGGGCGATTTGCTCCGCGCAAGTTATGGGTGGAATCTTGGCTTCACGCTGTTGAAAGGCGCACGAAATTTCCGCGAGGACGACCACGCCCATATTTCGGATACGCTCGCCGCAACGATTCTCTGGCTGGACGGCTTCACGATGAATCCCGACCGCACGGCGCGAAATCCGAATATCATGGTGCAAAACGGCGCGTATTGGCTTATTGACCACGGTTCGGCATTACCGTTTCAATACCAATGGTCAGGCGTAAAAGAAGATTCACCACCGAAAGCCGCTTCGTTCCTTGCGAATCATCTCTTTCGTGACCGCTTGCAGCATCTTGGCGCAGTGGACGAATCATTGGCAAGCGTACTGACACGCGAAACGCTGGAAAAGGCTATTCAGGATGTGCCGGACGATTTCTTACGGCGCACATTACCGAAAACAGCAACAGTGAGC